>Ga0210409_10005814_pt1 | contig 12907 bp, 6 predicted proteins | sample IncBWH17MmetaG_FD_161649 | JGI IMG/M metagenome (GOLD analysis project Ga0210409, IMG submission 161649) | Forest soil microbial communities from Barre Woods Harvard Forest LTER site, Petersham, Massachusetts, United States - Inc-BW-H-17-M | ecosystem: Environmental > Terrestrial > Soil >...
CCTTGGCAATATGGGGATGATCCATGAGGGCCAGGGCCTGGCGCTCGGCCTCGAAACGGGCGATGACCTGGGCGGAGTCCATCCCGGCGCGGATGACCTTGAGGGCGACGGTCCGGCGGACGGGTTCGATCTGCTCGGCCATCCAGACGGTGCCCATGCCGCCTTCGCCGATCTGTTGCAAGAGTTTGTAGCGGCCAATACGATCCCCGGGCTTTTCGAACTGAGCGAAACTGATTTGCAGGGTTGCGGCGGCGTTTTTTGGAGCAGCCGGCTGTGTGGGCTGGTGGGAGTCTGGCGCGAGCTCTTGCAGGAAGCCGCCGGCGGCATCCTCCGCTTGCAGGAGCTCCTCGACGCGCTGGCGCAGGCCCACATCTCCGGCACATGCTCCTTCGAGGTAGAATGCACGTTCTGCGAGCGGCAGCCGTCGAGCAGCATTAAACATGGCCGCTTCGCGCTCGGGCGGGGTGTTCATGGGCTTGGTCATAGTCTACGATGCATGTCATTGATGCGTCCACAGAATGTTCCAGGTTAATTTCGTTTCCGATGGGTGAACCAGTTCACCCATCATTCATCAATGCGAAATTCCGGGGTCAGATGGGGGAACTTTTCTCATTTTCAAAGGAGGCGAGTGAATTGTTTGACATCACCAGCCCTCGTCAGGATCGTTCTCGCAGGGGCGTCAGTGAAGCACTCGAAAAGCTGGCCTCCCGCGACCCGCAGGGGGCTCAGCTCATCCAGTTGCGGTTCTTTGCTGGATTCTCCAACGCCGAGGCAGGGGAGTTGCTCGGCCTGCCCGAACGCACCGCCAAGCGTACTTGGGCCTACGCTCGTGCCTGGCTCTACGACGAACTGAAGAAAACTCTCTGAAACATTTTTGGCCCAAGACCACTCGAAACGTCGCATTGTGGTATAGAGACGACCCTGGCTTAGCTAGATATTATGGACCCCGCTCAGACGCCCGATCGCGAAAAAGCCCTCTTCGAGCAGGCGCTTGAATTGGGCTCTGCGGCCGAACGGCTGGCCTTCCTGAAAGATGCCTGCGGGCGGGACGCCGCCTTACTGGCGCGAGTACAAGCCTTGCTCCGCGCCGACGAAGGTGCCGAGGGCTTTCTGCCCGAGGAGCCGGTTGGCCAAAAGACTCCGGTTGAAGTCACCGAGAAGCCAGGCGACAGGATTGGCCGCTACAAACTGCAACGGCGAGCACGGTCTCGTCATCGCTGGCGGCCGCTACGTCCACTTGGCTAAGATCTATTAACCGCTGGCCGCCGCCATGCTTGGCGCGTTGCTTGCGCCGGGCCTTCTCGACCAGAATCCGACGCATCGCCTCGGCCGCCGCGGCAAAGAAGTGCGCGCGATTCTGGAATTGCCGGTCCTCCACTCCGACCAAGCGCAGCCAGGCCTCATGCACCAGCGCAGTGGGTTGCAATGTCTGGCCTGGAGCCTCGTTGGCCATTTTGGCGCAAGCCAGGCGACGCAGTTCTGCATAAACTAAAGGCAGCAGCTTTTCAGCCGCCTGGGGATCTCAAGTCCCAGCCGCATCGAGGATCTGAGTCACGTGTTCCGGCGCCGGTTCCATGCATCATTCTCCGGGCATTTTTCTTCCCCACAAGGAGGCGCACATCAGTTCGGGGAACTCTTAATATCAGACACCAGAATCAGCCAAAGCGCAACTCGCACGGAGGTGGTTTTGCCTTCCTTCTGGTCATATCAAATTCCGATTGCGGCGTTCGGGCTGGGCGTTTTCCTTGCTGATCAGACAAAGCAACTGTGCAAATCTGAGCCGATGAACGCTCGTGAAATGCGCGATTGTTTATGGCGTTACCCTCGATAGCGGTGCGTGCGTTTTGCTTGCATAACGGTTGGAGTCAACACTGTTCTGGCGAGGTTTAAAAAGAGTAACGAGGCCAGGCTTTAACCTCCAGAGCATTCTCAGCCGTTGTGGGTGACGCATTTACGGCTGGGCTGGACGTCCTTGGCTTGCGAATACAAGGGGAGACAGAGGTACGGATGGAGGGCGAACGCCAACTATATGCCGGCAAAATGAGCTTGGCCTAGAAAGCCCGAGACCAAAATAACATCGGCCGGCTGTGGCAATTGTGACACCCATAACTCTCAGTACCGCGATTTCTAATGATACTATTAGGAACAATTGGATGTACTAACTGCGGTCGAGAGTCCATTGCCATCAGCAGGCACTGAATTATGCAGCGGCAGCGGGGGGCGGAAACGGACCGCACTGTTGGGTGACAGTCCGATCAAGCATCGGGCGGTCGCTGAGTACTGGCCGGGGCGATTTTGGCTGGTGAAACAACAAGCAGTACTGGCCGATAACGATCTGGTCCCGGTCCCGGAGCAACATCGGCCGGGTCAAGCGTGACTCATTCAGGTAAGTGCCGTTGCGGCTGCCGAGATCTACCAGCCAGAGCTCCTCCCGGCCCTGTTTCTGAATCAGCGCGTGACGCCGGGATACCAGAACGTCCGCCAGGACCACGTCGTTGTCGTCAGTCCGTCCCAGGGAACAGGTGCCTTTGATGCGCAGTCGCTGGCCGTCGGGTTTTTCAAGTTCAGCCAGGGGCTTGATGGCGGAAATCCATGGGTGGTGAAAGACACGCTCGTAAATCCGGTTGCGGACGACCAGCTGCTGGTTGTCCACCCGCACGATGCCGGCCAATTGAAGTTGGTTGATAAACAGATCCAGCCGATTGTCCGGCACCGACTCGCCGACGAGCACCCGTTCATAGAGCTCGAGCAACGACGCCAGGTCGGCCTCGGTGCGCAGCAGGCGTTCGCGCACAAAGACCAGGTTGTCGTCTGCCTCGGCGCTACGAGCCGAAAAAAACAGATCCTCACACAGTCGGTCGATCAAAGGCTCCTCGGCTCCCCGGTCACTCACCTGGGCCGACTCCACCACCGCGCGGCACAGCCGCTGCGTCAGGTAAGGGTGTCCGTGGGTCCAATGGATAATCCGATCAAGCAGCTTTTGATTATCGAGCGACTGGCAGGCGGGGCAGAGCAGGGGCAGGCCGCGCGCCAGAGGCTGAGCCTCCGTCAGCGAGAAGTCCACCAACTCGATCCGGTGCCCGATATTGAAGGGCGTCATCCTGGCATCCTTCATCAGTTCGTAGGGCGCCGCGACGCCCAGCAGACAAAAAGTCAGGCCGTTTAATTCCTGATCCTGGGCACGCCGATGATAGCACTCGCGGATCGCTGCAAAGAATTCCTCGGTGGGAAAAGGAAGACTGCGCACGGAATCCAGTTCGTCGATGAACACGACGAGCCGCGGCGTGGGAGGAGCAACGGTGGCCCCCTCGGGTTGGAGCCGGCGAGCTGCGGTTGCCGCCGCGGCGTCTTTCAGCCGTAACAGCACACAGTCCCTCAGCCCCGCAAACCAGCGTTGGCACGGCCCCAGCCGGAGATTCTCCTGCCAAAAATCCTCCAGCTCATCTTCCAGGCGAAGTTGGCTCCCCAAGCGCAGCGCCAAGCCGTCATACCATTGCTCGGGCGTCACGTTCTGACCAATCGCGGTCAGGTCCAGGACCACCACGCAAACGCCCTGCTCGCGCAGCTTCTGCGCCGTTCTCACCATCAACGAACTCTTGCCCATCTGGCGTGACGTCAGCACATAGCAGAACTCACCCGCCAGCAAGCCGTGAATCAGGTCGCAGTCCGCTCGCCGTTCAACATAGCATGGCGCATCGGCTCGCAGAGTGCCGCCGCTGATAAAAAACCCATTCGAGTCCGCTGTCACTGGGTGTGGTTGCTGATAGACAACCTACTTCAAAATGCGAAGGAGAAAACATATTTCTGGGCGCGGTCAGGCCAGAGAGGGATTCTGTTGCCGGCTGACACACACACCTGATTGGCGATCGTCCCACCTTCATCTCGTGAGGGGAAAGGCCTCATTCTAAAGGGTAGAATCTTGCAAGGCCCGTTAGGGCGAAAGAGCCACTTTAATTCCTTTGACCGGCTCGCCGTCCTTGTCCGTGAACCGAACGCTGCCCTGCCAGCCGGCATGTCGATTCATGACCTTGAACACCAGCACATTAAGGCCCTGATTGAGGCGCACGTTTTTAACCTCGTCGGCGTCCGCAACCATGGAGCGTCCGTGAGGGCACTCGTAGAGCTGGCTGCCGTTAAGATACACTTTTGAGTCATCATCGCTCCCGATAAGCATCCTCAGATCCCTCTGTTCCACGTCAGCGATTATGTAACAAACCGCGTAGGCAACACTATACTCGGTCGATTCACCCAAAAGGTGGTTAAAATCGATGACATAAACCGTATCTGCGAGATTCACCTCCCGGCTATTGTATTGCCGTGTCCAACCGCGGAAATTCACATCCACGACTGAGTCCGCCGTGTTCACCTCGTCCCAAACTAACTCGCGCCCGCCGATTGGGAATTTTTCGCCTGCTCGGGGTGTAAGCGAAGCTTCATCCGGTATTTGCTGGTTCTCCAACGCCTGCTCAACCTCGGCCTTCTCCAATGGAATGGGTGCCAGTACCAACCAATGTTTGATGGCGCCTTCATCATTGGAGCGCGGTGCCTGTTCGCGCTCCTCTTCCTTAGCGCGCGCATCCGCCAGGTGGTAAAGGCGTTCCTCAGCGGCCTGTTCTTCCATCTGCCACTGGGCATCCTGGGTGCCTGTTGCCGCACGCCAACTTCTGGAGGTTCCGTCCGCACTTCCGCTAATGATGGTCCGGCCCGTGGCTGAAAAGGCTACCGAATGAACTGCGCCATCGGTTCCTTTGAGCTTCAACAACTCGCGTTGCATTCCCGGGTCCCAAACCGCGACCGTTCCGTCATTGTTGCCGATCACAATGCGCCTCCCGTCGGGAGAGAATGCGACGGAGCGGATACTGCCTTCATTGCCCTCGATGGTTAGCAGCGCCTTAGAGTTCGTGCAGTCCCATACCCTGGCGGTCGTATCCAGACTGCCAGTGACGATACGCCGTCCATCCGGTGAGAAGCTCACCGACGTGATTCCATCCTCATGTCCGTTGAACCGACGTAACTCTTGTCCCGTGTCCATTTTCCACACTCTTGCGGTCCGGTCCAGGCTGGCGGTTACCAGCATCTGGCCGTCGGGCGAAAAGCTGACCGCGGTGATACCGCTTTTATGCCCTTTGAGTTGGCGCACCTCGAGTCCGGTAGCAATGTCCCAGACTTTGGCGGTCCGGTCGCTGCTGCCGGTGACCAGGTACCGAGAGTCAGGCGAGAATGCCACCGCCCGGACTCCCCCACGATGCCCCTCGAGCGTGAGAGTCGACTGCCCCGTGGTCGCATCCCACAATCTGGCCGTATTGTCCTCGCTGCCCGTCGCGATCCGCTGACCATCAGTCGAGAAGGAAACAGAGCGAATGCTCGCCGTGTGGCCCACCAGAACGAACAACTTGCGCCCGGCCCCGGCCTCCCAGACCGTGGCGCGGTTGTCGTCTCCTGCGGTAGCGAAGGTTCGTCCATCGGGCGAGATGGATACAGAGCGAATCGCCTGCGGGCTCGGTCTCAAAATGAGCAGCCCAGGCTGCTTATCTGTTTCCCAGATTCTCACCGTGTTGTCCGTGTTGCCTGGCCCAACAAAGAACGCACCGCAGGTCACAACTCGGTCGCCGTCAGGAGAGAATGCACAGGCGCCAACGCTTCCATTGAGAGTCCGAATTGGCCCTCCACCATTCACGTCCCAGACCGTCGCGGAACCATTTTCATTTGAAGCAATAATCCTTCGTCCGTCTGGAGAAATCGCTCCGACAGTCCCAACGATTGTGAGCAGTTCGTGCCCGCTTTTTGCATCCCAGACTCTGGCGGTCCCCTCTTTACCGTTCGTGTAAATTTTTTGCCCATCCTGAGAAAAACGTGCCCAGAGGATGAGGCCGACGTGGCCCCTGAGTTCGAGCGATTTCCGTCCTGCGTCCACGTCCCAAACCTCGGCGATCTGGTTGTTACCCACTACAAGCTGCCTGCCATCGGAAGAAAACGCCACAGGAGTTCCCGCATCGTCGCCTGAGCGGGGCACCACGCTTCCATTGGGGATGGTGCAGAGCTTTCTTCCCGTGCTGAGCGTCCGAACGTTTAGCAGTCCACTTTGGTCGGCGGTCACCACCCGGTCCTGGTCTTGCGAGAGGGCGACAACCCCTGTTACTTCGCGAAGGAGCTCTCCCGTGGCGACGTCCCAGATTCGAGCGATCGAGAAGTCCGTAAGGGTGGCGATCCTCAGGCTGTCTGGGGAAAAGGTTAGCACTTTGCCTTGGTGTGGCTTGAGCTGAAGCAACTCGCGTCCTGTTGCGGCATCCCAGATTTTTGTGGTAGAGTCACCGCCAAGCGTCCCTGTGGCGATCCGCCGCCCGTCGGGAGAGTAGGCCAGTGACCGGACAACCTGTCGATGCCCCTTCAAAGTGAAGACTTCGCGTCCACTGCCCACGTCCCACACTTTGCCATCATGGTCTTCGCTGACGGTGACGATTCGTTTTCCATCGGGCGAGAATAGAACCTGGAGTTGCGGCCCCAAATGCCCAGTGAGCGTCTTCAATTCCGAATGACATAATTGCCGCCAGTAATACCACTCGAAACCGCGGCCCGGGTAATCGTGCGTCTCCGCCAACACCTGGCGAAGGTGGGGCAGATTGTTGTTGTCCCAATCCGCCTGGGCCAGAAGCATGCTGGCCAAATAAGCATTCTGGCGAGCCGCCTCCTTCTCCCGCTTAGCCTGAAGGGCCTCTTGAGTGGCTCGCCTTTCCTCTGCGATTGCTTTGGCCTCAGCTTGTTGCGCGGCCTCGCGCAAATGACTCTGTTGGCCTTCCAAGCGAGTGGCGCGCACTGCTTGCCAAGTGCTCACGACCACTCCGAGCACCAGCGCGATTGTGACCGCCGCGACGGCGGCAAAGGCGAGTTTGTTGCGTTGAATTAGCTTCTGGAAACGGTAAAGACTGCTGGGCGGCCGAGCCACCACCGGTTCCTGATTTAGGTGCCGCTGGATATCCATGGCCAGGCCGTTCGCCGTTTCGTAGCGGCGGGTGCGATCCTTCTCCAGCGCTTTCATCGCGATCCAATCCAAATCACCGCGCAGGAGATGGATCAGTTCGGGCGCTCCGGACGCACGATGTTTCGCGGTGGTGGTCAACTCGCCTTCGAGCATGGTGCTCAGCCGGGTCGAGGGCCGCACCGGCTCTTTCTCCCGAATCGTGCGGCGCATTTGGTCCAGGCCAGCGCGCAACAACTCCTCAGCGTCGAAGGGCGTCTTGCCGGTCAGCAGCTCATACAGCAGCACGCCTAGCGAGTAGATGTCGCTCCGCGTGTCAATGTCCAGTCCGCTCATCTCCGCTTGCTCCGGGCTCATGTAAGCGGGTGTGCCGATGAATTGGTTCAGTTCGGTATAGACGGTCAAGTCCGTCAGACGACCTTCAGTAGCCTTGGCGATGCCAAAATCGATCACCTTGGGCACCGGCACCCCATCATGGAGCGTCACCAGAATGTTCGAGGGTTTGAGGTCCCGGTGGATGATGCCCTTTTGGTGCGCATGCTGCACGGCGCGGCAGACTTGCAAGAACAAATCCAGCCGTTCGCGGGTCGAGAGATTGTTCTTGTCGCAGTAATCGGTGATCTTGATCCCGCGCACCAGTTCCATCACGAAGTACGGTCGGCCCGTCTCGGTGGCGCCGGCGTCCAGCACCTTGGCGATGTTGGGATGGTCCATCATGGCCAGGGCCTGTCGCTCCGCCCCAAACCGCGCCACGACGGTTTTGGTATCCATGCCCAGCTTGATCACCTTCAGGGCGACCCGACGCCGGACCGGTTCCTCCTGTTCGGCCACATAGACCACGCCGCAGCCGCCCTCGCCAATCTTCTCGCGCACCTTGTACCGTCCGATCACCGTTCCGGGCGCTTCGAAGATGGGTGTGACGACCGTGGATCTTCCATCGGACGGCAGCGTCTCAGAGGGCCCCGCCTGGCGCTGGAAAAAGTCATCCGCTTCGGCGGAGGTTCCCAGTAGCCGTTCGATGCGCTGTCGCATATCAGGTTTCCCCTTACATGCCACATCCAGATAGGCGGCCAATTGTTGCGGGTCGGCGAACTGCTTAGCCGCATTGAATATCGCTTCTTCGTCCAGTTCAGATGGGTCCATAGCCATATGCACTCCCTATTCAGGCGCGCCAAACTCGCCGGGATATTTGGCCCGCAAAGTTCGCCAGGCGTTGCTCAAGGTGGCGGTATCCACGGGCTCGAGGCCACCACCGTTCTCAGCAATCTTGCGTGCGGACAAGAGTCCTGCCAGCAGGCGCAAGTCCTCTAGTGGCCGATTCTCGGATGGAAGCGACCAGATTTTCGCGGTGCCATCGGCGCTCGCCGTTACGACGTGGCGGCCATCCGGGCTGAAGGAAGCCGACCAAACCAAGCCCGCGTGCTGAAACTGCACGACTTGTTCTCCGGTAGCAGCGTTCCACAATCGTGCAGTGTTGTCCCAGGAGGCCGTGAGCATAAAGCGGTCGTCAGGACTAAACTCGGCGTCCTCGACGGAGCTGTCGTGGTGAAGCCAAGGTGTGCGAGGTTCACCGGTGGTTGCGTCCCACACGCGGCAGGCGCCGGAGGACGAGGCGGTAACGACCTGTTTTCCATTATGACTAAAAGCCGCAAAACCACGGTCAGCCTCGTCGAGCTGAATGGGCGGGACAAGCAGAGTCCCGGTGCGGGCGTCCCAGATCCTCGCTTCGCCCTTGACTGAGCCAAAATTCTTGTAAACGGCCGCATAGCTGACCACTTTTCGTCCATCCGGGCTGAAGGCGACAGAATGGACTTCGCCGATATGAACCACCCGCGGAGAGACCGGCCTGCCAGTGGCGGCATCCCAGACCTGGGCGGTGTGATCAAAACTTGCGGTTACAACGGCACGTCCGTCGGGACTAAACGCTGCGTCGTGAATGAACGTACTTTCTGCAAAAGGCGGGGTGAGCGGTTCTCCCGTGAGCGCATCCCAGACTCGCGCTTCGCCGGATGCCGGGGATGTGGAGGTGACGTTCGGGGACAAGTTGCCAGAAATATTGAGATATGTTCCGACAGGAATTCCCTCCGCCTCGTGGTTGCTGACGATCAATACTCGCCGGTTGTCGCGACTGAACTCAGCGTGCCAAACTGGACTGCTGTGCCGGAGTGGGTGGCCTGCCTGTTGACCGGTCGCTGAATCCCATATCGTCACGTTCCTGTCAGCACCAATTGTCAGGAAGAGACGGCTATCGCTGCTAAATGCCGCCTGATTCACAGGGCCCTCCCTGATGCTAGGTCCAATTAACGGTTGGCCGGTGAGTAACAATTGGCCGGTGGGGGTGTCCCAGATGCGAACCGGCGCATCGCTGCCTGAGGTGAGAACCCGAAGGCCGTCCGTGCTGAACTCCGCATGAACCAACCCTGGCCCGTGCTTTAAAGTAATGACGTTCGTTTGGCAGGCAGTCAGATCCCAAAGACGTACCGTCTGATCCAGCCCGGCGGTGAGCAGATGGTGGCCATCAGGGCTGAATCTCGCATCCAGAACCTCGCCAGCATGGTATAAGGGCGGCCCATAAGGAAGTCCGGTTTGTACATCCCACATGCGCGCGGAGCGGCCGGCTCTGGATGCCAACACTAGCGCTCCATCCGGACTGAACAGAGCCCTATAAACAGGTCCATCGTGCGTCCATTTCCAGATCAATTGGCCGGTCGCAGCGTCCCAAAGGTAGGTGTGGGTGTCGAAAGAGGCGCTCAGAACGCGCCGGTCGTTCGGGCTAAACACACTGTAAAAAGCGCCACCGCTATTACGCATAGCCTGGGTTTCCGGCACCCCAGTAGTCGCATTCCTGACCTGTAACTCACCCTCACGGCTGTTCACGACAACATGTTTGCCATCATGGCTGAACTCTGCGTAGCTGGCGCTGGAACTGCCGTGGAACACGAGCAACTCTTCTCCTGTGACCGCATCCCAAACGCGAGCAGTTCGATCAGTGCTCGCGGTAACCACACGCCGACCGTCGGGACTGAAACTAGCGTGGCCGATTGGGCCTTCGTGACGGAACGGCGCGCCGAGGGGTTGGCCTGTGAGGGTATCCCAAACTTGAGCTTCGCCGGTTAAGGCGTCGGCTCGCGTCCCTTTCCCACCCGCAAGGACTAGCCGCCGGCTGTCGCTGCTGAATCCTACGTAGCAGAGGACCCCATCGTACCTCAGGGGTGGGACAGCCAGTTGGCCAGAACCTGAATCCACGAGCCGAATTTCATTTTCGAGGCCACCGTCGAGGGTTTGGCGGCTCAAAACCGTTACCAGGCGCTGACCATCGGGACTGAATGGATGGATTAAAAGCTCAGCATAACTGCTCCGGTACTCCAGGGGCTTCATGACTTCACGGCCGGTAAATGCGTCCCATACCCGCAATTCGCCGTCGAGAACTGCGGCAACAATCTGGTCGGCTATTCCTCTTCCAGATGGAATCCAACCTCCACGAGCCGCATCTCCGGAGATGGTAGCGATGCGGCGGCCATCCGGGCTGAACTCGGCCGCAAAGACCAGGTTTGAGTGAAACCAGAGTTGTGTGAGTCGGGGACATTGCTGGAGGACCGAACCGATGCGGAGACGATGCATGGCCTCCGCCTCCGGTTTCCCCTGGTCCAGCTTCAAAGCCTCGACATACCAGAGGAGCGCACCCGTCAAGTCGCCTTCCTTGACCAGGCGCGCGCCGTTGGCGACATTTAATCTCACCAGCCGCTCACGGCTCTCGGTGGCGTTCCTGCTGGCTCGTTCGGCTGCGGTGTTGGCGAGTGTCCGGGCTGTCTCGGCGGCTAGCCTTTGCTTCTCTTCATTGTCCTTTGCTCGCGTCGCGCGGACCGCCTGCCAGGTGCTGGCCACGACGCCGAGCACGAGCACCCCCGCGACGGCGGCGATAGCGGCGAAGGCGAGTTTATTGCGCCGAACCAGTTTCTGGAAGCGATAGGAGGCGCTGGGAGGCCGGGCGACAATTGGCTCGTTTTTAAGGTGGCGCTGGATGTCCATCGCCATGCCGTTGGCCGTCTCGTAACGGCGAGTGCGGTCCTTTTCCAGAGCCTTCATGACGATCCAATCCAGGTCGCCCCGCAGCAGGTGAATGAGCTTGGGCGCCTCGGACGCACGGTGTTTGGCAGTCGCGCTCAGTTCGCATTCGAGCATCGTGCTCAGCCGGGTCGAAGGCCGCGCTGGCTCCCGTTCACGGATCGTCCGGCGCATCTCCTCCAAGCCAAGTCGCAACAACTCCTCGGCGTCGAAAGGGGTCTTGCCCGTGAGTAATTCGTAGAGCAGCACGCCTAGAGAGTAAATGTCGGTGCGCGTATCAATATCCAAGCCGCTCATCTCGGCCTGTTCCGGGCTCATGTAGGCCGGCGTTCCAATGAACTGCTCGAACTGCGTGAAGAGCGTTTTGTCGGTCAGACGCTGGTCCGTGGTCGCCTTGGCGATGCCGAAATCAATCACTTTTGGCACGGCTACGCCGTCGTGAAGGGTGACCAGGATGTTGGAAGGTTTGATGTCGCGGTGAATGATCCCTTTCTGGTGCGCGTGCTGAATGGCTCGGCAAACCTGGACGAAAAGGTCAAGGCGCTCACGAGCAGGCAGATTATTTTGATCGCAATACTCAGTGATTTTGATGCCGCGGACCAGTTCCATCACAAAGTAAGGCCGGCCCGTTTCCGTTGCCCCCGCATCGAGGACCTTCGCGATATTGGGATGGTCCATCAGGGCCAGTGCCTGGCGTTCGGCCTCAAAGCGCGCGATGACGCTCTTGGTGTCCATGCCCAGTTTGATGACTTTGAGAGCGACGCGACGGCGGACGGGCTCCTCCTGCTCGGCCATAAAGACCACCCCGCATCCGCCTTCGCCAATCTTCTGCAGCAGTTTGTAGCGCCCGATCAAAGTGCCGGGTGTTTCGGAAATGGGGGTGACGACCGTGGATATTCCATCGACCGGCCGCGTCCCAGCCGCGGAGGGCGCCTGGCGCTGGAAAAAGTCATCCGCTTCTGCGGAGGCTCCCAGCAGCCGTTCGATGCGACGCCGCATATCAGGTTTTCCCTTACAGGCGACATCCAAATATGCGGCCAACTGGCGGGGATCGGCGAACTGCTTAGCCGCATTGAATATCGCCTCTTCGTCCAGGTTGGGTTGGTCGATAGGCATAAGTAAAAAGATGCGCTCTACCTAGGAGTACGCTTTTACAGGCGTACACCCGACAAAGTCTCCACCGTTTTTTCGGCTTGGTCCTGATCAGTCCGCACTATGGACGACGCACACTTCCCAATGGCGCAGTCGCGGAAAGGCGCAAAGGTCGCTAAAACCCCTCGTTTTCTTGCACTGCAATAGTTCAAAATCTTTCTCTCCGCAGAAGGTTTCTAACGCGGCAGTCGCTCTGCTGCCGGCCATCAATGTTTCAGCAACCTGCGCCTATCTTCTGGTCTTCGTTTCTCCAGTTTTGCCATTTCCATTTGTTTCGGATTTCGGATTTCGGGTTTCCGATTTCCGGCTACGCCGGTCTGTGCCTCTCCTGCCTTTTCGCGGCTATCCATTCCCTGCTGGGGACTCCTTCGTCTCCGCGATGCGGTCGAACAACCAGGCCTTGGCATAGCTCCAGTAGCGTTCCACCGTACGCGGCGAGAGATTCAGCAGTTCCGCCGTCTCTTGCTCTTCGAGGCCAACAAAGAAGCGCAGCTTGACGACTTCCGCTTTCTCCGGCGCGATCACGGCCAACTCATCCAGAGCGGCATCGACCTGCAAGAGCCTTTCATCGTCGGTGGGCGCGGCGATTTCGATTGCATCCACATCGACCCGTTCGAGGCCGGCCCCGTGCCGGGCGCGGAGTTTCCTGCGAGCCCGCTCAATCAGGATATGGCGCATCGCCTGGGAGGCGGCGGCGAAGAAATGTTTGCGACT
>Ga0210409_10005815_pt1 | contig 12907 bp, 9 predicted proteins | sample IncBWH17MmetaG_FD_161649 | JGI IMG/M metagenome (GOLD analysis project Ga0210409, IMG submission 161649) | Forest soil microbial communities from Barre Woods Harvard Forest LTER site, Petersham, Massachusetts, United States - Inc-BW-H-17-M | ecosystem: Environmental > Terrestrial > Soil >...
CCGAGCGCCCTGGTTGCAAAGCCTGTGGGACGGTTTTGAGGCAAAACCTATCGTGGCTGGAGCGTTCGGAGTTGGAGTCTGTGGTTTACTGGTGATTGGCCTGGTCTCCTCGGAACGGATGGATAACGTCCCGGCTCTCTCTAACGGTCAAGCCCCTCAAACTATCTTCGCCAATGTTCCGGACAACCAGACGGGGGCCGGCTCGCTTTTTGATCGCGCGGTGACAGAGCGCGTGGGGACCGATCGCTCGACCGGCTCCGTTTTCACTGCGCAAAACAGGACTTCGATCTTCGACGAGATAAGGCCTCACGTTCAGCCCGTGAATTTCTCCGTCCCTGCGCCCGCAAATTAAGCGGCCTGTTGGGAACTTTGTCGGTCACCTTAGTCGTCCACCTTTGTCGACAGCTCCGTCAGCGATCGATTCGACAAAGATGGAGGACAAAGGTGGACGACAAAGGTTCGGCGGCCGTAGGTGATTACCCCATACCATGGATTTCCCGAGATGCTACAAACAAAACCAGCTCGAACAATCGACTCAAAGGAGGAGGACTGTTTAGGAAATAAAGAGCGACCTGCGCCTGGGTCGCTCTTCTTTTTATAACGAGAGCAGGTAAGAAACCAGGTCGTCGACCTGGCCGGGGGTTAGATCCACCTTGTTCCGGGATTTACCAGGAGGATGATGCAGGAGAACAAGATCACGCAAAGTTGCGGCTGAGCCGTCGTGCAGGTACGGAGCGGTCCGCCAGACCTCCACAAGTGCCGGGGTGTAAAAGGTGTCCGACTGTTGATCGAATTTTCCGGTTCCCACCGCATGCGCTTTGAGATCGGTGAAAAGCGGCGGCGAGTGACATTCGGCGCAGCCGATCGCCTCGGAAAAAAACAGCTTATGCCCCCGCACCGCCGAAGGGGAAAGCAGGTTATGGACCAGGTAAGGGCTCGGGACGGGCTGCAGATCTTTTATAAAAGCGTCGATCGCCGTGGCAACTTCCGGCCGGGGCGATGAGAACAGGATGTGCTGAAGTCCCGCGCGGACGGCAGCGCCGGCGTCGGAGCGGACACCCATCGACATGACCGGGGGCGTTTGGAAAGAGAAGAGCAGACTTTTGACGTTCTTAGGATTGCCCAGCCCATCGTTTAGCAGGTCCCAATTCATGCCGTCGCTCCGGCCGTCTGAACTGTGACAACTGGCGCAACTTTGCCAGCCTTGGTAACAAAGCGTCCCATCGTTGAAGAACATCTCTCCCTTGCGGGCACGCGAGAGCTCGAGAGGCCTTTCCAATTGGATTGTCGCCGACGAACGGGCTTCCAGGCTCAAGGGCACAATGCTGAGCGAGTCAGAGAAATAGTTGGCCACCAAGATCCTGTTTCCGGAAAGGGCCAAGCACCGCGGGCCCTTGGCGTGCAGTTTGACCCGGGTGCGCAGATTGGACAGAAAGCTCAGATCGTTGGGCACCTCAGTTAAGGCCTGAGCGGCGGTGGATTCAGGGTCGAGCCTGGCCGGGGTTTGCAACTGCGCTGGAAGAGCGGCCAGTTTGTTCAGCAGCCCCGGAGCATCAATAATGCTTAGTTCGTGCGTCCCGGCGTGTGTCACACAAATGAATCGGCCGTCCCGGCTCCACTCAACGGCCCAAGGGTTGGCGGCGCCGCGGTCATCCTCGTCGAGCAAGACGGTGGTCCGCAGACTAAGGTTCGCGACATCGATGAGGCTGATCACGTTATCATTCATCCAACCGTGAGCTACCGTGGTGGTGGGCAGGTGGAACCGCGCCAGCGTATGAGCCACCACGACGTATCGGCCATCGGGTGAGATGCACAAATCGCGTAATAGCGAGCTGCCATTGGTTAGCGGGATATTCTTCAAAAGTCTGCGGCTCCCGGTGTCGATCACACTGACAGTTGCGGTGACGACGCCCTTGTCCGCGCGGCCGGAGTGGAGGTGGTTGGCCACAAAGAGCAATTTTCCATCAGTACTGAGGACCGAGGATACCGGTTCGCGATCCACACGGATTGACGCCACTTCCTTCCCTTTGTTGAGCTCAATGACTCCCACCGAATCATTGAACCGGTCGCAAACGAACAACACTTTGCCGTCGTAACTTAGTACGGGCGCCATGGCGGTATGGCCGGCTGAGAAGATTTTGCGCACTTTGCCCGAGCTGGTGGCGACAACACAGATTTTGCTTCTCGCGGCGGGGCACGTCACATAGAGCCGCTCTCCATCCGGTGAAAGGGCCAGACCGGAAGCGACACCTGGAAGATCGATCCGGCGAACAATTTCGCGCTGCTCCACATCGTAGACGGCGAGTTGGTTGGCGCTGGCGCAGGCGAGGTAGAGCCGTTTACCGTCCGGGCTAACAACCATTGCTGTAGGCGAAAGATAGACCACCCCCGGCGAAGGAAAAATGAGCTCGCGCAAGCTAACTCTCTCGGGATGCGCGGTGTAGTTGAGGCTGCAAACCACGATCAACGCCAGCAGAAAGTTAAACAGGATGCGTTTCATGATCCGCACGGGTCTGCAAGTCGACCACCGGGGCCAAACACCACAATGAGCACTCTCACCAGACTATTCTCCCAGGATGCATTTTGCGCACAAGGCCAAAGTCAAGCGGGACTTCCAGCGCGCGACACACGGCCTGGGTTCTCCCTTAATCTTAATGCTAACTCAGCGTGCTTAGCGCGGCTCTGTTACTGCCGTCAACCGATCAATGAGCGGTGAAACCTGCTGTGTGGCGCCGCTGGGCCAGAGGATCTCGACGGAGTCCGGCTTTGTGGCGTTGCCCAGGCCGATGGTAACCGGAAGCTCGGATTGGGAGAGATAACTTCGCGTGGGCATGACTTGCCGGGAGAGGGTTTGACCGTTCACGCGCACTTTAATCCGCGAGCCGATCGCATCGCGGTTGGATTTAGTGCCGATGAGCTTCAAACGGATCCAATGGTGATGCAGATCCTGGTCGTTGCGCAGCAAGAGCGGCGGTCCACCGGTTTGGGTCATAACGACATCCAAATCTCCGTCGCCATCGATATCCCCAAAAGCCAGGCCACGGCCGACGATTGGCTTGAACAAATCCGAGCCGCATTTCTCCGGCGACACGACCACGAAACAGCCGCCGCTCTGGTCGCCGGCGTTCCAGAACAACTGGGCCGGTTGAGCATAGCTTTGGCTTTGCTGGATCTTGGCGATTTCCTGCTCGAGATGGCCGTTGGCTGTGAGCAGATCCAGGCGGCCATCCAGGTCGTAATCCAGAAATACGACACCGAACTTGAGCAGCAAACGGCTGGCGGGGCCTATGCCTTCAGGAATGGCTTCATCGGAGAAAAGCAAAGGCTGGTTTTGAGCGACGCAAAGCGCGGTCATTTCATTGGCAAAGTTGCCGATGGCGATGCCGAGCTTGTCATCGTTGCGGTAGTAGCCGGCGTCGATGCCCATGGCCCCACGCGTGTTGCCGTAGCTGTCAAACGCAATGCCAGAAGCGGCGCCAATTTCTTTGAAAGTGCCGTCGTGCTGGTTGTGGAAAACGAAATTCTGAACCGTGTCATTGGCGACCACCAGGTCAATCCAGCCGTCACCATCCAGGTCGACGGGGGCGACTCCCAGGGTTTTGGCCGCCGGCACGCCGGTGGCGGAGTTTTTCACCTGCAACCCACTTTGGGCAGAAACATCCGTAAAGCGGCCATTGCCTTCGTTGTGATAAAGCCGGGGAAACGCGCCGGCAAAATTCATCGGCGGGCCATAGGCGCGGGTTTTTCCGTCGATTTTATAGCCAACCTGAGCGTCGATTTCGCGCGACCAGGTGACGTAATTGCCCACATACAGATCGAGCTTGCCGTCATTGTCGTAATCAATCCAGGCAGCACAAGTGCCCCAATCATTGGTCGACCCGGCCACGCCGGCTTGGAGGGTAACCTCTTTGAATTTACCGCCCCCGTCGTTGTGAAATAGATGGTTCCCACCAACGGCGGTAATGAACACGTCGTCCAACCCATCGTTATCGTAATCGCTAATCGCCACACCCATCCCGTAAAGGCTCACGTCCAACCCGGACCCGGCCGTTACGTCAGTGAAGTGACCTTTGCCATCATTATGATACAGAGCCAAGGTAGTCGGTGCTTTGCCTTCGGGAATGTGCCACGGCCAGTAGGTTGAGTTCACAAACAGGAGATCCTGGTTGCCGTCGTTGTCGAAGTCAAAAAAAGCGACGCCGCTGCCCATCGTTTCCGGGAGCAGCTTTTCTCCGTACGCGCCGTTGTTGTGAACGAATGCAATTCCAGACTCCTTGGTAATGTCCGTGAACTTGGCCACAGGGATTTCCGCCTGCGGCCGTTCTGGAACTACCGGCGCAGACATCTTGGTAATCTGGGCAGGAGGCGGGGCAGGTTTGTGCCGCAGGGCGAGCAAAACGCCTCCGCCGATCACCAGGATCGCGAGCAGAGCAATTATCGACCGTCGCACGGCCCGGCCGATCACGGCGTCATCGGCGTGGACTAATTCGTCCTGATCATCTGTCGGCGGAGTTAGGTTGTTATTCATGCAGTCAAAAAAAGGAACCGGTTCCCCTGGGAGCGCCGGAGTCTCGCCGGCGAGACGCCGGCGCTCCCAGGTTTTGGGAATAGCAGTGAGTCGGCATCATTTCGAAGCGGAGAGCGGCTGACTCGTCGCCGTCGTGTTCAACTCCGGGGCGCCAGGGCGTTGGAGAGGGTAAATCACGGTCGCCTGCGCCGCATGGTCGGCGGCGGGATCAGCCCGGCGGGCGATGCTGATCGCGCGATCCCGGGCGTTGTCATCCGGCCGATACCTCTCATGCTCGCGCCGGTGAAAGGCGGCCCGCGATTCGTCTCCCAATTGTGCATAAATCAACGAAAGCGTGTAATGCGCGGTCAAATTCTCAGAATCAATCGTGAGCGTCCTCTCGAATTGCGCGGCGGCATGACTCAAATAATCCTTTTGCTTTTCGGGATTGGCACGCTCCATTTTGGCCCGTTCGAAGTAGGCTTGTCCCAGCTCATCGATGACTTCGTAATCCTTGCTGAAATCAAAACCACGCTGGTCGAGTTCGGGGTAACGATCTTCAAGAATACTGCGAAAGTCGCTAATGGCCTGGTCGAGAAAACCGTTTTGCTTGTTCACCAGGCCATTGAACCAGGCCACGGTCCAGCGCGGCGCCTGCGGATTGAATTTAAGTGCCCTCTGCAAAGCCGCGACGGCGTCATCGAGGCGGCCTTCTTTGAAATAGACGCGCGCCAGGTTAACCGCTCCATCGGCGCGGCCCAGCTTTTCCACTTGTTCGAATGCGTGAGCGGCCTGGATCAGTTCGCCTTTCTCTGCACCGCGATCGGTGCTTTCGAGAAGCAAGCCGATGCCGTAGTCGTTCCAACGCTGCCATTCGGGGATTGTGGAAAGTGGCGTGTGGCGAGTGGAGGGATCGGACTGGCTCGCGATGGGGAAAGTGAGTTCGTCGGAGGCCATCGTGACGATGGGCAGATCATTGGTCACCGTGAAGGGTGAGCCTTTGGTGTAATTTGTGCCGAAGACGTAGTTCATGTAGACGGTGTCGAATTTGCGATACTGCAACTTGACTTGGACCGTCAGCGGCTCTTTCTGGTCTTCGGGCACGGACAATTCATAATGCACCACCTGAGCGGCGCCCGGCGGAATCTGATGATTGTAGAGCGGGGTGAAGATATCCTGGGGATTGCGTCGATCGATGCGGTTCCCGTCGCGGTCGAGCATGTAGACGTTCAGAAAATGCGCCCAGGGATCCACGTCATTATAGAGCCCCATTCCTCCACTGCGGCCGACAATCTTTCCACCGCCCGTTACTTTGGTATCGACCCAAACTTCGTTCGAATCGACTGTGCCCTGAGTGAAAGGGTGCCCCAGCTTAGTGGTTCGCACGACGACCTCCAGCAGGTACTTTCCACCGGGTTTAAGTTTCGGAACCGCGGGCCGCAGCGGCGCGGTGAGCTGCCCGTCGATTCCGCCACCGTCTTTTATTCCCAAAATGTCCACCCGCGTTGTTCCTTTCAAAAAGGACTCCTCTCTTTTTACGATATCGGGTTGCCCCCGAATGTAGGCAAGGCCGGTATTAGCGGCCGGGAAAAGGTGGTCGTGAATATAGCGGCCGGAGGTGTTGGTTGGATTAAAGAAATTCGCCCCAAAATCCTGCGATAGCTGCAGCGGCATGTGGCAGCCGGCGCAGTTCTGAACCGCCTTTTCCGGATAATAAAAACTGCGCGCGCCGTGGCCGGAAACGCCGCTCAACAAGTAAGTGTCGTAATGGTTTTGCCCTCGCAGAAACTCTTTGTACTTATTCAAGTCCTGCGGGATGCTGACCTTATGACAGGTGGAGCAGAATTCGGCCGTCCGCATGAATGGCTTAAGAAAGGTCTTTTTGTGAAACTCGGGCTTGGCTTTAACCAATTGCTGGTTGATGTACTGCAGCAAACGGTTGGTGCTGTAGGCAAAGGGATAGTGGATTGGCTCGTCGATCGTGTAATCGGCGTTACCGATCGTGCTGTTGATATGGGTGATGGCGTGGCAGGAGGTGCAGGTGATACCCGACTGTGCGGTCGGATGATTGACATCGTCAAACTTCGGATCGTCAAAGGCGCCGCTGAAAAAAGGAACGACATCATGGCAACCGGCGCACCAGCGAGCGGCTTTGACATTCCCGTCGCGTTTCAGGGCGACCTGGCGAGTTTCGCGCACACTAAACAAATACGGTTTATTGTTAAAGGAGCTGAAATGATGCGCGCTATGGAACCATCCCTGGTAGGCGTCCTGGTGACAATTCAAACAGTAGCTGTCCATCATTAGAGTACGCGCCGGAATGAAATTGCCGGAAGCTGTTCGGGCCATCGATGGCAGGAAATACTTCTTCCCCTCGACCGAGCCGATTTGATTTTTTTTAGGGTGTGCGGAGTGGAGGAACACCATGCCGATAACGGCAACAGCCACCGCGGCGCCCCAGCGCACGCCGACTTGCCACTTAATCCTCGGGCCGGCCAACCGGTGCAGGATGTAGAGCCACACGGCGAGGACGGGGGTGATAACATGGGCCCAATAGGCAAGCGAACGAAGTCGTGGGTCCTTGAGTCCTATGTTCTTGAACTGAAAGATATCGATCCGGGTCAGCAACAGGCCCGTCACAATCAGAACCAGGCTGGTGGTAAACAGGATGTAGCCGACCTTGACCGCGCGGCGGTTAGGCCGGTCGTGCGCGTTTTTGATATGCAGAATTCCAAAGAAAATGACGGGCAACACGATTACCAGGCCGAGCACCAAATGCGTGCCGAACATCACCATGTAAAACCAATTCTGGTAAGTAGTGTCGGGATCGCTTTTAAGCCATTCCAGAAAAGTAATCGCGCTGAGATAGATCGAATTAGCCGCCAGCACGGCCACCGTCGCGAAGATGAAATACAGCAGAATCCGCAGGCGCGGCCCGACGGCGCGCACGTACTTTTTCCGGGGCGCGGGGTTATTCTCTGCGGATGGAGCAGTCATAAGTTCACGTCGGACCAGTTTGCAGATTAACCAGTTGCCGGCGGGACTGCAAATCCGTCTTCGAAAGATTGTGAAGACGTCCATCGATGAGTTCAATCTGGCGATGAGCAGCCTCAGCCAGAGCATGATTGTGAGTCACCACCAGGACGGTCAGACCTTCGCGATTCAACCGATCGAATAACTCGATGATGGCTTCGCCATTGACGCTGTCGAGGTTCCCGGTGGGCTCGTCGGCCAGCAACAGGGATGGTTGGTTCATCAGCGCGCGCGCGATGGCCACCCGCTGCATTTCGCCGCCGGAAAGTTCGTGAGGACGATGATCCCGCCGAGGTTCCAAACCCACTTTTGCCAGTAGTTCGTCGACTCGAGCTGGGGCCGGGCGCCGAGCGAACAAAGAGGGCAAGGCGACGTTTTCGGCTACAGTCAGCGTGGGGATCAGGCCAAAATGTTGGAAAACAAAACCGATCCGGTCCCGGCGCAAGCGCGTGCGCTCGGCTTCAGACAATTCCTCCACCGATTGGCCTAATAGCTTCAAAGTCCCCGAACTGGGCGCGTCCATGCACCCGACGAGGTTCAGCAGTGTCGATTTTCCCGCGCCGGAAGGCCCAATAATTGCCACAAAGTCGCCAGGCCAAACGTCGAAAGTGGCGTTGTCCAGCGCCTTCACCTGCTCACGTCCGCGAACGTAAACTTTGCTCAGCCCCACCGCCGAAACAACCGAATCCATCTGGGGACGCGACTGCTTCATGCCCATCCTCCACTGCCCCGAATAGTCATCATCGGCGGGACTGCAGCCGCCCGCGAGGCCGGCAAAAGCCCCGCGAGGCTGCCCAGGACGACCGCGCAGCCCAGGCAGGCGACGACCACCCACCATTCCCATCGAATTAGAGAGCCGCCGGGCGCAAAGGGCAGGCTCGAGCGCACCCAGCCCTCGATACCGCGCGAAGCGAGGAAGGCTATCGCGATGCCCGACACAGCGCCGCCCAAACAGGTCTGGAGCGTCTCCAGCCAAATCAACCGGAAGATATCGGAGCGAGAGGCACCAATGGCCCGCATCATGCCCAGCTCACGCCGGCGTTCGGCGACGGCAATCAGGATCGTGTTGCTAACGCCCGCGCCGGCCACAAGAAAGCCCACGGCGGCGATGCACCCAAGCAACAATCGTGTTGAATTCACCATCGCTTGGATCGTGTGGAACACATGGGCTAACGGCACCACATTCATCGACAAACCCGCGTCGCATCCGCGGAGTTGCGCGACCGCTTTGTCCAGGTCGTTGGGATCGCGAAGCCGCACGAGGATATGCGTTAACTCGTCTGGATGATGGAAGCAGCGCTGCGCATCCGAAAGCCGCATATTAATAAACGTATCCTCCGCGCCGTGCGTGGGTGCCAACACGCCGCTGATTCTGCCAGACTGGCCTTTCAACCCCGGCAAAGAAATCTGCTGACCGACGCGCCATCCATAGCGTTTTGCAATCTCGGAACCGGGCAGCAAATCGCCTTCTTGTGACGGCAAACGGCCGGTAATTCGCCAGGAAGGTCTGAGTGCAATGATATTGGACTGCACCCCAACGTAAACGAGCGACCTTGAATCGGAATCGTACAGTGCCGCCATAAAAACCGGTGCGGCCGTTGCGACTTCGGGGACGGAGCGGACTTCATCGAGATAGCGCTCCCTCAGATAGCAAGGCCAGCTTGCACCGTGCAGGGCCATCGAGGCGGCATCGTAAGGACAGCCTTTGGGAACCAGCAACACATGAGCACCGAGGCGATCCAATTCCAAGCGCACTCCCTCGCAATACCCGCGTTGAAAGGCGAGCAGGCTGAACAGCGCGGCAGTAGCGATGGCCACGCCCGCGGTCGTCACCGCAGTGCGCAAAGGGCGCCGCCGCCATTCTTTTAGAGATAATTCAATCCACGTCACGTTATTCGGCCTTCAGAGCTTCGGCGGGATGAAGCCGGCTCGCCCGCCACGCCGGATAGAGACCTCCCAGAATGCCCATGACAATTCCCATCACAGCAGTCTCCGAAAGAATGCTGGCCGTAGGTGACAAAAGGGATTGCGCCGGTGCCAATGGGACAAGCTCCTTCACCAGGTTCTCGATGCCGTGCCCGACGAACAGCGCGAGCAGAATTCCCGCCAGGGTGCCCAGTCCGGTCAGTAACACAGCTTCGGTGGTAATCAGTGCAAGAATTTGCCACCGGGACGCCCCCACGGCGCGCATGACGGAAAGCTCACCAGTGCGTTCCAGGACCGCAGCGAGCAGTGTGTTGAAGACGCTGAGAACGCTAATGGCCATGGCGACCAGGGAAATCGAGAGGAGCAAGGTTCGAACAGCTCCAACCAAATTCAGAAAAGTCCCCATCATTTCCGTGAGTGTGACGACTTGTGCCCCCGGGATACGCTGCAGGCGGGCAGCGGCAGCGCGCAGTAGAGAAGGATCGTGAAGGCGGATAGCGACAGCGGTTAAGCGCCCCGGCAATTTAAACATCTGTTGGGCTGTCTTCAAGGGCACGAAGAAAAGACTGTCGTCGCTGGTACCGCTGCGCTGCAAAACCCCGGTTACGCGCAGTTGATATCCGGTTTCGGGGCTGTAGAGGTGATCCCCGGGAGAGCGCAGTTCGACTTCCGCGGCATCGGCTCCAAGAATGGCGGAGTCTGCTTCGGAGAACCACTTCTGGCCTGACTTAGCCTGCCACCAGGGTTTCAGTTCGAGGGCGGTTTCATCAATGCCGGCCCACATATCAGCCCGTCCAGCGTCGGGATGTGACATGGCAGCCAGCAGCAAAGGAGCCGCCACGGCGACGGCAGGATCCCGGCGCGCTTCCGCCAGCGCGGTTTCCGGCAAAGAGAAATCCAGAGTCCGGCCCTTAAGCACACGCGCAGCGGCATCATACGGACAACCCAGGGGCACCAGCAGGAGCTGAACCCCCATGCGATCCACTTCAGCGCTTAGAGCGCGCTGGTAGCCGTTTCCAAATGAAGAAAGGCAAACCAGGACTGCAACGGCAATAGCCAGACCGGCAACAGTCAGGCCGTTGCGCAAAGGACGCCTTGCCAGATTTCGAAACGCCAACAGGAACATAGTTCAGTGATGATGCGTTTCAGCCGGCGTCGGTACCTGCCCCTGGTCGGCGGTCGCGCACAAAATCAACAGACTCTTGACTCCATCGACCAAGGCGCCGGCCGAACCCTTCGCTTCCGCGGGAACGTTGGGTAAATCCGCGCCCAGGCGCAACGGATCTTCAGCTCGTTTGCCGACAAATGAGTTCAGCCAGTTGGTATTCTCAAGCGCACTGGCAATCGAGTCCGGCTCCCGCAATCGCTGCAAGCGCACCCCGCGCACGCTCCGGTTCATGTCCGTGGCCAGGACTAGTTCAATGGCGCCGTACTCTCCTTTGACCCGGCGAGTCAGAATAGAACCCAGGGGCGTTTCGCTTCGATAAGCGCGATATACGCGCAAGGCGTTTTCATCGCCCGTGGGCGAGCGGCCCAGCCGCTCCGTCAATTCCGGCCGCAGACCGCTCAAGATGCGCGTTTCGACCTGGTAACGCGTCGCCTCAGGGAAGAACGCTTTGAGATCCGCCTCGGGCTCGCGCCACGGGCATAAAGGCGCAGCCTCCGGAGGCCTGATTTTGGATTCAGTGAGGGTTTCCAACGAAGACGATCCGAAATTCCGCCAGCCAAAAATGGCCAGGGACACGGCCAATATCAGAGCGCCGACAAACAGCAACCGTCTCATGCCTCAATAGCGCAGCCCCGAGGCTTCGATAAGGACTTCGTCACCTTCGGTGACGATTTTTCCGGCAACTGTGACCTTGCTCTCCAGAGGCACATTCACAACCACGAACCCGGCTGATTTGGTGTCCACCATGATGGTGCCACTCTGATCCTGGACCTTAAGCCAGCATCCTGCGACCGGGCACTTCTCCAACATGACGCCGCTGATGGTAACCTGTGGGGGCGTGTCGCCAGCTCGTATGGCCAAAATACTCACCGGTTCTCCCTTGGGCGATTTGCCCAGGACAGTTCCGTGAGGTTTGGCACAGCCGAAGGCGCCCAATACCAATGCCAAAGCCATCGAGATTTCAACCTTCAACATAAAGCGGATCAGGGCACGGTACCAATGCCTGGGGCCGCCGGCGGGGAGCATTGCAGTTGGATAAAGGCTTCGGAAGTCACCCCTGCGTGGCCGTCACAGAAATAAGCCACGCGAATCGGTACAGCCGACTTAGCCTGAAAGTTGGCCAGAGCCAGTGGTTGATGCCAGGACCAGATTTCCGCCCCCATAAACGTTTCGGTGGGCATGGGAATCGCCGTCTCTTTTCTCAGGCGTGTCATCACGGTATTCAGACAATAAGAGCTGCCGTAAAAGTCAGCAAAGTGGAACGGTCGAGGCGTTGCTGAGTTGAACGGATCGGCGGCGATGGCTGTAGGGATGCCATTGTCAGCAGGACAAAGAAATACGCCGGTAGCGGCGACGGTGTTTGTCGGGGAGGCCAAGTTGGTGTTGATGTTGAGAGTCCGTGCCAGGTAGGGCGCGGCATAGGGGCGCCAATCAATCGTCCGGCACGGCTTGCAAGGATAGGCGGGAGTACCGGCGACCGGGTCGGGCATTCTGGGAGGATACTGGCCATTGTTGTCGTCGACATACATCTTCATCGCCACAGAGATCTGTTTGGTGTTCGAGATACAATAGATCCGGCGGGCTTTCTCTTTTGAGCTCGCCAAAGCGGGCAAGAGCATGCTCGCCAGGATGGCGATGATGGCGATAACAACCAGCAACTCAATGAGGGTAAAGCCGGAGGAGGTTGGCCTTTTTTTGGTGAACATAGGCCAAATAATGCTCAATGCCGGGCAGGATACCGATGAAAAAGGGCCGAACGGCTTAGCATCAGGTACCAGCGGCTTCACACTAGGGCTTAAGTGGATGCCTGAGGATCAAAACATCCCGCCGGGGCGGGGACGTCTCGTCTGACGTCTCGTCCCCGCAAATGAACGCGGGGACGAGACGTCCCCGCGCCGATTAGATCTGGTTCGGGCCCTGGCGTTGGTTAGCGACCCACAAAAGCGCGGCGAGGATCAGAAAGGTTCCGACCAAAACAAAAAAGCGAATGACCCAGTTCGCCGCTGCAGATGCTCCCGCTTTCAAATCAATCTGTAGCGAGGCCCAAGGATCCACCAGCACGGCGCGTTTGAAGGTGAGCACCCTTCCCTGCTGGGGAATGTTGGCGTGGAGCGCCGCAGGAGTAGCCGCCGCGGCGTCCTGCTGCTGGATCAGACGTTCGGCCAATTTCATGAAGGCAGCGTTCTCGTCGGCGGTGTTTCGATCGATGATATCCTTGGCGTCTTGCTGTGTGTAACTGGCGACCTTGCGATCCCGCAGAGCGCGTAGTTTGC
>Ga0210409_10005817_pt1 | contig 12904 bp, 9 predicted proteins | sample IncBWH17MmetaG_FD_161649 | JGI IMG/M metagenome (GOLD analysis project Ga0210409, IMG submission 161649) | Forest soil microbial communities from Barre Woods Harvard Forest LTER site, Petersham, Massachusetts, United States - Inc-BW-H-17-M | ecosystem: Environmental > Terrestrial > Soil >...
TGTTCTCTGTGTTAAAACTTTTTGGATTGCGACTCGTGAAGGATTTTGGCGGGTTGGGTAGCACGCTTACGAACCCGATTTCTCGGGGCCGTCGTCCCCGCAGCGCAACTCCCAACCCACTGTGAAACGAATGTTGACAGTGGGAACAGGCTGGCTCAATGGGCTAGTCGCCTCAAATAATTTGGGACTGGGGTTGTAGTACTTGGCGATCAAACGCGTTAGCCGCTGACCCTGTTTGAAACACTTCTTTAAGAAACCAGTAATTTGCTAAGTTATTCTAAAGGAATGGCTTACGAGGAGAATCCTATTCGACGACGGCAATCTTGTTGGCCAGCGAAAGTGGCATCCACAGGCGGCCCTTGGCGTCGCGCGCCATGTTGCGGACGGAGGAATTGGGGGCCGGCATTGGATAGGTCCTGAAGACCTCGACGACAGGATCAAAGCGGACCAAATTGTTGGCGTTGACCCCGCTCTCCTCAAACCAGATCTTGCCGGCGGAATCCGCAGCAATCCCGTAAGGCATGGAATGGTTTCCAGACGGACTCTCCCAGAATTTGAATGTCTTGTCGGCAAGCGTGAGGCGGCCCAGGCGCCCGCCTTTGGAATCCGTGAAATAGATCGCGCCTTTGACGGCCACGAGGCGCCGGGGCTCCACGTCCCGCTCTGAGGGAGTGTATTCGGTCACCGCTCCACTTCGCGGATCGATACGGCCCAGCTTTCCACCGGACAACTCGCAGAACCACAGCGCTCCATCGTCCGCCGAAACCATGCCATAGGGATGCGCGTTCTGCGTGGGCAATCCGTACTCGGTAATTTTTTTCGTCTGGATGTCCAACCTGCCGATCACGTTGGAATTCTGCGCCGTGAACCACAGCGCGCCGTCCGATCCGAATACCGGCGTGTGCGGATCATTCGCCGTGGGAGGAGTGAATTCGGCGAACGCGCCGGTCGCCGGATCCAGCCGGCCGATCTTTCCGGCATAATTTTCCGTGAACCAGATGTCGCCGAACGCGTCGGAAACCAGGCCGTGCGGGCCGGAATCCTCCGTCGGGACCTTGAAGAGCTTCCACTCGTGGGTATCGGGATTGAAGCGCGCGAGATGCCCTGTTTCCTGCAACGTGAACCAGATGCCGCCCTTCGGATCGACTGCCGAATCGTGCGGCACCGATCCCGGCACTGGCGAGTCCCACACGTGCATCGTGCCCTTCAATTCAACGCCCGGCAAGGACGGCGGCGGCTTGAACGTCAATCGCAGAGTAACATTCGTGTTGTTGCCCGGGCTCACCAGAACGTTATGCTCCCACTCGGACCACGTCCCGTCCGCATTGGCGCGCAGGTCGTAGGAGCCCGTGCGCAGCACCCCGAGGTAGAACTTTCCTTGCGCGTCACTGTGCAACACGTGCGGCGTTTCGCCATCGGCCGCCTGCCAGAGGATCTGCGCCCCGGCCACCGGCGCCCCCTTCGCGTTGACCACTTCGCCGCCCAGGGTGCCCGGCTTCTTTTTCGCGACCTTGATCGACTGCGCCCGCGCTCCGGAAGACACAAATCCGGCGGCGCATACCAGAAACACGAATTTTAGATGCGCGCGCCGCAATGCTGTCCGCCTCCAAGGTGGTGACTTCCCCCAATTTTACATTGAAGAATTCAAGCCGTGACTGCCTGATAGGCGGGATGAAGCGCGAAAGATACGGGGTCCAGTAGGGCAGGCTTTCAGCCTGCCGGTTTTCGCGACCATAGGTTCATCGAAAAGGCGGAAGCCAAGAAGCCCGTCCAACTTGCGTTGCTGTCCTTCCGGAGAAGTCCAGGGCGCCGCCCGGCGCAGCGCCCCGGTTGACAGCGATCAGACAAAACCTGCTAATAATCGCTTGAAAGCGATCAATTTGATTCGAGCGTCACTTGCAGGGCCAGGTCTTCAATCATCTTGTCCAGCTGCCCCTGCGCGGCCTCACTTTTCTTCTCGAAATCCTCCTTCTCATTGCGCAGTTTCTCCAGGCGCGTTTCCTGGTCCGATAGCTGCTGTGTGTAGCGCTGCGTCAAAGCCTTCTCTTCGGCGCTGCCCTTCAGCGATTTCAGATTTTCCCGCAGCCGCTGTTGATCGTCGTAGATGCTGGTAATGGTATTGTCGCGAGTTTCCGCTTCAGCGTTGAGCGCCGCCACTTGCGCCTTCTGGTCCAGGATTTTTCTGAGGGCCTGCTCGACCTCCGAATTGATTGATCCGTCCTTCAACAGCACCGCGACTTGATCGTCGGTGATGTTGCTTAACTCGACGGTCGTTTGCAGGGGATGGGACTCAGAGATCTCCAGAGTGGTCGATTGTTTCGCGCCGACGGCCACGCGAAAACGGTAGGCGCTCGCAGTGGTTTCTTCCTGGCGCATTGTGTCCTTCGATAGAGTCCAGCCCATGCGGAGAGGGTGTTCGATGATGAGGGTGCGCGGCGCGGCGTCTTCGTTGCGTATCGTATAAATCTTCTTCTCACGCTCCTCGCCCATGCGAATCATCACGCCGTGGCCGATTAGCACGCGCGTGTATCGTTGTGGGGAGGCCGACCCGGCTGCGCGAACGAGCATTCCGAGATCGGTGGCGTAGGAGAGCAGGCGGCGCTCGTCCGGCTTGATCGGATCGAGCAGGCCCTGCCCGGCGAAGATTTCGTCATCGATCACGCTGAAATTTCCTCCGTCGAGTGTTGCGCCGCTCGTGTTGCTGAGCCAAACTCCGCGCAGGGGATGCCCATAGTCTCGATCCGCAGTCCACAACGAGACTTTCTCGGCGCGGATTTCGCTTTGCACGATCGGCACCATGGCCGACTGATTCTTGCGGATCGTCACACGATCCTTCAATTTGTATTCGTAGAGGTCGTCAAAGTCCTGACCCTCAGCAGCGGCAGGAGTGCTCGCCTGAAGCAGGCTGTTGAACGCCCCGGCGGCTATGACAGGTGGCGCAGGAAGGAGAGCGGAATAGTTTCTCCCATTTGACGGCACATTTTGTGCCGTTCCGGGCCTGTAGGCTCCGCCGCCGGTCCCGCCTCCGGCCGCGGGGCCTACCGCACGCCCAAGCCCGCGGCCAGAGCCCAGGTTGGCGCCAATCGTCCCCGCAAGCGAGCTATTTGAGGTTTCGACAAGCGGAACTGACTCTGTCACTGTAACCATTTGCGAGACGTCGCCGACTTGCAGCGTTGCGTCATGCTCGCTGCTATAGCCGCTGCGGACTTGTGCGTTATTCATTACGAGCGTCTTGAAGCCCCGGCCCTCCACTTGAAGCTGATAGGTGCCGTCTGGAAGGCCGGAGAAGCCGTAGGCGCCCGCGCTGTCGGTCATCGTGCGTGTGATCTCTCTCCCGCTCGCATCGAGCACGCGCACCTGGGCTGAGGCGATGACACCCCCTGACGGATCTGTCACGCGCCCGGCGATCTGTGCTCCGCCCAGCAGGCGCGACTCATGCGTTTGCGGGACGCTCTCGTACTCCTGAGGCAGGGGCACAATTGCGCGCCGCCCGTAGTAAGGCTGCGAAAGCTGTTGAATGAAAGATTGCGGCGCACCGGCTATGAGAGACAGATTGACGTTGTTCCAATCCTCTCCCACTGTGTTGTCCACGATGGCCCATCCCTGCAGCAATGGTTTCTTCCCGGATTCGCTCGAAAGCACCAGCCGGTAGGTGGTTTTCCAGACCGGTACTTCGCTGATGTAACTGACGAACAGCTGGCGCTCGCCCGCGCCGGTCGTCGCCAGCGTCATCCGGCGCAGGTCCTGCTCGCGCTCGGAGGCGAGCAGAGACAAGTAGCGGTTCATCTCGCCGTGCATGCCGGTGTCAACGAGGCGGACGCGCGTGGTGGGCGTAACTTCCACTTCGCGAATTTCGCCGCCATCTGTGACGACGGAAATGATGTCCACTTCGAGGGTCGTCCCGCCCGCCGTTCGAGTTTTTCGTTCGACGCTAAGCAATCGGCCGGTGACTGGATCGGCGCCGCTGGACACTTCCAAACGAGAACCGCGAAGTGCATCCAGAAATTTTGAGACTGAGGTTTGTTCATCGAGGGGCAGGCGCAGCGCTCCCAAGCGCTTGTCGAGCGGATCGGTGGAATTGTAGCTGACGCCGCTGATGCGGCCGCCATCGAGATCCAGCACGGTGAGGGAAGCCAGCGCGTCGTTCAACTGGCCGCTGGTGAAATCAATGTGAATGTCTTCGTTGCCGCGCACGCGGCCGATATGCTCGAAATAACCGACGCCGTTCTTATACAGGACCACGCGGCGAACGGGCAGATCGGGAGCCTGCGTTTCGGTTGCGGATTCCTGGGACTTGGACTGGGTCGTTGTTTTTACGGAGACGGGACGGGCCTGTTGTTGCGCGCTACTCGGAAACGGCAACACTACGGCAATGGACACCAATGCGAGTAATTTTCGCATGGCAACCTCCCTGATTTTTTGATTTAGACCGTTACCACCCTGCAATCTGCGATGCCTGCCGCAGGTAACGGGTTGCCGCCGTTTCCTCAAAATGTTGGACACCGCCATGCTCGGGCAAGTTCCCAAAGCCTTTCGCGATTCTTCCTGCAGCAAGACTTTTCGTTTCAATTATGATTTGATTTAGCGGAAAAATAGTTGGGCGAGGTGAATTCATGCCACGGTACATTTCGCTGCACACGCTGGCTTGCCTGACGCGGCAGGGGGCGGAGCAACTGACGGCGCGGCTGGCTGCGGCGGATCGCGTGACGATGCGGCGCGTGCAAGTCAACATGATCGAAGGGAAAATGCTGGTCGAGTTTGACGCGCCGGACCGGGAGGCGCTGGAGAAGTGGATGCGCGACGAAGGGTTTCATTATGACTGGGTGCTGCGCGTGGAATTTGAGGCGCGCGGCGGAAAGCTGGAGCCTGCGTAGAGCGACGTGATTCGTGATGTGTAAACCCTGATTCGTGAAAAACCTTTTATCTTTTGCCTGCCCTTTGAATTGAGCCTCCGATTTCATTCGGGAACTTAGTGGCGCAGGCTTCAGCCTGTGGGTTTTAGTTGTGCCAAGGCGCGAGGTCCTTACAACCAACCCCCACAGGCTGAAGAGCCTGTGTGGCAATTTCCTAGTTCTTCGAGTCTTGAGACATTTCTACGCCCTCAGCGCAAATTTCTTTATGTGGTCGCCACGGGTGCGGCGAATCGGGCTCACGTCCTTTCGGCCCGAACTTATGTGGCGCGAACCAGCGTCGGGACCGTGTGCCAGATGCGGATCAGGTTCAACGCTGTGTTCCCCAGCGTGAATTCCACCGCCGTTTTTGCCAATCCTCGCAGCCGAAACCGCCGCATCCCGTGTTGCTCTTTCAACGTTCCGATCCTGGGTTCCACGATTTGTTTTCGTCTCGCGTAGCTCGCCCGTCCGGCCGCAGAACGCAGCTTTTCTCTCATCCGCCGCTGCCCCGGATCGCGCGCCGCTCCATGCGACCGCACCCGCCGACCCCGATTCAATTCGTGCGCCAAATGCGGGTCCGGCACATACGCATCGATCCCTCGCTCTTCCATCGCTCGCAGATTCTCTTGCGAGAAAAATCCGCTGTCCGCGCTCACCTGTTGCGGCCGTTCCCCACACTCCTGCTCCACTCGGTCCACCATCGGCACCAGCAACTCATGGTCCGACCCCGCCTGACTCACTTGCTGCGCCACGATCAAATGATCCTCGCTCACCGCCATCGTCCCCGTGTACCCCAGCACGTATCCTTGCCGCTGCCGTAAAAATCGGCTGTCTTCATCCGTTCGCGAAAGCTTCTGCAGCCCCGATTTCTTCAGCCGCTGCAGTCGCGCCGGAAGCTCTCCCAGTTTCTGTTCCAGCTTTTCCAGCGCCTCGCGCCCCACCTCCGTCCCCGCTCCTTCGTTCGGATCCTCCGCCTCGCACTGCCGCTGCCAGCGCCGGATTTGCTTCCGGATCTTCGCCCGTTCCCTGCGCAGCTTCTCCTCCGTGTCCACCGAATCCGCCGCCGCGTTCGCCGCGATCCGCGTCGAGTCGATCGCCACGTGTCCCAGCTTCCCCATCCCCAAACTCCGCGCCAGCTCCACCACCTGCGTGAACGTGTTGTTCACTCCCAGCTTCTGGCGTCTCCGAAAATCGTTCAGCGCCCAATAATCCGGTCGCGCCCCGCCCGCCAAATACCGCAACGCCAAATCTTCCTTGATCCGTTCCTCCAGCCGCCGCGAACTCGTGATCCCCACCGCGTACGCGTACAACCACACCTTCAGCATCAGCGCCGGGTGATACGCCGGATGCCCCTCCTCGCTATACACCTTCACGAACGCTTCCAAATTCAACTTCTCCACCGCTCGATGCACAAAAAAACACAAATGCCCTTCTCCCAATACCTCCCGCACGCTCGGCGGCAACAAATACCCTTGCTCCGGGTTGTACTCGTAAAAATTCGGCATCGCGCAGCCTCCTGCGCGCTAGTATATCTGCGTTGTCAAATCGAGTTGCCACACAGGCTGAAGCCTGCGCTACCAAAACGCAGAACCTCGCACTTGTTCTGCGAATCAAATCTATATAGGATTTGGAGAGATTCCCCGGTGGGCCACCCGAAGCCAGGAACACGACATTCGGAAACAGCGTGCGGCTCCGCTGGCGCGGAGACACTGCGAAATTCAGCCCGCCTGAATAAAAGGAGGAAATGATTATGAGCGAATATGCGAATCCCGAAGTCCTGGTGACGACCGAATGGGTCGCCAGCCATTTGAACGATCCCAATCTTCGGCTGGTTGAAATCGATGTGGACACTTCAGCCTACGAACAGGGCCACATTCCCGGCGCAGTGGGATGGAACTGGCAAACGCAGTTGCAGGACACGCTGCGGCGCGATCTGGCCGACCAGCGCAGCTTCAGCCAGCTGGCCGGCAATGCGGGCATCAGGCCGGAGACCACCGTGATCCTTTACGGCGACAACAACAATTGGTTCGCCGCGTGGGGATTCTGGCAAATGAAATATTACGGCCACAAAGATGTCCGCCTGATGAACGGCGGGCGCAAGAAGTGGCTCGAGGAAAAGCGCGGGATTTCGACGGATGTGCCGAAAATTCAGCCTGCCATTTACGCGGCGAAGGCTCCCGACGCCTCGATTCGAGCCAAACGCGAAGATATTTTCTCCGTGCTCGAGCGGCGTTCTCCCGCGCAAATGGTGGACGTGCGGTCGGTCGATGAATTCAGCGGCAAAGTGATCGCCCCTCCGGGCATGACCGAAACGGCGCAGCGCGGCGGGCACATTCCAGGCGCGGCCAACATTCCCTGGGCGCAGGCCGTGGCCGAGGACGGCACCTTCAAGCCCGCCGACGCGCTCCGGCAGCTTTACGCAGACAAGGGCATCACGGGCAATCAGGAAGTTATCGCCTACTGCCGCATCGGCGAGCGCAGCTCGCACACATGGTTCGTGCTGAAGTATCTGCTCGGCTACAAAAACGTGCGCAACTATGACGGCTCGTGGACAGAGTGGGGCAACCTGGTGGGCGCGCCGATTGAGAAGGAAATCGCGGCGGCGGCGAGATAGAAGAACGTGGCACTTGATTCGTGACCCGTGATTCGTGAAAAACTCTGATTGCGCCGCGCTTGTCTTTCTATGCGGGTTCCGCTCTGTACGCAGGACTATCGAACAGGAGTTGCCGCCGATAGATTATTCAATTCATTCCGCATGATTTCCACGGCCTGCGGCGGGGGACCGACGCGGCGGTAGCGGGAAATTTCCGTGCGATCGTGGATTCCAAACGGGAACAGAAATTTGCGCCCGTCCACTTCGTAATTATAAAGCGTCGGCAGCCAGATGCCCGGGGCTACTTCCTCCTGCACCATCACCACGTGGCCGCCTTGATAAACTTTTCCGGCAACCCCTCCGGCGAACGGAATGTCCGTGGCGACGTCCGCTTCCAGACGAGCGAATTGCGCCTGGGCTTCGTCCACCCAGAGAGTAGCGTGAATGTGCGGAAATATGGCCGCGAAACGGTTGATCGGCTTATAGTTCGGGTCCGGGTCCAGCAGAAATTTCATCAGCGTGCGCGCCCCGGCCAAATCGCTGCGCGTTTCCCGGCCGGCCCACGTCACGCGAAACGCTTTCGTGGCCGTGTCCACGAGTTCGGCATGATCGCGCCGCCGCTTTTCAAATTTTGCCAGATCCTCCCTGTAGCGCTCGTTCGGATGCAAGGCCAGGTCGAGCGCGTTGACCGCGAATTCCAGTTCTGTGCGATACAGATCAGGAGATACAGGAACCCCATTTTCTGACATCTTCAACTTAATATTGCCTGCGCCGGAAGGCACAATGCGTTCGGTAATGTCCGTGACCATTCCTGCGTTTTCATCCTTGCGCGTGACCACGCGCTCGATGCGTTCGAACTCCTCGAGGGCGCGATCGTCCCGATGCTGATTCTCAATCGCCCGCATGATCAGGGAATGAATCTGCTCGGGACTGGGCGCAGGATTTCCCGTGATGATGGCACCCTGGCCGGTGGCCTGCGCCTGCGCGGCCGGAACGCTGAACCACGGCGCCATGACGATCGAGCACACTCCCAGCGCCACGATGTTTTTTCTATACCCCATGGGTTTGCCTGGCTCTCTTGAGTGGGACCTGGCCCTCCGCCTGGCCTAGAATCTGATTCTACGGCGGATTGGGCGGTTGTACCTGGAAGTTTCTGCGAAAAACAATATGGGGGAAAATACCCGAGGTCTTCCTGAACCGTGAGCCATGCCGTGGGCAAAATGCGGCGGCGATTTCAACGCTGGAAGCGGCGTGGCGTACAAATAAGAAGGGGGCGATCCAGGTCGATTCGCCCCCTCCCTCTTGGCCCGGCTTGTCGGAGGAAAGTCGGGCCCTATGGTCTTGATGTGTTTTGTAGAACCCTGGTTTCACAAAAAAGTTTCAGGAGTGCGGAAAACTTTGCTGATCTACTGTGTTTTCCCCCATTTTCGATCCGGGTGAGGGCCCTAAGTTGCACTTGTCAAGGGGTTTAGCACCGGGCATGTAGCGGAGGGGCATTTTACTATCCCCGCGAGTCCAACCGACCGGGATAGACGAAAAATCGCCTGGAGATGCCGCCCCGGGAACGCCAATCTCCCGATTGGCGAGGAGCAAACCGCCAATCGGGAGATTGGCGTTCCCGGATTTCAAACCAATACGCTTCGTCTTTCACGTTTGCCCCGGAGCGCATACAATGGCCGTTTCTATGCCAAGCCACGATGAGCCGCGCGCCCAGGTCACCGAAGCCGAGGTCGTCGCACACCTTGCGCGTTCCCGCAAACCGCAAAGCCTGCGCGAAATCGCGGCGGCGCTGGGCTTGCGCCACTCGGGGCGCCGCGCTCTGGTGAAGCTCGCGCGAAAAATGAAGAAGCACGGCGAGATCCACGAATATCCCAACGGGCGCGTCGGCCTGCCCAAAGAAAAACAGGGCGCGCACTATGCGCAAGCGCCGCAAAAAAGCGCGCCACACCAGCACGGCCCGGGGCAGCGGCAGCAACCCCGCGCGGAGTCGCGCCCGGCGGTGAGGGCGGAAGCGAATCAATTGACGGGGCGACTCGTGGCGCATCGCGATGGCTACGGCTTCGTGGTGCCGGATACGCCGCGAAAAGATTTGGACGGCGATCTTTTCATCGGGCGCGATGCCATTGGAGACGCGATGCACGGCGACCATGTGCTCGCGAGCATCGAGCGCCGCAAGCGCTTTGGCGACGGGGCTGGGCCGGGCCGCGCGGAGGGGCGTATCCTGCGCGTGATTGGCCGCGCACACGCGACGGTCGTGGGGCTGTTCCGGTACGGCTCGCGCGGAAATACGGTTGCGCCATACGAATCGCGCCTGCAGCAGGAAATCGTCATTCCGCCGGGCGATGAATTGACGCCGGAGCTGCAGGGGAAATTAGGCCTGCACCCGCCAAGAAGAGGCGTGCGTTTGCCGGAACTCGATGGCGCCGTCGTCAATGTGGAGATGACGCGCTTCCCGCGCGGCGGCGTCGCTCCGGCCGGACGCGTGATCGAGATTCTCGGGCGCCCCGGCGATTTCGGCGTGGACGTGGAGATCCTGATCCGCAAGCATCATCTGCCGCACGAATTTTCCGCGGAGGTGCTCGCGGAGGCTGCCGCCGCGGCGCATCCCGTGGGCGACGCTGAGCGTGCCGGGCGGCGCGACTTCCGCGATTTGCCGATCGTCACGATTGACGGTGAAACGGCGCGCGATTTTGACGATGCCGTGTACGTGAAGCGCCTGGAAAACGGCCACTGGCAATTGCAGATACACATCGCCGACGTTTCGCATTACGTGCGGCGCGGAACGGCGCTGGATCGCGAGGCCCGGCTGCGCGGCACTTCGGTCTATTTTCCGAATCGCGCTGTGCCTATGCTGCCCGAAGAACTCTCCAACGGCATCTGCTCGCTCAATCCGAAGGAAGATCGCCTGGTGATGAGCGCGATTATGGAACTCGACGCGAATGGCGAGATGGTCGCGTCGGATTTCGCGCGCGGCGTGATCCGCTCGGCCGAGCGCATGACCTACACCGCGGTGAACGCCGTGCTGCAGAACGACGCGGCCGCCACCGCCCGGTATGCGCAGCTCGCCGAAAATTTCCGCGCCATGCGCGACCTGGCATTGATCCTCAATGCGCGCCGCGCGCGGCTCGGTTCCATCGATTTCGATTTGCCCGAGCAGGTGTTTGAATTTGACGACGCCGGACAGATGACCGGGATCGTTCGCAGCGAGCGCAACATCGCGCACCGCCTGATCGAGGAATTCATGCTGGCCGCGAACCAGGCCGTGGCGCGCTATCTGGAATCGCGCGGCATCGGATCGCTGCATCGCGTCCACGAAAAACCCGACCCCAAGAAAATCCTGGAATTCGAGGCGCTGGCGCAAACGTTCGGATATTCGCTGGGCGTTGAAAATCTGGCGGAGCGGCGCATCGAAGTGAAGCATGGGAGTTCCCGCCCGCAGCGATTCGATCGCGGCGCGCGGCACGGCCGGCGCGGAGCGGGCCGCGAGAAGCCCATGACCGTCTCGCTGCCGGGCGTGATGGATATCGCCATTCGCCCGTCGCATTACCAGCGCCTGGCGGAAAAAATCGCGGGCAAGCCCGAGGAGCGCATCGTCTCCTACCTGATGCTGCGTTCGCTGAAGCAGGCGCGCTACGCCGCCGACCCGCTCGGCCATTTCGCGCTGGCTTTCGACCAGTACACGCATTTCACTTCGCCGATCCGCCGTTATCCCGACCTCGTCGTGCACCGCGTCTTGAAGTGGGCGCTCGATCATCTCGAATCAAAGCCCGAGGCGAAGCCCGCGGCCCACGCGGGTTCCGGCAAGCAGGAATCCACATTCGGCCCGTATCGCCGCGGCGAACTCGAGGCGATCGCCGCGGAAACGTCCGAGACCGAGCGCCGCGCCGAAACCGCCGAGCGCGAGTTGATGGCCTGGAAAACCGCGCAGTTCATGGAGCAGCATCTCGGCGAGGAGTACGACGCGCTGATTATATCGGTGCAAAAATTCGGTTTCTTTGTCGAGCTGACGGAAATCTTCGTCGAAGGCATGGTCCCCATCGACCGCATCGAGGAACTAACCGGCGAGCATGTTTTCTACCGCGAGCAGGACCACGCGATTGTTTCCGGCAGCGGACATGCTCAGCGGCCCGCGACACCCGAGCCGGGCAAAAAGAAAAAGTCCGGCCGGGGAAGCGCGCACGCCGGCCACGTCTGGAGGCTTGGCGACCGCATCCGAGTCCGCGCCGAACGCATCGACCCCATCCGCCGCCGCGTTGAATTTTCGCCGTTGCCTTAAGCCACCTGTGGCACGTCCCCTCGGTTGCTATCCGCCCGTATTTCGGGTATATTTAAACTAGTTCAAACTAGTCTTATTGGAGACCCAGTGGCGTCCGTCGGAACTTTTGAAGCGAAGACTCACTTGTCCGATCTGCTGGATCGCGTCGCGCGGGGCGAAAGAATTACGATTACCAGGCACGGCGTCCCCGCGGCGTTACTCATACCCGTTGAGGAAAAAGAGACCAAACTCACGCACCGGGAAATCGTGGAGGGAATGCGGGCCCTTCGCAAAAGGGTCAAGCCTGGCAAGATCAGCGTGCGCGAAATGGTCAAAGAGGGGCGCCGCTTTTGAATGGTATCGTAATCGATGCCTCCGTGGCGCTCGCTTGGTGCTTTCCCGATGAGGCGAGCGATTACGCTGACTTCGTACTGCTCGCGGTCGAACACCAAACGGTCGTCGTCCCTTCGATTTGGGCTGTCGAGATCACGAATGCCTTGCTGGTCGGCGAGCGGCGCAAGCGCATCCGTCAGCCTGAAATAAGGCGTTTTATCGACCTGCTGAAAGATCTGAGTATTGTCGAAGATCGACAAGCAATCGCCGATACGTTAAGCAATGTCCTCCCACTGGCGCGGGAACATGATCTTTCGGCGTACGATGCGGCGTACCTGGACTTGGCCGTCCGTCATGAAATACCTCTAGCCACTCTTGATAGTACTTTGCAAAAGGCGGGCACTAAGGCAGGCATCATGATTTTTAGGGTTTGAAGTTAAATGTCAGCCCTTCGCCGACGCTGTATGCACACCCCCATCTTGACTGGGGTGCACTGCTGCAATATGGTTTGTGCTAAGAAGTTCGTTGGTATCCAAAAATCTTTCGTCGGAGGCTATGTCTATGCGTCGCACAATTTTAGTTTCGGCATGTCTATTCCTGGCCGCTTCAGGCTTTGCTCAAACCAAGGCGCCTGCCAAGAAAGCCGCAGCAGCTCCAATGGCAACTGTTGTCCCTTCAGGATCGGAAAAATGGGGAGACATTCCAGCTGCAGCCATGGTCGGCACTCCATCGGTGGACATGGGAGGCAAGTTGCAACTAGCGGTCGTGCAGGGAAATCCGATGCAGGCGGGCGTGCCCTACACGCTGCGTCTTTCCTGCACGGACGGGACG
>Ga0210409_10005818_pt1 | contig 12903 bp, 8 predicted proteins | sample IncBWH17MmetaG_FD_161649 | JGI IMG/M metagenome (GOLD analysis project Ga0210409, IMG submission 161649) | Forest soil microbial communities from Barre Woods Harvard Forest LTER site, Petersham, Massachusetts, United States - Inc-BW-H-17-M | ecosystem: Environmental > Terrestrial > Soil >...
AGCCGGAAATGCCGACGATGCGTCGCTCCTCGCCGAGGAGATAGAGCGTCTCCACAGTCTCCTCGGTCAGGCAAACGATCCGTTCCGGCGGAAACATGGCGGCCGCTCCGCAAGGTCACAGGCAAAATAACACAGGCGCGGCCCAATTCGTCATTCCGGCGCAGAGCAATGCGACGAGCGCGGAATCCATTCGCACCATTGAGAAATATGAATTCCGGACTCGCCATTCGTGGCGATCCGGAATGACGGCAAAGCGAAGGGCCGCCGGTGGGCGGCCCTTCTGTCTCGTGTCGGCTGTGTCGGCCGCCGTCCGGCTATTCCGCCGCCGGCAGCGCCGCCGGTTCAGCGGCGGCTTCCGCCTTCATCGCCGCTTCCTTCTCCCGTTCGGCCAGGATGAGCCGGTCGCGCTTGATGGCGATCTCGCGCACCTTGTTCATCATGGCGCCGGTGCCGGCCGGGATTAGGCGGCCGACGATGACATTCTCCTTGAGGCCGTCGAGCGTGTCGGCCTTGCCGTTGACCGCCGCCTCGGTGAGCACGCGCGTCGTCTCCTGGAACGAAGCCGCGGAGATGAACGAACGGGTCTGCAGCGAGGCCTTGGTGATGCCGAGCAGCACCGGATGCGCGGTCGCCGGCTTCTTGCCTTCTTCCGCCGCGCGGGCGTTGACCTCGTCGAACTCGATCTTGTCGACCTGTTCGCCCTGGATCAGGTCGGTCTCGCCGGAGTCGTCGATCTCGACCTTCTGCAGCATCTGGCGGACAATCACTTCGATGTGCTTGTCGTTGATCGCCACGCCCTGCAGCCGGTAGACGTCCTGGATCTCGTTGACGAGGTAGCCGGCAAGCTCCTCGACGCCCTTGATCGCCAGGATGTCGTGCGGCGCCGGGTTGCCGTCGACGATGAAGTCCCCCTTCTCGATGATGTCGCCGTCCTGCAGGTGGATGTGCTTGCCCTTGGGAACGAGATACTCCCTCGGCTCCTCATCCTTGCTCGCCGGCTCGATCGTGATGCGCCGCTTGTTCTTGTAGTCGCGGCCGAAGCGCACCGTGCCGGAGATCTCCGCAATGACCGCGGATTCCTTCGGCCGCCGCGCCTCGAACAGTTCGGCCACGCGCGGCAGACCGCCGGTGATGTCGCGCGTCTTGGCGCTCTCCGTCGGGATGCGGGCGATGACGTCGCCGGCCTTCACCTGGCCGTCGGGATCGACCGAGATGATGGCGTCCACGGCGAGCAACGAGCGGGCGTCTCCGCCGCGGCTGAGCTTGAGGATCTTGCCATCCTTGCCCTTGATCACCAGCGCGGGGCGCAGGTCCTGCTGGCCGCGGACCGAGCCTGAGCGCCAGTCGATCACCACGCGTTTGGCGATGCCGGTCGATTCATCGAGCGTCTCGGTCATCGACTGGCCTTCGACCAGATCCTCGAAGGCGAGCGAGCCTTCGACCTCGGTGAGGATCGGGCGCGTATACGGATCCCATTCGGCCATGCGCTGGCCACGCTTGATGTGCTCGCCGTCGTTGACCTTGAGCCGCGCCCCGTACGGGATGCGGTGGACGGCGCGCTCGGTGCCATCCGGATCGAGCACGGCGATGATCAGGTTGCGACTCATCGCGATCAGGTCGCCGTCCGAATTGCGGGCCACGTTCAGGTTCTTGATCTTGACCGCGCCCTCGAAATTCGACTCGACGAACGACTGCTCCGAAATCTGGGCCGCACCGCCGATGTGGAACGTGCGCATGGTGAGCTGCGTGCCCGGCTCGCCGATCGACTGTGCCGCGATGACGCCGACCGCCTCGCCCATATTGACCGGGGTGCCGCGGGCGAGATCGCGCCCGTAGCACTTGGCGCAGACGCCGCTCGTCGTCTCGCAGGTGAGCACCGAGCGGATGCGCACCTCCTGGACGCCGGCAGTGACCAGCCGGTCGACATGCGGCTCCTCGAGCAACGTGCCGTTCTCGACCAGCATCTCGTTGCTCGACGGGTCGCGCGCATCCTGAGCCATGGTGCGGCCGAGGATGCGGCTCGCCAGTGAGGCGACGACCGTGCCGGCATCGATGATGGCGCGCACCTTGATGCCGCGCGAGGTGCCGCAATCCTCGTCGGTGATGATGCAGTCCTGCGCCACGTCGACGAGACGCCGCGTCAGGTAGCCGGAGTTGGCGGTCTTGAGCGCGGTGTCGGCGAGGCCCTTGCGCGCGCCGTGCGTCGAGTTGAAGTACTCGAGCACCGAGAGGCCCTCCTTGAAGTTGGAGATGATCGGGCTCTCGATGATCTCGCCGGACGGCTTGGCCATCAGGCCGCGCATGCCGGCAAGCTGGCGCATCTGCGCCGGCGAGCCGCGGGCGCCGGAATGGGCCATCATGTAGATCGAGTTGACCTGGTCTTCGGCGCCCTTCTCGGCCGCTGGCTTGGTGGCGGAGATTTCCCGCATCATCGCTTCGGCGATCTTCTCCGTGCACTTCGACCAGGCATCGACCACCTTGTTGTACTTCTCGCCTTGGGTGATCAGGCCGTCGTTGTATTGCTGCTCGAAGTCCTTGACCTGCTCGCGGGTGTCCTCGACGATTTTTCGCTTCGACGCCGGCACCACCATGTCGTCCTTGCCGAACGAGATGCCGGCGCGGAAAGCGTGATGGAAACCGAGCGCCATGACCCGGTCGCAGAAGATCACGGTCTCCTTCTGCCCGCAGTGGCGGTAGACCGTGTCGATCATGCTGGAGATTTCGCGCTTGGTCATCAGCTTGTTGACCAGGTCGAAGGTGACCTTGGGGTGCTTGGGCAGCACCTCGCCGAGGAGCACGCGGCCGGCGGTGGTCTCGAACTCCTTGCGCACGATCTCGCCGTTTTCGCCGACGCCTTCCCAGCGGTACTTGATCCGGCTGTGCAGCCCGACGGTCTTCTCCAGCAGCGCGTGCTCGACCTCGCTCATGTTGCGATAGAAGCCCTGCACGATGTTCTTCTTCTTGCGGTCGCGCTCCATCTCCTTCGGCGGGTGCAGCTCGAGCTTCCACTGGCCGGGGCCGTTCTCGATCATCAGCGACAGGTAGTAGAGGCCGAGCACGATATCCTGCGACGGCACGATAATCGGCGAGCCGTTCGCCGGATGGAGGATGTTGTTGGTCGACATCATGAGCACGCGCGCCTCGAGCTGCGCCTCGAGCGACAGCGGCACATGCACGGCCATCTGGTCGCCGTCGAAGTCGGCGTTGAACGCGGCGCAGACCAGCGGATGCAGCTGGATCGCCTTGCCTTCGATCAGCACCGGCTCGAACGCCTGGATGCCGAGCCGATGCAGCGTCGGTGCGCGGTTGAGCAGCACCGGGTGTTCGCGGATCACCTCGTCGAGGATGTCCCAGACCTCGGGCTTCTCCTTCTCGACGAGCTTCTTCGCCTGCTTCACCGTGGTCGACAGACCCTTGGCGTCAAGCCGCGAATAGATGAACGGCTTGAACAGTTCGAGCGCCATCTTCTTCGGCAGCCCGCACTGGTGCAGCTTGAGCTCGGGGCCGACCACGATCACCGAACGGCCGGAATAGTCGACGCGCTTGCCGAGCAGGTTCTGCCGGAAGCGGCCCTGCTTGCCCTTGAGCATGTCGGCGAGCGACTTCAGCGGCCGCTTGTTGGCGCCGGTAATGACGCGGCCGCGGCGGCCATTGTCGAACAGAGCGTCGACCGCCTCCTGCAGCATTCGCTTCTCGTTGCGGATGATGATGTCGGGAGCGCGCAGCTCGATCAGCCGCTTGAGGCGGTTGTTGCGGTTGATGACGCGCCGGTAAAGGTCGTTCAGGTCGGACGTTGCGAACCGGCCGCCATCGAGCGGGACGAGCGGGCGCAGGTCCGGCGGGATCACCGGCACGTGCGTCAAGATCATCCACTCCGGCTTGTTGCCGGACTGGACGAACGCCTCGATCAGCTTGAGCCGCTTGGCGAGCTTCTTCGGCTTGAGCTCGGAGGTCGATTCCGCGATCTCCTTGCGCAGGTCGACGCCCATCCTCTCCAGGTCGAGCGCCTTGAGCATCTCGCGGATCGCTTCCGCGCCGATCATGGCGGTGAAGCTGTCGGCGCCGTACTGGTCCTGCGCCTTGACGTATTCGTCCTCGCTCAGGAGCTGGCGGTCCTTGAGCGGGGTGAGGCCGGGCTCGAGCACCACGTAGTACTCGAAATAGAGGATGCGCTCGAGGTCCTTGAGCGTCATGTCGAGCAGAAGGCCGATGCGCGACGGCAGCGATTTCAGGAACCAGATGTGCGCCACCGGCGCGGCGAGCTCGATATGGCCCATGCGCTCGCGCCGCACGCGCGACAGTGTCACCTCGACCGAGCACTTCTCGCAGATGATGCCCTTGTACTTCATCCGCTTGTACTTGCCGCACAAGCACTCGTAGTCCTTGATCGGCCCGAAGATGCGCGCGCAGAACAATCCGTCACGCTCGGGCTTAAAGGTCCGGTAATTGATGGTCTCCGGCTTTTTGATCTCGCCGTAGGACCAGGACAGAATCTTCTCCGGGCTCGCGATCGAAATCCGGATCTGGTCGAAGACCTGAGCCGGCGCCTGCGGGCTGAAAAGATTCATGATCTCTTGGTTCATATTCTTCTCCGTCTGGAGTTATCTGATGACGGACGACAGACAGCGGACAGCAGATTAGATCTGGGCCGTCCCGTTGCCATGATCTGTCGTCCGTCCTGTGTCGTCCGCTTACTCCGCCGCCTCGGCGATCTCGCCGCCACCGCCGCGCTGCTGCTTGGAATTGTGCAGGTCGACGTTGAGGCCGAGCGAGCGCATTTCCTTGACCAGCACGTTGAAGGATTCCGGGATACCGGCCTCGAACGTGTCGTCGCCGCGCACGATCGCCTCGTACACCTTGGTGCGGCCGGCGACGTCGTCCGACTTCACCGTCAGCATCTCCTGCAGCGTGTAGGCGGCGCCGTAGGCCTCGAGCGCCCACACCTCCATTTCGCCGAAGCGCTGGCCGCCGAATTGCGCCTTGCCGCCCAGCGGCTGCTGGGTGACGAGGCTGTAGGGGCCGATCGACCGGGCATGGATCTTGTCGTCCACCAGGTGGTGCAGCTTCATCATGTAGATGTGGCCGACCGTCACCTTGCGGTCGAACGCATCGCCGGTGCGCCCGTCGAAGAGCGTCACCTGGCCGGAATGGTCGAGGCCGGCGAGATCGAGCATGTGCTCGATGTCCGCCTCTTTTGCTCCGTCGAACACCGGCGTCGCGATCGGCACGCCGTGGCGCAAATTGGTGCCGAGCTCGACCAAACCCTTTTCGTCGAGCGACTTGATGGTCTCCTCGTCGCCATAGACCTTGCGCAGCAATTCCTTGAGCGGCTTGAGGTCCTTCTTGCCATGATAGAGCTCGACGGCGTGACCGATCTTGAGGCCTAGGCCGGCGCAGGCCCAGCCGAGATGGGTCTCGAGGATCTGGCCGACATTCATGCGGCTCGGCACGCCGAGCGGGTTGAGCACGATGTCGACCGAGGTGCCGTCGGCGAGGAACGGCATGTCCTCGAGCGGCACGATCTTCGACACCACGCCCTTGTTGCCGTGGCGGCCGGCCATCTTGTCGCCGGGCTGGATCTTACGCTTCACGGCGACGAAGACCTTGACCATCTTCATGACGCCGGGCGGCAGCTCGTCACCGCGCTGCAGCTTTTCGACCTTGTCGAGGAAGCGCTGCTCGAGCCGCTTCTTCGATTCATCGTACTGTTTGCGGATGGCTTCGATTTCCGCCATCACCTTGTCGTTGGGCGAGGCGAACATCCACCATTGCGAGCGCGGATATTCTTCGAGCACCGCGCGCGTGATCTTGGTGTCCTTCTTGAAGCCCTTCGGTCCGGCAATGCCCTGGCGGCCTTCGAGAAGCTCGGCGAGCCGGCCGTAGACGTTGCGGTCGAGGATCGCCTGCTCGTCGTCGCGGTCCTTGGCGAGCCGCTCGATCTCTTCACGTTCGATAGCGAGGGCACGCTCGTCCTTCTCGACGCCGTGCCGGTTGAACACGCGGACCTCGACCACGGTGCCCTGCACCCCTGGCGGAACGCGCAGCGAGGTATCGCGCACATCGGACGCCTTCTCGCCGAAGATGGCACGCAGCAGCTTCTCCTCCGGCGTCATCGGGCTCTCGCCCTTCGGCGTAATCTTGCCCACCAGGATGTCGCCCGCGCGCACCTCGGCGCCGATATAGACGATCCCCGCCTCGTCGAGGTTCTTCAGCGTCTCTTCCGAGACGTTGGGAATGTCGCGGGTGATCTCCTCGGGGCCGAGCTTGGTATCGCGCGCCATCACCTCGAATTCCTCGATATGGATCGAGGTGAAGACGTCGTCCTTGACGATGCGCTCGGAGAGCAGGATCGAGTCCTCGAAGTTGTAGCCGTTCCACGGCATGAAGGCGACGAGCACGTTGCGGCCGAGCGCGAGCTCGCCGAGATCGGTCGAAGGACCGTCGGCGATGATGTCGCCCTTCTTGACCTGGTCGCCAACCTTCACCAACGGACGTTGGTTGATGCAGGTGTTCTGGTTCGAGCGCTGGAACTTCTGCAGCCGGTAGATGTCGACGCCGGGCTTGGTCGGGTCGGGCTCGTCGGTCGCGCGGATGACGATACGCGTCGCGTCGACCTGGTCGACGACGCCGGTGCGGCGCGCAGCGATCGCCGCGCCGGAATCGCGGGCGACCACGCCCTCCATGCCGGTGCCGACGAAGGGCGCCTCGGCGTGGACAAGCGGCACCGCCTGACGCTGCATGTTGGAGCCCATCAGCGCGCGGTTGGCGTCATCGTTCTCGAGGAACGGGATGAGCGCGGCGGCGACCGAGACGAGCTGCTTCGGCGACACGTCCATGAAGTCTACCTTGTCGGGCGGAATGAGCTGGACGTCGCCGGCGTGGCGCACCACCACGAGGTCGTCGGTGAAGCGCCCGCGTGCGTCGATGACAGAATTGGCCTGCGCCACCGTGTAGCGCCCCTCCTCCATGGCGGAGAGGTAGATCACCTCGTCGGTGACCCGGCCGTCCTTGACCTTGCGGTAGGGCGTCTCGACGAAGCCGTACTTGTTCACCCGCGCATAGGTAGCGAGCGAGTTGATGAGGCCGATGTTCGGCCCCTCCGGCGTCTCGATCGGACAGATGCGCCCGTAATGGGTCGGATGCACGTCGCGCACCTCGAAGCCGGCGCGCTCGCGCGTGAGCCCGCCCGGACCGAGCGCCGACAACCGCCGCTTGTGGGTGATCTCCGACAGCGGGTTGGTCTGATCCATGAACTGCGAGAGCTGCGAGGAGCCGAAGAACTCGCGCACGGCGGCGGCCGCCGGCTTGGCGTTGATCAGATCCTGCGGCATCACCGTGTCGATATCGACCGAGGACATGCGTTCCTTGATCGCGCGTTCCATACGCAGCAGGCCGATGCGGTACTGGTTCTCCATCAACTCGCCGACCGAGCGCACCCGCCGGTTGCCGAGATGGTCGATGTCGTCGATTTCACCCTTGCCGTCGCGCAGATCGACGAGCGTGCGAATCACCGCGATGATGTCGTCCTTGCGCAGGATGCGCACGGTGTCCTCGGCGGTGAGATCGAGCCGCATGTTCATCTTGACGCGGCCGACCGCGGAGAGGTCGTAGCGCTCCGGGTCGAAGAACAGCGAATGGAACATCGACTGCGCGGTGTCGACGGTCGGCGGCTCGCCCGGCCGCATGACCCGATAGATGTCGAACAGCGCATCCTCGCGCGTCATGTTCTTGTCGACGGCGAGCGTGTTGCGGATGTAGGCGCCGACATTGACGTGGTCGATGTTGAGCAGCGGCAGCTCCTTGTAGCCCTGCTCGTTCAGAAGCTTGAGGTTCTTCTCGGTGATCTCCTCGCCGGCCTCGGCGTAGATCTCGCCGGTCTTGGGGTTCACCAGGTCCTCGGCGATGTAGTGGCCGATCAGCTCTTCGTCGGTCAGCCGCAGCGCCTTGAGGCCCTTCTCGGCGAGCTGGCGCGCCTGGCGCACGGTCAGCTTCTTGCCGGCCTCGAGCACCACCTTGCCGGTATCGGCATCGACGAGATCGTTGACCGCCTTGTAGCCGCGCAGCCGGTTGGCGTCGAACGGCACGCGCCAGCCGTCCTTGGCGCGCTTGTAGGGCACCTGTTTGTAGAACGTGTTGAGGGTCTCCTCCCCGCTCATGCCGAGCGCGTAGAGAAGCGAGGTGACCGGAATCTTCCGCCGCCGGTCGATACGCGCATAGACGATGTCCTTGGCATCGAACTCGATGTCGAGCCAGGAGCCGCGGTAGGGGATGATGCGGGCTGCGAACAGGAGCTTGCCCGAGGAATGGGTCTTGCCCTTGTCGTGGTCAAAGAACACGCCGGGCGAGCGGTGCATCTGCGAGACGATGACCCGCTCAGTGCCGTTGACGACGAACGTGCCGTTGTTGGTCATGAGCGGGATGTCGCCCATGTAGACATCCTGCTCCTTGATGTCCTTGACCGAGCGCGCGCCGGTCTCCTCGTCGATATCGAACACAATGAGGCGCAGCGTCACCTTGAGCGGCGCGGCATAGGTCATGCCCCGCTGCCGGCACTCGTCGACGTCATATTTCGGAGCCTCGAATTCGTATTTCACGAATTCGAGCTGCGAGGTGTTGGAAAAGTCGGAGATCGGGAACACCGACTTGAAAACGGCCTGCAGGCCCTCATTGGGCCGGCCGCCCTGCGGCTCCTTCACCAGCAGAAATTGGTCGTAGGACGCCTTCTGAACCTCAATGAGGTTCGGCATCTCCGCGACTTCTTCGATTTTTCCGAAAAACTTCCGTACGCGCTTCCGACCGATAAACGTCTGCGCCATCATGTCCTCTCGCTCAATCGATCCATCGAGCCCGAGCCGGTTGCGGCTCGAGCCGTCATCTCGAATCCGGGGATTCGAGATACCAGGGCGATTAGGACGACTCTCCAGAGGGCCGCCATCCATCGCGACCGTCGGGACAGGCGTCGTACCGCCCTATCCTGCCGTAATTCGGCTAAGCGCCGAACCGTCTCATCACGCTTGCCGCACGCTTACTGCCGAGGGCGGGCATCGGGACGCCCGCGCCTCCCACTCTCAGCCTCTTCATGACCAGGGTCCATCAGGCATACGCAGGTCTGACATCCAATGGCCCGGCCATCCACAACTGCAACCTTTCGGGACTCCCGGCCTTGCTCATGGCACGCGGGCGTCTTTCGTATGTAAGCATTGCTTACTTAAGCTCAACCTTCGCACCAGCCTTTTCCAGCTGCGCCTTGATTTTCGCGGCTTCGTCCTTGTTGATCGCCTCTTTGACCGGCTTGGGAGCCCCTTCGACCAAGTCCTTGGCTTCCTTGAGCCCAAGGCCCGTGATCGCGCGCACTTCCTTGATCACCTCGATCTTCTTCTCGCCGGCGGCCGCAAGCACGACGGTAAACTCGGTCTGCTCCTCGGCAGCGGGAGCGGCAGCAGCCGCGGGGCCCGCTGCGACCGCAACCGCGGCGGCAGCGGAAACGCCCCATTTCTCTTCGAGGAGCTTCGCAAGTTCCGCCGCCTCGAGCACCGTGAGGCCGGAGAGATCGTCAACGATTTTCTGCAGATCAGCCATGACTTTAGTCCTTCGGTTCTAACCTTCGAGTTGAGGTCGTGGGTCAGGCGGCAGCCGCGCCTTCTTCAGCCTTGGAGGCATAGGCCTGGACGACGCGGGCGACCTTGGTGGCAGGGGCGATCACCACCTGCGCGATCTTGGTCGCTGGCGCCTGGATCAGGCCGACGATCTTCGCTCGCAACTCGTCCAGCGACGGCAAGGCGGCAAGCGCCTTGACCGCATTCGAATCGAGCGCAGTCTTTCCCATCGCTCCGCCGAGAATGACGAACCGCTCGTTCGTCTTGGCGAAGTCGACGGCGACCTTCGGTGCCGCCACGGGATCGCCGGAGAAGGCGATCAACGTCGGCCCCTTCAGCAGGGGCCCGATCGAGGCGACGTCACTGCCTTCAAGGGCGATCTTGGCGAGGCGGTTTTTCGCGACCCTCACGCTGGCGCCCGCGTGCTTCATCTGCCGACGCAGATTTTGCATCTGGGCCACGGTCAGGCCGGAATAGTGAGCAACGACGACGACCTTGGTGGTCTTGAAGACCTCGCCAAGGGCGCCGACGAGTTCGCTCTTTGCCGCGCGATCCACCAACTCTCTCCGGTTGGCGGCCCGTTGCTAGGGAGCCGCCGGGTTGATGCCGGCCGTCCGCCCTCTCCCTGCTTGGCGGGAGATACAGGAAGACGACGCTTTACACCCTGCCCCCCGAAGCGCGTTCGCCGCTCCGGGCCATCGAGGTCAGAACCGAAGGGCAACGTGATTGCCCCGGTTCTTCGCCCGTCTATGCAGGCTTTGCGGATTAAGCCGTTGCCGGCGCCTGCAGTCTCGGACAGGACTACGCGCCCAAAACCACTAAGCTCCTCCGCTTCTTAGACAATCCGCGCAGGATAGGCTCTAAGAGGGACTCGCTCGCTGGTTTTCGAGAAGCGCATAAAGGCGCGCCGACAAACCGGGCCGGCACGCCCATGGCGGTTGATTTACCCACTTTTACCCACGCTTGCAAGGGGAGTTAATCCCTCTGCGGAAGCGTCCTTTCCGGCGTGCAGGACCTTATTGCGCCGGGGTGAACAAGCTTCCCGGCTCGACCTTCACTCCTGGCCCCATGGTCGAGGAAATGGCGACCCGGTTGATGAAGTGGCCCTTGGCGCCGGCTGGCCGCGCCTTCTGCACCGCATCAGCAAGGGCGCGGATGTTTTCGATGAGCTTGTCCTCGCTGAACGAGGCCTTGCCGATCCCAGCCTGCACGATGCCGGCCTTCTCGACCCGGAACTCGACCGCGCCGCCCTTGGCGGCCTTGACCCCCGCGGTGACATCCATGGTCACGGTGCCGACCTTCGGGTTAGGCATGAGGCCGCGCGGCCCCAAAACCTTGCCGAGGCGGCCGACGAGCGGCATCAGGTCGGGCGTGGCGATGACGCGGTCGAAGTCGATATTGCCCCCCTGCACCCGCTCGACCAGGTCTTCGGCGCCGACGACGTCGGCGCCCGCGGCCTTCGCCTCGTCAGCCTTGGCGCCGCGCGCGAACACGGCCACGCGGACGGTGCGACCCGAACCGTTCGGCAAGTTGGCGACGCCGCGCACCATCTGATCGGCGTGGCGGGGATCGACGCCGAGATTCATCGCCACCTCGATGGTCTCGTCGAATTTCGCCTTGGCCCGCTCCTTGACCATCTTCACCGCTTCCTGGAGCGGATAGAGCTTCTGCCGGTCGACGCCCTCGCGCAGCGTCTTCGTCCGTTTTCCGAGCGTGCTCATCGCTATTCCCTCACCTCGACGCCCATAGAGCGGGCGGAGCCCTCGACCATGCGCATGGCCGCTTCGATTGTATCGCAGTTCAAGTCCTTCATCTTCTGCTCGGCGATTTCGCGCACCTGCGCCTTGGTCACCGAGCCGGCGATGTCGCGGCCGGGGGTTTTTGAGCCGCCTTCGAGCTTTGCCGCCTTCTTGAGGAAGTGCGACACCGGCGGCGTGCGCAGCTCGAAGGAAAATGAGCGGTCGGCGTAGACCGTGATGGTGACGGGGATGGGGGCGCCCTTCTCCAGTTTCTGCGTCTGCGCGTTGAACGCCTTGCAGAACTCCATGATGTTGAGGCCGCGCTGCCCGAGCGCAGGCCCGATCGGTGGCGACGGATTAGCCGCCCCCGCCGGCACCTGCAGCTTCACGTATCCGGTGATCTTTTTTGCCATGCTCTGCTCCTGTTAGTGGTGCGGCTCCTGGCGGCTGGCGACCGCCCTCGCCTCCCACGGTTTTCCATCGCGGACGACGGTCCTCCGACGTCGGACTACAGTTTCTCCACCTGCCCGAACTCAAGCTCGACCGGCGTCGCGCGGCCGAAGATCGACACCGCAACCTTGAGCCGCGAACGGCCTTCGTCGACCTCCTCGACCGTACCGTTGAAGGAGGCGAATGGGCCGTCGGAGACGCGCACCTGCTCGCCTACCTCGAAGGAGACCGACGGCTTCGGCCGCTCGATGCCTTCCTGCACCTGATGGAGGATGCGTTGCGCCTCGGCTTCGGAGAGCGGCATCGGCTTGTTGTCGGAACCGAGGAAGCCGGTCACCTTCGGCGTGTTCTTGATGAGGTGGTAGGCCTCGTCGGTCAGTTCCATCTTCACCAGGACGTAGCCGGGGAAGAATTTCCGCTCGGCATCCACTTTGCGGCCGCGCCGGACCTCGACCACCTTCTCCTTGGGAACGAGGATCTCCTCGAACACGCTGGAGAGGCCGCGCTGCTTCGCCTGCTCGCGGATCGAATCGGCCACCTTGTTCTCGAAATTCGAGTAGGCGTGAACCGCGTACCATCGGCTGGTCATGGCATGATGTCCGGGATCATGAGTCCGTGGCTCATCGAAACGCTCAGGAACTGAGGCCGAGCAGGAAGCCGACGCCGAACCGCATGATCTGGTCCGCTACCAGGAAGAAGATCGAGGCGATGAACACCATCACGAACACCATGATCGTGGTGATGGTAGTCTCCTTGCGCGTCGGCCAAGTGACCTTCTGCGCCTCGGCACGCACCTCCTGCAGGAACTTGAATGGGCTGATCTTCTGCATCGCTCGTGAAAACCAAATAATCATTCCCCGCCCGCCGTGAAGGAGGAGACCGCGATGGCGCGTCCTTTTTGGGGAATGTTCGTCGCGGAAGTCCGTCACCGGGCCGCTGACGATGGCAGCTTCCTACTGCCGGCGGCGCACAGCGTCAAGCGACCGCGTATCCGGCCTCACGCGCCGCGAACCCCGAAACCCCCCGACGCCTGATACCGCCCACCGGATTTTCAGCCCTGAGCGGCCTGAGACATAGGTGACAGACCGTACCGGACACATGGGTAACACTTCGCCATT
>Ga0210409_10005819_pt1 | contig 12903 bp, 8 predicted proteins | sample IncBWH17MmetaG_FD_161649 | JGI IMG/M metagenome (GOLD analysis project Ga0210409, IMG submission 161649) | Forest soil microbial communities from Barre Woods Harvard Forest LTER site, Petersham, Massachusetts, United States - Inc-BW-H-17-M | ecosystem: Environmental > Terrestrial > Soil >...
GCAGCCGTGGCGGGAGCGATGGCTCTTCTGGGCGTCGTAGCAGTCGTCGAGTGGCCGCGAGCCACCGGAGGCCCGCCCGTGGCAGTCACGTTGAGGGCCCTGCGCGGCGGCGATGCCGGGTCTGCCGCCACCGCTCCCGCGCGACGCCCCTTGGCCCTTGCGATTGAGGTCCCCGACATCGCCGCATGCGACAAGTGTCGCGTCGAGATCGTGAACGATTCCGGGCGCACAGCCTGGTCTGGAAACGCCTCCATCACCGACGGACGCTTGACCATCGCCGCGCCGGTTGCGCTGAGCTCGGGGGTGTACTGGGTTCGGTTGTATACCGGCAAAGATCCAGCGCGTGAATTCGGCCTGCGACTGGAGTGAGCCAAACGCTCAGGCGAGCCATTCCACGGCCACATCCACCAGTAGCGGTCCCAACCAGGAGGCCGCCTCCCGCTCCACCGCTTGCAGTACCTGCTCCGCGTGGCTGTGATCGGGTGAAACCGTGACCGCCGCAACCACGCCGTGCTGCCACGCATCCTGATACGCGATCTCGGACACCGCCACGTTGAACTTGGCGCGCAGACGGTCCTTCAGGCCTTTTACGTAATGGCGCTTGTCCTTGAGAGAGTGAGCTTCGGTCAACCGCAGCTCGAAGGTGATGACGCCGATTGAGGGCACGAAGGTTGGCGGGGGCAGAGGACATGCCCCTGCCCCACTGTTAGACCTACTGGTTAAGCCAGAGCTTCTTGGGCCACGCGCTCCGTGGCGAACGCTTCCATGACGTCGCCGGGCTTCACGTCGTTGTAGTTGGCCAGTGAGATACCGCACTCGAAGCCGGCCTTCACTTCGCTGGCGTCGTTCTTGAAGCGCTTCAGCGACTCGATCTTGCCGGTGTGCACCACGACGTTGTCGCGCAGCAGGCGAACATCGGAGTGGCGCGTGACCGATCCGTCGTCCACCATGCAGCCGGCCACGGTTCCCACCTTGCTGATGCGGAACACTTCCAGCACTTTCGCCCGGCCCTTGTACACTTCCTTGAACACTGGCTCCAGCATTCCGGTCATGGCTCGCTTAATCTCGTCGGCCAGCTCGTAGATGATAGTGTGCAGCCGGATGTCCACCTTCTCCTGGTCGGCCACAGCCTGCGCGGTGCGCTCGGGGCGAACGTTGAATCCGACGATGATGGCGTTGGACGCCGATGCCAGCAGTACATCGGTTTCGGTGATCGCGCCCACGCCGGAATGCAGCACGCGGATCTTGACCTTGTCGTTGGACAGCTTCTGCAACGTGTCGGTCAGCACCTCAGCCGTGCCGCCAACGTCGGTCTTGAGAATGATGTTCAGCTCCTTGGTCTCGCCTTCGCGCAACTGATCGTGGAGCTGGTCGAGCGTGATGCGGTTGGTCTTGGACATGGCCACTTCACGCGCTTTGCCTTCGCGGTAGATCACGATCTGCTTGGCCTTGGCGGTGTCGGTGACCACTTGCATCGTGTCGCCGACCTCGGGTAACGATTCCAGGCCCAACACTTCCGCGGGCATCGACGGGCCCACTTCGCGCACCGGAGTCCCGCGGTCGTCGAACATGGCGCGCACGCGGCCAAATACGGACCCGCAGATGAAGTAGTCGCCCACGCTCAGCGTGCCGTTGCGCACCAGTACGGTGGCCACCGGTCCGCGTCCGCGGTCCAGCTTCGCTTCCAGCACGGTGCCGGTCGCGGTCCGCGCCGGGTTGGCCTTCAAGTCCTGTATGTCGGCCACCAGCAGAATCATTTCGAGCAGCGTGTCCAGGTTGGTCTTGGCCCGGGCCGAAACCTCGACCATGACCACGTCGCCGCCCCAGTCCTCCGCGAGCAAACTCCGATCCGCCAGTTGCTGCTTGATCCGTTCGGGTTTGGCGTCGGGCTTGTCCATTTTGTTGATGGCAACAATAATGGGGACGCCCGCGGCCTTAGCGTGGTCGATGGCTTCCAGGGTCTGCGGCATGACGCCGTCGTCGGCCGCGACCACCAGCACCACGATATCGGTGACCTTGGCGCCGCGCGCGCGCATACGGGTGAAGGCTTCGTGGCCAGGCGTGTCGATGAACACGATCTTGCGGCCGTTCTTCTCCACGTGGTACGCGCCGATGTGCTGAGTGATGCCGCCGGCTTCGCGCTCGGCCACGTTGCTGAGCCGGATCGCATCCAACAGCGACGTCTTTCCGTGATCCACGTGGCCCATGATGGTGACCACGGGAGGACGCTTCTCGCGATCGTCTTCGACCTCGGTCTGCTGGATCTCGTGGGTGGTTTCTTCCTCGTAGCTGACCTTGTTGGTGGAGGCGCCGAAATCGCGAGCCAGATCCTCGGCCAGTTTGACGTCCAGGGTCTGATTGATAGTCGCGAAAATCTTCTTCTCCACCAGGCGCTTGACCACCAGGTTGGCCTTGACGTTCAGCTTTTCCGAAAGCTCCTTGACGGTGATGCCCTCGGCAATGGTGATCTCGCGGTCGACGGGCGGCGGCTCGAAAGACTCCTGACCACGCCGGGAAACCGGACGAATGCGACCCTCTTCCTGATCCACGTCGCGGCGCCGGTCGCGTGTACCGGGCTTGGTGGCGTGACGGCGGCCCGCCTCGGTGGGCAGCGTGGCTGGCTCGGCTCGCAGAGGCGAGGTCGGATGCATGGCCCGGCCGCGAGGCGGGCGGAGAGCGGCGGGCGGACCCAATCCGGACGGGCCGGGGCCACCTGGACCGCGCATCAGGGGTTGTCCAGGGCGAACCGGACCGCTGTAAATCGGGCGCCCAGGTATGGGGCTCGAAGGCCGGCTGGTGGGGAATCCAGGACGCGCCGGCGCGGGAGTTCCGGGCGTGGGCGCACCGGGACGCGTCAGCTTGGCCACCAAATCCGGACGCGGTGGAACCACCGGACGCAACGCGGGCTGTCCCGCCAAATTGGGTTTCGCGGGTGGACGCAACGGACCGCCGCTGCCGATCGCAGCTCCGGCGGTTTGCCCGGGGGCAGCGGGCCTCGGCGCCGGGCGCGGCGGAGCGGGCATGCTCGGGACCATTCCTCCCGACATTCCTCCCGATGTGCCTGCCGATGTTCCCGGTGCTGACTGGAGTGGGCTGGCGGGCGCGGGCCGGACCAGGCCGGGATGCGGGCCTGGCGCAGACGGCGACGCTTCAGACATCGGGGGACGCGGATGAGCGGGTCCGCTTAGACCTGGGGCCAAACCAGAAGTGACGCTGGGCGGCAGCGGCTGGCGAGGGCCAGATAGAATCTGTCCCGGCTTGGGCCCCGGAAGAGCGGGCTTTACCGGAATCGAAGCGCCGCGTCCGATTTGCGACCCCAACGGAGGCACCAAAGGGGATCCGGTGGCCATCGGGGGCCGCAAGGGCGCCACGCGCTGCGCGGGAGCCGCTTCTTCTTGTCCCGGTGTCTCACGCGGCGAAGGTGCCGCGGTTTCGGGTGCAGGCGGATGCGGTGCTTCGGGCTGAACGCGGAAGGATTCGCGGTGAGAGCCGGGGATTTGGGCGTGCCCTTCCACCGGTCCCGTTTCAACAGCGACTTCGTGTAGCGTGCGCGGCTCCTCTGCGGACGGTTCTTCACCACTTTGACCCAACCGGCGGCGGAGCGCCAGCGCGACGTCGTCATCGAGCGAGCTGGAGTGGGTCTTCTTGTCGGCAACACCCAACTCGGGCAGGAGGTCAAGAAGCACATTGGGCTTGACTTCCAGCTCGCGGGCCAGCTCATTAATGCGGATCTTACTCATACGTGGCTTCCCGGCTCAAGTTGCGAGCCGGGGTATCTTTAAACATTCCTCGCCTGATCTTTGAAAAGGTCAACGCCCTTCGGGCGAAGGCTCTTCGTTGTCTATCGTAACAGATTGCTCCCCAGACGCTTGTTCCGCCGCGAGCGCTTGTTCCGAATGGGTTTCCGGTGGCGCTTCCGGTAAGACTCCCAGCTCCGAGGCGGCTTCCATATCCGGGGCAGCGTTGCCGTTCACAGCTGCTTCCGGGAGAGCGTCGCTCGCGGCCTCCCCTTCAACATCGCCAACGGCTTCGGCTTCCGACTGGGCCGGCGTGCTTGGGGTGACCTCGAATTGGCCGTAGTAGCCCACCACGGCCTGCTGAATCTGCTCCACCATATCGGGATCGACGCCGGGGATCTCTTCCAGTTGCTCGGGAGTCATGGCTCCGAGTTTTTCCACGGTGGTGACGCCGCTTTCCACCAGCTTGTCCACCACGGCGTCCGCCATGCCGTGCTCGAGCAGCACCGATACGGGCGCTCCGGGCACCACAAGGGCGGCCATTTGCGATTCGACTTCCTGGCGTTTTTCCTCTTCGCTCTTGATGTCGATGCGCCAGGCCAGAAGCTTCGCGGCGAGACGCACGTTTTGCCCCTTCTTGCCGATGGCCAGCGAGAGCTGCGTATCGTCGACGATCACTTCCATGTGTTTCCCCACGGGATCGATGATGGTGACCCGCGAGATCTTGGCGGGACTCAGCGCGTGAGTGGCGAACACCACCGGATCGTCGTTGTATTCGATAATGTCGATTTTCTCGCCGCGCAGCTCGCGAATGATGGATTGCACGCGCATCCCCTTCATTCCCACGCAGGCGCCGACGCTATCCACATCTCGGTCGCGGCTGGACACCGCGATCTTGGTGCGTTCCCCGGCTTCGCGCGCGCAGCCCTTGATCACGACGGTGTTGTCGTAGATCTCGGGTACTTCCTGCTCGAACAGCCGCATCACCAGCTCGGGCGCGCCGCGGGAAATGATCACCCCCGCGTTCTTGCCGGCCTTCTCCACGCTCTTAATCACGCAGCGGATGCGGTCGCCGACACTGAAGCTTTCGAGTTTCGATTGTTCTTTCTTGGGAAGGCGGGCTTCGGTCTTTCCCAGGTCGGCCATCAGGTCCTGGCCTTCGATGCGTTTCACCACGCAGGTGACCAATTCACCTACGCGGCCGGAGTATTCGGAATAAATGTTTTCGCGCTCGGCCTCGCGGACCTTCTGAAGAATTACCTGCTTGGCGGTTTGCGCGGAGATGCGGCCCAGCGCCTCAGTGGGCTTGGGGAAACGGACCTCGCCGCCCGACTCCACGGCCGGGTCGTGTTTGCGAGCGTCCTCCAGGCTGATTTCCTTTTCCGGATCGGTGACAGGATCGGCAACGCGCTTCACTCCAAAGATGTGGATCGCACCGGTTTTTTCATCCAGATCCGCCACCAGGTCTTCGTTGGTGTGGAAGTGCTTGCGCGCGGCCACCAGCATGGCGTCCTTCACCGCGTCCAGGACGATTTTGGGCTCGATGCCCTTCTCCTTGCTGAGGATCTCGATGGACTGATATATGGTTCCCAGGCTGCTCATAATAAGTACTGTTTTCTTGACCTTGGTGGGGTTACCACTCGAACTTGAGGTTGGCTCGCTCCACTTGCTCCAGCGGAAACTGGATGCTCTTGCCGGGAGCGGGTTCGAGTGTGACAACACCTTCCGCGAATGCCTTCAACGCACCCACCCAATGGCGTTGGTTTTCGACTGGATCCCGCAACGCGACCTTTACTTTGTGACCGACAAAACGCTCAAAATCGCGCGGCTTGGTGAGCTTGCGCTCCAGGCCCGGCGAAGTCACCTCGAAGGTATAGTGGCCGCCGGGGATCACGTCCTCGATGTCGAGGATGGTGCCGACCTGCTGGGTAATCAACTCGCAGTCGGCATGGGTAACCCCTTCGGGTTTGCCGACAAAGCCCGGGGCCCGGTCGATGGTGATGCGCAGCACGCGGCTTCCGCCGCCGCCTACTAATTCCACGTTCACGATCTCGATTCCCTCGCTGGCTCCGACACGTTCAGCGATTGCCAGTATCTGGTCTGTAATCGCCGTCCTGTTCGCCATGATGGTACCCGTCAAGCTGCTGTTACAGCGCCGAACAAATAAAAAAGTGGGCTTTCGCCCACTGGGTTGGTTCGACAAATTCAGTATAGCACCCGGGTGGAGGCACGGAGTGTGTAAAGGGTGGCCCGAGGGGAGTCGCCTGCTCACGCTGGATCAGGGCGTGTATCGCGCGGCGTTCCCCAAGCTAAAGTTGCTGCCGGTTTCGTAGGCGAGATCAGCGGACGGCGGCGCAGGCGGCGAGAAGTTCCGCCCGGAGCCGGACCTGCTGATCGCCGTCCAGCTTGCGGCCCTGGGCGGTCACGTAGAACACGTCCAAAGCCTTGTGCGCTTCGGTATCGATCATCACGATTTCGATGTTGCAGCCGGCCTGGGAAATGGCATTGGCCAGATCGTAGAGCAGCCCGGGCCGGTCTTCGGCGACGATTTCAATCAGCGTGGCGACATCGGAGGCGTCGTTCTTGCAGGAAACGCGCGGCTTCACTTGCAGGCGCGAGGAGCGCAAGGGCTTGGGACGGCCGCGCAGGAGCTTGTCTACGTTTTGCTTGCCTTCCACCACGCGCCGGACCACGCTGCGCAAGCGATCCACTTCGGAGGGATTCAGTTCCAGCGTGCGATGCGGGTCGGAAAACGTGAACGTATCGACGATGATGCCCTGGGCGTTAGAAAACGCCTCCGCCTTGAGAATGTTTAAGCCGAAGCTGGCGATGGCTCCGGCCACGGAGGCGAACAGCGCGGGACGATCGTGAGTGAGCAGCGTTAAGACGTAGAATCCGCGCTCGATCTTGACTTCGACGGCCACGGGCCGGGACTCGAGCTGCTGGGCGAGTGAGAAATGCGCGGCAACTTCTTCTTCGGTGTGGATGCGCAGATACCTGGTCGGCAACCCTTCCAGGAAGCGGGCGCGCTCGGATGTGACGCCGGGAGCAGCGCCGGCGGTATCCAGATGAATGCGCTCCGTTTCCAGCTCTTTGGTGAGTTCGTGATACGCCAGCAAGTACACGCGCCACAACTGCTCGGCTCTCCACGGCGTCATTGCTTGCGGGTTCACGGCGCTAATGTCGCCATACGTGAGCATAGTGAGCATCTTGAGGCGCTCAATGGTGCCCACGGTATCGGCGAGCGTGCGCGCCGTGGTGGCGTCGTGCACGTCGCGCGAACTCATCACAGCGGACAGATCCAAGTGATGCTGGACCAGGAATTCGACGGTTTTGCGATCGGCCTCGGGGGCGCCCAGGCGCTCCATCACAGCGCGTGTGTTCTCCAGCGATACTTCGGTGTGGTCGCGTCCGGAGCCCTTTCCGGTATCGTGCATCAGGAGCGCGAAGCGCACCAGCGCGGGATCCTCCACCTCGTCGAAGAGTTCCTTGAAGCGGCCGTCGGAAACCGTTTCGACGGCGGTAATGGCCACCAGGGTGTGCTCATCGACGGTATAGCGGTGGTAGAAATCACGAACCACCAAACATTCGATATTGGCCCACTCCGGCAGAGCGGTGCTCAAAACACCGGCCTCCTGCATGGCTCGCAATCCCGCGGCGGCTTGGGGCAAACTCAGCAGTTGCTTCCATTCGGCCCAGTCGGCTTTAGGAACGAACCCCTGCAAGCGGTCGAGGGTATCGGGGGCGAGGCGCAAGCCGTGGCGGGCCAGGAATTCGAACAGCTTTAGGCCCTCGGGAGGCTTGTGCGCGCGCACCAGTACGCGCTCGCGCGAAACGGAAAACTCGTTGGTCGACAGACGGGCGCGCCATTCGTAGAATCGGCTGAGCAAGGAATCGGGCTTCTCGGTCGCGCTTTCGATGGCCTGGCGCGCGGCGCGGTCCACCAAACGCGCGTGGCGATAGTAGTCCCGCATCAGGTCGGCGGGGTGCTCGCTCAAGGCTTCCTGCACGGCGAAGCTCAGCGCGTTCTGGTCGCGCGCGGCCAGCTCATGCAAACGGATGCGGAGTCCGGCCAGGAAATCGAAGGCCGCGGAAAGATCCGGCGAGCCTTCATGGGCGTGCAGCATCAAGAGCCATCGAGTGGTCTGTAAGTCGCGCAGGCCGCCGGGCGAATCCTTGATGTTGGGTTCGAGATGATAAATGGTCTTCTGATACTTGGCGCGCCGCCCTTCCGCCAGGCCGGCCAGTTGCTGCGCCAATGATCCCGCCTTCTTGGATGCGAACGCCCGGAAGCGATCGTCGAGAGCCTTGTACACGACTTCGTCGCCGGCGAGAAGCCGCCGGTCCAGCAGACTTACGGTAAGCTCGGCGTTGTCGTCGTGCTCGGTGACGCACTCCTCCACGGTATGGACCGAATGGCTGGGGCGGTATCCGGAGTCCCACAGGTTCTGCAAAAAGGCCGCGATGGCTTCGCGGGGGGGTACCTGGGAGTTGGAATTCACCAGCAGCAGCAGGTCCACATCGGACTGAGGAAACAGCTCCTTACGGCCAAACCCGCCCACGGCGCAGAGGGCCAGCCCGGATTCGCGTCCGGGCGCCAAATGGGCCGTATAGGCCCGGCGCACACTTTCTTCGACTTCAGCGTTGCGCCGCGCCAGGGTTTGATGTACGACTTCGGGCTCCGGTGGAGGGAGCGCGACCAATTCACTCACAAAGCAGCGTCTCCTCTATCATCGTTGCGGATGCGGATGGCCTCCGCAACTTCGAATACGAATATCTTGCCGTCTCCAATTTTCCCGGTGCGCGCGGCTGTAACGACGGTGCGAATCACTTCGTCAGCCCTCGCGTCGGGCACCACCATTTCGATTTTCACTTTCGGCAGCAAGTCCACCTTGTATTCCATTCCACGGTAGACTTCGGTGTGCCCTTTCTGGCGTCCGTGACCACGGACTTCCGTGATGGTCATGCCGTCGACGCCGATGCCTTTCAAGGCTTCTTTCGTGTCTTCCAACTTGTGCGGCTGGATGATTGCTTCGATTCTTTTCATGGTCGATACCCTGCTCTCCGTGGAGTGGACTTACCTCAGGCGTCAAACGTGGACGCTCACGATTCGAAATTGTACCCCTCTTCGCCGTGCTGGCTGTAATCCAGGCCTTCGATTTCCGCAGCTTTGTCCACACGGACTCCCACAACGGCGTCGCAGATTTTCAAAATGATGTAGGTGCCCACGATCGCCAGCCCCCAGGCGAAGAGGCAGGCCACAAGCTGGTTGACAATCTGTCCGGCGTCGCCATCCACTGCGCCCATAGCTTTGCCCATGCGCAGGTCATTGACCTCTTTGGTGGCGAAGACGCCCGTCAAGATCGCGCCTACCGTGCCGCCGATTCCGTGCACGCCGAAGGCGTCGAGCGCGTCGTCATACCCGAACTTCTGCTTCACCTTGCTGACCATGAGGTAGCAGACAACACCCGCGATGAGTCCAATCAGGATCGCGGGGAACGGTTTTACGAAACCCGAAGCCGGCGTGATGGCGACCAGTCCGGCTACCGCGCCGGAGATTGCGCCGAGTACGCTGGGTTTGCCTACGACCATCCATTCGGCAAACATCCAGCCCAAGACCGCGGCGGCGGTGGCGAAGTGCGTAGCCACGAACGCGCTGGTCGCCAAGGGCCCGGCCGAGACCGCGCTGCCCGCATTGAATCCGAACCAGCCCACCCACAGCAGGCAGGCCCCGATGACGCTGATCACCAGGTTGTGCGGCCGCATGGTTTCACTGGGGTAGCCATCGCGCTTGCCCAGGTACAACGCGCAAACCAGCGCCGAAACGCCCGAGGTGATGTGCACCACGGTGCCTCCGGCGAAGTCCCAGGCAGGAATTTTGCCGCCGAGCGTCCCGTTCAAGAATCCACCTTTACCCCACACCATATGCGCCTGCGGAGAATACACGAGCAACGCCCACAGCGTCATGAACAGCAGCATGCCCGAGAATTTCATGCGCTCGGCAAACGCACCGGAAATCAACGCCGGTGTGATGATCGCGAACATCAACTGGTAGACCATATAGGTCTGGTGCGGAACAGTAGGACCGTAGTCCACGTTCGGATCGGCCCCCACGCCGTTGAGGAACAGGTATCGCAAGCCGCCAAGGAACGGGGTTCCTTCGCTGAACGCCAGGCTGTAGCCGACCACGGCCCACAGGATCGAGATCACCGCCATCAAGACAAAACTGTGCATTATGGTGCTGAGCACGTTCTTGCGCCGCACCAAGCCGCCGTAGAACAGCGCCAAGCCAGGGCCTGTCATCATCAGCACGAGCGCTGCGCTGGTCAGCATCCAGGCGTTGTCGCCGGCCATTTGCGCCGACTTGGTGGCTTTGTCCAAATCCGCCAGACGCTTTTCGAGATCGGGGGGAGGAGTTTGCGCGAGCGTAATCCCGGTGAACAGGAGAGGGAGAACAAACACGATGAGGGATTGGGCGCATTTTCTAAGGGCCGAATAGGGCGCGAAGGCGCCGGTAGTTGAAACAGACAGAGTTTCCATGAACGCTCCTTGGCGTTACTGCGTTTCCGCGGACATAGCGGTGCTCTCCAGTATATTAAGCGCGCTGCAGTTTCGTGTTCGATTCTTTTGATCGCATGGATTGAAAGAATCTATGGGCTCTCAGGGATTAGCCCGGCCGAACGCTGAAAGCTGCTCGCTGCTAGAATCGATTGCATGCGAAGGCTGTGGCTTCTGGTCCTGTTCTTGGCGTGCTGGCAAGCCGAAGCCCGGCAGCCGGTTCGAGCCCGCCACGCCATGGTGGTGGCCCAGGAGCCTCTGGCGGCGGAAGTGGGCCGCAAGGTGCTCCAGAGCGGGGGCAATGCCGTGGATGCCGCGATCGCCACCGGTTTTGCGCTCGCCGCCACGCATCCTTTTGCGGGCAACCTTGGTGGGGGCGGATTCATGCTCATCCGATTTGCCGATGGGCGCTCGACGTTCATCGATTTCCGGGAGCGGGCTCCCGAAAAGGCCAGCCGGGACATGTATCTGGATGCCTCCGGCAAGCCGACGCAGGACAGCATCGAGGGGTGGCGCGCGCCCGGGGTTCCGGGGACGGTACGCGGTTTCGAGCTGGCGCATCAGAAATACGGCCGCTCGAAATGGAGCGCCTTGGTCGCGCCCGCGGGCGAGCTTGCGGGCAAGGGATTCCCTCTCAGCTACGCCCAGTCGGAATCGCTCAAGAACGCCAAAAACTTGTCCCGCGATCCGGAATCCAAGAGGATTTTTCAAAAAAGCGGCGCTTATTTCCAGCCCGGAGCGGTGTTTGCGCAACCAGAGTTGGGGCGGACTCTCGCGCGCATCGCACAGTCTGGCGCGCACGATTTCTACGAGGGTGAGACCGCGCTAAAGCTGGCCGAAGAGATGGCGAGGCACGGCGGCCTGATCACTCTGGCCGATCTGAAGAACTACACGGCGGTGGAGCGCACGCCGCTCACTGGAACGTATCACGGTTATGGAATCATCGCGGCACCGCCTCCGAGCGCCGGGGGCGTAGGTCTGCGACAGATGCTGGCGATGCTGGACGGCTCCGGCTACGAGAAATCCGGCGCGGGATCGGCCGCGGAGATCCACTACGTGGCCGAAGTGATGCGGCGCTTCTACGCGGACCGGAATCGGTATTTGGGCGATCCGGACGCGGTGAAGAATCCCGTCGCGGGGTTGCTCGATCCGGCGTACATTCAGATGCGCCGCGCGAGTATCGATCCGAAACAGGCCACTCCCAGTGCCCGGCTTGGCCCAGGGAAGCCCGCGGGCGCCGAGGGCAGCGAGACCACGCACTATGATGTCGTGGACGCCGAGGGCAACGCAGTCGCCGTCACGTACACGCTAAATGATGGCTTCGGCAGTGGCGTCACAGTTCCCGGATTAGGATTCCTGCTCAATGACGAAATGGACGACTTCACGGCCAAGCCCGGATCTCCGAATCTATTCGGCCTTGTCCAGGGCCAAGCCAATTCCATCCAGCCCGGTAAGCGGCCGCTGTCTGCGATGACGCCGACCATTCTGACCCGCCGTAGTCCATCCGGTAAAGATGAGTTTTTCATGGCCGCCGGCGCCCCGGGCGGCCCGCGGATCAGCACCGCTGTGCTACAAGTGATTCTCAACGTGATCGATTTCGGAATGAACGTGCAGGATGCCATCGACGCGCCGCGTTTTCATCATCAATGGCTGCCGGATAAGCTGTATCTGGAGCGCGGCATCTCGCCCGACACGGTGGCGCTGTTGAAGTCCATGGGGCATGACGTGGATTACTCGGCCGGTGTGGTGGTAGCGCAGGTGGAAGCGATCTTGAACGACGGTGGATGGCTCCAGGGCGGGCTCGACGGCCGCCGGGAAGGAAAAGCCGCAGCCGGGTATTGAGCGCCTGCTTCGAGCCCCCTTTACAAGCCCCTTTTACAAACAATGGAGCACGCGCTTTCCACACATCTCCTGGTTGGGCATCGGCTGACTACCGTATGGCTGGACCGTATCTGGAACGCCGGGATTCCGCTGGTGGAGATCTTCTGCGCCCGCCAGCACATGGATTATCGTGACAAAGGGCAAATCGCCGAGCTGGGTTACTGGTTCCGCGAATCCGAACTCAAGCTTCATTCGGTGCACGCGCCGATGTATTCCGATGATGTGTGGGGACGCTCCGGGCCCAATGCGGTGATCACCATTACGGAACCGGTCAAGTCCAAGCGGATTCAGAGTGTCGACGAGATCAAACGCGCGCTGGAGATCGCCGAGGTGATCCCGTTCCGCTACCTGATTCAGCACATCGGAGTCGCCGGCGAGGAGTACGACGAGCGCAAGATTGACGCGGCCTTTAACGCGCTCGAGGAAATCAGCGTTTTCGCCAAGCAGCGCGGCGTTGAAGTGCTGGTCGAAAACACACCCAACGCGCTTTCGAACGCGGAGAAACTGCTGTTGTTTTTCCAAATGACGCATCTGGAGCTGAACGTGTGCTTCGACGTGGGCCACGCCCACATGCGCGGGAGCGTGGAGAACGAATACCGGTTGCTGAAGCCTCGCATCCGCTCGACACATCTCCACGACAACGATGGACAGAGCGATTTACATCTGTTTCCGGAGGCCGAGGGCGGAACGATCGACTGGCCGGCGGCCATGGCCACTCTTCGTCAGG
>Ga0210409_10005820_pt1 | contig 12902 bp, 9 predicted proteins | sample IncBWH17MmetaG_FD_161649 | JGI IMG/M metagenome (GOLD analysis project Ga0210409, IMG submission 161649) | Forest soil microbial communities from Barre Woods Harvard Forest LTER site, Petersham, Massachusetts, United States - Inc-BW-H-17-M | ecosystem: Environmental > Terrestrial > Soil >...
CTCGGTAATGCGCTTGATGGAGCCGCCTTTGCCGGCGGCATCGCGGCCTTCAAAGAGCACGACCACCTTGAGGCCCGACTGGCGGATCCATTCCTGCAATTTCACCAGTTCAATCTGCAGGCACCGCAGTTCGCGGTCATAGTCGCAATCCTTGCCGAGGAGCAGCGGCTTCAGGGATTTGACGGCGGGTTGAAGGCGATCCAGCTTTGCCTGACGACAGCATTGCCATCCCATTGGTGTTCGGAGGTTGGGTCGCTTTTTGCTCATATTTGCCTTCTCGCGCGCACAATACGCGTTTTCTAAACCTTTTTCGACCCTCTTAGCTTCCCTCGGAAGAGCTGGTCAGTTCTTGCATTATGGCGCCGGGCGTCGCCCAGGCTTGGACGGCCGAGGCGGCCATCGCCACATGGGCCGTGCCGGGGGACCAAAGTTGGGGATTGACACGGGATGGCGGCGGCAGATAGCATAATTGAACCGACCGACCGGTCGGTTTGCGGTAGCCGTTTCAATTTCCCCCGGGAGCATTCGTCGTTTTCGCCTCCCCTGTCGCAAACGAGAGGAGCACGATGGCGGTTACTATTTTTTATGAGCGGGACGCGCGGCCCGATGCACTGAAGAGCAAAACCATTGCGATCATTGGCTATGGCAGCCAGGGACACGCGCAGGCCCAGAATCTTCGCGACAGCGGACACAAGGTCATCGTCGGCCTCGATCCTACCCGCAAGAGCGCCCAGCAGGCTCGCGCCGACGGCATGGTCGTTGTGGCTCCCGACGAGGCCGCCAAGCGCGCCGACTGGATCCATATTCTCACGCCGGATGAGACCCAGGCCGAGATGTACGACCAGCTCATCAAACCCTATCTGCATCCGGGAAAAGTTCTCGGCTTCTCGCACGGCTTCAGCATTCATTTCAACGCAATCGTACCGCCCAGTGACGTCGACGTGGTGATGATCGCGCCCAAGAGTCCCGGACATCTGGTCCGCCGCGTCTACACGGAAGGACGAGGGGTCCCGTCGCTGATCGCCATTCAGCAGGATGCCAGCGGCCACGCTCACGAACTTGCGCTGGCTTATGCTCACGGCATCGGCTCGACTCGCGCGGGCGTTCTACAAACGACGTTCCGGGAAGAAACCGAGAGTGATCTGTTCGGCGAGCAGGCAGTCCTTTGCGGCGGCCTGACATCGCTCATCAAGAAGGGATTCGAGACTCTGGTCGAAGCCGGATACGCCCCGGAGATCGCCTACTTTGAATGCCTGCATGAGGTGAAGCTCATTGTCGACCTGATCTACGAAGGTGGACTCGATCGCATGCGGTATTCGATCTCGAACACAGCTGAGTATGGCGACCTCACGCGAGGTGAGCAGGTGGTGGGTGACGCCACCCGTCAGGCCATGAAGAAGACGCTGGCAGATATTCAATCCGGCAAATTCGCTCAGGAATGGATTGCGGAGAACAAGGCCGGGTGCCCCAACTTCAACAAGCTGCGCGAGAAGGAAAAGCAGCACCCCATCGAGATTATCGGTGCGCAGCTGCGCGGCATGATGAGCTGGCTGCCCAAGGACGGCAAGAAACCGGCGGCTCCTCAGGATTCCACGAAACAGGTGGTGAATGCTTAAGGGCGCCGACATTGTTCTGCAGTGCCTGCGTGCCGAAGGCGTGGACCTCGTCTTCGGGTATCCGGGCGGGGCGATCATGCCGTTGTATGACGCGCTCGATGGCAGCGGAGTGCGGCATATCCTGACGCGGCACGAGCAGGGCGCGGTGTTTGCGGCAGAAGGCTATGCCCGCGTCACGGGCAAAGTTGGAGTCGCGATGGCGACCAGCGGCCCCGGGGCAACGAACCTGGTTACGGGCATCGCCGACGCCAAGATGGATTCCGTTCCCCTGGTCTGCATTACCGGCCAGGTACGCAGCGCGCTGATCGGCACCGATGCATTTCAAGAGACCGATGTATTCGGCGTGACGCTGTCGCTCACGAAGTGGAGCCGGCTGGTCCGCACCATCGACGAAATTCCCGAAGTGATCGCCGAAGGATTCCACTGGGCCCGCAGCGGGCGTCCCGGGCCGGTGGTGATCGATATCCCCACCGACATGCTGAAGGCGAAGAAGGAGTTCTCCGGGCCCACGAAATTCACGCCGCATGCCCGTCCTGCCGACGCCAAGGCTGACGGTGGATTCACAGACACGATCGTCGCTTTGTTGCAGCAATCGACAAAGCCGGTTGCTTTGATCGGAGCGGGAGCCAAGATTTCCGGCGCAATTTCCGAACTGCGGCGGCTGCTCGATCATCTGAACATTCCGACCTTTTCTACCGTTCACGGCCTAGGCGCAGTTCCGCAACAGGCTCCTTACTACCTCGGCATGGTTGGTATGCACGGTACCCGCGCCGCGAATACGGCGCTGCACGAAACGGACCTGCTGCTGGTATTGGGTGCGCGTCTCGATGACCGGGTTACCGGCGATCCTTCACGATTCGCCCCGCACGCCAAGATCGTTCACTTCGAAATTGATCCCGCGCAGCTGGATCGTGTGCGCCCTTGCAATCTGCCTGTGATCGGAAACTTGGCCGACACGATTCCGGCTTTCGACGCGGAACTTCGTCGTCACACCCTGCCTGATTTTGCGGAATGGCGCGCGGTCGCCTGCGGACCGGAACGCGCGGAACTCGATCCGCGCGGCCTGGCGCAGCCGACCATTCGCTTCCTCGACGAACTCTTCGGCCGTCTGCCTGAGGACAGCGTGATTCTTGCCGACGTGGGCCAGCACCAGATGTGGGCCGCACAGCGCTTTCACGCGGACTCACCGCGCGGATTCATCACATCCGGCGGCCTGGGCGCGATGGGCTTTGCTCTTCCGGCGGCGGTCGGAGTGCAGCTTGCCAAGCCTGACACCTGCGTCCTGTGCGTGTCCGGCGATGGTGGTTTCCAGATGAACATCCAGGAGCTCGCGACGGTTCATCGTCTCGGGTTGCCGATCAAGATGGTCATCATCGACAACAAGTATCTGGGCATGGTGCGCCAGTGGCAGCAGCTCTTCTACGAGCGCAACTACGCCGAGACCGACCTGAGCGACAATCCCGACTTCGTCGAGATCGCGAAGGCCTACAAGATTCACAGCTTCCGGATGAAGGAAGACGTGATGCGCGAGTTTCCGGTGTCGCAGGAGACTGGCGATCAGGTTGATCGCTTCCTGCATTCACCGGATCCGGAGTTGTTGGTGTTTGACTGTGCCCCCGAGGCCAACGTTTACCCGATGGTCCCGGCCGGCGCGGCGCTGTCTGAGATGTTGTTGGAAGAAGAACCGACGCAGTAATTGGATTTCAGAATTCAGATTCTAGATTGCAGATTTTCAAGTCGGGTTGGATTTTCGAAATCTGCAATCTGAAATCAAAAATCTGCAATCAATTTGGGGACGAACAACAATGAACGCTTTCCACATCCGCTACCGCAACACACAGGGAACACTGATGCGCATCCTGAACGGGGCCTCGCGCCGCGCGCTCGATCTGCATTCCGTACACGCTGAGGCCGCCGAGCGCGATCACCACGTCACGTTGGTGCTTGAAGTCAACCAGAAGCAGGTCGGACAGCTTTATCGCGAGTGGTACGCGATCGCGGATGTGATTCATGTCGGTTCCGGACCGGCGCAGGCCGCAGAGTGGAATTCGCCCCACCCTCCGGCGGGCGTGAGCATCGATAATCCCCGCGCGTCTGCCCGCGCCTAACGATTCGAGTTTTTGATTGGGCAAGCATGACGATCCCTGGGCAGCGTCATGCATTCTGGGGAACCTGCGGCAAGCGGGTTCCCCGTTTTTGCTGGACAGAGAAAAACTTGAACCACGAAGGACACGAAGGTACACGAAGGAAATCCTGACAGAGAAATCCTTCGTGTACCTGCGTGTCCTTCGTGGTTTATGCTCTTGTATTCTTACCGCGTGGACTTCTAACTATGGATCTCAAACACATCAGTCGTGGAATTACCGAAGGACGCGATCGCGCCGGTGCTCGCTCGATGTTCAAGGCCGTTGGATACACCGATGCCGATCTCAGCCGTCCGCTGATCGGCGTTGCCAATACTTGGATCGAGACCATGCCGTGCAACTTCCACCTGCGGCGCCTCTCGGCCAAAGTGAAGGAGGGTGTTCGCGAAGCTGGCGGTACGCCGATGGAATTCAACACCATCGCGATCTCAGACGGCGAGACGATGGGTACCGAGGGCATGCGCGCGTCGTTGGTGAGCCGCGAAGTGATCGCCGACTCCATCGAGCTTGTCTGCCGCGGGCAGATGTTCGACGCAGTCGTGTGCGTGGTCGGCTGCGACAAGACGATCCCCGCTGCGGCCATGGCTCTCGCGCGCATGAATCTTCCAGGCGTTGTGCTGTACGGAGGAACGATCGCCCCGGGCAGTTATCGCGGCAAAGACGTCACCATCCAGGACGTTTACGAAGCCATTGGCGCGAATGTCGCCGGGAAGATGAGCGATAAAGAATTGAAGGAGCTCGAGGACGTTGCGTGCCCGGCAGCGGGAGCCTGCGGCGGCCAGTACACGGCCAACACGATGTCCACCGTGATGGAGATGATTGGCCTCTCACCGATGGGTTTCAACAGTGTTCCGGCCATGGATCCGCAGAAGGATCAGATCTCGTTCGAGTGCGGCAAACTGGTAATCAGCGTCCTGCAGAAGGGCCTGAAGCCGCGTGACATTCTAACGCGCCAAGCATTCGAGAATGGGATCGCTTCTGTCGCGGCTAGCGGCGGGTCGACCAATGCAGTGCTGCACCTGCTCGCCATCGCACGGGAAGCCGGCGTCAAACTCGACATTGAAGATTTCCAGACGGTGAGCGAGCGCACGCCACTGCTCGCCGATCTCAAACCTTCCGGCAGATTCGTCGCTGCAGACATGCATCGCGCGGGTGGTATCGGCCTGCTGGCCAAACGGCTGATGAGCGGGAAATATTTGCATGGCTCCGCAAAGACCGTGACCGGGCGGACGATCGCGGTCGAGGCCGAGAGCGCGAAGGAAACGCCGAAACAGGAGGTGATCGTACCGCTCGACAAGCCACTGAAAGCGACGGGCGGGCTCGTCATTCTCAAAGGTAATCTCGCGCCCGAAGGATGCGTCATCAAGATCAGCGGCCACGAGCGCCTGGAGCATCGCGGTCCGGCGCGCGTTTTCGATTCAGAAGAAGGCGCGATGGCGGCGGTCACCGCCAAGAAGATCAAGGCCGGGGATGTGGTCGTGATCCGCAACGAGGGGCCGAAGGGCGGTCCCGGCATGCGCGAGATGCTGGGCGTGACCGCAGCGATTGTCGGTGAGGGCCTCGGGGGCTCGGTCGCTCTTCTGACCGATGGACGCTTCAGCGGCGCAACGCGCGGGTTGATGGCTGGACACGTTGCACCTGAAGCTGCTTTAGGCGGGCCGATCGCAGCAGTACGCAACGGCGACATCATTCAATTCGACGTGAAGAAGCGCCTGTTGAAAGTTGAAGTCACCAGCAAGATCCTGCGCGAGCGCCTGGCGAAGTGGAAAGCGCCGAAGCCACGCTATTCCACCGGAGTGTTTGCGAAATATGCAGCGCTGGTTTGGTCAGCGTCGCAGGGAGCGATTACTAAACCCCGTTAGCCCCAGAGGGTTGTCATGCTGAGCGAAGAACGAGATCGCGAAGCGAACTCGTTCGTAGTCGAAGCATCCCTACCCATAGGCAAGTTCCGCAGGTAGGGATTCCTCGCTACCGCTCGGAATGACACTCGAGGGGAATGGGCTTTTGGACGACCACTCCTAAACGATTTTCGCCGGACGGTAAGTGCTCCAGATCAATCCCAACAGCCGCGCGACCTAGGTCGCGCCCGTAATCTTTTTCAGAGCTTTTTCCAAATCGTCCGGTTTGAATCCGAACGGGCCGGGCTTGCTCTTGTAGGCCACTCGATTGTTTCGATCGATCAGGTAGATTCGATCTGGCCATCCCGTGTAGGCGCTCTCGGTCGTGTTGTCGAATCCGTCGATCACGGCAGGGAACTTGATCCCTAGTTTGCGGACGCAAGATCCAGCCACCTGGCTACGCTGCTCGTAATCACGCGGACTGGCGAAAACGACCTTGTCCTTCACATTACTCTGCGTCTGCCACACGTCGCTGGGATGCGCCTCCACAATGTAGACAATCAGGAACGCGACCTGCTGGTTGTATTGGTCGTAAAGCTTGTTGAGGGCGGGAACCTCCCGCCGGAATGGTGGTCAAGTGTAGCTTCCGAAAACGAGCACGACCGGTTGCGTTCCGGTGAGCGCCGAAAGTTGTACGGTAGCGGACTTGTCGAGCTTGGACAAAGAGAAGTCCGGCGCAGTATTGCCAACCTGCAAGCGTCCTGCGCGGGCGTGCGTCCACATCGTCTCAAACGGGACAAGGAAGTACGCCACTTCCGGCATGTGCTTCATGACCCGGCCGAATGTTTCCGGGGGCTGGCGCATCGCCCACCAGATGAGTCCGACAAATAAGGCGTAGAGGATCGCCAGGACAATGGCCGCGCGCGGAAGAAGCCTACGCATGAGTATGGATGATACCCGAAAAACGCATTTCAGCCTGTGTTAGATTAGTCCTCAACTCTGGGGGCTTCCCTATCTGCTAGGGACGGGCAGGGTATACCGCAGCCAAATGTTGAACGGCATCATTTCTCGTACCAAGCGAGGAGTTCGTCTGCGCAATCTGGTCGTGTTTCTGGCGTTTGCCAACCTCGGTCTAAGTGCCCCAGCCCAGACTGCCACGTCCGCTCCGGAAGGCCCCAAGCAGGACTACCTCGTCTACGTCGTCTGCGAATCTGCCGACAAGATCGTCCTGCTGAGATTCGGGCCGAAGGGTTTGCAGATCGAAAGCCAGACCCGCACCGGGCTTATGCCGATGGACATCAACGGGCCGCACGGCATCGCGGTCTCGCCCGACAAACAGTATTTTTACGTTTCCGAAGGCCATGGCCGGCCCGAAGGCTCGGTCTGGAAGTATCGCGCCGGTAGCAACGACGTCATCAAGTACACCAGCCTGGGGATGTTCCCGGCGACGACTGATATCACGCCGGACGGCAATTTCATTTACATCGCCAATGCCAACTTCCACGGTGATATGGTTCCGTCTTCGATCTCGGTCGTGGCCACCGATCAGATGATCGAGGTGAAGCGCATCACGACCTGCACCATGCCGCACGGATCGCGCCTCAATCGCTCCGGAACCCGGCAGTACTCAGCTTGCATGATGGACGACATGCTGGTCGAAATCGATACCGGCAAGTTTGCTGTGTCTCGCTACTTCATGCTGGCCCCGGGCAAAGAGATGGGGATGACTGGCGCTCCTTACCCGGCGGGTACAGATCAGAAGATGCACAACATGTCCGATCACAAGCCGACCTGCACCCCGACGTGGGCGCAGCCTTCAAATGACGGCTCGGTCATTTACGTCGCCTGCAATCAAACCAACGATATCGTCGCCGTCAACACTGCTGCTTGGAAACTGGCACGGCGGTTCCCAGCGGGCAACGGAGTGTACAACCTCGCCATGACGAGAGACGGCCGCCTGATCGCCACCAACAAGCGCGGCCAATCCGTTTCGATCTTCGATCCGGTCAGTGGGAAGGAATTGGCCGACATTCCGACGAAACGAAAGGTCGTTCATGGCGCCGTAGTCTCACCTGATGACCGCTACGCATTCATTTCGGTGGAGGGAGTTGGTACGGAACCGGGGACGGTCGAAGTGATCGACCTCGCCGCATTGAAAACAGTCGCCACCGTTGATGTCGGCCCACAAGCTGCGGGAATTGATTTCTGGAAGATGGAACCAAGCAAGCCGTAGACAAAGGAGAGGCGCATGCTCAAGCACAACGCAGCCTTCTTGGTGTTTGCAGTCGCGATGTTCTCAGTCCCAGCCAGCTGGTCGCAGGATGCGGCCAAACCGCAGGAGTCCACCACTTCAGTTGCTCCCGCAGTCGTAGAGATCACCCCCAAGACGCTGGACGTCCACGTTGGCCAGAAAGTGAAATTCAGCGCGGCCGCCAAAGACGCTGCCGGGAATCCCATTGATGCCAAGCCTTCTGTATGGTTTGCGGCCCCATTCGATCTTGCCGGCGCTGACGAGTCCGGAGAAGTCACGTTCCACGCTGCGGGAGTTGTGACGGTGGGAGCAGTCATCGCCGGAAAGACCGGCTACGCCAAGGTGAATGTCGGGACCTCGAAGATCACAACCCTTGAGATCGAGCCGCTGGCGCGACCGATCGTTGCGGGCAGCGCCGAAGGTTTGACTGCGGTCGCTCGCACCCTGAACGGCGAGCCTCGCAGTGATGCGGCCATCAAGTGGGCTTCCGACAAACCTTCCATCGCCAGTGTCGACGCGGCGGGATTGGTGACTGGTGTTGCGCCGGGCAGCGTCACCATCAAGGCGAATTCCGACGAAGCCACAGCCAAAGTCACGGTGCAAGTTGTTCGCGATGCAGTACGCAAGTTAAGCATCAAGCCGGCCACAGCTGAAGCCCGCACCGGCGACGTCGTGCACTTCGCTGCAGCCGACAGCGGTAAAGAGCCACCCGTGCGGTGGTCGGTCACTGGAAGCGGCGCTGCCATTTATCCGGACGGGGCTTTCGTTGCGGAAAAGGCCGGCACCTATGTCGTCACCGCCAGTAGCGGCCAGCACGGCGCTTCGGCGTCGGTGGTGGTCAAGCCCCGCAATGTGGAGCGAGAAGTCGAAGTCGTCTCTCACGTGCCCATGCCTGATGTGATGATGTCGGAAGAGTGGATCATCGGCCACCACGCCTATCTCTCCACGATTGCTGACAAACTCTTCGTCTATGACATCGCCGATCCGGCAAATCCCAAGCTGCTCGACACGCTAAAGGTCGACGCCCGCCTCATCAACGACATCAGCACAACGCCCGACGAGAAGATCGGCGTCTTTACGCGGGAGGGAGCGTCCAATCGCAAGAACGGCATCGTTTTCCTCGACACATCAGATCCCTCGCATTTGAAGGTTCTCTCCGAGTACACGTCCACGGTCAGCGGCGGCGTGCACAGCGCCTATGTCGATGGTCATGATGTCTATCTCACCGACGATGCGACCGGCTCGATGCGTGTCATCGATTTCCAGGACGCGAAGCATCCGAAGGAAGTTGCTCGATTTCAGGTAGAGAACCCCACAGTTGTCACACTGAATACCGAGATGGGATCGATGTCGAGCGGCCGCTATCTGCACGACCTGCAAGTCAAAGATGGCATCGCGTATCTCGCGTACTGGCGTGATGGGTTAGTCATTCTCGACGTGGGTAATGGCATGGCCGGAGGCAGTCCGGAGAATCCCAAACTGATCAGCCAATTTCACTTCAATCACTACGAGCTTTACGGCGATGGCTGGCTAGCGGGCACCCACAGCGTCTTCCGCTACAAAAATTATTTGTTCGTCGGTGATGAAGTCTTCCCCGCCATCTTCAATCTCGAAGACCGCGACCGCATCCCCGTGCGGGCGATCTGCCACGTGATGGACATCTCCGACATCAAGCATCCCAGGGAAGTTGCGCAGTACGAAGCGCCCGAAGGCGGCTCGCACAATTTCTGGGCTGCTAACGACATGCTCTATGAGGGCTACTACAGCGGAGGGGCGCGTGTTCTCGATATCTCCGGAGAACTGCGCGGCGATCTGTATCGGCAGGGCCGCGAAATTGCCCGCTTCTGGACAGGAGACTCGAAGGGCTTCCGTCCGAACCTGCCTTTCACCTGGGGAGGTCAGCCTTGCTCTGTGACCTGCGACACTCCGGAATTGAATGGTCTGATGTACTTCAACGACATCCACTCAGGTTTGTGGATCACCAAACTGGGTGCGCCGAAATTCCAGGGATCGACTACGGCTCCTCCCGTGCGAAAGACCGAGCAGACCATTCACTAGACTTACTCTGTGTGCCTCTGTGACCTTTGTGGTGATGGTTTCAGCAATCGCCACAGGGGTTCCGTATCGGGCGGCTCGCTTTGCTTCGCCGGACAGCCGAGGCGGCTGTCATTACGTGACTATTCTTGGCGCAGGGCGTGCATCGGTTCAATGCTCGCGGCGCGGCGGGCGGGGATGAAACCTGCCAGCGCGGCAAACGCTGCCAAGACGAAGACAGCGGCCGCTAGCGTAAGTGGATCGTAGGTGCGAACGCCGTAGAGTTGGGTGCGCATCAGGCGGCCGCCTAGCAGCGCTACCGGGATGCCTATGGCGAGGCCGATCGCGACTAACCCTAGCGCGCGGCGCATTACCATCACGACTACATAGCTGCGATTCGCGCCGAGGGCCATGCGCACTCCGATTTCATTCGTGCGCCGGGCCACCGAGTACGCGGTGATGCCATAAAGGCCGACCGAGGAGAGGACCAGCGCCAGCACACCGAAGAGCTCGGTCAGGCGCGAGATCAGGCGCTCCCCGTTGAAGTTGTCGGCGACCTGGTAGTCGAGCGATTTGAAACTCACGACGGTTAGATCGGGATTGATATTGGCGAGCGTGCGGCGGGCCACGGATTCGAGAGATGCGGCGTCGCCGGCGTATTCGACAGTAATCGAGTTGGGATAGACAGACCGGCTCTCAGCCATGAAGAACTGACGCCCGGTTACATTGCGATTGAACTGCGTCATGGGGCGGAAATACATGGAGCGGTATGGCTCGCGCGGGTTGTTGTATTTGGCGTCGGCGACGATGCCCACGATTTCGAAGTGGCTCGCGTACTTCTGATCGAAGACTCCGAAGTGACGTCCGATAGGGTCTTCCCTGGGGAAGAACTTCTTCACGAAGGTTTGATTGACGACTGCGACCATCTGCGACGTGGCCGTGTCCTGATCGGTGAAACCGCGCCCGCGGATGATGGGCTGCCCGACCGTTTGGAAGAATTGCGGGCTGACGCGATCCCAGGATGAGCCGTGGTTCTCCTCCGGGCCAGGCGCGGGGCGGCCTTCCACAAAAATCGACTCACCCCAGTTGTTGCCTTCGAGCGTGCTGTAGAGCGCCAAGCCCGCGCTCTTGACGCCAGGGAGAGCCTTGAATTCGTCCTCGATCCGCTGATTGACGGTCCCGATCGTTTCAAGGTTGTATCCGGCGCCCATGGGGTCGATGTGGATGACGTAGCGGTTGGCAGTCGTGATGCCGAAGTTCTGGCGTTCGAGATTGCGCAGAGTCTGCGTCATCAGGCCCGCGCCGACTAGCAGGACCAGAGAGAGAGCGCCCTGAAGAACGATCAACGCCTTTTGCGGCAGAAGGGAGCGATCACCAGTGGAGCGATTCAATCCGCGCAAGGCTTCGGCAGGATCGGCGTGTGAGGAGATCCAGGCAGGCACGATCCCGAAGATGACACCAGTGATCAGAGACAGCAGAAAGGCAAAGCCCAGGATCACCGGCGATGGGCTGGCTTGTATCGGCATTTGAGTAGCTTCGGGAAAGGCGAGGCGGAGAATCATGCGCGCGCCGAGATACGCGATGCCGATGGCGATAAGGCCTCCCGCGAGAGAAAGGAGAACACTCTCGGTAAGAGCCTGGCCGATCAGGACTGTGCGGGCAGCACCGAGGGCGGTGCGAATCGAAATCTCAGCGCGGCGAGCGGCGCCGCGGGCCAGCAGAAGATTGGCGATGTTGGCACACGCCACGAGCAGAACCAGGGCTGAGATCCAGGTGAGCAGGCGGAGTCCGTCTCCGGCCTCCTGTTGAAGGTTCTGGATACCTCCTCCTCCGGCAGCGAGGACGACGTGCTGCTTGGGAATCTCTTTGTCGTTGCCGTTCAGGGTGTAGGCGGGTTGAGTGGCAAGCCACTGGCGAAGCGTGTTGGAGATTTTGGCTTCGAGCGCTTTGGGAGCAACTCCCGGCTTCACGCGACCGAGAACATAGAGCCAGTTCGACTCAGCTACCTTCAGAATGGTGGTCTCGCCTTCAAGTACGGGCTCGGCGTTCAGGGGAATCCAGAAAGCGGGAGGATTGGTATTGACGCGGTCACCGAAGAATCCCGGTGGAGCGATCCCGATGACGGTCACGGGATGGCTTTGGAGGTAGAACGTTGAACCGACTACGTTTGGATCGACGGCATGGGCAGATTGCCATGCGGCGTAGCTGAGAACAGCGACTGGCGCGGCTCCTGGAACGTCGTCGGAGGACTGAAGCATGCGGCCGGCGTAGGCTCCGATGCCGAAGGTGGAGAAGTAATTCCCGGAAACATATTCGGTGCGCTCAGATTTAGCCAGATTGTTGCCGACGCGGACGTTCATCATATTCTGGCCGGACTGGAACGCAGCGAGCTGCTCGAATTCGGGAATGTTGTTCTGGAATTCACGGTAGAGGTCGTAGGAGAAGAGATCGAAGTCACCGTTGTCGTTGATGAAGCCGCCGTTGACGCAGCAGTCGTCGAGGTCGCCTACGCGGTAGAGGCTTGCAGGATTCGCCACCGGTAGCGATTTCAGGAGGATGGCGTGGACCAGCGTGAAAATCGCCGTATTCGCGCCGATGCCCAGGGCAATCGTGAGGATGACCGTCGCGGCGAATCCGGGAGCCTTGGCGAACTGGCGGAGGGCGAATCTGAAGTCAGTCATGTTTGTTATGGACGGGGCAGTTGGAGAAGGGAAAGCAGGGGGAATGCAGAAGGATGATTTCAGAAGGCAGAATTGGGATTGCAGATTGCAGATTCTAGATTTCAGATTGGAAGGCCTGTGGTGGCGAGATGTGAAATCTGCAATCTGAAATCTGCGGGGCCTCGCTTCGCTTCGGCGGACAGCCGAGGCGGCTGTCCCTACGTGGTTCTCTAATCGGCATAGGGGGGAGAGTCACCTCTCCTCCCCTGCCACACCACCGTACATGCGGGTCCGCATACGGCGGTTCGGCGGATTAAGCTGGCCGCACGACCAGAGGCGGAAGCCCGAGCTGGGCAAAG
>Ga0210409_10005821_pt1 | contig 12900 bp, 11 predicted proteins | sample IncBWH17MmetaG_FD_161649 | JGI IMG/M metagenome (GOLD analysis project Ga0210409, IMG submission 161649) | Forest soil microbial communities from Barre Woods Harvard Forest LTER site, Petersham, Massachusetts, United States - Inc-BW-H-17-M | ecosystem: Environmental > Terrestrial > Soil >...
TTTTTCGAAAGCCATCGCGCGAGCTTGGCCGTCGACGTGGTCTTGCCCGATCCCTGCAGGCCGACGATCAGGAAAACGCTGGGCGGGTCGTTGGCGGTGCGGAGTTTAGCTTGATGCTGGCCCAGCATCTTGACCATTTCGTCGCGGACGATTTTGATCACATGCTGGGTGGGCGAGAGGGCCGTAAGTACTTCCTGGCCCATGGCTTTTTCCTTGACGGCTTCGATGAACTGTTTGACGACCTTGAAGTGCACGTCGGCCTCAAGCAGCGCCACGCGGATTTCGCGCAGCGCGGCTTCCATGTTTTCGGCCGTGAGCTTGCCTTCGCCCCGGAGGTTCTTGAAGACCCTCTGGAGCTTGTCGCTTAGGTTATCGAACATACTAAAAACTCTGCGTTTTCTAACGGTTACAGGATCGCGCCCAGTTACAGGTGAGCCGCGCACAGGTGCGCGGGCGCTTGCCGGAGGGCAGTCGACTTATTGTATCGCAATTGGCCGCCGGGGTTCAGGACGGCCCATTTTTTTGAATCCCCGCAGGGCTTTACGGGCATCTAGAGAAGTAAAGATGCGCGCGAGATTTATCGCCGGGTTCGTATTGTCCTCTGCCTTGGGTTTTGGCGCGAGTGATGTCATTGAACAGGCCGACCGGCTCTACAGGCACACGGACTATCACGCTTCGTTGCGGCTGCTGGGTTCAGAACATAATCCTGATGCAGCGTTCTATAGCTTGATGGGGAAAGACCACTTCATGCTGGGCGAGTACAAGAAGGCTGTGGATGCCTTCGAGAAGGCCGCCGCGATGGAGCCCTCCAATTCCATGTATCAGTTGTGGCTGGGCCGGGCTTATGGACGCCGGGCCGAGACCAGTGGCTGGCTCACGGCTGGAGGCAATGCGGTGAAAGCGCGGCAGTCGTTTGAGAAAGCCGTGGCGCTGGATCCGAACAATCGTGAGGCGTTGAACGACCTGTTCGATTACTACTTGAATGCTCCCGGCCTGCTAGGGGGCGGAGCAGACAAGGCCGAGGCCATCGCGCGGCGGATCGCTAACGAACGGCCCGCGGAGTCCGAGTTCGAGGAGGCGCAGCTGGCGGAGCACCGCAGGCAATTCGACGCAGCGGAGGCGCACCTTCGCCGCGCCGTCCAATTTGCTCCGCGGGAAGTGGGACGTGTGGTGGATCTCGCCCGGTTCCTGGCGAAACGCGGACGCCTGGAGGAAAGCGACGCGCGCTTCACCGAAGCCGAGCGGCTGGCGCCTCACGATCCGACGGTGGCATTTGCCGAGGCTAAAGTCGATATCGAGAATCGACGCAAGCTGGAGCGTGCGCGGAAGCTGCTGGAACAGTATCTGGCGGCCGAGATTACTCCGGACGATCCGCCGAAACAGGCTGCCGAGCAATTGTTACACACGGCAGACGGGCTATTGGCTGGCTCGGGTCGCGCTAACTGAGACCAGGCGGCCATCCTGGATGTAGTAGTCGGCTCCGCGCCAACGGATGCTGCGGCGAGTGAAGCTGGCCAGCCAGATAAAAAACGCCATCGCATCCCACACCGGGATTAGCGCCAATTCTCTCCATCGCACAGGTTGTTTGAGAACGCCGGAACCTATGCTGAACATGATCGCGGCTCGAAGGGCCAGGTAGATTCCCAGGTACACTCCGTCCACAGCCCCGGATGGGCTGGCAGCCATCGCCGCCAGGGTCCAGGGCAAGCCCTGGGTGAACGCCAGTCCGAAGTGTCCCCAGGGGCGCATGTGGCGCATCACCACGATCCAGCGCAAACGTTTGTGCACCAGTTCGTGCAGCGACGAGTAATCGGAGACGGTTTCGATCACGTACGACGACAGCACGACTTCGTGGCCCTTCTCGGCGATCAAACGGCCCACCAGTAAATCGTCGGCGGGTTGGTTCTCAATCGCTGCATATCCGCCGAACTCGGCTAGCCGCGTGCGGGTGGTGGCGATGGTCGGTCCCAATGCGAATTTGATGCCGTCCAACTGCCAGGCGGTGATGATGCCGGCGTAGAAATCGGAGAGCATGCCCGCGGACTGAAGGTGGTCGGCGAAGGTCTTCACTTCTAGCGGCACGTAGAAACACGTCACAGCTCCGACGGCCGGATCCAGCAGGGGCGCGGTCACGGCTCGCAAGTAATCCGGACGCACGCGCACGTCGCTATCGCTGATCACCACCACTTCATGGCGCGCTTCGCTGACCATCCGGGCCAGCTTGCCGACTTTGTCGTTGGTGGCGATGCGGCCCGAACCTTCCAGCACTCGAATGGAAGTACTTGGAAAATCGTGCGCCAGGCAGTTCATCAACCGGCGGACAGAGGCGTCTCCCGCATCGATGCAGAACACGATTTCATAATCCGGATAGTCCAGGCGGCAAAAGCTAGCTAGATTCTCGTAGGAGTCGGGGTCGAGACCACGAATCGGCTTGAGGATACTTACAGGCGGCTCGAAGGTGGACACCCGGGAAGGCTCGGAGCGCCGGCGGTAGCGCGCCGCGCTAAAGAGCACGATCAGGTAGTAGACAAAGGGCGCGACCGCTGCCAGCAGTACGAGATAGGTTGCCGTAGTCACGTTTCTCCATGATAAGACGGATAAAGTCGGGTGGCTGTTACAGCGAAGAGTGTTAGTACGGGCGCGGACATTACAGCAGGAGTGCGTGATCCAGGTTTCATGGTCAATGGGAGAGATTGGTTAGCAGGTATTTGCCGCCGCTTTGCGCTACGACCCTTAGATGTTCGGGTCCGACCAGCTTTTCCAGCCGCTCACGGGCGGCGGCATTCGCTACCAGGTAGTAGCGCTCGGCGGTTAGCCACAGGTTCTTCCACTGCTGGTCGTCGATAAACACGTCGGGCGCGCCGGGAGCATAAGAGCCGTAGACCAGGTTGTTGAAACGTCCGTTCAGCAACAGCGCCGTGCGATTGGTGTAAAAGAAGACCGAGGAATAATCGTAATAATGGTGATCGACAATCAGCTTACCTTCCGGCGCTTGATTTAGCGCTTCCGCCAGCGAGCGGGAGGACATGTAGGGATCGAAAACCACCATCGCCATCCGCGCCGCCTGAAAGAAGAGCACCGCCATTATCGCCGCGGAGAGGAGCGCCCGGCGCCCCGTGCTGAATAGAGTGCCGATCGCGCCAATCAGGCACGCCAGCGACGCCAACAGCAGAGGAGCGCGCAGGTAAGCAAACGACGGCAAGGTCAGATCTTCCACGTGCCCCAGCGACAGGGTGTAATCCATGGGATTGCGGCTGAGTGCGCCGGAGATGTCGCCTGGCGTCTGATAGCCGCGCGCCAGCCACCACAGCGCGGCGGTGATCAGCGCGGCAACCAACAGCACCACGCCCAACAATCGCGTGCAGGGTTTGATATACCTTCCGTCGGCGGCCAGGGCCGCGCCCAGGAGCAGCGCCAGGGCCGGATAACAGGGCATGGAGTAATACTCTTGCGTGGTCGAAAACGTGAAGAAGATCAGGATAAAGCCGATCCAGCACAACGCCAGTAGGCGGGTTCGGCCGGCTCGGTCTCGCAACGCGTCGGGCGTGGTTTTGAAGGAGAGCCCGGCCAAAGCGGGAAAGTAGACGCTCCAGGGAAATAGCCATAGCAAGTGAAACAGCCAGAAGTAAAGGCGAGGGACGGTGTTGTAATCGCGGGGATAGCGAAGGTTCAGGAAGCGCAGCAGTTGTTCATTGATGAAGAAGAACCAAAAGAAACCGTGATACTGGCCCGCTACGCTGCGCATTGTGAAATCGAAGTACGGCGGGTTGCGTATAGTCGCGAGCACGTGCCAGGGGGCGGCGATCGCCATGGCGATCAGGAAACCGCTGAAGGGATGAATCCGCTTCCACACGTTGCGGTCGAACAATTGACGCGTGAAACCGAGGTACAAGAGCCCTGCGGCGATTGGAAATATGACGCCAATGAGGCTCTTGAGCAGCAGGCCGGTGCCCATGCAGGCCGCCAGTACGACGGACCATCGCCGTGGGTGCGGCTCGTCGGGATCGATGGCGCGTAAGAACGCCCACATAGCTAGGGCGATATCGAGCGTCAGCATCACGTCGGGAATCAGAATCCGCGTGAACAGAAACAGGCCGACGCAGGTCGACACGCACAGGCCCGCATAGAACCCGGCGCGCTGGCCGAAGGCCCAGTTGCCGAAGGCGGCGGTGACCCACGCAAGAGCCAGACAAGCCAGCACCACGGGAATGCGCGCTACAAAATCGTAGGCGCCAAATAATTTGAAGCAGATAGCGATGAGCCAATAGATGAGCGGGGCTTTCTCCAGGTAAGCCACGCCATCCAGGCGCGCGGTCACCCAGTCGCCTGAGCTGAGCATGTTGCGCGCGATCTGGGCTTGCACCGCGTCCACATCGTCCATCAAGGACGGCGGCGAGATTATGCAGCCCACGTACACTGCGGCTGCAAACAGCAAAACGATCAGGAGATAGGGGCGAAAACCTGGGTCAGATAAGTTGGTGTTGACGCCCCGGGTCACACCACACCCTTGGACATTGCCAAGGCGTCCGCGGCCGTTGACGGGCGGCGTTCGTTGCGTGCGTTTTTCCAGTTCACCTGTGGCAAGAAAGCTCCAACATCGACGCGTTCCCGATATTTTATCGCGATGTTCATGAGCGAATCGAGCAGAGAGTCGGACAGGCAGTGCGGCCGCAACCCCAGGTCGATCAGTTTGGAGTGGCGCGCATTGTAATAGTGTTCCTCCGCCTCCACGCGCGGAGTTGGCAAATGTTCGATTTCGGCGCGATGCCCGAGTTTTGCGGCGGCGGCCTGGACCATATTCGCCAATTCCAGGACCGAGAACTGCTCGGTGAACTGGTTGAACACCCGGCACTCGCCGGGGGCCGCCGGATTCAGGCACGCCAGCTCGATGCAGCGCACGGTGTCACGGATATCCAGGAATCCGCGGGTTTGTCCCCCGCGGCCGTAAACCGTGAGGGGATGGCCGATGGCGGCCTGGATGCAAAATCGGTTGAGCACGGTCCCGAACACGTCGTCGTAGTCGAAGCGGTTGATCAAGGCTTCATCCTGGGAAACCTCATCGGTCACAGTGCCGTACACCACGCCTTGATTGAGATCCGTGGCGCGGAGGCTCCAGATCTTGCAGGCGAACATGATGTTGTGGCTGTCGTGAACCTTCGACAAATGGTAGAAGGAACCGGGCTGTTTGGGAAACGGAAGCACGTCGCTGCGGCCGTTGTGCTCGATTTTGATGTAGCCCTCTTCGATATCGATGTTGGGCGTGCCGTACTCGCCCATGGTCCCGAGCTTCACCAGGTGGCAATCCGGAACGATCTCGCGGATCGCGAACAACAGGTTCAAGGTGCCCACCACGTTGTTGACCTGGGTGAACACGGCGTGCTGGCGATCGATCATCGAATACGGCGCCGCGCGCTGCTCAGCGAAATGCACGACGGCCTCGGGCCGCAGTGATTCGATGGTGGCGCCGAGAAACTCGTGGTCGGTGACGTCTCCGGCGAAGACCGGAATTTCGTGTCCGGTCAGATCCTGCCAGACCCGAACGCGCTCAAATAACGGCCGGATAGGCGTGAGTGTTTGGACCCCCAGCTCGTGATCCCACTGCCGCCGTGCAAAGCTGTCAACGATGGAAACTTGGTGGCCTCGGCGCGACAGATAGAGCGCGGTGGCCCAACCACAGTAACCATCCCCTCCCAGAACGCAGATCCGCATTTATCTCTCCAGGTGTGTTTATTCAGTTGAAGCGCAAGGAACTGCTTTAAACCCAAACACGGCCAGCTTTCGTTAGTTGCTGTGAATCTTATTCCCGCTGGCCTAAAATCGCCCATTAGGTTCATAGACGCCGGGCGCGGCGTGAATGTTAACTTCGGAGTCATTTAAATTGACGGAATTTGTCAACCGGAGTCATTCTCTTTTTCTTCTCTGTCGGAAGAACGGGTAATGTCGGATATTTCCACACATCGGACGTGATTCCGCGCTTATTCAACGCCCGAGCGGTCAGGTCAGTGAAAAGTTAGTTCCGCCGATCCCACCGGACCGAAGTCCGCGATGATGTGATCGCCGCGTTCGGCCATGTAGACCACCGTGGTCACGCCGGTGGTGATGTACTGTCCGGCCTTCAGGCCCAAGCCACCAGCCGCAAGGCTCTCGACCAGCCACTCCATCGCGCTCAACGGATGTCCCAGCACATTGCCGCCGTAGCCTTCGCGCTCTAGACGGCCGTTTACGATCACTCGCACCGGCTGCGCGGCCAGATCGATATGGCGCCAGTTCGTTAGCAGCGGGCCTCTGACCCACGCGGCATTGCAGGCGTTGTCGGCGATCAAGGAGGGCGCGCCGATAGTGGTCCACTCATCGAAACGGCTGTCTACGATCTCGATTGCCGGGATCACGCCTTCGATGGCGTCCGCGATCTCCTGGCGGGCGCGCGGACCGTCCTTTGGCAATGCCGTCAGGTCGCGCGCCATCCGGAAGGCGAACTCAGCTTCGATCACCCGCATGAAGAAATCGCCCGTGTCCAGGTGCGCGGGACTGTCGCAGCAGAAGCGCGAGAGCAGACGGCCGCGGAACGGCCCGTCGACGTTCAGTTGCTGCTGCGCTGTCAAGTTGGTGCAGGCGATCTTGTAGCCGATGGGGGAACCGCCATAGTGGTCCAGATAGCGTTCGATCAGGCCGTCCTGGACTGCGTGGGCTTCAGCGGGCGACTTGGGGCGGACGCCTTGCGGGAGTTCGGCGAGGCGCTTACGCACGATGCGGGCGTCGGCAAGAAGTTGGGCCGCGGTCTGCGATGCGGCCGCCTGCGAAGCGGAAGTTGGGGTCACAGTTGTCTATTGTGCCTGATTTCGGAGGGGAAACTGACGCACTACCTCGCGCGCACGGCGCTGCCCCACGGGTTATAATTCCCGGAGGCTCTTCTCATGAATCCTTCCACGTTGCTAAACCGCAACCGGCGGCAATTCTTGCAGTATCTGGCCGCTAGTCCATTGGCGACCCCGGCGATTTCGAAATTGCTGGCGCAGGAGGCGGCTCCAACTCTCGCCAGCGCCAAGGACGCGATCAATGTGATGGAGTTCGAGCCATTGGCGCACGCCAAGCTTCCGCCGGCGCACTGGGGCTACATGGCGAGCGGCGTGGACGACGATGCTACTCTGCGCGCCAACCGGGCGGGCTTTCAGAAGATCCAGATCAAGCCGCGGCGGCTGGTGGATGTTTCGAAATTCGATTTGAGCACTACCTTGTTCGGTACCACCTGGGAGACGCCCATCTTTGTTTGTCCGGTGGGCGGGCAGATGATGTTTCATCCGGACGGCGAGCTCGCGGTGGCGCGGGCGGCCAAAGCGAAGAAGACGATTCAGGTGCTATCCACGCAAACTACGTACTCCGTCGAGGACGTGGGCAAAGCGCTAGGCCGCCCTCCGTGGTATCAGCTCTACATGCCCGCCAAGTGGGAACACACGGAAAAACTCATCAAGCGAGTGGAGGACGCGGGGTGCCAGGCGGTGCTGTGGACCGTGGATAATCTGGGAGGCCGCAACCTGGAAACGGCAACACGGCAACGGCTGCTGGACACGCGAAATTGCGTCTCCTGCCACGTCAAGGGCGTCGGGCAGCCGATTCATCGACCCATGTTCGACGGCATCGAGGGCGGCAACCCCTCCAACGCCACATGGGATTTTGTGGACCGCCTGAAGAAGCTCACCAAGATGAAGGTGTTGATCAAGGGAATCGATAACGGCGAAGATGCTCGCGCCGCCATCGAGCACGGCATCGACGGCATCCTGCTCTCGAATCATGGCGGGCGGGCTACCGAGACTCTTCGCGCGACCATTGAGGCTTTACCGGAAGTGGTGGACTCGGTAAACGGCCGCGTACCGGTGCTGGTGGACGGCGGGTTCCGGCGCGGGACCGACATCTACAAGGCGCTCGCGCTCGGCGCTACGGCGGTCGGCATGGGTCGCCCTTACATCTGGGGACTGGCTTCGTTTGGGCAGGATGGCGTCGAGCGCGTGCTGGATATCCTGCGAGCGGAGCTGACGCTGATCATGCGGCAGGCAGGGACGCCTTCGATCAAACAGATCACTCGCGCTTCGGTAATCGTGAATCGCGGGTAGGCCGAGCCGTGACCCAGGACGAAGAGAAAAGAGCCGTTGCCGCGCATGCTGTCCGACACGTGCGGGACAAAATGATCCTCGGTCTAGGTACGGGCTCAACCTCGCGGCACTTTATCCAACTGCTAGCCAAGCGGGTCCAAGAGGAGCGCCTGACGATCGCCGGCGTGGCCACGTCCGGCGCTACCGCCGAACTCGCGACCCAGTTGAGTATCGAAGTCCGTGGTATCGACGAAGTGGAGCGCATCGACCTCTACGTCGACGGTGTGGACGAGATTTCGACTGGTGGGGCGATCATCAAGGGTGGGGGCGGGGCGTTGCTTAGGGAGAAGATCGTAGCGGCCAACTCCAATCAGCGCGTTTACATTGCCGATAACTCCAAACTCGTCGAGTCCATTGGAGCGGTTCCCTTGCCGGTCGAAGTTATACCCTTTGGCCACACCTTCACGGGACGCCGCCTCCAAAAGCTCGGCGCTGAGGCTGTTCTCAGGACTTCAGCCAGCGGCCCTTACCTGACGGACTCCAAGAACTTCATTTACGATTGCAAGTTTGGACGCATTCCCGATCCCGCCGGGTTGAGCGATGCCATACATCGCTTCCCAGGAGTCGTCGAGACGGGCTTGTTTCTTGGTTTAGACGGCGTCGTCGTGACGATGATCAATGGCAGCGTCGTCGAACGGCGCGGCCCGCCTTTTTCTTGGGAGCCGTAAGGGCGGCCGAACCAGGCTGTCGGATGAAGTAGGCTGTTGGATGAAGTAGTCTGTTGGATAATGTATCTGCCGAGCACCGTGGAGCGCGCACTCATGCGTGCCACGTCGGCACTCGTGCCGACGCACGGCGGGGCCAAGGGTTACGCCGCCAACCCGCATTCTTTGCCGAAGACGCAACGCTAGACCGGCGCGGCTTCCAGGATGTCCACCGCCACATGGCCGAACTTTTCGAAATTCTTCCGGAACAAAGCGCTTAGGCCTTCAGCGGATTTGTCGTAAGCGGCCCTGTCCTTCCACTGCCCGCGAGCGTTCAGCAGTTCGGCCGGGACTCCCGGGACTTCCCTCGGCACCCCCACGCGGAATACCGGATGCGGCTCGATGGCCACTTTATCCAACTGGCCGGCGACCGCCGCGTTGACCATCGCGCGAGTGTACTTCAGGCTCATGCGCTCGCCCACGCCGTAAGGTCCCCCGACCCATCCGGTATTCACCAGGTAGCAATTCACGTTATGCTTGGCAAGCTTCTCGCCCAGCATCTTGGCGTACACCTGGGGATGGCGAGGCAGGAACGGCGCGCCGAAGCAGGCGCTGAAAGTAGCTCCCGGCTCCTTGCCCAAGCCCCGCTCGGTGCCGGCCAGCTTGGCGGTGTAGCCGCTTAAAAAATGATACATGGCCTGTTCCGGATTCAGTCGCGAAATCGGAGGCAGCACGCCGAACGCGTCCGCGGCCAGGAACAGAACTTGGGTCGGATGGCCGCCCACGCCCGGAATCACCGCGTTATCGATGAAGTTGGCTCGGTAGGCAGCGCGAGTGTTTTCGGTGAGCTCGTCGGAATCGAAATCCAGCAGGCGGGTGTCGGGGTCCATCATCACGTTTTCGAGCACGGTGCCGAATCGGATGGCATTCCAGATCTGGGGTTCCTTCTCCTGCGACAGCCGGATGCACTTGGCATAGCAGCCGCCCTCGAAGTTGAACACGCCGTGGTCGCTCCAGCCATGCTCGTCATCGCCGATCAGGCGGCGCGTGGGATCGGCGGACAGCGTGGTTTTGCCGGTGCCGGAGAGGCCGAAGAACAGCGCCACGCGTCCCCAATCGTCCACGTTCGAAGAACAGTGCATGGGGAAAATGTTCTTGAAGGGCAGCAGATGATTGAGGATCGAGAAAACGCTCTTCTTCAATTCACCGGCATACTCGGTGCCGGCGATGATCACGCACTTCTTGGTGAAGTTGATCACGATGGCGGTCTGCGAGCTGGTGCCGTCTTTGTCCGGGTCGGCATAAAAGGTCGGCGCGAAGAACAGGGTGAATTCGGGGACGTGCTCGTCAGTGTGCAAGGGGTCGGGGCGGACGAACAACTGGCGGGCGAACAGGTTGTGCCAGGCTCGCTGCGTGATGCAGCGGATGGGCATGGTGGTGGAGGGTTCGGCGCCGGCGAAACAATCCTGCACGAAAACGTTCTGACCCTGCCAGAACTTAAGCATCCGGGCATAGAGGCTCTCGAATCTGGCCGGATCCATGGGCTGGTTCACGAGACCCCAGTCCACCGTGTTCTCAGTGCTGGCGTCGCGGACAATGTATTTGTCCTTGGGTGAGCGCCCGGTAAACTGGCCGGTCCGCACGACGAAGCCCCCGCCGCTTGCGAGAGAGCCTTCGTGCCGCTGGATCGCCTGCTCGATCAACTGCGCGGTTCCGAGGTTCCAATAAGCGGTCTGAACATTGCGAATTCCATGCTGCCCGAGATCGTGGCGACTGGGCCGTACACCCGCATTTTGCATAAGGCTGGGAGATCTCCAACTGGGTTAGATGAGTTGATTCGAGGCCGAGGTACATCTCAAATTAGGGGCGCCGCGGCAGGTACACCGGAAATTAAGAGTTTATCATGTAGACGTATGGGATCGCTTCCGAACGTAGTGCCTACCCTTCCGCAGCCGTTCCGGAATTTACGTTGGTCTATTGCCAGACTGGCAAAGCGTGGCGCCGCATTACTTGTTCTGCTACTTGGGGCGGTGCTGGTCGGCGATGCGAGCGCCCAGGTCATCGAATTTGAGTCGGGAGGGCTGAAATACAAGACCCTCACTCACAACGGCGTCACCATCATGTTCGCGACGCTGCCGATGCAGGTGCGCGACTGGGCCATACTGCAGATCTCGATCTCCAACGGGTCGCCGATTTCATGGACCGTGAAGCCGGAGGATTTCCGGTTCGAGCACGATGGGCGCGGCATCCAGGCGCTGTCCGCCGGAACCGTGGTCACCACCATGCGCGATCACGCCGGGCGCAACGATGTTACCAAGCTGGTGACCGCTTACGAATCGACGTTGTACGGGAACGCGCAGATTCATTCGACCAACGGGTACGAAGCGCGGCGGCAAAGCGCGCTGGCCGAGGTCGGATCGACCAAGCTCAAGGCCGCGGCGGCCGCATCGGCGATCGTGCTCGCGCCTACCAAGCTGTTGCCGGGTCAGTCAACCGACGGCGCTGTGTTTTATCCCAACAACGGGAAGCCGCTAGGTACGGGTCAGTTGTTGGTGCATACGGCGGGCGAGGATTTTGTGTTCCCCATCGAAGGGGACGCGCATTCGGCGCGGTAGGGGATCAGCGGACCTCCGCCCTGATTCCGTCCATCACGAGCTGGATTCCGGGCTCCCCGAATTGAGTGCGGACGTATGCCAGCCCCACGGTCTTCCCGACCGCTGGAGAGAACGCCGAGCTCGCGATTTCGCCCGCGTCACCCGCATCGGCGTCGCCCGATTTCAACTTCGTTCCGGCCGCGGGCGGCTGATCCGTGTCGATTACCACACGCCGCAATCCGCGATGGATCTGGGCCCGGCTGCGGACACGCTCGACGATTTCCTGACCCAGGTAGCATCCCTTCGTGAAGTTCACGGCTTGTAGCTGGCCGGTCTCCTGGACCAGGTAACGCTCGGTGATCTCCTCGCCGTAGCGCGGGCGTCCGTTTTCGATGCGGACCGTCCGGATGTCTTGCGGCTGCGCTTCAGGAATTCCGGCGGCGGCCAGTTGGGCTGCTAGCGAGTCCGCCTCCAGCGAGTCATGTGGCGCGGCGCTGGTGATTACAAAAAATCCGCTGCCGCCTGCTGTATTCAATCGGGCTACTGTCGCTCCGTTCCAATATCCAGCCCCGTCCCAGCCCAGATGCGCTTCGGGTTGTTCCGGAACCGGCGCGCCCAGACGTTCGAGTACGGCCTGGGATTGAGGACCTTCAATCGCTATCGCCGCCGTCTGGTCCGTAACGTCTTCCAGGGTCACATCGTCCGCGATGATGTAGCGGTCCAAATGTTCATAGATCTTGGTACGGGTTTCGGGCTCGGTATCGAGCAGAATGTGGTCTTCGAAACAAAGAATGTTGACGTCGGCCAGGATGCGTCCCTGCGCGTTCAGGAAGAATGCATAGCAGCCCGTGCCGGGCGTCAGTTGCTGCACGTTGTTGGTGGTCATGGCGTGCAACAAGCGCACGCGATCCTCGCCTCTCACTGCGATCCGACCCCGGTCCGATACGTCTTTCCAAGCGGCGGACTCGCGCAGTGCCGTGTACGCCTTGGTCAAGGACCCGTGGGTCTGATCAGTGGCGTGGGACGCTTCACGCGAGCTGGCTTCATCAACGCTCACGGGAGTGAAATGTACCTCAAGACCTCTGAAATCCCGACGATCAAGGCGGCCCCGATCAGGGCTCCGGTCAAGGACCGCAGTTTCCCCCGATAGAACGCCACCACGGCGAATACGTGTAACGCCAACAGCATCTTCACGCCAAACCATGCATAGTAGTGCGGCGGGAGCGAGGGTTTGCTCAGAATATTGACGAGTCCGGAAACCAGGATTGCCCCGATTGCGGCATACCCCCAAGGCTTAAACCCGGGGATTAAGTCTTTGGCTATTACTCGGGCATAAAAGACGCCGCCTACTAAGATGATGACGCCGGAAAAGTGCAACCACCGGAATACCGCGGACACGGCGTCCATAAATCGAGTATAGCGTTGGACCCCGTGATCTTTAGGCAACACTACCCAGCGCCGTGCGCTGCCTACTCTTCCGGCACCGTCCAGCCCTCGCCACACTGAAATACTTTG
>Ga0210409_10005822_pt1 | contig 12895 bp, 9 predicted proteins | sample IncBWH17MmetaG_FD_161649 | JGI IMG/M metagenome (GOLD analysis project Ga0210409, IMG submission 161649) | Forest soil microbial communities from Barre Woods Harvard Forest LTER site, Petersham, Massachusetts, United States - Inc-BW-H-17-M | ecosystem: Environmental > Terrestrial > Soil >...
CCATCGGCGTCGGCGAAGATGGCCCAACGCACCAGCCCATCGAACATCTGATTTCACTCCGGGCCATTCCGAACCTGGTGGTGCTGCGTCCCTGCGATGCAAATGAGGTTGCGGAAGCGTGGGGAACGATTCTCGCCATGCCGCGACAGCCGGTAGCGTTAATCCTGACGCGACAAAATCTGCCCACCTTTGACCGCAAGCGCTTCGCTGCGGCGAGTGGCTTGTCGAAAGGGGCCTATGTTCTCGCGGATGCACAGGACGGCAATCCGGAGGTACTGCTCATGGCAACTGGGAGCGAAGTCTCCCTGTGTGTAGAAGCGTATGAGGAGCTGATGCGGCAAGGAGTACGCGCCCGCGTGGTGAGCATGCCTTCGTGGGAATTGTTTGAACGGCAAAGCGAAGAATACCGCCGCAGCGTTTTACCCCCAACGGTCAAGGCCCGCGTAGCGGTCGAGCAAGCATCCACGTTCGGATGGTGCCGATATACGGGAATTGACGGAGCGATTCTCGGAATGAAGACCTTCGGAGCCTCCGCGCCGCTGAAAGTGCTGCAAAAGGAATTCGGATTCACGGCTGGCCACGTCTTGGAAGCTGCCAAGGCGCAGCTCGCACAGGTGAAATAACATGCAGATCGCCGTAGCTTCCGACCACGCTGGCTTTTCGCTCAAACAAACGTTCCTCACGTTTCTCCGCGGTTTAGGACATACCGTCGACGACTTGGGCACCTACGACGCAAAACCGGTCGACTATCCGGACTTCGCACAAGCGGTGGCCGACGCCATTCTCAGCCAACGCGTGGAGCGCGCCGTACTGATCTGCGGAAGCGGTGTCGGTGCCTCAGTGGCCGCGAACAAGTTTCGAGGTATTCGCGCCGGACTGTGCCACGACACGTACTCCGCGCACCAAGGCGTCGAGCACGATCACATGAATGTGCTGGTCCTGGGAGGTCGCGTGATTGGCGAAGCGCTGGCCCATGAACTTGTTGGCGCATTTGTGGGCGCCAAACAGTCGCAGGAGGAACGGCACCTTCGCCGCCTAGCCAAAATTGAAGCCATTGAAGGGAAATGCGGTGTGGAACGTTTGAAGAGTCCAGCAGCCGCCGACTGAGGAATTTGGTGCACCGATTAGCAAGTAAAGAAAGGTAGCCAGCAAAATGACAACGGCAGCATTGAGCATTCCCAAAGAAGCAAATCCGCTGAGAGGGCTCTCTGATTTTGGGCAGTCCGTCTGGCTGGATTACATCCGCCGAAGCTTGATCACCAGTGGAGAGCTGAAGCGCCTGGTTGTGGAAGACGGCTTACGAGGCGTTACTTCGAATCCAGCGATCTTCGAGAAGGCAATCGTAGGCAGCACCGATTACGAGTCGGTGATCGAGAGCAAGGAATCGGCCGGCCTGGATGCCAAGGGTCTCTACGAAAAAATCGCCGTCAAAGACGTTCAGGACGCTGCAGACATCCTGCGTCCCGTATATGACGAAAGCGAACGCCACGACGGCTACGTGAGCCTCGAGGTCTCGCCGTTGCTGGCGAATGATACGGCCGGGACGCTGCAGGAAGCGCGGCGGCTCTGGAAAACAGTGGGTCGCGAAAATCTCATGGTCAAGGTTCCGGCCACTCGCGAAGGCATCCAAGCCGTTCGCCAACTGATCAGCGAAGGCATCAACGTCAACGTCACCCTCCTTTTTTCGCGCGACGTTTACGAACAGGTCGCAAACGCTTACATCGAAGGTCTGACCGCGCGTGCGGCTAGCGGCGCCGACGTGAGCCGCATCGCCAGCGTAGCCAGTTTCTTCGTCAGTCGCATTGACTCCAAGCTCGACGCCCAAATCACGAACCAGCTGAAAACAGCGACCGATCCGATCCAGCGGGCCCGCCTAAGCGGCCTGCTCGGGAAAGTCGCAATTGCCAATGCGAAGCTCGCCTATTACCGCTTCACCGAATTGTTTTCGGGAGAGGCCTGGGCAGCCCTGGCCAAAAAGGGAGCGCAGCCGCAGCGGCTGCTGTGGGCCAGCACCAGCACAAAAAACCCCGCTTATCGGGATGTCATCTATGTGGAGGAGCTGATCGGCCCTTCGACGGTGAACACGATTCCTCCTGCGACTTTCAATGCATTCCGAGAACACGGCAGGCTTCGCATGACCCTGACCGAAGACCTGGAGAACGCCGCGGACACCATGGAATCGGTGGAGCGTGCCGGCATCTCGATGAAAACCGTGACAAGCACGCTTTTGGACGAGGGTCTGCGTCAATTCGTGGACGCGTTCGCGCAGCTCCTGAAAGCCACGGGATCGCGGAAAGGTCGGGAATCCGCAGCGAAGATCAATTCGGTTTCCTACACCCTCCCGGCGAAACTGTCAGCCGCCGTAGACAGCGCGCTCACGGATTGGGCGAAGAACGACAAGGTGCGGCGTTTGTGGCGAGCCGACGCCTCGCTGTGGTCCGGATCCGACGAGAATCATTGGCTCGGCTGGCTTGGCATCACCGATGACCAAGTGGCGCACAGCGCCGCTCTGACTTCGCTTGCCGCCGAAGTAAAGCAAGCCGGATTCAAGCACGCCCTTCTGCTCGGCATGGGAGGATCGAGCCTTTGCCCGGAAGTCCTGCGGCTTACCTTTGGAAAGATCGAAGGATTTCCCGAGCTGCATGTCCTCGACTCCACCGATCCCGCGCAGATCAAAGCCATCGAAGCCAGGATCGATCTGAAAAGCACCCTGTTCATCGTCTCCAGCAAATCCGGCGGCACGCTCGAGCCCAACATTTACAAACAATATTTCTTCACACGGCTCAAGGAAGTCGTCGGTGAAAAGGAAGCAGGGAATCGCTTCATTGCGGTTACCGATCCGGGTTCGAAGATGCAGCATGTGGCCGAGAACGATAAGTTCCGGCACATCTTCGCCGGCGTCCCCAGCATTGGTGGCCGCTATTCCGCTTTGTCGAATTTCGGCATGGTCCCTGCTGCGGTCATGGGGATCGACATTATGAAGTTCCTGAACCGCACCGAAGAAATGGTTCACGCCTGTGGCGCCACTGTCCCCACGGCGGACAATCCTGGCCTAGTATTGGGAGCCATCCTCGGAACTGCAGCGAACAACGGCCGTGACAAGCTGACCATCATCGCATCTCCGGGTATTTCGGATCTCGGAGCCTGGCTCGAGCAGCTCCTCGCCGAATCCACAGGAAAGAGCGGCAAAGGGATCATTCCGGTGGACCGCGAAAGCGTAGCCAGGCCCGACAACTACGGCGCGGATCGCGTATTCGCCTATCTCCGCCTCGAATCCGCACCCGACCAATCGCAAGACGTCGCCGTCGCAGCCCTCGAGAAAGCAGGCCATCCGGTCGTTCGGATAGCCGTCCAAGATCCTTACGCCATCGGAGAAGAATTTTTCCGCTGGGAAATTGCCACAGCGGTGGCCGGGTCGATCATCGGCATCAACGCCTTCAACCAACCTGACGTGGAAGCAAGTAAGGTGGCAACCCGAAAACTCACGAGCGAATACGAAGCAACCGGCAAGTTGCCTGCCGAAGAGCCGTTTTTCGAAGGCGATGGTGTGAAGCTCTACGCTGACGCAAAAAACGCAGACGCCCTCAAGCAGGGAAAATCGCTTGCCGAGATCCTGAAAACTCACCTGGCGCGCGCCGGCCAAGGAGACTATTTCGCTCTGCTCGGCTACATCACCATGAATCCCCAGAACGAGGCTGTTCTGCAGGCCATTCGCCACAGCGTGAGGGACAAGAAGAAGGTCGCGACGGTTCTTGGATTTGGTCCGCGCTTTCTGCACTCCACCGGCCAAGCCTACAAGGGCGGGCCCAACACCGGCGTCTTCCTGCAGATCACCTGCGACAACGCCGTCGATCTGCCAGTCCCCGACCAGAAATACACGTTCGGTATTGTCAAGGCTGCACAGGCCCGGGGCGATTTCGCAGTACTTGCTGAGCGTGGGAGACGCGCCCTTCGGGTGCATCTCGGCAAAGACGTGAAAGCAGCTCTTGCAACCTTACAAGCGGCGGTTGGCCAGGCACTCGCATAAAGCGGGAAGCTATTCAAAAGCGCAGAAGCATACAGGAGAAATATCATGCAACTCGGAATGGTCGGGCTGGGAAGAATGGGAGCCAACATGGTGCGCCGGCTGCAACGAGCCGGACACCAGTGTGTGGCTTTCGACCGCAATGCGGAGTCGGTAAGGGAGGTCACCCGCGACGGCGCGACCGCTGCCACTTCACTGGATGACCTGGTGAAGAAGGTGCAAAGGCCGCGCGCCGTATGGCTAATGGTACCAGCCGCCGTAGTGGACGCCACGCTGCAGGAACTGGCTGGAAAGCTCGAACCCGGCGACATCGTGATCGACGGCGGTAACTCGTACTACATCGATGACATCCGCCGCGCGAAAGAACTCGCCGCGAAATCGTTGCACTACGTCGATGTAGGGACGAGCGGCGGTGTCTGGGGTCTCGAGCGTGGCTATTGCCAGATGATCGGTGGTGAGAAGCAAGTCGTCGAGCATCTCGATCCAATCTTCAAATCTCTTGCTCCTGGGCGCGGTGATATTTCGCGCACACCCGGTCGCGAGAAAGTCCCGGGAACCGCCGAAGAGGGCTACCTGCATTGCGGTCCATCGGGCGCCGGGCACTTCGTGAAAATGGTGCACAACGGCATCGAGTACGCCTTGATGGCCGCCTATGCCGAGGGGCTCAACATCCTCAAGCACGCCAACGCCGGCAATCGAACCCGCGAAGTCGATGCAGAGACAACGCCGCTCCGCAATCCGGAAAATTATCGCTACGATTTTCCCCTCGCCGATGTAACCGAGGTGTGGAGGAGAGGGAGCGTAGTAGCCAGTTGGCTCCTCGACCTGACGGCGATCTCCTTGCTCGAGCAGCCATCCCTCGAAAAATTCTCCGGACGAGTGTCGGATTCCGGCGAAGGACGCTGGACTATCCTTGCCGCCATTGAGTCCACAACACCCGCGCCCGTTCTCACCACCTCGCTCTTTCAGCGTTTCGTCTCGCGCGGTGAAGACGATTTTGCAGACAGGCTACTCTCCGCGATGCGCTTTCAATTTGGCGGGCACATCGAGAAGGCCGCGGCCGCCAAGTAAACGACCAGATGGAAAGGTGAAATACCAGATAGGACAAATATGACGGAACCTGTGCACGAACAAGGACAGCAGGACAGCCCCTGCGTGATGGTGATTTTCGGAGCTAGCGGCGACCTGACCAAGCGCAAGCTGATTCCAGCCCTTTGTAATTTGGCCAAAGACCGGCTGCTCTCCCCGCAATTCGCGGTGATTGGTTTCTCCTACGATTCCATGACAACGGACGCCTTTCGAGCTCAGCTTAGCAAGGACATCAAAGAGTTCGCGTCCGAGCCCGTCGATAGCAGGCTGTGGGATTGGTTCCTGGAACGAATTTACTATGTCCAGGGAGATTTCCAGGATTCCGCCGCTTACGAAAAGCTAAAATTGCAGATTGCAGCGGCGGAAAAAGCCCACTCCACCCAGGGAAATCGTTTCTTCTATCTGGCCGTGTCCCCGAAATTTTTCGCTCCTGTGGCCAAGCAGTTGGGCCAAGCCGGACTCACGCAAGAGACGTATGGCAAGTGGGCCAGGGTCATCGTCGAAAAGCCGTTCGGAAGAGATCTGGATTCGGCCAAAGAATTGAACCGCGAGCTCAAGAAAATTCTGGATGAACAACAGATCTATCGGATCGATCACTACTTGGGCAAGGAGACCGTGCAAAATCTCATGGTCTTCCGGTTCGCGAACGCCATTGCCGAGCCTTTATGGAACCGCAACTTTATCGACAGCGTGCAAATTACGGCGGCCGAAACCGTTGGAGTCGAACAGCGCGGCGGCTTCTATGAGACCGCCGGCGCTTTACGCGACATGGTTCCCAATCATCTCTTTCAGCTCCTTTCGCTCACCGCGATGGAGCCGCCCATTTCGTTCGATGCTGATGCGGTGCGAGACAAGCAGGCCGAAATCCTCCACGCCGTTCAAGTTCCGGATCCCGCGGACGTAGTCACCACCGCGGTTCGCGGACAATACGGCGAGGGCTTTGCACCACAGGAAAGATTGCTCGCGTATCGCAATGAAGCCAAAGTTTCACCCACATCAAACACGGAAACCTACGTTGCATTGAAGCTGCAGATCGACAACTGGCGTTGGGCCGGGGTGCCGTTCTACCTGCGCACCGGAAAGCGGCTGCAGCGTCGTACTACGGAGATTGCCATCCAATTTCGGCGCTCGCCCTTCGTGCTGTTTCGGAAGACCAAAATCGCCGATCTGCAAACCAATCGCCTTGTGATCCACATTCAACCCGACGAGGGCATTTCCCTGCGCTTTGGCGCCAAGGTCCCGGGCCCGGTTATGCAGCTCGGCTTGGTGAACATGGAGTTTGACTACGCCCGCGACTTCGGACGTTCTCACAGCACGGGATATGAACGGCTCTTGCACGACTGCATGATCGGTGACGCTACCTTATTTCAGCGCGCCGATATGGTTGAGGCGGGCTGGAGAGTGATTCAGCCTGTACTCGACGCCTGGAGTTCAACACCCGCCGACCGGTTTCCCAACTACGCCGCGGGAACCTGGGGGCCCGCAGAGGCCGACGAATTGCTGGCTCGCGATGGGCGCACCTGGCGAACGATTGGGGAAGAACACACGCCGCCCGCCCCAACCGAGCTCCCGGAAACCTTGGCGCGGGCCACCGCAGGAATGAAGTAGACCATGACGAGCAATCGAGAAATCAGAATCTTGGCGGATGCCAATAGCATCGCACAGACGGCCGCTGCGGAATTTCTTGAAGCAGCACGCGAAAGCGTCCGCGAAAAGGGCTCGTTTAGTATCGCGCTCGCCGGGGGTTCTACACCGAAAACACTCTACGGCTTGCTCGTCAGCAACCCGTTGCTGCAGGCGAAGGTACCGTGGAGCAAGATCCAATTTTTCTTCGGCGATGAGCGCCACGTACCCCTCGACAATGCAGAGAGCAACTTCCGTATGGCCAACGAAGCGATGCTCGCCAAAGCCCCAATTGATCCGAAGCAGGTGCATCGCATCAAGAGTGAGAAACGAAATGCCGCGGAAGCTGCGGTGCAATACGAAGACGATTTGCGCGCGAGTTTCGGATTGGCGGCAGACCAGTTGCCTCGTTTTGATCTTGTGCTCTTGGGGATGGGTCCGGAGGGGCACACCGCTTCTCTCTTTCCCGGCACAAAAGCCTTGAAGGAAGAACGCCGGCTGGTCGTTAGCAACTGGGTGGGCAAACTCTACACAGATCGCGTCACCCTCACGCCGCCGGTCTTGAACAATGCGGCGCGGGTCATCTTCATGGTGCACGGCGAGGAAAAGGCGCCTGCGCTAAAGGCGGTGCTCGAAGGACCGTACGAACCAGAGCAACTTCCTGCGCAGTTGATCCGGCCGAACCTGGGGAAAGTGTTGTGGCTCGTTGATCCATCCGCGGCCAGCATGCTCGTTCCACAAGCGAAAGGTGCAGTCTAGGAGAAAAATTATGGCTACCAGTGCGCGCACTACCGTTCAAACCCACCTGGGCGCGAAAGCCCAGGCCTTGCTCGAATTTCATTCGCCCAAAATTCCCAAGGAGCGGCTCCACCTTCCCGGTCCCGATTTTATCGATCGCGTTTGGGCTGCGTCCGATCGGAATATTCGTGTTCTGACCAATCTGCAGCGGATCTATGAACACGGACGTCTCGGTAAGACGGGCTATCTCTCGATACTTCCTGTCGATCAGGGTATTGAGCACTCCGCGGGGGCAAGCTTCGCAAAAAACCCTGATTACTTCGACGCGGAAAACATCGTAAAGCTGGCCATCGAAGGTGGATGCAACGCTGTGGCTTCAACGTGCGGCGTCCTCGGCGCGGTCGCACGCAAGTACGCGCACAAAATCCCCTTTATCATGAAACTAAATCACAACGAATTACTGACCTACCCCAACAAGTTCGACCAGGTTTTTTTCTCGACGGTGAAGGTAGCCTACGACATGGGCGCGGCTGCTGTCGGGGCGACCATCTACTTTGGCTCAGAGCAGAGTGACCGCCAAATTGTCGAGGTCAGCAGGGCCTTCGCGCACGCGCATGAGCTGGGCATGGGCACGGTTCTGTGGTGCTACATGCGCAACAGCGCATTCAAGAAGGACAAAGACTACCACCTCTCGGCGGATCTAACCGGCCAGGCAAATCACCTGGGGGTCACCATCGAGGCTGACATCATCAAACAAAAGCTTGCGGAGAATAATGGCGGCTATCAGGCCCTCAACATGGGCGACTCCAGTTACGGCAAGTTCGACAAGCGCATTTACACCGACCTTTCCAGCGATCACCCCATTGATCTTTGCCGCTACCAGGTGGCGAATTGCTACATGGGTCGCGCAGGCCTGATCAACAGCGGCGGAGCATCTGGGGCGAACGATTTTGAGGAAGCCGTCGTTACGGCGGTGATCAACAAACGCGCAGGCGGCACTGGGCTGATTTCAGGGCGCAAGGCATTTCAACGACCGTTACAGGAGGGGATTCAATTGCTGAATACTGTTCAGGATGTCTATTTGAGTCCTGAAGTCACGGTCGCCTGAGGATATAAGCAGCACACGAAGGTTCAGAGAGGGTCCTTTCCACAAGAGAGGACCGCTAGGAGGAATGTTGTCAAATCGGCTGAAGGGGAAGGTAGCCGCCGTAACTGGCGGCGATCAGGGGATTGGCCGCGCCATCGCGGAGCGCCTCGCATGCGAGGGCGCGGATGTGGCGATCTGCTATCGCAAGAATAAGCAAGGTGCGGATGAAGTAGTGGAGCGAATAACCTCTGCGACAAAGGGGCGCGCCGCAGCCTTTCAAGCGGATATCGGCAAAATTTCCGACGGCCAGCGATTCATCGAAGAGACCGTCGCAAGTCTCGGCAAGGTCGATATCCTGATCAACAACGCGGGTCTGGAGAAGCGGGCCGACTTCTGGGACGTCACCGAAGCGGATTTCGACGCCGTTCTTAACGTCAACCTGAAGGGCATGTTTTTTGTAACGCAGGCGGTAGTCCGTCACCTTCGCCAAACAAATAGGCCCGGAAAAATCATCAATATCAGTTCGGTCCACGAAGAACTTCCGTTTCCGCATTTCGCCTCCTACTGCGCAAGCAAAGGCGGAATCAAGATGCTGACGCGAAACTTGGCGATCGAGCTAGCCCCAAACAAGATCACCATTAACTCCATCGCGCCCGGGGCCATCGAAACGCCCATCAACACAAAACTCTTGAATGACCCGGTCAAACTCAAAGAGCTGCTGGAGAACATTCCGCTCGGAAGGCTCGGCAAACCGGAAGACGTCGCCGGTCTGGCCAATTTCTTGGCCTCCGATGAATCCGACTACATCACCGGAACAACATTCTTCGTCGACGGCGGTTTGCTGTGGAATTACCAGGAGCAGTGAGCAGTTAAAAGGAGCCCGCTGAACGGAGCGGCCTCGGCGAGCTGGGCGCAGCCCGCCTGCGGTAGGCAGGCACTGCTGCGCCCGTACGGGAATGCTCGTACGAGGAGCAAATCGAGAGGGGACGATGCAAATAATCGTGGCCAGTGGGCAGAGACATTTATCCAAGTCGGAGCTGAGTGGTAGCCGATAGAACTTTGACCGAGAGTTTTCGAGCGTTGGAAGAGGCGAGCACGTAATGGCGGAACGAGTACCGCACATCTTATATCAGGTCTCGACGGCCACAGCTCTCGTTGAAGGGATTTACCAGGGCGCGGTGCAAGTCGCGGCTCTACGGGAGCACGGTGATCTGGGCTTAGGCACCTTCGAGAGTCTGGATGGTGAAATGGTCGTCGTCGACGGGCATTTCTTTCAGGTGCGCTCTGACGGCTCTGTGAGAGAAGTACAGGACAACGTTCTCAGTCCGTTCGCGGCAGTCACCGCCTTTTCTCCAGATCAGTCAATCACTGTGGAGAATTGCCCGGATTTGTCCTACCTGACTTCTCAGTTCGACGCCTTGCGCCAATCTGACAATTTCTTTTTCGCTTTGAGAGTCGATGGAACATTCGACTACATCCACGCGAGAGCGATGCGCCGCACGAAAGAAGGAGTCCCACTGGTCCAGGCTGCGGCTGTTCAGCCGGAGTTCGAATTTAACAAAGTCTCGGGGACTCTCGTGGGCTTCTGGACTCCTGAGTACGCGAAGTCCCTGAATGTGCCGGGTTATCACTTGCACTTCATCTCGGGAGACCGCACCCGCGGCGGGCATGTGCTGCAGTGCCGCGGAAAGAATCTGCGCCTGCAGATTCAGCGAGAGGGCGATTACCACGTTGTGCTACCCGAAACCGACGATTTTTTGAAAGCGAATTTACGACGAGATCCGACCGCGGCTCTCGCAGAAGCGGAAGGAGAAAGGAAATGAGCACACCCGCTGCAAAGCCAGCGCCGCAGACAGGTGCCGAGCTGTTAGTGAAGAGTCTGGAAGCGCAGGGAGTCGGATACATCTTCGGTATACCTGGAGCGAAAGTTGATAAGGTTTTCGACACACTCGTGGATTCAAAGATCAAAACCATAGTCTGCCGGCATGAGCAAAACGCGGCGTTCATGGCGAGCGGTATTGGCCGCATGACGGGGAAGGCAGGGGTTGCATTGGTCACTTCCGGGCCGGGCTGCTCGAATCTGGTCACGGGCTTCGCCACGGCGACTTCGGAAGGCGATCCGGTGGTTGGTATTGGTGGCGCTGTGCCCGTGGCGGATCGACTGAAACAGCTTCATCAGAGCATGGACACCGTGAACCTTTTTCGGCCGGTCACGAAGTTCAGCGCCGAAATCGACTCTGCGAGTGCCGTTTCCGAAGTGGTTGCCAACGCTTTTCGGGCCGCTGAATCGGGACGCCAGGGGGCGGCGTTCATTAGCGTTCCGAAAGATATCATGATAGGAGAAGCAACTGGTGAGGTCCTGACGCCAGCGGCGCGCACTAGCCTCGGCGCAGCGGACACAGATGCGATCGCCGCTGCTGCTGGCCTCATCAACAAAGCCAGGAATCCCGTCCTCATGCTGGGGTTGCTTGCGAGTGAGAAAGATGCTGCTGAATCAGTGCGTGGATTCATTGCGAAAACGAATATACCGATTGTGTGCACTTACCAGGGCGCGGGAGTGGTTCCGAGGGAGCACTTCGATCATTTCGCTGGGCGAGTTGGCTTGTTTCGTACCCAACCCGCTGACAGAATCCTCGACGCGGCCGATTTGGTGATTACGATTGGCTACGACCCCATCGAATTCGAACCTGGGCTGTGGAACCGAGGAAAGAAGCGCAACCTGATTCACGTCGACGTGGTGGCCGCGGACATCGACAAGGATTATCGCCCGGACGTGGAGTTGACCGGAAACATTGCAGCAACTCTTCGTGGGCTCACGGGTCAAACGAACGGTGTACCTTCAGCCGGTAGCGCAGGGCTTCTCCGGGAAGTTGCCCTCGAACGTACGGCCTTTCGCGAGAAAGCCGCCACGCTGAACGGAACTCCTGTCCATCCGATGCGCCTCGTTCATGAGCTTCAGGGCTTGCTGAGTGATGACATGACTCTGTGTCTCGATATGGGATCATTCCACATCTGGCTCGCGCGGTATCTTTACAGTTTTCGCGCGCGGCAAATCCTAATGACGAATGGGCAGCAGACACTTGGCGTGGGACTGCCATGGGCGATTGCTGCTAGCCTGGTTCGCCCCAACGAGAAGGTGATGTCTGTTTCTGGCGATGGGGGCTTCCTATTTTCAGCCATGGAACTTGAGACGGCGGTCCGCCTGAAGTGCAACCTTGTTCATGTGGTCTGGATTGACGGCTTCTACGACATGGTTGGTATTCAGGAGATGGCAAAGTACGGGCGTTTGTCCGGAGTGAAATTAGGGCCGGTGGACATTGTGCGGTTTGCCGAGGCTTTTGGTGCTAAAGGATTAAGGATCGAACGTCCGGATGAGATCTCGTCAACACTAAAGAAGGCACTTGCAATGCAGGGTCCAGTGTTGGTCGGCGTGCCTGTGGACTACCGAGACAATCACCGCCTGATGGAGATTGTGCATCCCGAAGCGCTGAACTGACAGCGGCAACAATCCATCGGGAGGGGAAACGCCCTTGCTGACGGGTTGGCGATTCGGGGTTAAATCTAAGGGAGCGAGGTTAATACATGGCATCGAAAAATGAGCAAAGCGCCAAGCCAATAAAGATGGTGATCGCCGATGTGGACGGAACGCTCGTCACGCAAGAAAAGGTCTTGACGAAGCGCGCGGCCCAGGCGGTCCTGAGTTTGCACGAAGCCGGAATCCAATTCAGCATCACGAGTGGACGCCCTCCCCGCGGCATGGCCATGCTGATCGATCCGCTGAGACTTACGCAACCGCTGGCTGCGTTCAATGGCGGCGTGTTGATTAAGCCCGATCTCAAAACCGTGGTGGACCAGAAGTTTTTACCAGCGGGAGTGCCGGAGAAAGTGATCGAGGCCATTGAGAATCATGGTTTGGACGTTTGGGTCTACACCGACACGGAATGGTTCGTACGCGACCCGAACGCAGCTCACGTCGCACGCGAGCAGTGGACTGTAAAATTTCCTCCCACCGTGGTCAAAACATTTGCCGGCCTTCTCGGCCGCGTCGCCAAAATCGTCGGCGTGAGCGACGACCTCGAGGGTGTTGCCAAATGCGAGAAAGATGTGCAGCAAGCCGGCGGCGCGCACATTTCCGCGGCACGCTCGCAACCTTACTACCTGGATGTGACGCACCCGCAAGCCAATAAGGGCGAGGTCGTACTTTCCATCTCGAGGCTGCTCAACATTCCGGCCGCGGAAATCGCGACTCTCGGAGACATGCCGAACGACGTTCTGATGTTCAAGAAGAGCGGTGTGAGTATCGCCATGGGCAACGCCAGCCCGGAAGTTCAGGC
>Ga0210409_10005824_pt1 | contig 12893 bp, 12 predicted proteins | sample IncBWH17MmetaG_FD_161649 | JGI IMG/M metagenome (GOLD analysis project Ga0210409, IMG submission 161649) | Forest soil microbial communities from Barre Woods Harvard Forest LTER site, Petersham, Massachusetts, United States - Inc-BW-H-17-M | ecosystem: Environmental > Terrestrial > Soil >...
AGCCCGCCGGGAAAATTGAGGCGATGAAATGATTCTCGACAACGCGAATATCCAGAAAATTCTACCGCACCGCTATCCATTCCTGCTGGTGGATACCGTTCTCGAAATCGAGCGGCTCAAGCGCATTGTTAGTCTGAAAAATGTTTCCATCAACGAGAGTTATTTTCAAGGGCACTTCCCCGGAAAACCCGTCATGCCGGGAGTCCTGATCATCGAAGGGATGGCTCAGACCGGCGGCCTCCTGTTGCTCTCGGAAATCCCCGACCGACACAGGAAATTGTTCTATCTGGCCGCCGTGGATGAGGCGCGTTTCCGCCGGCCGGTTGTACCCGGAGACCAGTTGCGCATCGAGGTGACGGTGCTGAAGTGGAAAGTCAAGTTTTGTAAGTTGCAGGCAGTAGCCACCGTCAACGGGGATGTCGCGGCGGAAGCCATCCTGCGCTGCATGCTGGTGGACCGCGAACCCGAGGGCGCGCCGAGCCACGCTACCGCGGACGACACGGTTGGTGTACGCGATGAGTGAAGTCGATTCCCGAGCGATCCTCTCCGCAAGCGCGAGTCTTGGACAAAACGTCCGCATCGGCGCATTCGCCGTTGTCGGGGATGGCGTCGAGTTGGGAGACGAATCTGTCCTGGAGGCGCATGCCGTCCTACGCGGCCCCGCGCGAATCGGACGCAAGAACATCTTCGATTCATTTTGTTCGGTGGGCGGGGATCCTCAAGATCTGAAATTTGGCGGCGAGCACACCGAGCTGATCGTCGGCGACGGCAATCGATTTCGCGAATTCTCTACCGTGAGCCGCGGGACGGCCGGAGGAGGCGGGGTCACGCGGATCGGAAACGACAATCTCTTCATGGCCTACTCCCACGTGGCCCACGATTGCATCGTCGGCAGCTCCACCGTGTTTGCCAACGGCGCGACGCTGGCCGGACACGTCGTGGTGGAGGATTCTGTAAACGTCGGAGCGTTCAGTCCCGTTCATCAATTTTGCCGCGTGGGCCGCTACGCCTACATCGGCGCCTGCACCGTCATCACCCAGGACGTGCCGCCGTTTTCGCGCGTCGTCACCGAGCGCGAAACGAAATGCTACGGCGTGAATACGGTCGGCCTGGAGCGGCGCGGTTTCGATCGCGCCCGTCTGGAAACCATCGAGACCGCGTTTCGCCTCCTGCTTCGCTCCAAACTCAACACTACGCAGGCGCTCGAACAGATTCGCGCGCAATTGAACGGTTCGTCCGACGTCCGGGAACTCGTGGAATTCATTGAATCGGCAGAGCGCGGCCTCCACAAGTGAATGCTTCGATGCCCACGCCTTCCTCGTCCCTCCCGGATGCTTCCGCTGGATGGGGATTGATTGCCGGCAACGGACAATTTCCGTTTCTGGTTTTGGAGGCGGCGCGCGACCAGGGAATCGAAATGGCCGTGATCGCCATTCGCGAAGAAGCTTCGCCGGATCTGGAAAAAGTCGCGGCGCGTTTGCATTGGGTCAGCCTGGGCGAGCTGTCGCGGACGTTGGAATTGCTCCATCAGGAAGGCGTCACCCGCGCCGTCATGGCCGGGCAGGTGAAACACAATAAAATCTTCAGCTCGATTCGCCCGGACTGGAAACTCGCGAAACTTCTGCTTTCATTGCCGCTGAAAAATACCGATTCGCTGATCGGGGCCGTCGCGCGCGTCCTGGAATCGGAAGGCGTCCAACTGGTGGACTCGACCTCGTTCTTGCAACCGCTGGTTCCCGCTCCTGGGGTGCTGACGCGCCGTGCCCCGGACGCGCACGAAGCGGAGGATATTGCGTACGGCCGGGAAATTGCGCGTCAAATTGCCGGGCTCGATCTTGGCCAGACCGTGGTGATTCGCGAACGTGCCTGCGTGGCCGTCGAAGCCATGGAGGGCACCGACGAAACCATCGAGCGCGCCGCCGGCATTGTTGATGGCAGTTCGCTGGTCGTGGTAAAGGTAAGCAAGCCGCGGCAGGATATGCGATTCGATGTACCCGTTGTGGGCCTCAAAACCGTCGAAGTGATGCGGCGTTGCCGTGTAACCGCACTGGGAATGGACGCGGGCCGCACGCTGCTGTTCGACCGCGCGCGCGTTATTGAAGCGGCAGACGCCGCCGGGATCGCCATCGAAGCATTTCCGCTGGAGGCCATCGGAGGGGCGGAGCGACCTGCGAAACAGGGGAAGCTGTGAGTCTGGAAATTCAGCCTGGTCGACGGGTGCGGGCTTCACTTGGAGCCAGTCCCAAAAAAGTCCGCGTTGCCGTGGTAGGCGCCGGAGATTTCGGGCGGAATCATGTTCGCGTGTATCGCGAACTCGCCGATGCTGAACTGATTGGCATCGTGGACTCGAGCGCCGCGCGCGCCGCGCAAGTCGCCGCAGAATTCTCCACGAAAACAATTCCGGACATCGAATCGCTCGCCGGCCTGGTGGACGCCGCGAGCGTGGCGGTGCCCACTGTCGAGCATGCGCGCGTCGGCTGCCGTTTGCTCGAACTGGGCATCGATGTGCTCGTCGAAAAGCCGATGGCCGCTTCGCTGGCCGAAGCGGATGAGTTGCTTGCCGCGGCTTCTCGCGCAGAGTGTATCCTGCAAGTCGGGCATCTGGAGCGATTCAATCCGGCAATCGTCGCGGTAATGCCTGTTCTGAACCGCCCGCTTTTTTTTGAGGTACACCGGCTCGGCGTGTTCACGCCGCGCAGCCTCGATATTGATGTGGTGTATGATGTCATGATTCATGACTTGGATATTCTGCTCGCGCTGGTCGGCGCACCCGTGGTGGACATCAAGGCCATCGGAATTCCTGTCCTGACCGACAAAGTGGACATCGCGCACGCCCGCCTGGATTTCGCAACCGGCGCGGTTGCCAATATCACGGCGAGCCGCGTTTCCACCGAGCGGGTGCGCAAATTGCGCTTCTTTCAGCAGCACGAATATATTTCCGTGGATTTCACGCGCCAGGACGCGCTCCGTGTTCGTGTCGCCGAACCCGGTCTTCAATCCGGCGGGCTCCAAGTAGAGCCCGCACCCGAACCCAAGTTCGATTTTGCGGCGCTTCCCGCCCAGCGGGAAGAACCCCTCCGAGCTGAGTTGAGGGCATTCCTGGAATCGGTGCGGACGCGCCGGGCCCCGGCGGTGGATGGCGCAGCGGGACGGCGCGCCTTAGCGCTGGCCGACGAGGTGATGGCAGGCATCCTGGAACACGGCCGGCGCGTCCAATTGGGTGCCTTTGCTGTCCCGCAGGCAAATCGATGATCCCAAGGTTTCTAGTTCCGAAAAATGCCCGGCCGGTTGTGTCTCCCACTGACGCGCCGCCCCGGCGAATGAGCACAGGCCTGGATGCCCGCACGCTTGTGCCGCTGGACCTGCCGCAATTCGAGCTGGATCCGCGCTCCTCGATTCCTTCCTATTTCAAGCTGGAGGTGCTTGGCGACGCCATCGTCGTTCCGCGCGATATGCCGAACACCCCGCTCGATGCGGTCAGCAAAACACCCAGCTATGTGCCGCTGACGATCCTGGATTCGCGCGTGGCTGTGCCAAAGGATGCGCACGCGGCCAAACTCGTCCCGAAACAACTCGTTGCCATTCAAGATTTACCCGGCGTCCTCGATCCCGATGTCCTCACCACCGGCGAAGTCAATCTGATGACCAAGCCGGTCGAAGACCCTGACGCGGCCTGGAACGCCGTGGCACGAATCGCTTCGATTGCCTTTCACTTTGTAGTGATTGGGCTGATCCTGCTCGCACCGAAAATTTTTCCGTATCATCCGCCCACGGACGCGGAAATCCAGCGGACCATCACCGATCTCTATTTGCCTTCGGATCTCAATCGAATAGAGAAAACGCCACCGGCTCCCCAGCCGAAGAGCCCGGTGATGAAGATCGATCCGCGCCTGCTTCGAAAACTGGCGCCCCCTCGCGAAGTGCAGCCGACTCCGGCTCCACCCGAACCGCCACGTGAGAATCCGACACCCGCGAAGCCCGCGCCGGTGGCTCCCATGTCCCTGCCGCACCCGGCGGAGAGCCCCATCAAGCCCCAAACGCCTCCTCCCGAAGCTGCGCCTAGTCTCGTGCTGCCACGGTTTTCTCCGGGCAAGGCGTTGCAGGAATCCATGCAAGAGGCTTTGAAAGGCGGCGGGTCAGAATCGGAGACGTTCGGAGGACCCACCGCCCGGCCTTCGCCCGGAGGCGGCGGCATTGGCGGAGGAGGCGGTGGAGGACAAGGCTATCTCGGCGGGGCGGTGGAAATGCTCACGCCCACCGAGGGCGTTGATTTCTCAACCTACATTGCTCGTGTGCTTGCCAGCGTGAAACGCAACTGGTATTCAGTGATGCCGGAATCCGCGCGCCTGGGGGATCGTGGGAAGGTCGTCCTGCAATTTCGCATCTTGCGGACTGGCGTCGTGCCGGAGCAAGAGCCCGTCATGGTCGGGAGTTCCGGCAAGGAACCGCTGGATCGCGCTGCGGCGTCCTCCATACGAGCTTCGACGCCGTTCGAACCGCTGCCGTCGGCATTCAGCGGCCCCTATATCGAGCTTAGGTTCATCTTCCTGTATAATATCCCCCTGAACTCACAGACCGCCCAGTGAGGCCCACCCGCATACAAGTAGCGGGATTCCTATTGCTGGCGCTGCTGTGTTTGGTTTACCTGGTCATCCGGTACTGGAAATACCTTTGATGAGTGCTGCCCCTAAGCTAGCGCCGGAAGAAGCCGTTGAACCCGCCATGACGGGGCGCGACTCGCTCCCGCTCATCGCCATCGTGGGCCCGACGGCATCCGGCAAATCCGCGCTTGCCGTGGCGCTGGCCCGCAAATTGAAGGGCGATGTCCTGGCATGCGATTCCACGCAGGTCTATCGCGGATTTGATATCGGCACGGCCAAGCCCACCCTTGAGGAACGCGCTGGCGTCCCGCATCATTTGCTGGACCTGGTGGACCCGAGCTTCCCATTCACGGCGGGCGAATACCGTGCGCGGGCGGTTGCTGTCCTGGAAGACTTGCGCCAACCCGCGCGGCTCCCCATCCTCACCGTCGGGACCGGGCTATATCTGCGCGCTTTGCTTGAGGGTCTGGCCGACGCCCCGGCGCGTTCGGAGGAATTGCGCGCGCGCCTGGAAGCTGGAGCAAACGCACACAGCTTGCAATACTTGCATCGCGTCTTGCGGCGGCTCGATCCCGAAGCGGCATTGCGGATCGGTTCCCGCGACCGGCCGAAAATGATTCGCGCGATCGAAGTTTGTTTGCTCACGGGACGTTCGCTCACGGAGGTTCACCGGTCGGGCCGCACGCCCCTCGAAGGCTATCACCCGATCAAGATCGGTTTGGAGCCCCCGCGCGCCGCGCTCTACGACCGCATCGAGCGGCGAGTCCACACCATGCTCGATCGTGGCTGGCTCCAGGAGGTTGCCGGCCTTGTCCGAAGCGGCGTTCCCCAAAATTCGAAGCCATTCGACTTCATCGGATACAGCGAACTGCATGCCCACTTGGAAGGCACCGTCACCCTGGCAGCCGCCACGAAAGCCATTTCCCAGGCTACGCGCCGCTACGCCAAACGCCAGCTCACCTGGTTCCGCAAGGAGCCCCTCGTGCACTGGTTCACCGGCTTCGGCGACGATCCGGCCATTGTTGCCGCCGCGGAGCAGTTCGTGGCGCGGAATGCGCGCTCAAGCGCGGCAAGTTAAGCCGAACTCTTCCAATTATTTTGACAGATTCGCGCGCCCTCTTTAAACTGAACTGTATGGAAGTCCGCTTCAAGCCTGAAACGGAATCGCGACTGTTAGAACTGGCTGCCAGGAGTGGCCGCGCCCCAGACGAACTTGTCGAAGACGCCATGGCGGGATACTTGGCGGAAATGGCGCAAGTTCGCGACACTCTTGAAAATCGCTATAACCAGTTCCAATGTGGCCGCGCGAAAACCATCGCTGGAGAATCCTTCTTTGAGAATTTGCGCCACCGCGAAAAGGAATAACTCGGTCGAATTCACGATTCTGGAACGCGGTGACGATACACTCCTGTAAGGTGTATAATGTCGTTGTGAAATTCCCCCAATCGTCGCATGTCCCCCGCCTGCGATTTGTTTTCATCCTTGCCGTAGAATGAAGACTACTCGTCCGACAGAGAGCCACGAGCGCGTGTTTCTGGTAGGTGTGGGCATGAAGCGAGCCTCACATGTGCCGGGGATTGATGCGGGCGATGCGGAACGCGCGTCGCTCGAGGAGCTGGCGGAACTCGCTCGCAGCGCGGGCGCGCAAGTTGCCGGAAGCATTTTTCAGATGCGCGACAAGATCGACCCTGCCACCGTGATTGGGCGCGGCAAGATCGAGGAAGTGAAAATCGAGGCGCATCTGCACAATGCGCCGCTCATCGTTTTTGACCGCAATTTGACGCCCACGCAACTGCGCAACCTCGAAGAGGGCACCGAATGCCGCGTGATTGACCGCACGCAGTTGATCCTGGATATTTTTGCGCGCCACGCGCGCAGCCGCGAGGGGCAGCTCCAAGTCGAGCTCGCGCAATTGAATTACGCGCTGCCGCGCCTCGCCGGAAGCGCCAAAGAGCTGTCCCGGCAAGCGGGCGGAATCGGAACGCGCGGCCCTGGCGAACAGAAACTCGAAACCGATCGCCGCCGCATTCGCGAGCGCATCGCCAAAATCTCACGGGCCATCGAGGCCATAAGGAAGCAGCGCTCGCTGCGGCGCCAAACGCGCCAGGCTGTGCCGTTGGGAACCGTCGCGCTGGTGGGATATACGAATGCGGGGAAATCGACACTCTTCAATTCGCTGAGCCGCGCCGGCGTGCTGGTTTCCTCGAAAATGTTCGCCACGCTCGACCCGACCGTGCGCGCCGTGCGTCTTCCGTCGAATCGGCGCGTGCTCCTGTCGGACACCGTCGGATTTATTCGCGACCTTCCGCCAGGATTGATCGCCGCGTTTCGCGCCACTCTGGAGGAGGTGCAAGAATCGGCGCTGCTTCTCCTCGTCACGGACATCTCGAACCCGCACCACACCGAACAGGATGCCGAAGTAGAAAAAATCCTGGAGGAACTGGGTGTCGCGGACCGGCCGCGAGTACACGTGTTCAACAAAATTGACCGGCTTTCTCCCGAAGTAGCCGCTGCCGTGAATGGAAACCACAATTCCGCGCGCGTCTCTGGACTCACCGGGGAAGGGCTGGAAACATTGCTGGCCCGTATCGATGAAATCATGCCTGTCGATCCGATATTGCATTTACAATTCACCCTTCCACTGTCGAATGGCCGCGCCATCGCCCTCGTACATGCCCTGGGCCGCGTGCTGCATTCGGAAGTCCGGGACTCGACCATGGCCATCGAGGCGGAGATCCCCGAATCCGTGGCTCGCCAGTTAAGAATCGGTCCTGATCCAAGGCTCGCCTGATTCGCGTTGCCGGGTCCATTCCGGAAAATTTAGATGCAGCCGCAGTAAAGGGGAAGCGAGAAAAGCGCTCAAGAATCAAGGGAATCCAGGCATTCTTGAGGTCGGGACGCGATAAAAGGAAGGCCCCTCAATTGTGGAAATGTCTGTGGAAATCATTTTCCCTCCCTGAGGCCCGTATACGGAGAGTATCGATGGCATGGCGACCTTAACCGTGTTGAGATTACTTAACTTCCTTGTTTTCAATTGATTGTGGGCTTTATTGCTGAATCATTCAGCATTTCTCGGCTTTCCCAATCGTTTGGTCGTAAAGTCATGATTTGCACAGCCTTGCGACTGCGTTTGGTGTATGAGTACATGGCCTAAGCTGCGAGCATTTCGCGTGGACGTGGGCGTTTCCATGTGTCTGGGTAAATCATCCTGAGCAATCGTTGACTGCCCGCACGGGTGCGACTATAGTGGCTTACGCCTCGCTACTGGGCGGGTACATCCATATAGGAGCAGGGAGCCCACCGGGTGTGTCATGAACCTGCCAAACAGCCTGACGATTCTACGGATTTTCTTTATCCCGGTGCTGGTCGTTGTCCTTTTGACCCGCGCGCCAAATATTGCGTTTTTGGGAGTGACCATTAATTTTGCCGAGTGGGGTGTGCTCATTCTTCTGGCGGCAGCGGCCACGGATTGGGCGGACGGTTACTATGCCCGGCGGCGGAGCGAAGTCACCACGCTCGGAATCCTGCTCGACCCCATCGCCGATAAACTTTTAATGTCCGCTGCATTTATTTCCCTGGTGGAAATGCACCTGGTGCACGCCTGGATGGCGGTGATCATCATCGGGCGGGAGATTGTGGTTCTCGGGCTGCGCAATATCGCTTCGGCCGAAGGGTTTACAATTCCAGCTTCCGCGCTCGGGAAGACGAAAATGGTTCTGCAGGTGATCGCCGTTTGCGCGGTGATCCTGGCGGCAAAGCACACCATCATTCGGCCGCTCGGTGTGCTGCTGTTGTGGCTGGTCGTAGGAAGCGCAGTGGTCTCCGCGTTTCAGTATTTTCAAAAGTTTTGGGGCCGTGTCGACGGCAGCGTGAAGCAGCGGCGTCACCTGAGAATTCTCGAACGGCGCAAGAACGCTCAGGATGTCCCGACTGTCCAGTGACGATTGGCTGGCGCTGGTGGAGATTGCCCGCCGCGCGATTTCAAGCGCCCTCCTCGAAAAACGCTTACCCGATCTCCCGCTTTATCCCGCGGCGCTGTCCGAACGCAGGGGAGCATTTGTCAGCTTATATCGCGACGGAATGCTGCGCGGATGCGTGGGACAAGTCGAGGATCCCGGGCCGCTCGCGGACGTTGTCGCTCGTGCCGCGATCAACGCGGCGCTGTACGATTCGCGTTTCGCTCCGATTGCCGCTGAGGAAGTCGCAGCCCTGGAAATCGAAATCTCCGTCTTGACCGCGCCGGAACCCATTCAGCCCGAAGCGATTGTCGCGGGCCGGCATGGACTCTTGGTGGTGCGTGGATCATTCAGAGGGGTTCTGCTTCCGCAAGTTGCCACCGAACGAGAATGGTCTGGCCGGCGGCTGCTCGAGGAAACCTGCATAAAGGCGGGCTTGGCGCGCGATGCCTGGCGCGATCCCTCGACGCAAGTGTTTGGGTTCACCGCGGAAGTTTTTTCGGAGAGGCGGCCGCGAACAATTTCCGAATCGTGAATTGGCGCCCGGAGGGCCGCAGATTTGCTAACGGGTGTTGATTTTTCACACCCGAAACGAGAAAGGGTCCGATCCGGTTTGCGGATCAGACCCTCTTTCTCCGGTGCGGATTGCGGAAAGAAACCCTGGCCGCAGTTATTCCACTTCCACGTAATCCCCGACGTAAATTTCCTCTCGCGCGGTCGTCACCATGACAGTGGAGGAATTAGGACCGGTGCGCAGGACGATTCCTTCGCCCAGCACCTGGCGTGGAAGATTGCTCCACTCGTACGCGACAGGGGTACTTCCATACCCATACGCCTTAAAGGCAGTATCTTTGACCTGATAGACGGTTTCGATGCGCGTCCCCTGATAGCGGAACACGCGGAAATAGTCTCCTGCGCGGACGCCCTGTGCACTTCCCAGGTTGACGTAAACGATTTTGCCAGGTCCGGTAAGCATCTGGTAATCCTTTGCAGTCACGACCATGGCCGTTTTCTTTCCCGATGGGCCGACGAAGGGATCAAACTTCACGTCGTGGAACTGGGGAGCCGGACGGGCAACAAACGGACGCACCAGGTCGCCACGTTGCATCAGGTCGCATTTCACGTCCATTTCTGCGGTGGATGTTTTCGGGTAGACTTCTATGACGCGCAATCGCCCGATATCGGCGTACCTGGTCCCCATGGCTCGGCTTAGCATCGATTGGTACTTGAACCACACGGTTGTCGCCATCATATCGGTTATGGGCCGGACCACATCGAACTCGTCTCCGACTCTTACTCCCTGCGTCGCCCCGCGGTTGATATATATGGCATCGCCTGGTTGGAAAGTAGATTTGTAACTGGAATTCTCGCCGGAGATAACGTAAGTGTCAGTCGGAACCGGCTGGTCGGTTATTAGGCCTGAGCAATATAAGTCCGCTTGCGTCGGTGTGGTCGTAACATACGGTTGCTGTTGCGCGTGGGCAACTCCGGCCGTGAGGATAAAGCCCAGACCCACCCTAAGTCCCATAATCAGAATACGATAGCTGAATTTTTCATGCATGGAGACTGCTCCTTACGCTGGCACTTAAAATATCCCCGCACCGATTCAGGCTGCCCATCAAAGCTAGCACTGGCCCCTCGGAGCGTCAACAAAACGTGGAGGGGCGCTTTACACATTTGTCACCTACATGATAGAAGCCTAAAGTTTAGTTTCTTGGGCGGAGGGCGCTTGAGAGGTCTCTTTGGAAAAGATCGCGTGTGTGGCGTCGTCGCCGCCGAAACTGCGCGCGAGATGAGGTCGCAGTTCCGTCTGGCACTGCGTAAGACGCGAACGCTGGAATTACGGCTCGACTATCTTCGAAACGCCCAGGAACGGGAAGCTTTCCTGACCTGGCTGCGCCGCAAACACCATCGCGCCGTGATCATTGCCACCTGCCGGCGGAAAGAGGGGGGAGGGCTGTTTCAAGGCAGCCGGGAAGAGCAAATCGAGATCCTGGCGCAAGCGGCCCGCTCGAGCTGCGGCTGGTGCGATGTTGAAATTGAAACGGCGGCGCGGATGGCGCGGGGCGAACTGGTGCGCGCGCTATTTCCCTCGCGGGTGATGGTGTCGCATCATGATTTTCGCGGAACGCCGCGAAAGCTCGCGGGAATCGTTCGCCGGCTCGACCGGGCAGGCGGACAGGCGATTAAGATCGCAGCGCATTGCCCTTCCGTTTCTGCCAGCGTGCGCATCTGCGAATTGGCCCGAACCCGTCGCGATGTCGTCGCGATTCCGATGGGCGAATTTGGATTCGCCGGGCGCGTCCTATCGCTGCGCCTGGGCAGCGCTCTGGCCTATGCCGCGGTGGAGCAGGCCACAGCGCCCGGCCAGCTCTCTTTGGATGCAATGACCGATCTTTATCGTGCCGCGCGGATCAGGCGCCGCACGCGAGTGTACGGCGTGATCGGCGATCCGATCGGCCATTCTCTCTCGCCCTTGCTGCACAACACGGCGTTTCGCGCGCGCAACTTTGACGCGGTATTTGTGCCGTTTCTGGTTCGGAACCTCCGCGATTTTCTGGGCGCGATGGAGGGATTTGGAGTCATGGGCTTTTCGGTCACGATTCCGCACAAGGAAACGTTACTGCGCTCTCTGGACGGCTGCGATCCGCTGGCGGAGAGCATTGGAGCCGTCAACACGGTTGTCGTGCGTGGCAGCGGGCGATTATATGGATACAATACAGACTACGTCGGAGTTCTGCGCAGCCTGGAACATCGGATGCGCCTCGCGGGAAGTCGCGTGCTGCTTTTGGGGGCGGGAGGCGCGGCGAGAGCGGCCGCGTTCGCGTTAGCGCAGGCGGGGTCGATTGTAAGTCTTTGCGCGCGCCGTCCCGAGCGGGCCCGCGCACTGGCTCGCGCCGTTGGTGGGCAGGCGGTCGAACGCGCCGATTTGGCGCATGAATTTTTCGACGCGATTGTGAATTGCACGCCCATCGGCATGCACCCGCACAGCGGCTCTCCGCTCGGCAGCGCGGAGTTGAATTGCCGGTTTGTTATGGACATGGTCTACCGCCCGCGGGAAACAGAATTGCTGCGGATGGCGCGCCGGAAGGGCATCCAAATTATTTCCGGCGTGGAAATGTTCCTCGCGCAGGGTTTCGCGCAATACGAAATTTGGACGGGCGAGCGCGCGCCGGAAAGCGCCATGCGCCGCGCGGTGGTTTCGGCGCTCCAGCGGGAAGAAAAATCCAAGGGGCGCCGCTCGTGACGGGCAGCGCCCGAAAATCGCCTGGAAAATTATGATCCAGCCTGACTACAAATCCTTCTGCAAGCTGGCGCGGCTGGGGAATCTCGTGCCCGTATACGATACGTTCACGGCCGATACGCTCACGCCGGTTTCCGCCTATTTGCGGCTGGCGCAGAACGCGCGGTATGCCTGCCTGCTGGAAAGCGTCGAGGGAGGGGAAAAGATTGCGCGATACACGTTTGTGGGCGCGGACCCGAGCGAAGTGTTCCGCTACGTCAACGGCGCCTGCGTGCTGGAAAGCGATAGCCGCACGTCCTGGGTGCAGGTGAATCCGCTCGATTATTTGCGCAACCGCGTGGAGCGGTATCGTCCCGTTCGCGTGCCGGGCCTGCCGCCGCTCGTGGCGGGCGCCATCGGATATTTTTCCTACGACATGGTGCGGCTCATCGAACGGATTCCGGACACGACGCGTGACGACGTCGGAATGGACGACGCCGTGATGATGTTTTTCCTCGGGCTCGTCGTCTTCGATCATGTCCGGCACAGAGTTTGGATTGTGCGCAACGTGTTCACGGGCGGCGAAGGCAGCCTGCGCGAGAAGTACAATCAAGCCGTGCGGGAAATTGGCGCCACGCGGCGCCGGCTGGATGTGCCCGTGGCCTCCGAACATCCAAAACGCAGAAAAGCCCGCCCGCTCAAGGTGACCTCCAATTTCTCACGCGCCAAATTCCTCGGGGCGGTGAACAAGTCCAAGGAATACATTCGCGCGGGCGATATTTTTCAAGTGGCCATCAGCCAGCGTTTCGCCGCGAAAACCGACGCCGACCCGTTTGAGATTTACCGTTCCCTGCGCGTTGTGAACCCGTCGCCGTACATGTATTTCTTGAAGCTGAACGATCTCGCCGTGATCGGCAGCTCGCCCGAAATGCTCGTAAAGGTGCAGGGCCGCGATGCTTATTACCGTCCCATCGCCGGGACGCGCCCGCGCGGGGCCGATGAAAAAGAGGACGCGACCCTGGAAGCCGAACTGGCCGCCGATCCCAAGGAACAAGCGGAGCACATCATGCTGGTCGATCTGGGGCGCAACGATCTGGGCCGCGTTTCGGAATA
>Ga0210409_10005825_pt1 | contig 12893 bp, 7 predicted proteins | sample IncBWH17MmetaG_FD_161649 | JGI IMG/M metagenome (GOLD analysis project Ga0210409, IMG submission 161649) | Forest soil microbial communities from Barre Woods Harvard Forest LTER site, Petersham, Massachusetts, United States - Inc-BW-H-17-M | ecosystem: Environmental > Terrestrial > Soil >...
TCGCAGCGACGGCAGTCAGCGTGTCATAGGAATCGCTATGAGGATCACAGTGGCCGTTAGTCCCCGCTCCGAACTGATCCCGGAACCAACGAAGCGAAAGGCCCGCCGCTTGCGTCACGCCCATTACCATCCAGCGCCCAGGAACAGCATGACAAAATGTATGGAGCCTTCCCTTCGGATCAAGCGCTGGGCCGCTCGTCGCAGCAAGAACGACACCGGAGGTTCCGATGGTTGCGCTGACGGTTCCGGCTGAAACCACACCCATGCCGACCGCGCCCGCCGCTTGATCTCCCGCGCCAGCCACGACGGGAGTTCCGGCTTGCAAGCCGGTAGCGGCTGCGCCCTCGGCCGAGATATTCCCACTGATCTCAGGAGATTCGTACAGATTGGGCAGCAGCGATTTATCCAGTTGAACGAGTTCCAGAATCTCCTTCGACCAGCGACGGTGAGCCACGTCGAGCATCAGAGTACCGGAGGCATCCGACACGTCGGTGGCCCGCTCACCAGTTAGCCGAAATCGCACGTAGTCCTTGGGCAGCATAACCGAGCGCACTCCGCTCCAGTTCTCGGGTTCGTTCTCCCGGACCCAGAGGCATTTGGTTAACGTGAAGTTGGTGAGTGCAGGATTACAAGTGAGTTCTATCAGCCGGTCGATTCCGACTTTGGCGGTCAGGTCCTGACTTTGCTTTTCCGTTCTGACGTCGCACCAGATGAGCGCAGGACGCACGACACGCCCGTGATCATTGAGCAAGACGGCCCCGTGCATTTGTCCAGATAAACCAACGCAGGCAATCTGATTGCCGCGAAGATCACCTTTTCCCAACGCCTCGCGCACGGCTACACCGCATGCCTGCCACCAATCATCAGGGTCTTGTTCTGCCCATCCGATCTGGGGAGACGCAAAGGCCTGATGCTCTTCCGTGGCCGACGCGATCACACGCCCCTGCTCATCGATGATGAGTGCGCGCGTACCTCCAGTGCCTACGTCAATTCCCAGGAAATACATTCTGCGGGCCGTTTTTGCTTGCTGTTACCCCAGCCGTAGAGCCTGCGTCTTGGGGCGTCAATAACGTATCGTGTACGTTAACGGTCATATCTTATCATGCATTCGCCGGAATACAAGCACAGTCCGCCAACCCGGCCCGCAGCGACCCCAGTGTTCGGCTGGGGCCGAGACTTCCCTCGTGGCCGCCGACAAGATGCCGGCGCTACCTCCTTCGAAGCAGTACAACAACCGATCTCGGAGAGGCGACGTAACTGATCGCTCCTAGAGGAACCCCGCGGTCGGAGAAATCGTCGGGGCTGGGCAGGGATGTATCCACGATTCTCGTCCACTCCCGCGCCAAGCCTTCCTGAACATGGAACTCCAATTTCTCCCAGTACGCGTTGATCATCGCGTAAATGTCATCGTCGTTTTGAGAAGCGCCATGCAGGCAGAAGGCCAAGCTGTGGGAGTCATAGGACAAGTCAGCCCTCTCGCTAGTACCATACCAGTCGACATCTTCGCGCCAGAACCGACTACGACTCAGCCCTGGATGGGTTTTGCGAAACGCAATCAGGCTCTTGAAGAAATGAAAGATGTCCTGATTTGCGGGAAGCTGGCTCCAGTCGAGCCATCCCGTGGTGTTGTCCTGGTTGTAGGGATTGTTGTTGCCGAACTGCGTGTTCAGGAATTCATCGCCAGCGCGAAACATTGGAGTCCCGTTCGACAGCATGAGCAAGCAAAACAAATTCTTCACCTGCTTGCGACGGAGCGCCAGAACATCAGCGGGCGCACCCTCGTCACCTTCGTGCCCACAGTTCCAGCTATAGTTGTCGTTCATGCCGTCCCGGTTGTTGTTGCCATTTGCCCAGTTGTGCTTTTCGTTGTAAGCGACGAGATCGTACAAGGTGAAGCCGTCGTGCGAAGTTATGTAGTTCACGCTCTGGTAAGCGTGATAGGCGTCGGCTCGGCTGTCGGGAAACAAATCGTCGCTGCCGTAGATGCGCCTCATGATATCAGGGACCATTCCCGCATCGCCTTTAACAAAACGGCGCACATCGTCGCGGAACCTTCCATTCCACTGCAGCCAGGTTATGCCGGGGAACCCGCGGCCAAGTTGAAAGGCGCCGGTGTCCCAGGGTTCCGCGATCAAGTGTAAGCGGCCCAACTCCGGATCAGCCGCGATTTCACTGAAAATAGGAGCGTGACCCCAGTTGAGCGACCCATCTTCATTCCGACTGAAAACGGATGCCAGATCAAAGCGGAAGCCATCGATGTGCATCTCCTGCTTCCAGTAACGCAAGCTGTCCATCACCATTTTGCGCACGTGCGCCTGGCCGAAATTCAGCGTGTTGCCTGTACCTGAGTAATTCGCGTATGGAGTTGCGGGGTCGCCCGACATCATGTAATAGGCCGCGCTGTCGATTCCCTTGTAGCTGTATATTGGACCTCGGTGATCGCCTTCGCAGGTGTGGTTGTACACAACGTCAAGCACTATGCCGATGCCCGCTTGATGAAACGCCTTCACCATATTTCTAAATTCAAGATGTTGTTCATAACCCTCGCTGGTACTCGCGTACTGGGCGTGGGGCGCAAAAAAATTCAAAGGCATGTAGCCCCAATAGTCGCCCTCCTGCGGATCGCGTTGGAAGATCGGCATCAGCTCAACTACTGTGATCCCGAGATCTTTCAAATAAGGGATTTTCTCCACTAGTCCCGCATACGTGCCCGCCCGAGATGGATCTACTCCTGAGTTGGAGTTCTTCGTGAAGCCCCTCACGTGCAGTTCGTAAATGATTGCGTCCGATTCGTGACGTGGCGACCGGACTCCACTCCAATCGAAAACTGGGCGGTGAGCCGCCAGCACTCCCAGAGGTGCGCGACCTGCGTTCGATCCTTCGCGCATTGCCGCCTTGCGATCAAAATCAGGGGGGAAACACACACCCTGCGCATAAGGGTCGAGCAGAACCTTTTGCGGATCAAAGCTGTGAGTATAGAAAACAGCCTCGCCCGCGACGGAGTATGCGTAGTAACGTGCCTCGCCAATTTCAGCGATGGGTATCCGGCAGTGCCAAATCTGTCCTGATTTGTTATGCAGAAAATCGAAACGGTACTCCAGCAGCGGATTGACCAAATCTTTGAAAGTGTAGAGCAGCAGCGTGACGCTTTCGGCATGCTCGGAATGAACCGCAAAGTTGAACGCCTGCTCCTCTTCAATCCAAGTGACGCCCAGCGGCAAGGGACTGCCTTCCGCCTGTTCCCAGGTGGAATGCTTCAAGCCCGTAGTCACGCCAGGCCGGATCGTTCGTTTTGCATTGTCTACATCGACAAGCACGGTTTGGATTGATTCGTTCACTTGGCCTTGGCTCCAAAGATTCAGGCTGTCAGATCGCCGGTCGCCACGCGACCACAACGACCGGAATATTGAGGTGCCGCGCTTCAGAATTACCTACAACGCAGGAAATATCTTCTTGCACGCCACCTTACCGGTTGCATCGAAAAACATCAGCGCGTCCCAATGGGCGGTCACAGACATCTCCTTATGCCACTCTCGTCTTGCCTTCGGATTTTTCCAAGTGCCCGCCAAACTGAAAGCGCATTGCGGACAATAGTTTGTTGGCAAAGTCAGCCTCTCCCCGCGAACTGAATCGCTCGTAGAGGGCCGCGGTCAGAACCGGCACTGGCACTGCTTCGTCGATCGCGGCCTTGATCGTCCAGCGCCCTTCGCCGGAGTCGGAAACGCGGCCGGCAAACTGCGACAGACTTGCATCCTGAACCAACGCACCAGCCGTCAGATCCAGCAACCACGAGGCGATCACGCTTCCACGGCGCCACACTTCGGTTACATCACGCAAGTTCAGGTCGTATTGGTACTCTTCGGGATTCCGCAGCGGCGTAGTTTCAGCATCGGCGGCAGCGTTTTCTTGCTTGCCAATGTTGGCTGAACGGAGAATGCTCAGCCCCTCAGCATACGCGGCCATAATTCCGTACTCGATCCCGTTGTGAACCATCTTGACGAAATGACCGGCGCCGTTTTGACCACAATGCAGATATCCGTGCTCGGCGGTGCCGCCGATCTTGTCTCGGCCGGGCGTGCGCGGTATGTCACCAATCCCCGGCGCGAGGGCTGAGAAGATCGGGTCGAGCCGCTGAATGACTTCGTTTTCTCCGCCAATCATCATGCAGTAGCCTCGCTCCAGACCCCAGACACCACCACTCGTGCCAACGTCCACGTAGTGAATCCGCTTGGACGCAAGTTCCTTAGCGCGCCGAATGTCGTCAATATAGTAAGAATTTCCACCGTCGATCAGGATGTCGCCCGCATCGAGGTGGGGAAGTAGATCGGTGATGGTCTGGTCGACAACCGCGGCAGGAACCATGAGCCAAATAGCCCGTGGCTTCTCAAGCTTCTTCACAAACTCTGCGAGCGAAGCAGCGCCGGTGGCCTTCTCTTTGACCAAGTCAGTTACGGCTTGTGGCGACCTGTCGAACACAACACAGTTGTGTCCCTTATTAATGAGGCGCCGTACCATGTTGGCGCCCATCCTTCCAAGACCGATCATTCCAAGTTGCATCTGTATCTCCTTGTTGAAAAAAACTCTTAAACAAAACCCACATGGAGGACGCCCGTCCTCCACAGTGGTCAACCTTGCTCCTTACCTTTGCGGTAACGAAGAATCAAAGTATTGGTTGAGCTATCGTGGTTGAGCACAGGATCCGTCTCGTTCTCGAGTTCAGGAATGATGCGTTGTGCCAGCACCTTGCCGAGTTCAACTCCCCACTGATCGAATGAATCGATGTTCCACATTACGCCCTGAGTGAAGACCGAATGTTCGTACAACGCCACCAGTTTGCCAAGAACTTCCGGCGTCAACTGATCCGCCAGGATCGTGTTCGAAGGACGGTTCCCTTCAAAGACGCGGTGTGGGACGAGCCAATCGGGCGTGCCTTCTGCCTTCACTTGCTCAACCGTTTTGCCAAACGCCAGCGCTTCCGTCTGGGCGAACACATTGGCAAGCAACATGTCGTGATGGCGGCCGACACGGTTCAGAGGCTTGTCAAAAGCGATGAAGTCGCAGGGAATCAGCCGGGTTCCCTGATGGATCAGTTGATAAAACGAGTGTTGCCCGTTGGTTCCCGGTTCGCCCCAGTAAATGGGGCTAGTATCGTGAGCCACTTTTTTTCCTTTGAGCGTGACGTGCTTGCCGTTGCTCTCCATCGTGAGTTGCTGCAGATAGGCGGGGAATCGCTTCAGGTATTGTTCATAGGGCAACACCGCCACGGTCTGCGCGCCGAAGAAGTCGTTGTACCAGAGAGCGAGCAGGCCCATGAGCACGGGCATATTGGCCCCGAACGGGGCGGTTCGGAAGTGTTCGTCCATCTGATGAAAGCCGTCGAGCATCGCTCGGAAGTTATCCGGGCCGATGGCCACCATCGTAGAAAGCCCGATGGCTGAGTCCATCGAATAGCGCCCCCCCACCCAGTCCCAGAACTCGAACATGTTGGCGGTGTCGATTCCGAACTTCGCCACTTCGACGGCGTTGGTGGAAACAGCAACAAAATGCTTTGCTACCGAGCTCTCATCACCTCCGAATCCGGCAACCGACCAGGCGCGAGCGGTGTTGGCATTGGTCATGGTCTCAAGCGTGGTAAAGGTTTTGGAGGAGATAATAAACATGGTTTCCGACGGGTCGAGATCCCGTACGGCTTCCGCGAAGTCGGTGCCATCCACGTTGGACACAAAGCGGAAGGTCATGGCGCGCTCACTGTAATACTTGAGCGCTTCATAAGCCATGACTGGCCCGAGATCGGAGCCTCCGATCCCGACGTTAATCACATTACGAATACGCTTGCCGGTGTGCCCCTTCCATTCGCCGCTCCGTACTCGATTTGAGAAATCCGCCATCTTGTCGAGCACCGCATGCACCTCTGGCACCACGTTCTTTCCATCCACCAGAATTGTGGCGCCTTTCGGAGCGCGCAGAGCGGTGTGCAAGACTGCCCGGTTTTCTGTGATGTTGATTTTCTTCCCGTTGAACATGGCGTCAATTCGTTCTCTCAGGCGCGATTCCTCGGCGAGTTGAAAAAGCAGCCTGAGGGTTTCGTCGGTCACCCGGTTCTTCGAATAGTCGAGATAGAGGCCCACAGCCTCGAGCGCCATGCGCTCTCCTCGCATCAGGTCCTCGGCAAAGAGCTGCCGCAGGTGTATATCGCGAAACTGTTTATAGTGAGAAGTTAGATTTTTCCATGCTTGGCGTTTGGCCGCCGGACGCCCGGTTATTGCTTCTGCTCTTGCTGCCATATTCGTTACCCTTTCCCGCCCTTTGCACATTTAGAGTCAAATCAGTGAGGGAAGGAGTCATCAATCGTAGCTCTTTTACTTCTTCCCACACACGAAATCCTAAAAAGTGCATGTCGTGTCACTGGCCCGTTCATAAGACCGCGCATCCGAACGAAAGGTTTCTCAACATTTCTGCACGGGCCGGGATGCACTCCATCAGATCCGCACACGTCCTTTGCGCCGAAGTTCTTCCCACCAGGAGCTTTGCTGACAAGTATCGAATGATAAGGCAAAGTGTCAGAGTCGCTGCCAGCATGATTCGACGTAAGGATCGTCTGGACTGCCGTCGAACGCGAACTGCGGAACCGGGTTCCCCGCAGTTGAGATTGCTCACGCAGGGCTTGCACGTCCGGAAAATGAGACCTGGATATCCGGCCTCACTGTTGCGCTCCAGAATTGAGCGCGTTGTTCACCATCTCCTCCGCTTCGCTCAGGATTGCGCCCAGATGAGACTGGCTCTTGAAGCTCTCCGCGTAGATCTTGTAGATGTTCTCCGTGCCTGAGGGCCGGGCAGCAAACCACCCACTTTTTGCTATGACTTTCAGCCCGCCAATCGGAGCCTGATTGCCCGGGGCTCGGGTGAGTTTGGAAGTGATCGGCTCGCCCGCCAAATCCGATTCCTTGACAGCTTCGGGTGTAAGCTCTTGCAATCTTGCTTTCTGTTCGGGTGTGGCCGGCGCGTCGATGCGGGTGTAATAAGGAGTGCCGAATTCCGCGGTCAGTTCCCGGTAATGCTCTCCCGGATCCTTTCCTGTGCGCGCTGTGATCTCAGCGGCAAGCAAATCCATGATTGGCCCATCCTTATCGGTCGTCCATACCGTCCCGTCGCGGCGGAGAAAACTTGCTCCGGCGCTCTCTTCTCCTCCGAAACAATACGAGCCGTCGACAAGTCCCGGTACGAACCATTTGAAACCAACCGGGACTTCACGCAACTGACGGCCGAGTTTTTCTACGACCCTGTCAATCATGCTGCTGCTCACCAGCGTTTTTCCCACGGCGACATCTTGACGCCACTGCGGCCGGTGTGTGAGCAGATATTGAATCGCGACTGCAAGGTAATGATTCGGATTCATCAACCCGGCAACGGGAGTGACAATCCCGTGCCGGTCGGCGTCGGTATCGTTGGCGAAAGCCACCTGGTATTGATCCTTCAGCCCCACGAGCCGCGCCATGGCATACGGACTCGAACAATCCATGCGGATCTTCCCGTCGTGATCCACTGTCATGAAGGAGAAGGTCGGGTCGATGATTGGATTAACCACAACAATGTCCAATCCATAAATCGAGTTGATCGGCCCCCAATAGGGCTGGGAAGCGCCCCCGAGGGGATCCACGCCAAGCTTGAGGTGGGCGCCACGAATAGCATCGATGTCCACGACGTTTTTCAGATCTCGAACGTAGGGCAGGACGAAGTCTTCTTGGTGCGTGCTGGCGGCTCGGATTGCTTTTTCAAACGGAACACGCTTGACCCCCGCATTTCCCGCGCGCAACAACTCGTTCGCGCGGTCCTGCACCAAGCCGGTGACATCGGTATCGGCAGGTCCTCCGTTGGGAGGGTTGTACTTGAAGCCTCCATCCTCGGGCGGGTTGTGTGAGGGTGTAATGACGATGCCATCGGCGAAGTGGTCTTTGCGGCCACGGTTATAAACCAGAATCGCGCGCGAGATCACCGGAGTCGGAGTTACACCATCGTTCTCCTGAATGATGGTCTCAACACCGTTAGCCGCCAAGACTTCCAGAGCCGTGCGCTGCGCAGGACCGGATATTGCGTGGGTATCTTTCCCCATGTAGAGCGGGCCGTCGATCCCCTGTCCTCGGCGATACTCGCAGATCGCCTGGGTGATGGCCAAAATGTGGGGTTCGTTGAAAGCGCCGTGAAGCGCAGAGCCGCGGTGCCCGCTGGTGCCAAACGCGACCAACTGATTACGGTCGCTCAGGTCGAGCTTGCGCTCGTAGTACTCTTTCACCAAATGCGCCACGTCAATCAGCATTTCTTTTGGAGCAGGTTTGCCGGCGAGCGGCGAGATCTCTGGGCCTTTTGCCACGGAGTTTTTTTCTAAGGTATTGGGCATGGGTCCGCCTTCCAAATCTCGGTCGTATATTCGTGAATTGTACGATCGCTCGAGAACTTCCCCGAACTCGCGACGTTCAGAATGGCTTTACGCGCCCATTCATGCGGGCTGGCGTACAGTTCACCCAGCCGATCCTGGGCCTGACAGTAGGAGGTCAGATCCGCCAGATGCATGTAGTGATCCGTCGTCAAGAGCGTATCGCGCAGCGGAGAAAATGTTCCCGGTTCGTTGCGGCTGAAGTAATCGGAGAAAATGAGGTCCAGAGCGGCCTTCGTCTCCGGCTCATGTTCGTAGTGCCAGTGCGGGTTGTACCAGGCTTGGCTGTTTTGCACTTGCTCGACGGTCAGGCCGAACAGGAAGAGGTTCTCTTTCCCGGCTTCCTCAGCCATTTCGATGGTCGCGCCATCGAGCGTGCCGACCGTTAAGGCTCCGTTCATCATGAATTTCATGTTGCTCGTGCCGCTGGCTTCATAGCCGGCAGTTGAAATCTGGTTGGAGACGTCGCTCGCCGGAATCAGCCGTTCTGCTAGTGAAACATTGTACTCAGGGAGAAAGAGAACCTTCATGCGACCACGCACGATGGGGTCGCCATCAATAGTGCCGGCAAGGTTGTTGATGAATTTTATAATGAGCTTGGCAAGGTGATACGCTGGCGCCGCTTTACCGGCGAAGAAGAATGTGCGCGGCACCATCTCCATCTTCGGATTTTCCCGCAGCCGGTTATAGCAAACGATGATGCGCAGCGCGTTCAGCAGTTGCCGTTTATATTCGTGAATGCGTTTGATGTGGCAGTCGAAGATTGTGTCAGGATCGACAACCTGCCCGGAGGTTGTCTTGAGCCATTGGGCAAACCGTGTTTTGGCGTCGCGTTTGGCTGCGCGGAATGCTTTCTGGAAGTTGGCATCTCCGGCCATCGGCTTGAGCTGCTTGAGTTGGCCGAGGTCTGTGATCCACTTGTCGCCGATCGCTTCCGTGATTGTGCGCGCCAGTTCGGGATTCGATTCCAGCAGCCAGCGGCGCGGCGTAACTCCGTTGGTCTTGTTATTGAAACGCTCGGGAAACATTTCGGCGAGATCCTTAACCGTTGTCGTCCGCAGCAGCTTGGAATGGACAGCGGCGACACCGTTGGTACTGTGCGAGCCGACGATGGCGAGGTTCGCCATGCGAATCTTGCGCGAACTTCCCTCTTCCACCAGGCTGATGCGTTCGACGCGTCCCTCATCGTTCGGAAAGCGGACGCGAACCTCATCGAGCAGCCGGCGGTTGACCTCGTAAATGATCTCCAACTGCCGGGGAAGCAGAGTCTCAAACCACCGTACCGGCCATTTCTCCAAGGCTTCAGGCAACAGAGTGTGGTTGGTGTAGGCAAGCGTCTTCTTCGTCAGGTCCCACGCCAAGTCCCATCCCAGGTGCGCATCATCCAAAAGGATGCGCATCAATTCAGCAACCGACATCGAAGGATGCGTGTCGTTGAGTTGGATAGATGCCTTCCCGGGCAACTTTTCCCAATCCGTATTGTGGCGTAAAAAGCGGCGCACCAGATCGGCCAGGGAGCAGGCAACGAGGAAATACTCTTGCAGAAATCTCAGCTCTTGTCCGGCAGTCGTGGAATCGTCGGGATACAACACACGAGTCAGAGATTCTGCTTGAAGCGTTCCGCCCAGTGCGCCTACGAAGTCGCCAGTGCCGAATTCCTGAAAATCGAAGTAGTCGGGCGCAGCCGCGGCCCACAGTCGCAGAGTGTTGATGGTCTTTCCGCCGTAGCCCACCACTGGTCGATCATAAGGTATGCCAAATAAGCTGGATGGCCGGTTCGGAATGACCTCAACATGTCCGTCCCGCAGTTTGAAGCTGCAATTGAGCTTGACTTCTACTTTCTCGTGCTCGCGGGTGATCTCCCATGGATCTCCGTCGCGCAGCCAGTTGTCGGGATCTTCCCGCTGCCAGCCATTCACAAATGACTGCCGAAACATGCCATACTCGTAGCGCAGTCCATAACCGGTGGCGGGGAGTTGCATGGTAGCCATCGAATCAAGGAAGCAGGCGGCGAGCCTGCCCAAGCCTCCGTTCCCCAGGCCCGCGTCCGGTTCCTGCTCGATCAATTCCAGCCAATCGATGCTCTTCTCTTTGACCACCTGCTGGATCACAGGATCAACCAATAGGTTCGTGATGTTGTTGGCCAGCGATCGCCCAAGGAGGAACTCCATGGAAAGGTAATAGATCCGCTTGGCGTTCTGCTGCTCATAGGTGTTCTTCGTCAGCACCCAGCGCTGCGCCAGGACGTCGCGCACAGACCGGGAGAACGCCTCGAATTTTTCCCGTGCGCTCGATGCCTTTGGGTCGATCGCCCGGTCAAATACCAGGTGCCTTTCGTAAAGCGAGTCATCGGTTCCAGCAAACCGAATGGCGCTGGAGCTGTACCGTTGGAGAAGTTCGGAAACATTGGCTGTCTTCGCCGTCATCGGAACGACGTTCGCGGAATTCGGAAGCACCACACTTTTCGCACTCATTCGGGTATCCTTAATTATCCAAGTTGTCTGAAATGCGGTTGAACGTCGGCCTCAACAAAATCACTTTGGCTGGTCACGCCGCCACGTGGTGATCGTCATTCCACAGCCGGATCACGGGCCGCGACAGATTGTGCCCATAACTCAGCGCCCTTAGACTCGCCCGCGGTGCCAAAATCCCGCCCCCGCCAAGCACTCTTATCCGCCAAAGTGTAGCAGTCGGCGACAGGGACTGGAGCAAGTGACAAAATTGCAGACGAGACGCATCGGGATGTTTTTTATGATGTTCTATCTGTGCTCACAGATGCAGAGATGCGTGCAAGCTTCCGATATTTCGCCGCAATGGCCATTGGGGGAGCGGGGTTCTCATCGCTCGTAATCTAAAAAAATCATCCGTGGGCCAACTCACAGAATCAATAACGGCAGTCAGCTCTTCCTTCGAGGTGCTCGCATGCAACTCAAGGCATTTCTGCTCGATGCCTGGTTGGACCAGTACGAACACGACATAGAATTCGACCTCGCCGCGAGCACCGGACCGACCTGGACCGTAAATGACATCCTCGCCCTCGCCGACGACGAAACGCGCCACCGCTTCCTGCACCACAAGCTGGTCTACAGCCGCCCCGCCGGCGCCGACAGTCTGCGTGAGGCAATCGCTGAAATGCAAGGTGTTCCGGTAGAGACCGTCCAAATCGTGACCGGCGCCTCCGAGGCGCTGGTGGCCGTGATGTGGCTGGCCGCCGAGCCCGGCGCGAACGTAATCCTCCCGCTGCCGGGTTTCGCTACTTTCTCGGCTCTTCCGGAATCCCTCGGCCTGGAAACCCGCTTCTATCGCGTGCACCGCGAGAACGGCTTCCGCATCGACCTCGAGGAGATCAAGCGGCTCGCCGACTCGAAGACCAAGCTCATCTTGGTCAACAGTCCGCACCACCCCACGGGCGCGACCATCGGCGACGGCGAAATGGAAGCCCTGCACGACTTCAGCGCCGAGCGCGGAATCCAGTTGGTGAGTGACGAGGTCTACCATCCCATCTATCACGGAAGGCCAACTAAATCGGCGGCGCGCTTGCCGCACGCCACCGTGATCGGCGACCTGTCGAAGGCATTTTCTATTGCCGGCGTGCGTACGGGATGGATGATCGAACACGACGCCCGGCGCCGCCAGCAATACTGGACCGCGCGCGCCTACTTCTCGATCTGCAACAGCACGACGGGAGAGATTCTTTCGGAAATCGCCATCCGCGAACGTGACGCCGTGCTCGGCAAGACCCGGGAAGTCGCCACGCGGAACCTCAAGCTGCTTGAGCGCTTCATGGCGGACCATTGTGACGTACTAGGCTGGATTCCGCCGCAAGGCGGCATGACCGCGTTCCCTTGGTTGGTGAGCGGAGACCAGCTGAACATAGAAAATGCTCGCCCCTTCTGTCAGGCCGCCACCGAGCGTGGAATCTTGCTGGCCCCCGGTGATTGCTTCGATGCGCCCTCGCATTTTCGCCTGGGCTTTGCCGCCACTGGAGACAATTTCGCCAAGGCACTCGACCGTTTCGGAGCATTCGTAAAGAGTTGGCCGGCGAAGGTGGTCACAGCATGACGGGAACATCGAGCAAGACCACAAACGAGCGGCCCGTAGCCTGTGCTACGAGCCGTCTCGTGGAAGCCGCCGGTTCTGTTACTGCGGCCGCCGTTCTTCCGGAGCGGCCTCTTTCTCTGGTTTAGGCGCACTCTCTGGATGGGCTTCAGCTCGGGGAGCAGCCTCTGGATGAGGTTGGCTTTGAGCGTGGGGCTCAGTCTCGGGTCGGGCCGCTGTTTCTGGATGCGGCGCGTTCTGCGGACGCGAAGCCGTCTCTGGGCGAGGCGCAGCCTCCTGATGAGGAGCGTTCTCTGGTGTGCTTTCAGGACGAGGTGCATTCTGTGCTGTGTGCGGCGTGTTCTCCGGACGAGGCGCACTTGCCTTCTCCGGGGCGCTTGGGGGACGAGGCGCATCATTGTGC
>Ga0210409_10005827_pt1 | contig 12892 bp, 9 predicted proteins | sample IncBWH17MmetaG_FD_161649 | JGI IMG/M metagenome (GOLD analysis project Ga0210409, IMG submission 161649) | Forest soil microbial communities from Barre Woods Harvard Forest LTER site, Petersham, Massachusetts, United States - Inc-BW-H-17-M | ecosystem: Environmental > Terrestrial > Soil >...
AATTGTCGAAGGGCATGGTGGCGCAACTGCATCTCGCCCTGGTCATGGCCATTGACGCGAAATTGCTGGTGCTGGACGAGCCGACGCTTGGCCTGGATATTTTGTATCGCAAGCAGTTCTACGATTCGCTGCTGAATGACTACTTCGATCGAAGCCGCACCATCGTGGTGACCACCCATCAAGTGGAAGAGATTCAGGACGTCCTGACCGATGTCATGTTCATTAACCGCGGCCGCATCGTATTCGATTGCAGCATGGAAGAATTTGAGTCGCGCTATCTGGAAGTGACGGTGAATCCCGAGCAGATCGCCGCAGCACGGGCGCTAAAGCCGATTCACGAACGCCAAGTGTTCGGGCGTAGCATCCTGGTGTTCGATCATGTCGAACGCCAGCAACTCGCCGCGCTTGGTGACGTGCGAACTCCGAGCATCGCCGACTTGTTTGTTGCCGTGCTCAGCAATCAAAGCGGCGCGGCCCAAGGAGGGGCTCGATGAGTACTCCCTCAAACACCGTGCCCGGGTCTCCTCTCGAATCGCAAGTAACCGCGCCTGCGGTTATCACCGCCAGTCGGCGCATGTACTGGTCGGTGCGGCGCGAATTGTGGGAGCACCGTTCGATCTATATCGCCCCGCTGGCCGCCGCCGCCGTTTTTCTGCTCGCCTTCTTGACTGGGTTGACGCTCAGCCCAGCGCATTGGCACAAGGGGCTCGACACACCATACGAGTTCGCGGCTGTTCTGATCATGGGGACGGGTTTTATTGTCGGGATTTTCTACTCTCTCGACGCCCTGTACGGAGAGCGCCGCGATCGCAGCATCCTGTTCTGGAAGTCGCTCCCAGTTTCCGACCTTACCACCGTGCTCTCGAAGTTCGCCATTCCCCTCGTCATTTTGCCGCTCCTCAGCTTCGCCATCGCCGTTGTCACACAGTTCGTGATGATGCTGCTGAGCAGCGCAGTCCCCATGGGCGGCGGCCTGAATGTCGGGACGCTCGGGGCGCGGATGTCGTTCTTCCACATGTCACTGATGCTCCTCTACCACATTCTGACCGTTCATGGCCTCTGGTACGCGCCCATCTACGGCTGGTTGCTGCTGGTTTCAGCTTGGGCACCACGCTCGCCGTTTATATGGGCGTTCTTGCCTCCGTTCGTGATCTGGGGAGTCGAGAAGATTGCGTTCAATACTTCGCATTTCCTCGGCATGCTGCAGTATCGCTTGTCCGGACCGGAGCCTTCCACCACCACAGCGCGGAGCGGAAACCTGATGGAAATGATGTCAGCGCTCACTCCGGTGCAGTTTTTCAGTACGCCGGGTCTGTGGGTAGGGCTGGCAGTCGCCGCGATATTCCTCGCCGCAGCGGTGCGGCTACGGCGGTACCGCGAACCAATCTGATGCGCATGAGGCCTAGATTCAATGCTCCACGCAAGGAAAAACGGGCGGGAACACAGCTGTAATGTCTCATTCGACGTTCAGGAGGAAAAATGGAACCACTTATTGATGTTAAGGCTTCACCGACGGAATGTACTTCTCGCTCTGCCAGTGCTCCGATTTGGCAGGACATCCTGGCACAGGCGATGACCGGCGAAGTACTCGCCGCGATGAACTACACCTCCTTATCGCAGATTTGTGACGATCCCGCAGAAGTAGCCGATGCATTTGAGCATGCCGAAGGGGAACGAGGGCATGCTGCTTCATTCGCTGTCGAGGGCCGCAAGATTGGAGTGGACGTCGCCAATAACATCGACGCAAAGCATTGGAAGCGGCTCCGCGAAGCATTCCTGCGTTGCATCGCAGAGCGCGACTTCATTGGCTGCTTAATAGTCCAGGAGATCATGCTGGAGTCCTTCGCCGTCGCAAGCTATTCACGCGTTGGGAAGGTGGCGCCAGGGAGTCTAGGCGAAACCTTTGCCCGCATCGCGGCCGAGGAAGAAGATCACGTCGATCACGCCATGTCGATTCTGAGAGCGGAGCGAGCCTTGGATGCGCAGCGCTTCGACGACAAGGTCCACCGGCTGCATCTGGATGTGATGACCACCCTCGCGCAGATGCTAGCGAAGGAATGCAAGGATGGACATTGCGAAGTGTGCCACGCCAGCTGTGTGAAGCCATCACTGTTCGAGGTCAGCTTGTCGGCAGCCGAGCTTCGCGGAGCGTCGCTGCAACAGTATTTGAAGACGCTGGACATGCTGGGGATACCCGGGGAGGTAACACTCACATGGGTGACTCAGCTGCCGGTGTAGCTACGCGAGCGCAGACAGCCGAGGTCGATTTCGCCCTGATCGGGCATCAGGAGAGTTGGAGAGCGGCTGCGGACGTACTCGCGATCCTGCGCGGACCGGAGCGTACGCCTCTGCCAGACGACGAGATCAAGGACATCCTTCCATGGATTCCGCCCAGGGCTGTCTGCCATGTCGACGTCGGATCAGTCATCCGCACGAAGAGCGGGAGCGCGAGGGCGCGCGGCATGTACATCGACTCCTTCATTCCTCCCGACCGTCTGGAAGCAGCCTACGTGCACGAGAACATTGCCCGCGTTCGAAAGGCGGCGGCCTGCGCTATCCAGGCAGGAGCGAAAATTGTGAGTCTCGGCGGATTCAGCTCTATTTTGATTGAAGGCAACTTCGATCAGCTTCCGGAAAGACACGATACAGTCTTCACGACAGGCAATACGTTGACAGTTGCTTTCATCGTTCAGGGTGTCCAGAAGATGTGCGCGCTGGAGGGCCGGAATCTCTCAAGATCAACGCTGCTCATCGTTGGAGCAACAGGAGACGTGGGTTCCGGCTGTGCCCGTTGTCTTGCGCCTATCGTGAAGCGCGTGCTGCTCAGGGCACGCAAGTTGGAGCAACTACGCAGGCTGGCAGCGGAGTTGCAAGACGATGGAGTTCAGGTCGAGGTCGCGACGGATCTCCAGCAATCCTCCGCAGAGGCTGACGTCGTGATCTGCGCGGCGAGTCTGGCGTCCCCGTCGCTTCTGTTGGGCCGGATCGCGCCTGACGCAATTGTTTGCGATGCGGGCTACCCGAAGAACTTGTCTCCAGCGGCGGAGATGCTTGGCGCCAAAGTCTTCTTCGGAGGTCTGGGACAAATCACTGGCGGAATGAAGTTCACGCCGGATTTTCACGGAGTTCTGAATCGGCATCCGTTCCCCGATGTGGTTCATGGCTGTCTACTCGAAGGCATGGCTCTTGCTTTGGAACACCGGTTCGAGCCTTTCTCTCAGGGAAGAGGATTCATCACTCAGAAGCGGGTCGACGAGATTGGCTCAATTGCTGCACGGCATGGGATCTATCTCGCACCGCTTTACAATGCCGACGGACCATTGGAGGACGGACTTGATGCCAGATGGAATGGTCGAGAGGATGAGTCCATGGGCGAAAGACCAAGTCGAACTGACATTCGGCACTGTCCTCCTAGTTCCTCTTATCCTCGATTTGCGCCGTTCTCTTGAAGCTCCTGTTCTGCTTTCAACTCGGCGAATTTTTCTTGGATCATATCGATAGTCATGGGGGTCGCTTGGCGGATCAAATTCCGATCGATGGGATCTAACTTCGAAACTTTTTGCGCGAGCGGACTGAGCTTCGCGATTTCGCGCGGAGTAAGCTCACGCGCGTCGTCTTTCCACTTCGTTTTGGTAATTTACTCTGGTGATTCGTGACGGCTCCCGCAATTTTGGCGAGCAGGTGAATTTCTTTGTGCCCCACAACTGTGATTCCCGCAGTCTCTTCAATTTCCATCAATCTGCTGAAGCGCTGCTGCTGCAGAACGCAGCAGAGCAGACCTGTAGGCTGATAACTCTCTCGAACGGTAAACCCGACAAGGATATGGCTGCGGGACGGAACGGCTTAGAAGGGATGCAATACGGCAAAGCGGGAAAGGGGAAGCAAGATCGTCATAACCAGGTTAGAGCGGTGGAAGACTTGTTTCTCAAAGTCTTAATCCGGCAATTGCATCCGTTGCGAGCACACCGGCGGACTTTATTTTATGGCGCACCCGCTTCAAGGAGCTAATGAACTCTCTGCGATTGCCTCTACGGTCGAGTCGTACTGGATCACCGGCTTCAACAATGGCCAACCTTTATTGAGTACATAATCGAGCCATGCGCCAGCCGCTTGAGAAGTCAGTACGGCTGCTATAACCAGAGTTGTATAAAACTTTGGGCTGATGATGCCCGCATCAAACGCCACGCTGGCCAGCACGATACCTGGGCCTCCACGCGCGTTAGTGGTGATGGCCAGATTCACCAGATCTAATCCTCGAAATCCCGCGAATCGCCCCGCCAAAGAAACGGAAAGAATCTTCACGGCACAGCTTCCGATAAGGAACGCACCGATCATCCGCCACGACAAACCTCGAATCAAGTCGAGTTTCAATCCCACGATTGCGAAGTAAATCGGAACAAAGAACGCGAATGATACTTTCCCGATAGCATCCAGCGCTTCTGCAAACAGTCTGCGCTTCTTATGGACAACCGCAAATCCCGCAAGGAAAGCTGCAAAGACCAGGCTGACATGTAGGGCGCCTGCTACTACGCAATATGCAAGAAGAACGGCGATCGCATACGCCACTGGAGACTGTTTTGCGAAAACGTTGAACTTGGACTTGTTCAGACGCTTTACGATCCGCGGAACAATCGTCAAACCCAATCCGAAGAACCCAATCGTGGTTAACAGATCGTATGACATCTGTCGCGGGTTGAGAACGGTCTTGCCAGCCAACGCTGTTGCCACGGAGAGAGCCAGCCAAAGCACGATGTCTTCTAAAACCGCGACTCCCAGCACCAGCCGCGCGAAACGCGTGTGCAGTATTTTTAGATCCGCGAAGATCTTGGAAACTACCGGAACGGACGTTACTGCGGCGCCTACTGCCAGAATGATGATTAAAGAAATGGGATTGCCGTTGGGGCCCATCAAGGGCGCCCCAATCAGCCATGGCCCTAGCACCAGCGCGAGGACAAACGGAATGCCCGTCCCAACAATTGCTAGCCAGCCCACTTCACGTCGCTCTTCGCGCGTGAAGAGTTGCTGAGTTTCAGCGCCAGACAGGAACATCAGCGATAACAGCCCGAGCCAGTACACGAAGTTCAGGATGTTTGCTTGCCGTTGGGTCGTTTCGAGAATCCAGGACGCCGATGACAACCGGCCAACGATGGCGGGGCCCAGCACAACCCCAGCCAAGATTTCACCGACGACTTTCGGCTGGCGAAGTCTCGTGAAGAAATAGCCGAGCAGTTGGGCCATCGCAACCAAAAGCAAGAGGATGAGTAGAATCGAAGTTAGGTCGCTGTTGGGCACGTAGCCTTTCCCGCAGCCTTTGATGACACCAAGCGCCGCGAGGCTCTGTCCTATTTCTGGTGTTAGTACAATGTCGCCGGGGAGAGCAGGATGGGCAAAAACAAGAGTTCGCTATTCCGCCCAATTTTTGGCGGAAGAGAGCCATCTGTCTAACGTCGACAATGGCTTGCGGCGCTCTTTAACAGGCTCGTTTCTCAAGGCTTTCCTCGGCAATTGCATCTGTTGGGCCCATTGAACCACCGCTTTTGCAGCGTTGGTGGCGCGGCAAGTCGCGGTGCGCGAAAAGTTTAATTCAATTCCACGCCAGGTAGGCGCATAAATTTGCGCGCGTGATTCAACTCGCCGTAGGTTACCGAACGTTTGTCGAAGTTGGGTATTTCCATAACCGAAATCAATACTCTGGATGTGTTCTTCCCGAAGGTCTTCTAGGATGTTAAGAAAGAGAAAAATCCCGGGAGAAAATTCACTCCAAGCGGGATCGTAACCGGTGTGGTCGCCCTGAAGACAGCGATGGTAGACCGTCCCCATCCAAAACGCGGCAGGCCGATCCTCCAGGTACAGGATGTACAGTCGCAGCCATCCCTTCGCGGCGGCGACGGCCATGTGTTTGCGAATTTCAGGAGTGTCGAAAAATCCGTCTCCGAAGATCTTGCGCTTGTCCGTTTTGCTCGCAATGGTCTCCATATCCGCGATGGCCGCCGGCAAATCTTCCACAGAACGGAAACTGCGGACTTGCACTTTGCCAGCAAAGTGATTCAGGACCTTTTTGTACTTGCGCTGCAATTTAGAGCGTTGGCTTCGTCCCAGAGTGCCAAGGAAAGACTCACGGCCCTTGGGGAAATTTTCTAGCCACCAATGATCCCGCAGGCAACCGGAGTAATCGCGCAAAGCGAAACGCGGCTGTTTGAGCACGCAGTCATACAAGGGAGATTGCACGTCGAGCTGTTTCCATAACGCCAGATCGGCAACTCCTGTTTCGAGCGATTTCATAAGCTCGTGGACTAGCGCTGCACAGTTCTCTTCCGAGGCGTTGCCACGCAGGCCGCCATAAACCAATTCCAGAGTGTTGACCTCAGGCTCCCAAATGGTGAAATAGCCCACTCTGAAAGGCAATTTTTTGCGTTCGCACAGGCCGATCAGAATCGCCTCCGAACGCCCATTCCGGGATAGTACGATCACATGAGGCCGGCAGAAATTCCCGCGGGACCGCACGATGCTGCTAAAGAATTCGTAATCGGAATCCCGGCTCCCCGACCACGATTCCCAGGTCGCTCGCACGCTTTCGAGTCCCTGCAAATCGCGAATCGTCCGCAAGACCAGTGAGTCGTCTCGCGATTTCAGCTCCTTACGATAGAAGCTTCGGCCGGGAGACGAATTGCCATTGTGGTACGGGATTGGCGGCGGCTGATGGAGTGGGTCAGGATTTTCTAGAGGTTGCACGGCGCTCTTATAACGCACTATACACCTTAGCGTTATGTATTTGAAATCTGCATTTCCACTTCTCTTTTTAACGTCTCGGCAAAAAGCTCTGAGCCGGGTTCAACGACCATTCGATTCCCGGTGTTCTCCTGGACTGTTCCATAAGAAAAGCGATCCAGGTGGAGATCGGTAGCGACTTCATGAACGATTTCCGAGGTAATGTGATGTCGCCGGTGGCCAAAACCCCACAGGAGCGAATTCTCGCACAGGGTATTGACCAGGCGCGGAATGCCGTCGGAAAAGAAATGGAGCAAAGAAATGGTTTCATCGAGAAATATATTTCCGGCGTGCGAATTGGCTCCAGCCCGTTCCAGTCTGCGATGGATGTAGCCTTTTAATTGGGCAGGCTCTAAAGGTTTCAGACTGCAGCGCAAAGCGACTCTTTGCTTCAATTGACGGAACTGATGAGAGTCCAATTTCTGCTGAAATTCCGGCTGGCCGATTAAAACGATCTGCAGCAATTTGTGCTTGGCGGTTTCCAAGTTGGTCAGCAGGCGGATTTCTTCCAGTAATTCAGCGCTGAGCAATTGCGCTTCATCAACGACGAGGGCGGTGGTCAACTCTTGGCGTGAACGTTCTACCAGATAATTGTTGAGACCGGAGAGCAACTCACCCTTGCTGCCGCGCTGTGTAGCAGTAAGGCCGAAGTCATTCAACACGTGGACGAGAAACTCCACGCTGGAGACCGTTGGGTTGTAAACAAAAGCAGAAGCGACCTTATTCTTACTGAGAACCTGCATGACGCAACGCGCCAGCAAAGTCTTGCCGGTCCCGGCCTCGCCGGTAACCACTACAAATCCTTTCCGGCGAAGTACCCCGTACGACAGGCTGCAAAGTGCCTCGGAATGATCAGGCGTGGAATAAAAGAAGAATGGATCTGGACTGACTTCGAAGGGATTACGGGTCAAGCCGTAAAAATTTTTATACACCGTTTTTGATCTCCAAAGAGAACGTACGGATTCTCGGCCCTGATTCGACTTGCAATGGTCACATCACCTCGTGCGCAGGTCGCCTGCAGAGCGCAGACATTAATAACTAATGTACAGCCGGCGTCAAGGCCACCAACTGAATGACCCAATCGACGACCGCCCGCGTAGATGTAGTTGTCGCGTTCCAAGCCCCTGCAGCCGCCGCCGTTCGATCCTCGGTTAGATTCGCCCACCCGGTGCCGCCTGAGATGCTAGGCACTCCGGCCGCTGAGTTGGTGGCGTAGCCGGCTCCGTTACTCGCGGAAGTGTAGGATTCGTTGGAGTCCCAGCTGGTAGCCACTAGCTTTGTATTGGCGACTGTGGTTATGAGATTACCGGTCGCCGGAGCTCCGTTAGACCCCACGGTTCCGATTCTCGAAGCTGTCGCGTTAACGGGGTTGACTGCGTCGACGCCCGAATATTCCATTGCTGCCATATAGATGTCGTGTGTGGAGTTACCCGAGAGAGCGACCGTAATGTTTAACCGGCTTCCACCCTTGATGTTCTTGGCGACAAAAACCTGGGCCCAGCGGTCGGTCACATTTGGCGCGACGCCCCACTGCGTAGGGCCGATGACCGAGGAGTAGATGTTGCTGCCGCCGGCTTGGTTGTCGGTGATTCGGGAAACCGTAGCTCCGCCGAAGCGCAGGAACAGGACGATGGTGTCTCCCGCGCCGCTTGCGGAACTAAAGGAGACCGTGCCGTTTCGGTGGCCGGTAGAGCTGGAACCTCGTGCGCTGCTCACGAGGACTGGAACGCCGCTGGCCACAGAAAGCGTGGTGCTGCCGGAGATTGTGCCTGAAATAGCTTGAATACTAGTTGATCCGTTGCCAACAGCCGTTGCCAGGCCAGTGCTATTGATCGTCGCTACGGTGGTGGACGAGGAGTTCCATGTGGCGGTACTGGTGAGGTTTTGCGTGGTTCCATCACTGAAGGTTCCGGTCGCAGTGAATTGCTCAATTTTCCCTATGGCAATTGACGGGTTCGCTGGCGTAACGGCTATGGATGCTAGCGTCGCAGGTGTTACTGTCAGCGTCGTGCTGCCGGAGACGGAGCCGGAGTTGGCCTGAATGGTTGTTGAGCCGGCGCCGGTCGTGGTGGCTAGGCCAGCCGCATTAATTGTCGCTACGGTAACCGCGGAGGAGTTCCACGTTGCGGTACCGGTGAGATTCTGCGTCGTTCCGTCGCTGAATGTTCCTGTGGCAGTGAACTGTTGAGTCTTGCCCTTGGCGATTGAGGGATTCGCCGGCGTCACCGCAACCGAAACGAGCGTGGCAGCCGTCACCGTCAGCGTCGTGCTGCCGGAGATGGAGCCCGAAGTTGCGCGAACGGTTGTGGATCCATTACCTACCGCGGTTGCCAGACCCGCAGTGCTAATAGTGGCTACCGTGCTTGCCGAAGAACTCCATGTTGCGGTGCTGGTCAGATTTTGTGTCGTTCCGTCACTGAAAGTTCCTGTCGCGGTGAACTGCTGAGTTTGGCCTTTGGCGATTGAGAGATTCGCTGGCGTCACGGCAATCGACGCCAGAGTAGCCGCTGTAACCGACATCGTCGTACTTCCGCTGATGCTCCCGGAAGTAGCCTGAATCGTTGTTGAACCGATAGTAACGGCAGTCGCCAAACCAGCCGCATTGATTGTAGCGACCGTGACTGCCGAAGAACTCCATGTTGCGGTGCCGGTCAGATTTTGTGTGGTTCCGTCACTGAAAGTTCCAGTCGCGGTGAATTGCTGCGTCCCGCCTTTCGGGACCGATGGGTTCGCTGGCGTCACGGCAATCTACGCCAGCGTTGCGGCTGTCACTGTCAGCGTCGTGTTGCCAGTGATGCCACTGGAAGCGGCCTGGATGGTTGTGGTTCCCGTGCCACCGGCAGTCGCCAAACCAGCCGCGTTAATTGTCGCAACCGTGACTGCCGAAGAACTCCATGTTGCGGTGCTGGTCAGATTTTGTGTCGTTCCGTCACTGAAAGTTCCGGTCGCGGTGAATTGCTGCGTCCCGCCTTTCGGGACCGATGGGTTTGCCGGTGTAACCGCAATCGACACCAGGGTTGCGGGCGTCACTGTCAGCGTCGTGCTGCCATTAACACCGCCAGAGCTGGCTTGGATGGTCGTTGAGCCTGTGTCTGCGGCAGTAGCTAAACCTGCGGTGTTAATTGTCGCTACGGTTACCGAGGAGGAACTCCAAGTGGCGGTGCTGCTCAGATTTTGTGTCGTTCCGTCACTGAAGGTTCCGGTCGCAGTGAACTGTTGAGTCTTTCCTTTGGCGATTGACGGGTTCGCTGGTGTTACGGATATGGACACCAGCGTCGCGGGTGTCACTGTCAGAGTGGTACTGCCGTTGATGCTGCCAGAGCTGGCTTGGATAGTTGTAGAGCCCGTGCCCACCGAGGTCGCCAACCCTGCCGTGCTGATGGTAGCCACAGTTAGGGTCGATGAACTCCACGTTGCGGTGCTGGTCAAATTCTGCGTGCTTCCGTCGCTGAATGTTCCCGTAGCAGTGAACTGTTGAGTTTTTCCCTTGGTAAGTGATGGGTTCGCCGGAGTCACAGCAATCGAAGAGAGCTGAGGAACGGTAAAATTGACATTGGTGATGTTCGCGCCGTTCACCGTCGCCGGCAGGCTAGCGGGATTGAAGGTCACGCCCGATTTGGTTGGCGTGACGGTGTAGCCCCCGTTGGTCACACCATTAAAAATGTAATTGCCGGAGCTATCGGCGGTCGTCGTTGCGCCGGCGGTTCCCGTCAGGGTCACCGTCGCTCCGCTCCCACTGGATGCGGGACTAATCGTGCCAGAGATGGAGTAGGTCTGCCCGGTGGCCGTGAAATCGGCGTTATTCACGTCTGCGCTTTTTACGGCAATGCCTAGGCTGGCGGGAGTAAACGTAAAACCGGTTTCGCTCGGTGTGATGGTGTAATTTCCGTTGGCCAGTCCGCCGAAGTTGTAGTTGCCCGAACTATCCGCAGTTGCGGTCTCCGGCGCCATGGGAGCCAGGGCGATCAACTGGATGGCCCAGTCGTCCACAGCCGGAGACGCGCTGGCCGTCGCATTCCAGGTTCCAGCGGAGAAAGCAGTTTGATCTTCGGTCAGGTTAGCCCACCCGCTGCCACCACCAATGCTGATCGCACCCGCCGCAGTGTCCGTCAAATAACCCACGCCATTACCGCTTGAGGTGTAGGACTCGTTGGAATCCCAACTCGTGGCAACCAGTTTGGTGTTGGAAACTGTGGTGGTGAGATTACCTGTCGCGGGAGCCCCGTTGGCCACAACCGTTCCGGTTCCAAGAGCCGCGGCGTTGACTGGTTTGCTGGTGTTTACACCCGAGTATTCGAGGGCAGCCATGTACGTGTTATGTGTTGAGCTTCCCGCAAGAGTGACCGTAATGGTTAGAGCGCTGCCACCTGAGGCGTTGTTGGCCACGAAAACCTGCGCCCAGCGATCCGTGGAGTTTGGTGCTACGCCCCACGATGTTGGGCCGAGAACGGAGGTATAGGTGTTGCTCCCGCCAGGCCGGTTGTCTGTAACGTTGGAAATGGAGGTACCGCCGAAGCGAACGAAAAGCACGATGGTGTTTCCCGCGGCATTGGGCGCGTTGAATGAAATGGTGCCTGATTTGCCGCCAGAGGGACTCGAGCCCGCGGCGCTTTGCACCAGTACGGGTGCTGCTCCAGTGAGGGTCAAAATCGCACCGCTGCCGCCCGAAGGCTGACTAACATTGCCGGAGATGGAAAATCTTGCTGCGGTGTCCGTGAAATTAATGCCGGACACGTTGCCGTTGATCGTGACAGTCTGGCTGGGTGGACTGAAAGTGGAGCCACCCTTGACTGGTGTTACAGAATACGTGCCGTTCGCCAAACCAGTGAATGCGTAATTACCATTAACATCGCCGACCACGGTCGCGAAGTTGGCGGGAGTCAGCGCCACCATCTGCACAATCCAATCATTGACGGCAGGCGCCGAACTGGCGCTCGCGTTCCATGTTCCGGCGGTAGCGGCCGTGCGATCTTCGGTGAGATTGGACCAACCGCTTCCGCCAGAAATACTGGTGATACCGGCCGCAACGTCCGTCACATATCCGGTGCCATTGCCGCTCGCCGTGTAAGACTCGTTCGAATCCCAACTCGTGGCGACCAGCTTGGTGTTTGCCACTGTAGTGGTCGCATTGCCTGTTGACGGCGTGCTTCCGTTAGTTCCAGATCCGACCGCCGTCACGTTGACAGGGTTAGTCGGATCAACGCCGGAATATTCGAGTGCGGCCATGTAAATGTCATGCGTGGAATTTCCCGCAAGACTGACGGTAATGGTCAGAGTGCTCCCACCCGCGATGTTGCTGGCGACAAACACCTGGGCAGATCGGTCCGTCGAGTTAGGCGCGACGCCCCATTGCGTGGGGCCCAGGACCGAGGTGTAGGTATTGCTTCCGCCTGGATGGTTGTCGGTTACGCCAGAGATGGTGGTTCCCCCGAAGCGCACGAAAAGCACGATGGTGTCACCGGCAACACTAGGTGTGCTGAAGGAGACGGTCCCGGAACTGTTGCCGGTGAGGCTCGAGCCCGGGGCGCTTTGCACCAGGACGGGAGCGGCTCCGCTCAGGCCCACGGTGGCGCCGTTGCCGCTCGCCGGGGGACTGATGGTTCCGGAAATGGAATCAGTCCCGGACTGAGCGCGCGCTGGTCCGGAAAATAATGTGCCGGCCAGAACCGCAAGCGCGGCGACAGAAACCGCTAGAACTTTTCCATTCCTACGGAAAGTTCTAAATAGCTTGAAATATTTTTTCTTACTCATGGGGAACGCACCTCTTCTGCTTTCGGGTAGCCCCCTCCAAATTTCGCTAAACCGGGGATGCAAATTCAGTGAATCTGGACTTTTTCTGACGCAGGCATAAATCAATAGCGTTGGACCATTAAACGCCGCGAGGGATTTGTTACAGCAGCGGATATTTCGACAAGCCGAGCAGCTGCGACGTCATTTTGATAACGAATCGTGGGTTGTTGTAGAGATACCGCTTCCAGAGACGCCGCGGTTCCTGGCCCAGACGGTGAAGCCACTGTAGCCCCGACTGTTTGACCCATGCGGGAGCGTCATGAATGCGGCCGGTGTGTACATCGAACGCCGCGCCAACGCCAACCATCAACAGGGTATCGAGGCGCGGCAAGTA
>Ga0210409_10005828_pt1 | contig 12892 bp, 14 predicted proteins | sample IncBWH17MmetaG_FD_161649 | JGI IMG/M metagenome (GOLD analysis project Ga0210409, IMG submission 161649) | Forest soil microbial communities from Barre Woods Harvard Forest LTER site, Petersham, Massachusetts, United States - Inc-BW-H-17-M | ecosystem: Environmental > Terrestrial > Soil >...
CACGCCATGCTGCCCGACGAGCACCATCGCGTTGGTCAAGCGATCCAGCGTCACGGCGAGACGCCCGCGGTGCGCCCCGAGCATCTGCTCGTAATGTTGTAGTTCATCCTTGTGATCGTCAAAAGCCGACATGGAGCCCCTCCTGGCTGCGAACACCGATTCATCGTTCCATTTCCAAAGTACGCGGATCGGCAAAGAATGGCAAACTGGGCCGGATCGTGGTAGGAAGATGGATGCCGCGCGCCAATCTCATGTGGAAGTCCCGGAGGGGCGGCAGATCGTAGCTCACAGTGGAAGCTGTGGGAAACGGCGTATATCAAGACGAGAAAGCCCCGGAAGAGGCGACACATGCGGACTATCCAAAATTTTCGTCACACCGCCGGACCTTCGGCAAAAATTCCTGTTGCACGGATGGAACCTCAGCCGTGTCCAAAACTTTACAGTTCGGGTAACCGGTCGGATAATCCAAAATGACTTATGAGCCCGTCTACGAGCGGTTCGAAGTCGTGGGGCCTGACGGCAACCGTCTCGAAATTCACTTTGTCCGTGCAGGTGTTTTGACCCAGGGGGACCGGCCTGAACTTTTCTTCTTTCGCGTAAATGGAGAAGAGACCGTGGTTGGAATTTCTGGTTTGAGCCTGGCTCGATTCGAGCGCGGGCGCAGCCGCTTGTCCCGCGAGCAGAAAATAGACACCACCGGGCGGTGGCTAAAACGGCAGATTGAAGCCGGCCTGTATCTTGATTCCAGGAGCTTGTACATCCAAGACGATGAGCTGGCAAATCTGGCAAGCGAATTCGATTTTACTGAGTGAGGTAGCGATGAGACGCTCTGATTTGGTGCAGACGCCGTCCAAGGGTTCTACCCCGCGGACCACGCAGATTGTCTTTGGGGAGCGCCAGCACCTTCTCCGCGTGCTGGATTCGCTGGAGACCACGGCCGTACCGCAGGTGCGTCTGAATCAGGAGCGCCGCGTGATCGAGGAGCTCATCCACGAACGCACGCGCGAACTCAATCACATCAATTCGTCCTGGGATGAAAAAGTCGGCCTGGTCCTGAACGCGGATTCCAAAGCCGAAATGCTGGACAAGCTGGAGCGCGAGGCGCCTGAGACTGACTACTACTTGCTGCGCCTGATCAGCGAACACCCGAAAGTCACTTCCAAAACGCTGGGCCGTCTCGCCAAGCATCCCTACGCCGCGATCCGCGAAAACGTCGCGCGCCATCCGAATGCCGACCCCACCACGCTCGCCTGGCTCGCCAAAGATCGCAGCCAGCCACTGTGGTACCTCGTCGCGTTCAACCCCAACACGCCCGCCGTCCTGCGCCGCAAATTGCAGGACCGCCTGCGCAAACTGGGGCAGAGCACTTCCAGCAAGTAAACCTGTCCATTCAGTGGAACAGGCTTTAGCCTGCTTGGTTTTGATTTTCGCGGCTTCGGCGGAAGTCAAAAGAAGACAGGCTGAAGCCCGTCCTACTTCTTACGACTCAGTGATTGCCGTGCGTGCCGGCCAAATACTTCTGCAGCGCCTTCTTGTATGAATCATTTTCCGGATCGCGGGCCAGCGCCTTTTCTTCCGTTTCTACTGCCTTATCATTCTGTCCGTCGGCGAAATACGCTGCGGCCAGGGTGTCGAGGTAATCGGGATTACTTCCGCCGGCGACAGCCTTCGTCGCCAGAGCGATTGCCTGTTGCGGATTTAGAACACTCTTCTCCTTGGTGGTGGCCATCAGCAGCGCGAGGCTATTCATGGCGGGCACGTAGTTCTGGTCCACGGCTTTTCGATACCACTTCGCGGCTTCGACGGGATCATATTCCACACCCTCGCCGTTCTCGTACAAGACGCCTAAACCCTGCTGGCCTGCAGCGAGATTCTGCTCCGCGGCTTTGCGCATCCAGTTCGCCTCTTCCTTCACAATTCTGGGTACGCCCTGGCCCTGGCTGTAAAGGACGGCCAGATTGTACTGGCTCTGCGCGTCGCCCTGTTCGGCTGCGAGACGCAGCCATTTGGCGGCCTCTATATTGTCGGCTGGCACCCCTCGGCCCTTGAAATACATTTCGGCCAGGTAACGCTCGCCGAGCGGACTATCCTGATCCGCGGCCTTGCGCAGCCATTTCACCGCCTCCGCATCGTCTTTCGGGACGCCGTCGCCGGTCAGGTAAATCACCCCCAACTGGACTTGCGCATTCACGTTTCCGGCGTACGCAATCTCCTTAAGATCGGCGATCGCTTTTTTCTTGGTCGATGCTTGATCTGACGATTGTGCCGGCGCCAATTGAGCCGTCATGAGTAGCATTGCCGTCAACAACGTGGCCACGCCAAATTTGATCTGAAATTTTGTCACGGTCGGTCTGCCTGAAAAGGGAGCTTACCACGGTCCGCTATTTTGGACTCTACATGTAGCACAGGCACTCTTGCCTGTGCGGGTTTTGTGAATCGCGCGTGAACCTGCCAGTCAAGCGACGATCGCAAACCCGCACAGGCAAGAGTGCCTGTGCTACTCGTTCTTTCCCCAACCTGCTAAGCTGCTAGATCGTCTTCGTCTGCCCGCCGTCGAGATCAATGAATGCGCCTTGCATGTAGCGCGATTCCGGCGACACCATGAATGCCGCGAGATTCGCAACGTCCTCGGGTTCGCCCAGGCGGACAATGTTCGACTTGCGCGCGATCGCTTCCAGGGTAGCGTCCATATCGCCGCCATATTGCTTCGCCTCGTCCGCGAGCAACTGCTTCAGCCGGTCCGTCTTAACGCGGCCGGGATTGATCGCGTTCACCTGGACGCCATCCTGAATGCCGAGGTCCGCGACGGCCTTCGTGAACGAAAGGCAGGCGCCGTTCACCGAGCCGCCAATCGTGAATTCCGCGGTAGGCGTGCGTCCCCCACCGCCGATGATGTTTAACAAGGAACCGCGCCGCGCTTTGAGGTGGGGCCACGCCGCGCGAGTGAGCCGGACAGCGCCCATAAATTTCAACGCGAATCCGTCCGCCCAGTCCGCGTCGGTCAATTCAAAAAAATCGCCGCGTTTTGTGGCGCCGGCATTATTCACGACAATATCGATGGCCCCGTGGGCATGGAGCGCAGCCTTCACGAGAACCGCGGGTGCGCCGGGATCGCGCAGGTCTCCCGCGACGCTCGTCGCCTTGCCGCCGTCGGACTTGATTTGCGACGCGACCTTGGCCAGATCGGCTTCGGTCCGGGAGGCGAGGACGAGCGTCGCGCCATCCTGCGCCAGCCGCAGCGCGATCGCGCGGCCGATGCCGCGGCTCGCCCCGGTCACAATCGCGATTCTTCCTTCCAGCGGTTTGTCGCTTGGCATTGAGCCTCTCCTCCAAATCGGGAAAGCAGTTTACCCCAAGTGGGACAGGCTTCAGCCTGTCTGCCTTTCCGGGCCGACGAAGATCAAAACCAGACAGGCTGAAGCCCGTCCTACAAATTAGAAGACAAATTGGCTCTTTACACTTGAAAAAGATACTATAGATTGGCCTGATTGGATCAGCCAATGATTCCACTGCACCTGCAACCCGAGAGCCACGTTCCGCTCTACATCCAGTTGCGCGATCAGATTCGCGCGCTGGTTCATGGCGGAGATTTGCGTCCCGGCGAGCGCATCCCCGCCAGCCGCGAACTCGCGACACATCTGGGCGTTCACCGCACCACCGTCGCCAATGCCTACGCCGAGCTCGAATCCGAAGGCCTCATCAGCGGCCACGTTGGCAGGGGCACGTTCATCCGGGGAGAAGGGATAGCCCGAAAGATATCTCCGGCCGTCCACCCAGTTAGCATGGATGGGAGCCTCCGCTGGGAATCTCTGTTTGCCGACGATCGAGGCGAGGAAATTTTGGGTCGAATGACGCGGGCCACCCCGCGCGGCGCGATTTCCTTCGTCATGGCCCGGCCCGCCACGGAGTTTTTTCCGGTCGAGGAACTCAGAAACTGCTCGAACGCCGTGTGGCGGAGGGAAGGCGCCGAAATTCTCCAGTTCGGCCCATCCGATGGGTATCCCGCCTTGAAACAGGCGCTCGTCGGATTGTTGCGCTCCGAGGGCTACGAAGTAGGCGACGAACATCTTCTGATCACGGATGGCTGCCAGCAGGCGCTGGACCTGCTTTGCAAAGCCTTTGTGCGCCCGGGCGAATCCATCCTGATGGAGAATCCGGCATATCCGGGGGCCCTCGCCATATTCACGAGCGGGCGCGCCAGGATTCTCGGGGTTCCGGTGAGGACCGAATCCGGCCCCGGCACGATTCCGGGCGTGGACGTTTCAGCAATCGAAGCCGTCCTCATGCAAAACCGGGTCAAAATGATTGTCCTTACGCCGGATTTTCACAACCCGACAGGTACATCGTTGCCGGTTGCCGAACGCCGCCGTCTGCTGGAGATCGCAGCGAGGTTTCAAGTTCCCATTGTTGAGGATCACATTTACGCGCGGCTGCGGGCACGGGGCGGGCAAGTTCCCTCGCTAAAGCAGTTGGACCGTTCGAATCTGGTCATACAGATCGACAGCTTTTCGAAAATCGCATTTCCGGGATTGCGGGTTGGCTGGATCGTGGCTCCTTCGAACGTAATCGACCGGCTACGCAAGGTGAAACAGTCAACCGACCTTCATACCGGACTTCTCGGGCAAGCGATCCTCGCCGAATATATGCGTCGCGGAAGGTTGAACCGTCACCTAGAACGCACCCGCAAGGCCTATAGCGGGCGTCTGGCTGCGCTGGAACAGGCATTGACACGTTATATGCCTGCCGGGACAAAATGGACGCGTCCTGAGGGCGGTATGTGCGTTTGGGTCGAGTTGCCTCCGGGATTTGATTCGAATGAATTGTTGATTCACGCCCGCGAACGCGGCGTCGAGTTCTCCCCCGGCCGGTATTTCTATTTGCAGAATCCCCAGCCCAACACGCTGCGCCTCGGCTTCGCGGGAGTTGCCGAACGCGAGATCGCTCGGGGGATCGCGACTCTGGCGGATGTATTGCGCATCGAAATGCGCAAGCGCCAGCGGGGAGCCCGCCGCGCGGAAGTACCGCGCGTTGCATTGGTGTAAATCGTCTTTAGTGGCGCAGGCTTCAGGCTGTGGGGGTTAGTCCTAGCACGGACAAAAATCCACAGGCTGAAGCCTGCGCCACTGAACCGAGTGAATCATGAACGGACGAGAGATGAAATGAAGCTCGACCCAAATCCCGAGAACCCCTGCTTCGGCTGTGGCGGCGCGAACCCGCGCGGGATGAAGCTCGCGTTCGAACAGGATGACGCCCGCCAGCGCATCGTGGGGCGTTTCCGCCTGGGGGAAGAGTACCAGGGCGGCTCGGGCTTCCTTCACGGCGGGATCATTGCATTGCTCCTGGACGAAGCCATGGGCAAGGCGGCCCGGTTTCATTCCGAGCACGCCGTCACGGCGGATCTTCGCGTCGAGTATAAGAAGCCGATCCGCGTGAACACGGAAATTGTGGTGGAGGGATTTGTGACGCGCCGCGAAGGGCGTCAGTTGTATCATGAAGGAGAGATTCGGAACGAGGCGGGGGACTTGCTTGCCCGCGGCGAAGGGCGGTTTGTCATTATCGACCGGGCAAGATACAAAGCCCAGTGAAGCGTGCAGAAGACGGCGCGCCGATGACGCCGGCATGATTTGGTTTCAACGAGGAGAAAAAGAATGACAGTGACGATGGGAAGCAACGGAAATTATGGAACCGATCAGTGGCGCGTGAAGGTGGGCCTCGCCGAAATGCTCAAGGGCGGGGTCATCATGGACGTCACCAACGCCGAGCAGGCGCGCATTGCCGAAGACGCCGGGGCCTGCGCAGTGATGGCGCTGGAGCGAGTTCCGTCCGACATTCGCAAGGAAGGCGGCGTCGCGCGCATGGCCTCGCCGAAAATTATCCGCGAGATCATGAACACGGTGAGCATCCCGGTGATGGCCAAATGCCGCATCGGCCACTTCGCCGAAGCTTCGGTACTTGAGGCGCTGGAGGTGGACTTCATCGACGAGAGCGAAGTGCTGACTCCCGCCGACGAAGAAAATCACGTCTGGAAGCACGACTACAAGGTGCCCTTCGTTTGCGGCGCGCGCAATCTGGGCGAAGCGTTGCGGCGGATTGCTGAAGGCGCAGCCATGATTCGCACCAAGGGCGAAGCCGGCTCGGGCAACATTGTCGAAGCCGTTCGCCACATGCGCACGATTACGTCGGATATGCGGCGTCTCACGACGTTGCGCGGCGACGAATTCATGCGCGTCGCGAAAGAACTCGGCACGCCGCTGGACCTCGTTCGTGAAGTTGCCAACACCGGAAAATTGCCGGTGCCGAATTTTTCCGCGGGCGGTATCGCTACTCCCGCCGACGCCGCGCTCGTTCGCCACCTGGGCGCCGAAGCCGTATTCGTCGGATCGGGAATTTTCAAGTCCAGCGATCCGGAAAAGCGCGCGAAGGCCATCGTAAAAGCCACCACACATTTCCAGGATGCCAAAGCCGTCCTCGAAGCCTCGGAAGAACTGGGAGAAGCGATGCGGGGCCTGGATATCCGACAAATCGACGAGAAGGATTTGCTGCAGACGCGCGGCTGGTAAAGTGCGGAGTCGCCGCTTGTAGTAGCACAGGCACTCTTGCCTGTGCGGTTTTCGCGATCACAATTTTGCAAGGCGGCTCGCGCGTGCAGTGTACAAAACCGCACAGGCAAGAGTGCCTGTGCTACTAAGCCCCAATCGCAAACGAGTGGGCCGCAGGTGCGTTCGAATCAGAATCACAAATAAGCATTCCATGCAAAACGAAGAATCTACAAAGCCGGGGCGCGGGGCGAGAAATTTAATGAAAATCGGAATCCTAGCCGTTCAAGGTGACTTTGAAGCGCACGCGGCGACGCTTGCGCGCCTGGGCGTCGAGCACGTATTTGTGCGTACGCCGCGCGATCTCGAAGAAGTGGATGCGGTCATCTTGCCGGGCGGAGAGAGCACGACGCAGTGGAAATTTCTCGTCGAGGAGGGCCTCGACAAAAGTCTGCTGGCGCACGCCGCGCGGGGCGGCGCGATTTTCGGCACGTGCGCCGGAGCCATCCTGCTGGCGCGCGAAGTTCGCAACCCGGCGCAGCAATCCCTTAGCCTCGCGGATATTACCGTCATTCGCAACGCCTACGGACGCCAGCTTGCGAGCGAAGTGCGCCACGGACCCACGTTGATTTCGCCCGGGCCAATCGAAATGGTATTCATTCGCGCGCCGATCATCGAACGCGTAGGGCCGGGCGTCGATGTGCTTGCGAAGTCCGAGGGCCAGCCGGTTTTGATCCGTCAAGGCCGCATCCTGATCGCGACATTTCATCCGGAACTTTCACGCGACACCACCGTGCACGAATATTTTCTGCGGATGGCGGGAGTGGACAGCGCCGCTTCGTTCAAGACTGCCAGTGATTTGGTCGGTATTTCTGAAAAGAACGGACTCTGAGTTCGCTGGAATCTGCTTTACTTATGTGGGAAGGCCTTAAGTAGCGCGGGCTTTAGCCTGTGGGGTTTAGTCCTCGCAAGGTTGAACCCCCACAGGCTTGAAGCCTGCGCTACTTAATCTCGCGAGCAAATTCTTGAGCCCTGCTGGATTTCGTGTCATTCTGGCTTGTCGAACACCCAGCCCGGGAAGATGATGATGGCTCCGCGCACTAAGGTTTTATTTCTATGCATTGGCAATGCTTGCCGCAGCCAGATGGCGGAGGCCATCGCGAAGGACAGGGCGGCGGACGTAATTGAGCCGTCGAGCGCCGGACTCGTGCCTTTTGGAGAAATTCCGAACACTACGCTCACCGTTCTCCGCGAACTTGGGATTTCCGCTGACGGTCAAAGCTCCAAGCCACTGCGCTCGGAAGACATGTCCGCGGCGGACATCGTGATCAACATGACCGGACGCTCAGGGGCAACGATTTTTACGGAACCCGTGGCGCGGGTTGAGGATTGGGACGTGGGCGATCCGTATGGATTTAATCTCGCCGTGTATCGCGCGATTCGCGATCAGATTGAAGCGCGCGTCGAGGATCTGGCGCGGCGGCTACGCGAAACCGTAGATTCGCCGGATGCGGCCTAGCCAATTTTTTGTAGCGCCAACCTTTAGGTTGGCATTTTCCTCGCAGGCAAGTGCCCGCCTGAAGGCGGTCGCTACATCTACTTTCCGAAAAGGAGATTCATGCGGCGCGAAAAAACCAGCGTGTCGCGCGAGGATTACCTGAAGGCCATCTGGGAGATGGTCCAGGAAGAGCACGAGCCGATCAGCGCGCGCCTGGCCGAGGAGCTGGGCGTGACGCCGCCGGCGGTGACGGCCGCGCTGAAGCGCATGACGCGCGACGGGCTTCTCCTCGTGCGCCGCGACGGCCGCATCGCTTTGACACGGCGGGGCAGCAGCATCGCGGACCGGCTCGCGATGCGCCACCAGCTCGCTGAAAAACTGCTCACCGAAGTCATCGGCCTCGACTGGACGCGCGCCCATGACGAAGCCGAGCGCCTCGAACACGGTATCTCCCCCGAAGTAGAGAAATTGTTGCTGGCGCGTTTCGGCGCGGAAGGTTTTTGCCCGCACGGCGTGCCGCTTCAGGGCGGCCTTGCGAAGCTGCGGCGCAAGCACGGCGCAATCCCACTTTCAGAAGTGGACACGGGCCGAACAGTCGAAGTGCTCTGTGTTTACGAGAAAGATCCGGAATTCCTGAAATTTCTTTCAGGCCTCACACTCCACCCCGGCGCGCGCGCCCGCATCCGCAAACGCGAATACGACGAGACGATGACGCTCGCGGTCGGCAAACGCACTGTTCACCTCGGCAAACCTGCAACCAGCCGAATCTGGGTCCGCGCGCTCGGGCAATAATGAATGCTCGCTCTACTTTATGAAGAATTTCCGCGCAAAGAAAAAGGGCCGAAGAAATCCTTCGGCCCTCTCCTGATTTTTAATTCATTTGCTGCTCTTGCACCCTATGAAATCGGCGTGCACACGGCTTTGACCTCGGTGTACTGCTCGAGGACTTCATGGCCCATTTCGCGGCCCCAGCCCGACTCCTTATATCCGCCGAAGGGGAGGGCGGCGTCGAACACGTTGTAGCAATTGATCCAAACGGTTCCGGCGCGGAGCAGGCTCGCGAGCCTGTGAGCTTTCTTAATGTCGCGAGTCCATATGCCAGCCGCCAAACCGTAGGTCGAGTTGTTCGCCTTGGCGGCGATTTCTTCGACGCTGCGGAAGGGAATCACTGTGACCACGGGCCCGAAAATTTCTTCCCGCACCACCTTCATTTTTTCGTTGGTGTTTACGAGGACTGTGGGCTTTACGAAATAGCCTTTGTTTCATTTCGCGAACCGCCCGTGACAGCCTTTGCGCCTTCCGAAATACCCGATTCGAGATAGCCGCAAACTCGATTCAGCTGTTCCTGGGAAACGAGAGGTCCCATGTCGCTGGACGGATCCATTCCGGGACCGACGTGAATGTCGTTTGCAAGTTTCGCGACGCCGTCCACGACTTTGTCGAAAATATCGTTTTCGACGAAGAGTCGCGAGCCCGCGCAGCAGCACTGGCCGTGGTTGAAGAAAATAGCGCTGGCGGCTCCGGGAATGGCAGCGTCGACATCGGCATCTTCCAGCACAATGTTGGGCGACTTGCCGCCAAGTTCCAGGGAAACTTTTTTCAGATTGCCGGCAGCGGCTTGCAGGATCAGCTTGCCGACCTCGGTGGAACCGGTGAATGCGACTTTGTCAACATCCGGGTGGGCCGCCAAGGCAGCGCCCGCCGTCTCTCCATAGCCCGGCACGATATTCACGACGCCGTCGGGAATGCCGGCCTCCTGAATCAGTTCGCCAAGCAAAAGTGCGGAGAGAGGCGTTTGTTCCGCGGGCTTCAGCACGACCGTGCAGCCCGTAGCGAGAGCCGGGCCAAGTTTCCAGGCCGCCATCAGCAGCGGAAAATTCCAGGGAATGATTTGTCCGACAACTCCGACCGGCTCGCGGAGCGTGTAGGCTAGAAATTGGGTAGTTCCGCCACCCGACGAAATTGGAATCGTGTTGCCTTCAACCTTGGTGGCCCACCCTGCCATGTAACGAAAATGATCGGCCGTGAGGGGCACGTCGGCAACGCGCGCGATCGTGAGAGGCTTTCCATTGTCGAGTGACTCAAGCTGCGCGAATTCTTCCAGGTGCTTTTCGATCAAATCGCCAAGTCTCCAGATCATGCGGCCGCGCTCGGATGGCGTGATTTTCGACCACGGGCCGCTGTCAAACGCGGCGCGTGCCGACTTTACCGCGCGATTGATGTCTTCCTTGTCTCCTTCGGCAACACGGGACAGGACGTCGCCTGTGGCGGGATTGTAGGTCGGAAAAGTCTTGCCGGAAGCGGCTTCGACCCACTTGCCGTTGATGAGCATTTTGTGCGTCTTCGCAACAAATTTTGAGACATTCTGGTCCAGCATCGGTACGGAGGCTGTTGTTGCCATAGGTTGTTCTCCTTCTCTGCGATTCGATTCGTGGATGCTTCGTATTGGCGAGGCGAGTCCCAAGCTACTCCCCTGGAACGAAAAATTCAAGCGGGCGATGGTTTGCCTTGAATGGCGGGAAGGAAATGTCCCGTATCGAATCAATGCGGTGTCCGAGCCACAGGCGAACAGATCGAGGATGTCGAAAAGCCTGTGGAAACAGAATTGCGATACACTGTGGACGCGTGGGACGACCGGAGTCGAGGAGTTGAAAAAGGGATCAGCATGGATCTGCGTTATCCGATTGGGAAGTATGAATCGAAGACATCGCTTACTATGGGCGAGCGCGCGGAGGCGATTGCGCAAATTGCGGAAACGCCGAAGCGCATGCGCGACGCGGTGGGCGGCCTCTCTGGTGGACAACTCGACACGCCGTACCGTCCCGGTGGGTGGACTTTGCGCCAGGTTGCACACCACGTGCCGGACAGTCACATGAACGCCTATGTGAGAACAAAGCTGGCACTCACCGAAGACGAGCCGATTGTGAAGCCGTATGAAGAAGGGCTGTGGGCTGAGCTCTCGGATTCGCGGGAAACGCCCGTCGAAGTTTCTCTCGCGCTGCTGGAATTCCTGCACCTGCGTTGGGACATTTTGCTGCGCTCGCTGCAGGCGGGGGATTTCGCGCGCCGTTTGCGGCATCCGGCTGTGGGCTTGATGACGATTGATAACGTGGTCCACCACTACGCCTGGCACGGACGCCACCACGTGGCGCACATCACTTCGCTGCGCCAGCGCGAAGGGTGGAACTAGCCGGCGTGATGCTCACTGCGCTGCGCTACTTCTGGATCACGGCGAAAGGCTTCCGATTGCGCCCGTGGGCCAGCCCTTACGTTCGCTGGCGCCTCGAAACTTTTTTTGGCGGAGACATGCACGCGCTGGGGCCGGCGGAATTTTTCCGCCTCATCTGGCGCGAGCGCAAGCAACTTTCCCAATTCATCGCTTGGGTAGCGGAGCGCTGGCGAGTGCAACACGGACGCCCAAACTGACCTGTCCCGTGTCTGTGAGTGCTATACTTACACCAGAGATTCAACAGTTCTAAATCTTTCTCTTCAGCAATCCGCTATGAACGAACTGAAAATATTTCAGAAGACGGAATCGCTCCACGAAGGTCGCTGGTGGGAGCCGGTGCCGGACGGGCGCGTGCACTGTTATCTTTGCCCGAGGCATTGTCACATCGGGGAAGGGCAGGCCGGGTTTTGTTTCATACGTGTGAATCAAGGAGGAAAGCTCTACAGCCTGGGCTACGCTTCGCCGGCGGCGTTGCAAATCGATCCGATCGAAAAGAAGCCGCTCAATCATTTTCTGCCGGGCACGCGCGTGTTTTCGCTCGGCACCGCGGGCTGCAACATGGGCTGTTTTTTCTGCCAGAACTGGGACATTTCAAAATCAAAGGCCGACCAGGTTCGTTCGACGCACATTCCTCCGGAAGACATTGTCGCGCTTGCCATTCGTTACGGCTGCCCGTCCATCGCATTTACCTATAACGAGCCGACCATCTGGGGAGAGTACGTGATCGACATTTGCCACGCCGCGCGGGAAGCGGGAATCCGCACGGTCATGGTGACGAACGGCTATATTACGCGGGAAGCATTTCACGACATCTACGATCAGGTGGATGCGGCGAATGTGGACTTGAAAGCGTTCACCGAAGGATTTTACGGCCGCATCACACTCACCCATTTGCAGCCTGTCCTCGACATGCTCACGTGGCTGAAAGAGGAAACGAACGTTTGGTTTGAGGTCACCAATCTTCTGATTCCAACGCTGAACGATGACCCTCGCGAGATCAAGCAGCTCACTGACTGGATTCTGGAACATCTCGGCGCGGACGTGCCGTTGCATTTCACTGCATTCCATCCCGATTTCAAGCTGCAGGACAAGCCTAGAACGCCGCCCGAAACGCTACACGCCGCCCGGGAAATTGCGCTTGCCGCGGGCTTGCACTACGTCTACGAAGGGAACATCCATGGCGGCGCCGCTCACACCTTCTGTCCGGGCTGCGGCAAACTTGTGGTTCGCCGTGCCTGGCACGACGTTTTGGAAAACTCGCTGCGCGACGGCGCGTGTCCCTCCTGCGGCCAAAAAATCCCTGGCCGGTGGACCAATGCTCCCCCTACATGCAACCGTGCGATCCTGGGAGCGTTTGATAAAGCAGCAAGCAAATATGGCGCGTTGAATATTTGAATTGTGCCGCTGCGCGGTTCGAAGCGGCGCGATAAGCAATCAGTGCCGGTCGAATATTCACGAAATGTAAATCTCAAATCGAAAATGTTGAATTTCAAATCTCACATTTCAGATTAAAAATCTTGGAACACGACACCCCGTCACCGGCAATTCATCACCAGTCACCAGTCACCAGTCACCAGTCACCAGTCACCAGTCACCAGTCACCAGTCACCATTAGCTCAAATGGCTTCC
>Ga0210409_10005829_pt1 | contig 12892 bp, 9 predicted proteins | sample IncBWH17MmetaG_FD_161649 | JGI IMG/M metagenome (GOLD analysis project Ga0210409, IMG submission 161649) | Forest soil microbial communities from Barre Woods Harvard Forest LTER site, Petersham, Massachusetts, United States - Inc-BW-H-17-M | ecosystem: Environmental > Terrestrial > Soil >...
GCGCAACCGACCAGAGATTCGTAGTGACCGCGGTGCCCGACGGAAAAAAGGGCGAGCGCCTCGTCGTCCTGCACACGCTGCCGCCCGCGGAACTGCAGTCCGTGCTCGAGCGGCTGGGCGAATTGGGGCTGCCGAATCTGTGGACGCCACGCCCCAATCAATTTTTCGCGGTCGAAGAAATGCCGCACCTCGGCACCGGCAAACTCGACCTGCGCCGCGTCCGCGAAATGGCCCTCGAGCTCTCGCCCGCGGAGAAGTCGCCGGCCTGAATGCGCCCGACCGTCGGAATTCGCATTTCACCCTCGCCGGAAAACCGTTCAATTTTATTTTTCGCCATTCGCGAGTTTTTTCTTGCGTGTCCTGATCGCGTTCGCTAATATCGGCCACGCTGGAGAATATTCGGCATGAACATAAGCGACAAACACAATTCGTTGCCGTGGCAAGCGATCGTATCGCTGCGCCGGGATTGTGGCCGACTTAGCTCCGGTCCCGCGAAGTAAGTAACTCCAAGCAGCGCAATCGTTTCCAAAGCAATTCGCTCAGATTCCTGAGCCGTTCCATATTCACGCGCGCTTTTCTTCTCCGGCGCGCCAGCCCGGGACGCATTTCCCGTCCCCCAGAAAGGTGATGCCATGGGCATACACGTGAGAAACGGCACGCCGATGCACGGCCCGTCGTTGTGCGAATCGTGCATGCACGCGCATCTGGAGAGCGGTTTCAGCGAGAGCGAGGAGCAGGTGATCTGCACCTTCACCTGGCCCAATCATCGCGTCCGGTTCCGTGTGCGCAAATGCAACGACTACATGGAAATGAAGCGCCAGACATTAAAGCAGATGGAGGAAATGGCCTGGGTGCTGATGCCGAGAGACGGAAAGCGCGTAACCGGCTTCGTTCGTCCGGGCGACATTCCGGAAGAGCACCAGATCGAGATCGAGCTTGATGAGAGCAAGTAACTTCTCGCCAGCAGCGTCAGGGCGTGGCGAAACGGCGTTGGAGGCGCGGGGCGGCGCTGGTCCCGCGCCTCGAGGTCAGTCATGAAGCTTCGCACAAAGAGAAAGCTGGAGAGGAGAAAGGGAGTGAGCGAGACGGGCTACAACGTAATCGTTGCCGAGACCGGCGTGCCCATCAAGGCGTGGACGAAGGGTGTGCCTCTGGAAGCGCAGGCGCGGCAGCAGCTGCTCAACGTCGCGCAGCTCCCGTTCATTTTCAAGTGGGTCGCGGCCATGCCGGACGTGCACTGGGGAATCGGTGCGACCGTAGGCAGCGTGATTCCGACGAAGGGCGCGATTATCCCGGCGGCAGTGGGTGTGGACATCGGCTGCGGCATGATGGCGGTGCAGACGGACCTACACGCCGGGGATCTGCCCGAGAATCTCAAGGGGATTCGCTCGGCAATCGAGAGGGCGGTGCCGCACGGCCGCACGAATCACGGCGGACCTGGCGATCGCGGCGCGTGGTCGAACATCCCCGCGCACAACATGGACGTGTGGGCGAACCTGAAGCCGCGCTACGACTCGATTCTCGAAAAGCATCCGAAGTTGGATCGCGGAAATCACGCGAACCATCTCGGGACGCTCGGCACCGGCAATCACTTCATCGAAGTGTGCCTGGACGAAGCGGACTCGGTCTGGTTCATGCTGCACAGCGGATCGCGCGGCGTGGGCAATCGAATGGGCAGCTATTTCATTGAAATCGCTCGGAAGGATATGGAGCGACTGTTCATTCGTCTGCCCGACCGAGATCTGGCGTATTTCCCGGACGGCTCGGAGCATTTCAAGGACTACGTCGAGGCCGTCGAGTGGGCGCAGGATTTCGCCCGCTGGAATCGCCAGCTGATGATGGAGCAGATCGTGGGCGCCGTGCGCGGTTGCGGGGAAGTTCGTCCGTTCGCGGCCGAACTGAAGGCCATCAACTGCCACCACAACTACGTGGCCCGCGAAAATCACTACGGCGAAAACGTTCTGGTGACGCGGAAAGGTGCCGTACGCGCGCGTGTGGGCGATATGGGAATCATTCCCGGCAGCATGGGAGCCCGTTCCTACATCGTGCGCGGTAAGGGAAACGCCGAGAGTTTCACGAGCTGTAGCCACGGTGCGGGCCGTGCGATGTCGCGCACGGAAGCGAAGCGGCGCTTTTCCATCAAGGATCACGAACGCATGACGGCGGGCATCGAGTGCCGCAAGGACGCGGACGTGATTGACGAAACTCCGGCTGCGTACAAGTCCATCGAAGACGTGATGGCGGCGCAAGCCGATCTGGTCGAAGTCGTGCACACCCTGCATCAGGTGGTATGCGTGAAGGGATGAACGAAATCAGCCAGCAACAAGTTCTCGAACGTCCTGGCCGGGGCATACCTCTCGGTGCGGGGACCCACGGTGCGCGACGCAACAGGTGCTAGCCAGTCGCGTGGCCGGGGTCCCGCCTCGGCCCGGCGCTCGGGAAGCTATGACATGTGAAAGAAATGGTACTGCTCGCGGTCTTGCTCACGCATCTATTTTTTCGACTGCTGCGGGTTTTCATAAGTGAGGCGACCTGCCGATGGAGAGCCCGAAACCGAAGACTAGCCGACAACTGGAACGGCTTGCGATCGCGGTAAACGGAGCGTCCCTTGATTGCCGAGGGGCGCTCCGATTGCTCGCGCATGGCAGGTTCTAGAAAAGCCCGACCTTGATGTGCAGGAATTTCTTCGGGTTCTGCCGGAAATCGCCGACGAGCGACCGCAGATCGCCGGTCAGCCCGGTCATGTTGTCGTACAACGCCGGGTCGGTGAACATCTTCCCCATGGTGCCCTGATTGGAATTCATTTTCGCGGTGGCATCGCGAACGTTTGCGGTCGCTTCCCTCATGTTCGAGTACAGCGTATCGTCGGTGGCGAGTTTGCCCAGCGTGCCCTTGCCAGCTCTCACGTCGCCGATCACCGCATTGCCATTGTCCGCGAGACTCTTGATGCTGTTGTAGGCGCTCGGGTCGTAAACCAATTTGCCCACGGTGCCCTGCTGGTCGTGCACGGCCGAGAGAACATCATCAAACTTGTTGTACATTTCGTCCGACGCGACCAATTTGCCGATGCTTCCGTGTCCCTGCTGAATCGAGGTCACCACCGAGTCGAGCTTGCCGACTGTGCTGTCGAGGTGGTTATAAAGCTGCGGATCGTTCAGGAGCTTGGCGAGCGTGCCATTCCCGTTGCGAATTTGACCAACGACTCCGGTCAACTCATCCGAGAGAGAGCTCAGTTTTGTCATGAGATCGGAGCCACGCTGCACCGCTTCCTTCATCCCCGGTACGTTCGACTGTGGCACTTCGCCGCCAGGAGGAATCACGGTGCCGGTAATGCCGCGGGTGATGGTGACGTAGCGGTCGCCAAGCAAACCCGCAGTGACCAGGGTCGCGGAGGAGTCGGTGCGAATCTGATCCTCGAATTTCTTGCCAATGCTCAGCCCCAGTGTGATGTTGTGAAGATGGTCTGGCGGGTTCGGCGTAAGGCCCAGCGATTCGACACTGCCGACCTCAATACCGTCGAGTGTGACGGGCGCGCCTGTCTGGAGTTCGTCGACCTCGGGCAGATAGGTGATCAGGCGGTACTTCGGCCCGAAAGATCCCGCGCCAGTGACGTAGAAGATTCCGACCATAATGATCAGCAGCGCCACCGCCACGAAAATTCCGACGCGCAAATCCGTCCAGGTCAACTGCTTTCGTTGTGCCATTCCAATCCCTCCTCGGTAATCACGATTGCGAATCCTACTCTGCGGAAGCCAAAAATTTCTTCAAATAATCGTCGGACGAATGCAACACGTCGTCGGTCGAACCTTCGAAATAGACCTGCCCTTCGCGTATAACGATGACATTGGTCGGGGCATCGGTTCCGCACACGCTCTCCCGGGCTATAGGCCGCGCGCCATTCCCATCGAGGGACACGACGCGATTGGCGGCCTTGTCGAAACGATAATGCGCCAGGCCGAAAGCGTCCTGGACGCGATGCGTCGCAAGCAGCGAGGTGACTCCCTGCAGATCGCGGCCGCGCAGAATCAGCGTGATGATCGTTTGCGAAGTCAACGGATCGAGTCCGGCGGTCGGCGAATCGTAAAATACCACCGGCGGATGGTCTATCAGCGCCCGCGCGATGGAAACGCGACGGCGCATGCCCCCGGAAAGTTCGGCGGGATATTTCTCGATTGCGGCTTCCAGCTCCACGAACCGTAAAGTCTCCAGCACGCGCTGTTCGACCTCCTCTTCCGGAACTTTTTCTTCGCGCAGGCGAAACGCGACGTTTTGGTCGACGGTCATCGAATCGAAAAGCGCGCCCTCCTGAAAGACAAAGCCGAGGCGGCGCCGGAAATCGAGCAGTTCGTCTTCGTTCATCTGGTCGATATTGTGGCCCATCACCCAGATGTGCCCCTGGTCGACGCGCATCAGGCCCGCCGCCAGTTTCATGATCAGCGTTTTCCCGGAACCGCTCTCCCCGAGAAACACTTTCGTCTCACCGGGCAGCACCGTGAAGGAAACGCCGCGGAGCACGTCGCCCTCCTCGAAACCCAGGCGCACATCCTTGAATTCGATAAGGGGTTTGCCGGGATCGATGGTGGTGCGGTCGAGCAGCGGCGCCGGGCGGGACGGGTGCGGCATGCTGGGATTATAGATGGAAACTACGGCGAATCGCAGCGGAGCATTTGCACCCGCGGATGTCGGCGCAAGAAGTTCGGAAACGGCGATTCCGGTTGCAATTTGCGGACGGCGCGGCCTTTACGGGCGCGAGTGCCTCCGGTAGAATTCTTCGTCTGTCTCGAAAGGTAAGGCATCACCCAACATGCTGCGATTTGTAACTGCCGGAGAGTCCCACGGGCAGGCGCTGGTCGCCTGGATATCCGGTCTGCCCGCCGGAGTGCCGGTGGACCTCGAGTTCATGGGACGCGAGCTGCACCGGCGGCAACTGGGCTACGGACGCGGGGGGCGCCAGCGCATCGAAAAGGATCAGGCGGATTTTCTGGCCGGGGTGCGTCACGGAAAGACGATCGGCGCGCCCATCGCTCTGCGCATCGAAAACCGCGACTGGAAGAATTGGGAAAAAGCGATGCCGGTCGAAGACAGCGAAGGCGCGGACGACGCGCAACGCCGCCTGACCGCGCCGCGCCCGGGACATGCCGATCTCGCCGGGTCGCAAAAGTTCAATTTTCACGACGCGCGCTACGTGCTCGAGCGCGCTTCCGCGCGCGAAACGGCCGCCCGCGTGGCGGCCGGGGCGCTGGCCAAATCGCTGCTGCGCGAATTCGGCATTTCGATTCTGAGCCACACCATCGCCGTGGGCCATGTGCGGCTGGAACGCGCGGCGACGTGGGAGGAAATCGTCGCGGTCTGCGGAAATCTGGAATCGCCGCTGCGCTGCGTGGACCCCGAAACGGAAGCGCGCATGAAAGCCGAAGTGGATCACGTGCTGCGCGCCGGCGATTCGGTCGGAGGAATTTTCGAAGTCGTGGCGCGAGGCCTTCCGCCGGGGCTGGGAACGCACGCGCAGTGGGACGAAAAACTCGATGGCCGGCTGGCGCAAGCGGTGATGTCGATTCAGGCGGTGAAAGCGGTTGAGATCGCCACGGGCGTTGCGAATTCAGGAAGTTATGGCTCGGAAGTGCAGGACGAGATCCGCTACGACGCAGCGAGAAAGCGATTCGACCGGTTGTCGAATCGCGCCGGCGGGCTCGAAGGCGGCATCACGAATGGTCAGGACGTGGTGGTGCGCGGATACTTGAAACCGATTTCGACACTGCGGCGGGCGCTGCTGACCGCGGACATGAACACCAAGGAGGAAGTAAAGGCGGCCTATGAGCGCTCGGACGTCTGCGTGGTTCCGGCCGGCGGTCTGGCCGGCGAGGCCATGGTGGCTTTCACGCTGGCGGGCGCGTTCATGGAAAAGTTCGGCGGGGACTCGCTGGAAGAGACCCGCAGGAATTTCGACGGATATCAGCGGCAACTCGATAATTTCTAGCGGCGTTGTTTCAGGAAGGCTGGCGGGAAAAGGCGCGATGATCCATCCCATTGTGAAATTCGGCGATCCGGTGCTGGAGACGCCCGGCAAACCGGTGGACAAATTCGACGCGGAACTGCAGGCGCTGGTGGACGACATGTTCGAATCCATGTACGCGGCGAACGGCGTGGGGCTGGCCGCGCCGCAGATCGGCATCAGCAGGCGCGTGGCGGTGATTGATGTGAGCAACGGGAAAAACGCGGAGGCGAAAATCGTCTGCGCGAATCCGGAAATCATTCACGCCGAAGGAGAGCAGCGCGAAGAGGAAGGCTGCCTTTCGGTGCCGGGGTTCCGCGGACACGTGGCGCGGCCGCAGTACGTGACCGTGCGCGCACAGGACGCTTCGGGAAAGGAATTCGAGATGCGCGGCGAAGGATTGCTGGCTCGCGCGTTCTGCCACGAGATTGACCACCTCAACGGAATCCTCTTCATCACCCACCTCAGCCTGCTTAAGCGGGACATGATCAAGCGGAAAATCCGCAAACTACGAAAAGCCGGCGACTGGTAGGCGCGCCGTGGCGCTGCGAATGATCTTCTGCGGCACTCCGGCGTTCGCCGTGCCGTCGCTCGAACGGCTGATCGCGGAACCGGAATTTGAAATCGCCGGAGTGGTCACGCAGCCCGACCGCCCGCGCGGCCGGGGCCAGGAAGTTTACGGATCGCCCGTGAAAGAGGCGGCCGTTGCCGCCGGAATTCCCGTCTACCAGCCCGCAAAGATCAAATTGGACGAGGGATTCGAGTATTTCGAACGGCTCGCGCCCGATGCCGTGGTCATCATCGCTTACGGACAAATCATTTCGCAGCGGCTGATCGATATTCCGCGGCTGGGCTGGATCAATGTGCACGCGTCGCTGCTGCCGAAATATCGCGGCGCGGCTCCAATCAATTGGGCCATCGCCAATGGCGAAAAACGCACCGGGCTCACAACCATGCGAATCGATGCGGGCCTGGACACAGGGCCCATGCTGCTGAATTACGAGACCGAAATCGGCGCGGATGAAACCGCACCGGAGCTGACGGCGCGCCTGGCGAATGCAGCCGCACCGCTGATTGTGGAAACGCTCGAGAAACTCGATCGCGGCGAAATCACGCCGACACCGCAGGACAATTCGAAGATGTCTCTGGCGCCGCCGCTGAAAAAAGAGGACGGGCGGATTGACTGGTCGCTCGACGCGCGGAAAATCCACAACCGCATTCGCGGACTCCAGCCCTGGCCCGGCGCGTTCACGACCTTTCGTGGAAAGAATTGCCAGATTTGGGGCAAGCCGCTGAGGCCAGTGGCGGCCGGCGACGCGCCCGGCATTATCCTGGCGACGCAAGAGGAAGGCTTGCTGGTGATTTGCGGCGGCGCCACCGTCCTGCGCGTTGAACAGGTTCAGCTCGAAGGCCGCGCCCGCGTCACCGACCGCGAGTTCATGAACGGCGCGCGCGTCAAGCCAGGCGAGCGCTTCGGCGCATAGAGCTGCGCCATGGCCGTCTCCAAATCCCGACAAATCGCATTCGAGGTGCTGCGCCGCGTCGAGGCAGAGGGCGCGTACGCGAGCGACGCGCTGCACGCGGAGCTGGGCGCGAGCGTGAAACCAGCGGACGCGGCGCTGGCGACCGAACTCACCATGGGCGTCCTGCGCTGGCGGCGCCTGCTGGATTTTCTGCTGGAGCGCCAGCTGAAGAAGCCCGTCGAGCGGCTCGATCTGGCCGTGGCGCTGGCGCTGCGCATGGGCGCTTACCAGCTTCGGCATCTCGAAAAAATTCCGGCTCGCGCGGCGGTGAACGAATCGGTCGAGCTGGTCAAGAGAGCGCGGAAGGCGTCAGCGGCATCGCTGGTAAACGCGGTCTTGCGACGGATCGCGGACAACTCAAAATCTCCCGCTGAGGAATATCTGCCGCCGAACACCGCGCCGGCTGAACGCCTCGGAATTCTGCACTCGCATCCGACCTGGATGGTTGAGCGCTGGCTCACGCGGTTGGGCGAGGCGCGCACGGTCGCACTGCTGGAAGCTGACAACCGCGCGCCGCGATTGAGCTGCGCGCTGCATGATTCCGGCGAACGCCAAGAAATCGTACGCGCGCTCGAGCAAGCCGGAATGCGCGTGGAGCCGGGCACGCTGCTGAAATCCGCGTTCGCCGTCAGCGGCGGCAGCCCGGCGCGCACGGAAGCGTTTCGTGCGGGTCAGATTTCGATTCAGGATGAGGCGTCTCAGGCAATTCCTCTGCTGCTGGGCGTCCGCTCCGGCGACCGGGTGCTCGATCTGTGCGCCGCACCGGGAGGTAAAACGCCCGCACTCATGCGCGCTGCAGCCACCGAAGGTTTCGTCATTGCCGCCGATCGCCACGCGCACCGGTTGAGGGCGATGCAGGCGCAATTCAAGCGGTTGCGACTCGGCAGCGCGCAGCTCGTCGAGCTCGACGCGACGAACGCGCTCCCCTTCGGCGGCGAGTTCGACAGAATTCTGGTGGACGCGCCGTGCTCGGGCACCGGCACGCTGGCGCGACATCCGGAAATTCGCTGGAGGCTTGGTGCCGGGCAGTTGGCCGAATTTCACGAAGAACAAGCGCGCATGTTGGTTGCGGCGCTTGCGCATTTGGCGCGGGGCGGCAGGCTGCTCTATTCCACGTGTTCGATCGAGCCGGAAGAAAACGAGGACGTCATCGCTGAGGTTTTGAAGGCCATTCCGTCGGTGCGGAGCGTTCCGGCGAGTGAAGCCGCGCGAGCGCTTGAACCGCTTCTCGCACCGAAAGTCGAATCTTCCACGCTATTCGCCGCAGACGGTTATTTCCGCACTTTTCCTTCCGCGCATCGCACCGACGGATTCTTCGCCGCCCTGCTCGAAAAAATCTAGAAGCATCGCATACGTATTCGCGTTCGCCTGCGCCTTCCCGGTTGGCAATCGTGTGGTTACCGTCTTGCTTTGCTACTTCTGACGCGCGCGTCCAGGTTGGAGCGTTGGGCGGCCGCTTCGTTGAGATTCGTTGATATTCAAAGGGATTTCGGGCGTTTAGGGGGTCAGGTAATGAAACGATCCGTCCTATTATTCGTAGGTGTATGTGTTTTGGGATTTTTGACGCAGTTCGCGGGCGCGGCGTTCGCGCAAAATGCGACCGGTCGGGTGATCGGAACGGTCACCGACCAGCAGGGCGCGGCGGTCCCCGGCGCCAAAGTTACGGTCACCAACACGGCCACGCACATTGCAAACACTACCGTGACGGGCGGCGACGGGACTTTCACGGTGCTGAATCTCCCGATCGGACCGTACCGAGTGGACGTCGAGCACGAAGGATTCAATAAGGTTTCCACGAAGGAAAACCGGCTAGAGATCAATCAGTCGCTGCGGTTCGACGTGGCTTTGAAGTTAGGCGCCGTCACCCAGACGGTCACCGTCGAATCCCAATCCTCACGGGTGGAGACGGCGAATCCAACCGTGGGCGCTACCGTCACCGGCGAGGAAATTCAGCAGGCTCCGCTCAATGGGCGCAACGTGCTGAGCCTGGCGCTATTGCAGCCGGGCGTGACCGAATCAAACCCCGACAACACGGGTGCAGGCGGCTACAGCAACGGAGTCGGCGGGTACAGCGTCGCCGGCGGACGCACGGATTCGGTGACGTTTCTGCTGGACGGCAACTTGAACAACAACTTGCTCGACAACGGAGTGGTGTTCAATCCGAACCCCGACACGATCGCAGAATTCCGCGTGCTGGAAAGCAATTACACCGCAGAATACGGCCGCAACGGCGGCGGCATCATCAGCGAGGTGACCAAATCCGGAACCAACGCCTGGCACGGCAGCGCATTCAATTTCTTGCGCAACGGCGACCTGGATGCGAATTCGTATTTCAACCACCTGAACAGCATCGTCAATGAGATGCCCATTCCTCGCGATCCCCTGCGCCGCAACCAATTCGGCGGCACGCTCGGCGGACCGATCACGATTCCTCACCTGGTCAACGGCAAAGACCGGTTCTTCTTTTTCGTCGGCTACCAGGGTCAACGGCAATCCGATCTGGCAACGCCGTCGCAGTCCCAGGTCGATGTCCTCACCCCTGCAGAAGTGAACGGGGACTTTTCGCAGGCCGGGCCGAACAGAGGCCCGGATCCCAACGTGACCTGTTTCCTCACCGGATTCTGGCAGAACACGGGCGTGCCGTCGGAGCCGGACGGCAGCGGATGCGGAATCGTCAATCCGATCACGATGGTTGCCGCTCAGGGGACGCCGCACCCGTTCTTTCAAGCGGCCGCACAACCTGCCGCTTGCGCGGTATTAGCCTGCGCGCTCGATCCTACGAAGTTCAATCCGATTTCGCTCGAATACATCAACAAGGGGCTGATGCCCGTCACATCCAGCGGGGTGATCACGCCGACTAGCGCCGCCACAAACAACGACAACGAGCTGACCATGCGATTCGACTTCTTGATAACGCCGAAAGATCAATTGACGACAACCATCGGCGGCGAACGCAATCCCCAATTGAGCCCATTCATCACGGAATCGAATCAGGTGCCCTGGGCGAACGTCCCGGGATTTTCCACGACCACTAACAGCAACGACTATTTCCTGAACGTGGCATACACCCGGACGATTTCCGTCAACATGCTGAACGAGTTGCGATTCGGAACTCAGCGGCAATTCCAGTTGCAGGGGGTTCCCCTGGGCGCAAACACGCAGTTCACTGCGAAAGCCCTCGGGTTCACGAATTTGACGCCGGATAATCCCACCGGGCCGCCGCTTTTTGACATAGACAACGAAGCCACAAATGTCGGCTACACGTTCTCGGGGCCGTCATCGCTGGCCAATAACACTTTTGGAGTGTCCGACACGTTTACGTGGATTCGCGGCAAGCACACCTGGAAAATGGGCGGGGGAATATCCGCGTATCAGAACAACCAATTATTCGATTTCATCACCAACGGCCTCTATGATTTCGACGGCACGTTCACCGGCAACGGCTTCGCCGACTTCCTGCTCGGCGCTCCCACCGACTATCTGCAGGGTGCCGCGGCGCCGTCCAACATTCGCACCAAGTCCACGGATGCATTTTTCCAGGATGAGTGGCGCGTCAGCAAACGATTCACGCTGACCATGGGCCTGCGCTATGAATACAACTCTCCCAAGTCCGACACGCTCGGCCGCACGTTTTCCATTATTCCCGGCCTTCAGTCCACGCGATTTCCCAACGCTCCTCCGGGACTCGTCTTTCCCGGCGACAAAGGCGCGCCGAGCGGCGTCAATTTCCCGGACACCAAGAACTGGGCGCCGCGTTTCGGGTTCGCCTGGAATCCCGACGGTCACGGCAAGACGAGCATCCGCGGCGGATTCGGGATTTTCTACGACATCCTGAAGGCCGAGGACAATTTCCAGTTCAACGGCCAGCCGCCGTTTTTCAGTCTGGCGAACTTTTCGTTCCCAACCAGCTTGCCGAACAGTTGCGTCGCGGCTCCTCCGGCCGCTTGCGTGAACTACTTCAGCGATCCTTTCGGCTCCACGGGCAATCCGAACACGTTTCCGTCGGTGCCCCAATTGAGCGGAACGCAGTACTTCTCGACGCCCGGGAGCCTGCCGTTCGGGTCGCAGCTCTTTTTCGTCGATCCGCACCTGAAGACGCCCTATACCTACCAGTACAACTTGAGCCTGCAGCGTGAAATTGTTCCCACGCTGGTTCTCGAAGTGAACTATCTCGGCAGCAGCTCGCACGGTCTTACCGCGCTGCAGGACATAAATCCATTCGTTCTCGGCACCACGGATCACGTTCTCAATCTTTTGCCCGGCACCAGCTCCTGCCCCGATGCTTCCGGGAACAGCACCTCCGGCTCCTTCGACACAACCTGCACGTTCGGCGCTCTGGACGAATTCAAAAACGTCGTGAACGCAAATTACAACTCGCTGACGGCCAGCCTGACCAAGCAGACGGGCAGCACATCGCTTGGGGTCATGTACTTCACCCTTGGCTACACCTATGCCCACAACATTGACAACGCGTCCGGCTTCCGCCAGCGCAGCGACCAGGTCCCCTCGTACGATCCTGAACTGTTGCGCGCCTCGAGCGACACGGATATACGGAACCGGCTGACATTCAGCGGCGCGTGGAATCTTCCCTTTGACCACGCCTGGGCATCCGGACCAAAGCGCCTGACGCAGGGTTGGTCGGTTTTTCCCATCCTTACTTTGAGATCGGGATTCCCGCTCAACGTGTTCGCCGATTTAGCCGCCGACAGCGGATCCTTTTCAGAAGGACCGTCGGGAGCAGGCGATTTCATCGTTGCGAATGCCAACGTGATAGGGCCAACGCCCTTGCTCGACCCGCGGCAACAGCGAACCGTCAATGGCAGTTCACTGATTTCCTGCCAGCTCCTTCCCGGAAACCCAAACTCGTGCGGAAACTATTGGTTTAACCCGGGAAGCTTCAGCATTAACCAGAGCGCGGACAATAACCCTGCGGATCCGAACCTCTGCTCCGAGCTCGCCGACGAGCCTCCGGGTACGTTCCCGTCGGATACCCAAGCGGTGCTCTGCCCGCAGCTGCGCACCTACGGCACTTACCGGCGGAACTCACTGAGCGGTCCGGGGCTGGTGAATCTCGACTTCAGTGTGTCGAAGGTCACCGCGCTTACGGAGAAACTCAATCTGGAAATCCGCGGCGATTTTTTCAACATCCTGAACCACGCCGAGTTCGCCAATCCAGACACGAATCCGACCAGCCCCACGTTCGGCCAGATCTTGAACACCGGCGTACCCGGAGACGAACGCCCGAGGATCATCCAGCTCGCGGCGCGGTTTAGTTTCTAGTCGCACGGCGCGCACGATTTTCACCACTCGTGCTAGTCTCCCCATGGGAGGAGCCGGCGAATGACCATGGCGGAACGCCTGCAGTGGGTTTTGCGGA
>Ga0210409_10005831_pt1 | contig 12886 bp, 10 predicted proteins | sample IncBWH17MmetaG_FD_161649 | JGI IMG/M metagenome (GOLD analysis project Ga0210409, IMG submission 161649) | Forest soil microbial communities from Barre Woods Harvard Forest LTER site, Petersham, Massachusetts, United States - Inc-BW-H-17-M | ecosystem: Environmental > Terrestrial > Soil >...
AGGAAGAGCCGGGATGTTCCGGACTGATCCTTGTAGGGCGACTTCCGCAGGAGTTCAAGGCCTTTCTGGTTGGCGGCGACTTCCTCTTCGGGAGTGCGCGCAAAGCCGAAGTGGCGGAAGGCTTCGCGCTCATCGAAGCGCAGTCGATTGATGAATGCGTATTGCGCGTCCATGCGATGGCCAAGGACGACGTGGCCGAGCTCGTGGGCGAGAATCGCCGCGAGGCTGGCCTCGTCCGGAAGCACGTCCACCAAGCCGCGGCTGAGGACGATGGTGTGGCCGACAGTGAAAGACTCGAGCGTTGAGATCATGAGCACGCGGCAGCGGACGTCCGGCTCGATGTCGAGGTTATTGCTGACTTCAAGATTGTTGACGACGGTTTCGAGCACTTTATCCACGTCGCCGTGGGGCGCCAGTAAGCCCAGGCGCTCCATGCTCTCGACGAGGTTGTCTTCGGCCTGGCGGCCCCAGGAACGCTGCGCCTGAAGAGGGGAGTAGTCGTTGGCCATTTCCGCTTCGTCTTTCACGGGCGCCTCGACCAGAACTTTGTTCAGCTCTTGCTCTTCCCGGACATGGCCCAGGTTGTAGCCCCACAGGCGGGTTTGCGCGCGGAAGGGCTTGAAAGCCAGCCGCTTGGTCTGCGGATCCTGAACGTCGCCTTCCTGGCTGTAAATGAAGGCGGGGAGCCACTGATTTTTTCCGGCGTTGGCGCGCCAACTGTCAAAGTTGAAGTAATTGCTGATCAAAGATGAGCCGCCATACGCGCCGTTGAAACGCACGATGTGATAATCCTGATCCTCGACCCAAATGCGGCCGACAAAGCGGCCTTTGTCGCTCTTGGATACCGGGTCCACGTCGAAAACCAGGCAGCGGACATCGCCGAGGAATTCGCGGCGAACGTATTCGAACTTGTAGTGGCCGCGATCGAAGTTATACACGTCGACGTAGATCATCTGCAGGAAGCCCTGCGGGAGAAATTCCGTGGCGAAGAAATTATTGAAGCTGCCGAGAATCTTGTGTTTGGATCCCTTGCCGTTGATGAGCGGTTCAACTTCCACACCACGGGCGAGTTCGGCGCGGCCGAGAAAATATTTGTCGCCGGCGGGAGCGGTGCCGAGATGCTTGTCCGTGCGAAAGTACTGGATGTAGGTTTCGACTAGAGGAGAGTATTGGCGAAACGACTGCGTTTCGGCTTGCTCTTGCGCAACAATTTTATCCACCACTTGGGCGAGTGTCGAGGAATCTTGCGCGGCTGCGGCTTGCGGCAATGCGACAAAAGCAAATGCGATGAGAGAGAGTCTCAGCGTTTTCATAAGTTTTTTCGATACCCGTAGGTGACGGATACAGCCCCCACGCCGGAGGCTACGCCTTGGCGAGTATGCTGCCATCTGTACTGAGGAGCAGTTTAAGTACAGCGGTATTGGCGTTTGGCTGGGCGGCCGGTCGGCCCTTCCTCGCCAGGGAAGGGAATGAAATGGCGATGGAATAGGGCCGTCGAGAGAAGATTCCGCAAAAAACACGGAAGTGTCCGGAATTGGACAGCTTGAGAAAGAGATTGGTTCGAAAATAAAGATAATAGTGAAGAGGGGGCCACGGTGCCAAACGATTCCCACCGGAGAGCTGCGGAATTTCATGAACTGGCGGCACACGCGCATCGCACTGCGGCAGCGCACCACGGAAAAGAGGATCACCTGACGGGACACGAGCTCTCCAAGCAAGCCCTGGAACATGCCAGGAAAGCATTCGAATGGTCGCAAGAAGCGCATGGGAAGTCCGCGAAAGCAGCCGGGAAGACCTAAACGTGCCTGGACAGCCGGCAAAAGAGGAGCGATTAATGAAGCGCACGAACCACGGAAACCACACGGACCATAAGAATCACGCGAACCACACCGCTTCGCGCCTTGGAGGCTTCACTTCAGGCGCCGACCTGGGAGGCAAGGTCTCGCGCTACCGAGACAAACAAAACATCTACACGCAAGGCGCGCCGGCCGGCACGCTTTTCTACATCGAAGAAGGAGGAGTGCGGCTGAGTTCGCAATCGAAAGAGCAACCCACAGCAGTAACGGCGATTTTGGGCGCGGGTGATTTTTTTGGCGAGCCCTGCCTAACAGGCCACCCCAATCGTATGTCCACGGCCGTAGCGATGACAGCCAGTACGATACGCACCATCAGCAAGGGAAAGATGCTGCAAAATCTTCGCAAAAAGAATAAGACGTCCAATTCGCTGGTGGCGTATCTGGTGACCAGCGTCAAGAATTACAGGGACAAGGTAGCGGACCTCCTGACTTCGTCCGCGGAACAACGGCTGGCGCGTGTACTGCTGCAGTTGGCACACCTGGAAAAGGGCGGCCCGGCATCCACGGAGATTCCCATTGTGAACCATCAAGTTCTTGCGGAGATGGTGGGGACTACGCGACCGCGCGTGAATCTGTTCATGAACCACTTCCGGAAGCAGGGTTTCATAAACTACGATGGAGGATTAGAAGTGCGCCAATCGCTGCGCAAAGCGCTGCGGCCGGCCAAGAATCACCGGTGAGCGCTGAAATTCCGGGAAATTGGCGGAGTTCGTCAGCAGAGGTTAAGATTGTGTGAATTGGTCGGGGGTGTACAAAATTGAACAGTCAGCCGGAACCAGCTTCGTGGTAATTTAGAGTATGGTGTCTACCGCAGTTAGACGTGTACCCGCCAAGGCCCCTCGGTCCCCAAAAAAAGGGAAATTAAGAACCCCTGCCTTCGATGTGGAGTCGTTTCTAGACTCGGCCGGTATGGGAAGAAGCGTAGCCAAATATAAAGGGAAAGAAACGGTCTTTGCGCAGGGCGATCTCGCGAAGCACGTGATGTACATTCAGGAAGGCGGCGTGAAGCTTACGGTGGTTAATGAGACGGGCAGGGAAGCGGTGGTGGCAATTCTGGGGCCCGGTGATTTTTTTGGAGAAGGATGCCTGGGAGGCCAGGCCATTTGCATGGCAACAGCGACGACGATCGCGCCGACCACAATGCTTGTGATTGAGAAAGACGAGATGCTTCGCGTGCTCCACGGGGAGCACGCGTTTTCGGACCGCTTCATCGCCTACATGCTGGCGCGAAACGCGCGAGCCGAGGAAGACCTGATCGATCAGCTGTTCAACTCCAGCGAGAAGCGGCTGGCGCGCACGCTGTTGCTGCTGGCGCATTATGGCACGCAAGGCCATCCACAGAAGGTACTGCCTCATGTATCGCAAGAGACGCTGGCGGAAATGATCGGCACAACGCGATCGCGGGTGAATTTTTTCATGAACAAGTTCCGGAAACTGGGCTTTATCCAATACAACGGCGAGATCCGGGTCAATAATTCCCTCCTGAGCGTTGTCCTGCACGATTGAAATAACTTTCGAAAGAAAAGGGAAGAGACCACCGTCTTGAGGGCGCAGCGTGGTGATGCTGGGTGCGGAAAGACAAAGTTGAGGAACGTCGCGCCACCGAAGGAGTTAGTGAGAGCGCGGCGGTGTGGATGACTTGCCGAGTTTGGGCCAATTCCCAGTTGGTCGAAGGAACTCCAGTCCGATGGAAAAGGAACGGTCTAGCAGGGGCCTGCAATAGACGACATGTGCGCGACAATAGAGATTCCCGGGGATCGATCGAATGGAAATGTCTTGATTGGAGGACCAGGCGGTTTTCGTCAAAACGCGGGCGCCGTGAGGGCTAACGTTGATCGTGGACGCAATCTCATGCGCAGCATTCTGAAAACTGTAGAGCTCAACCGCCACATGCTCGGGGATGCGGTTTTCGGTCCGGACCGGAGGGAACACGTTCGCCATCGCTTTGCCTCCCTTATCAGAATTACATGAGATGCCGGGCCGAGATAGTGGTTGAGCTGGTAAATGGGAAGCGATCAGCCGCCGTTGTAATTGCGATACATAGACCAGGTGACACGTCGGTTCTGAAAATTCAATCCGACCAAGTAGCGGTCGTCCGGGAGTTTTTGGCAGTAGACGACCTCTCCGGAGAGCGTGATTTCATCTTTCAAGGAAGTGACCTGGGCCACATCGCCAGTTTGCCAGGGATGCCTGGAAACGACGCGGGCACCGTGGGCACTGACATTGTCCGTATACGTTAGTTCTGCTCCATTCACAGGCTGATCCTGCATGCGGATGAGGTGCACAACAACCGCGATTGGTATGCGTTTCTCCATTCGTCCGTCGAATCTGCTTATAGAGGCCAAAGGTTCTACGCCAAGCTGGATTGCGGAGTTCGGCGACTCCGGGCTGGTGGGGGCCGCGGACGGTTGGATAATCCGCTTAAGATTTTAATAGCATAGAAAAGTTTCTTCACCAATCGGGTGAAAGGCCGCAAATGGGCTCCGGTGATTTCATTAGTACTCTGGTAGTACAGTCGCCGACTAGGGCGGCAGGCTGTAAGACGGACTGATTGTGGGGCAGCACTTAGTGCAGGCGTGGCATGAAGAGTTATTCCGTGGTCACGCTTGAGATCGGCGTCCCGTCGTCAGTTAATGGTGCGGTGGAGGACGGCGGCGATTTGGCGCATTTCTCCGGCGAGGATGGCGAACTCTTCGGGGAGGATGGACTGCATACCGTCGGAAAGCGCTTTTTCCGGTTCGTGATGAACTTCGATGAGGAGGCCGTCGGCGCCAACGGCGACGGCGGCGCGGGAAAGGGGGAGAACTTTGTGGCGCTTGCCGGTGCCGTGACTGGGATCAACGAGGATCGGAAGATGGCTGCGTTTTTTGACGGCGGGAACGACGGCGAGGTCGAGAGTGTTGCGCGAGAAATCGGAGAAGGTGCGAACGCCGCGCTCGCAGAGCATGACGTTGTAGTTGCCCTCGGAGAGGATGTATTCGGCGGCCATGAGGAACTCGTCGAGCGTCGCGGACATGCCACGCTTGAGGAGGACGGGCTTTTTGGCACGGCCGGCGCGCTTGAGAAGTGAGAAATTCTGCATGTTGCGCGCGCCGATCTGGATTACATCGGCGTATTCCTCGACGAGGTCGAGCGATTCGTTGTCAATGGCTTCGGTGACGATGCCGAAACCGTGGGTGGCGCGGACTTTCGAAAGAATTTTCAGGCCGTCTTCGCCGAGGCCCTGAAAGCTGTACGGGGAGGTGCGGGGCTTGTAGGCGCCGCCGCGGAAGAGCCGCACACCGGACTGCTTGAGCCGTTCGGCGATGGCCAGGCACTGTTCTTCGGTTTCGACGGCGCAGGGACCGGCGACGAGGGCGATATGCTGGCCGCCGACGATGACGTCTCCCGAGGGCGTGGGGATTCGAAGGATGGTGTCTTCTTCCTTGGCGTCGCGGCTGACGAGCTTGTAGGGTTTGCTGACGGGGATGCACTCGATGACACCGGGCATCGATTCGAGGACGCCGAGGTCAATGGCGCCTTTGTTGCCGGTGATGCCGATAGCTGTGCGGAGGGAGCCGGGCATGGGGTGAGCTTTGAGGCCGAGGCTTTCGATGCGCTTGCAGACGGCGCGGACCTGCTCCTCGGTGGCGTGCGACTGCATGACGACTAGCATGGATGGGTCTCCCAGCGCGGTGCGTGAACGATGAGTTTACGGCAAGCTGGCGCGGGGCCGCAAATGGTGTGGCGGGGACCTGGCCGGACAATTATCGTTTTTTCGACTTCCAGTGCTGGATTCGTCTCCGACTCGGTTGTGAAGCTTCCCGTTGTGTTTCTGGCGCGGTACTCTGGGCGAAATGTTTCCTGCGTGGGACGCTGCTCAACCTGAGATCACGGACTTGATCGTTCAGCACGATCCCCGCACGCTGCGACGGCTGCCCGTCCGCAAGCAGGAACTCGTTGAAGTATTTTCCAAATTCCGCAATCGCAAAGCGCTGCGGGCAGTCCAGGCACTGCCCGAAAACTCCGGCATCCTTGACGATCACGAGATCGACGCCCTGTTCTTGACCGTCCACTGGGAGATGCAGCGACTCGCGGAGGAGTTCTACCACGGCAATCGTGTCTGGGAGCTTCTTCGGCCGGTGGTCGCTTGCATTCGTCAGTCTGGGATCCGCGAAACGTTGCGCATTGTTGATGTAGGTTGCGGCATCGGCTATACCACGCGGTGGCTTGCCGCGAAGATTCCGCTCGCGGAGCACAATATTGAAGTAATCGGTATGGATCTGAACTCGACTCTGATTGCCGAAGCGAATCGCCTCGCCGCCGCCGAGGGCTTACCCTGCCAGTTTCTGCATGGCGATGCCTTCTCCACTGAACACTCCAGCCACGTACTGCTATCGACCGGCGTGATTCACCATTTCCGCGGCCCCGCGCTGTTCGAATTCTTGCGCCGGCACGACCAGCCGGGAATCCAGGCGTTCCTGCACTTTGATTTTCAGCCCTGGTTTCTTGCGCCTTTCGGCTCGCTGTTTTTTCACTATCTGCGCATGCGTACAGCGATTGCGCGTCACGACGGCGTCCTGTCTACGATCCGCGCACACGATGCCCGGACGCTCACCGAGGCCGCCCGTAGTTCAGCGCCTGGTTTTGCCGCGGGAATCTATGGCGCGAGAATCTGGAACACGCCGGCGCCGCGTGTTTTCCACACACTTGTTGGACTGCGTCACAAACTTGTGCCCGAACTACGCCGGCAGCTTGGCAGCCACGCAACGCGGCTGGGGGAACTGCGGTGACGCTGCTCGCGCTTTATCTGCTGGCCTTACTTGACGGGCTATTGTGCGGGCTGCGCACGTCCATGGGGCGCTGCCCCTTGATTCGGAAACGCAGCTACTACACGCGGGCGCTCCTTCGCGGAATCGCAGGCGCGCAGGTGATTAGTATGCTTGCGCTGGGCGCCTTGCTATTGACTGGCGCTTTTTCCTCGCACCGCGCTGCGCTTCGCGCCGATCTCGAGTCCACCGCCGGCCGCATGCTCTGGGTATTCGTTCCGTATGCTGTTTTGGTGCTGGCTAACCTCGCGCTTCGGCTGATCCCTTCGACGGACATCCGCAGCGCTACAAGCGTTCTCATGCTGGGGCCGCTAACCGCCATGCGACCTGTCGTCATGATCGCCGGTGTCCTCTTTGGAATTTCGGCGAGCGAACTGCCTGAGACTCGTTTTCTCGGCGTGTTCATTTTGGGATTGATGCTTGCGCTCGAGTTTGCCTTGAATCGCCGAGCGGCTCGCGCACAGGCCATTGAGATTCACCGGTTAATCTGAAAAACCCACCTGTGCGCGAAGCACGCGCTTGTCCAGTGAGTGAAACGAAGCGACCCCGGCTCATGCGCGTGTGGAGAGGGGCGATTTGGCGCGTGTGGTAGAATGGATAGTTTATGACGGATGAAAATTTCGCGGCAGGCGTGCCAACGCCGCCTCTAACCAAGATGTCGGAGTTCGATCCGGAAGACGAGTACCGGCCGGAACCGGAGCCGGAACCGCAGCCTCCCTCGTGGATGGACGGGAGCGCGCGGATTGGGATTCACACGTCCATTGCGGGCAGCCACCTGAATGCGCTGGAAGCGGCGCGGAAGCTAGGATGTAACGCGCTGCAGATTTTCTCGGCGAGTCCGCGGACGTGGCAGGGCGGCGGTTCGACGCGCATTGCCGAGGTGGACGCGCAGGCGTTTCGCGCGCGGCGGGAGGAGTTGAAGCTTGGCCCGCTTGTGATTCACGCGAATTACCTGATCAACCTGGCGTCGGAGCAGCGCATGCTGCAGACGCGCTCGATTCAAGCGTTTCATGATGAAGTGGTGCGGGCGATGGCGCTGGGCGCGGATTTTCTGGTGGTGCATCCGGGCGCGCGCGGCGAGGCGACTGCGGCGCAGGCGGTGGCGACAATCATTGAATCGGTGAAACAGGCTGCGAAGCGATCGCATCTCGGTGGACTGGAGATCTTGATCGAGAATACCGCGGGAATGGGCACGACGATGGGCTCGCGGCTGGAAGAGGTGGCAGAAATTCTGCAGGGGCTTTCGAGTTTGCCGGTGGGCGCGTGCCTGGATACGGCGCATTTGTTTGCGGCGGGCTACGACATCAAGACGGAGGCTGGACTGGCTTCGACGCTGGGGCAAGTGGAGGGCAGTATCGGATTGGATCGCGTGCCGGTGTTGCATGTGAATGACTCGAAGATTCCGCTGGGCGGGCGCGTGGACCGGCACGAAAATATTGGCGAGGGAAAGATTGGGGCGGCAGCGTTTCAGAGACTTCTGCGGCATCCGCGGTTGGGCACTATGCCGCCGGAGGGTTTGGTGGGACGGGCGTTTATTTTGGAGACGCCAATTGATGAACCGGGGGACGACCGGCGAAACGTGGCGGCGCTTTGGGAGTTGGCGGGGTTGAAGGAGAAGGCGCCAGCAGCGGAGAAGGGTTTCTCCATGCTTACGACTGCGTTGCAGAAAAAGATTTCGACACAGAGGTCACAGAGTAAGAAAGCACAGAGGGCCACAGACAAGAAGATTCGAACGAAGAGCGTGGCGAAGAAGAGCAAGGCGAAGAAGAAAAGAGGTTAGGGCGGAGTGGCGGAGCAGACTACATCGGGGAACCCGCAGCAGGGCGCGGGGGGGACAGGGTCGGGATACGATCCGCAGAAGATTGAACTGAAGTGGCAGAAGCGCTGGGCGGAAGCGCGCGTGTTCGAATCGGAGGCGGACCCTTCGAAGCCCAAATATTACATTCTGGAAATGCTGCCCTACCCGAGCGGCACCATGCACATGGGGCACATGCGCAACTACACCATCGGGGACGTGGTGGCGCGCATGAAGCGCATGCGTGGATTCAACGTGCTGCACCCCATGGGATGGGACGCCTTCGGGCTGCCTGCGGAAAACGCGGCGATCAAAAACAAAACTCATCCGCGCGAATGGACCAACCGAAACGTTGGGGAATTTCAACGCGTGCTGCGGCGCTTCGGGTTCAGCTACGACTGGCGTCGCGAGATTTGGACTTGCGATCCGGAATACTACCGCTGGAACCAGTGGTTTTTTCTGCGCATGCTGGAGCGCGGGCTGGCGTATCGCAAAAAGAGCCGCGTGAACTGGTGTCCGAAATGCTGTACCGTGCTGGCCAACGAGCAGGTCATCAACGGCGGCTACTGCTGGCGGCACGAAGATACGCTGGTGGAGACGCGCGAAATCGAGCAGTGGTTCCTGAAGACGACGGCTTATGCGGACCAGCTTCTGGATGATTTGAAGGAACTGGAAGGCGGATGGCCGGAGCGCGTCATCCTGATGCAGAGGAATTGGATCGGGAAGTCGCAGGGCGCGAAGGTGAAGTTTGCAGTGGCGGACGGTGCGGGCGCGGGCCCGATCGAGATTTTCACGACGCGCATTGACACCATCTATGGCGCGACGGCGCTGATCCTTGCGCCGACCCATCCGCTCGTCTCAAAACTGCTGGAGGGCTCGCCGTCGCGCGCGGAGGCGCAACCCAAGCTCGCCAAGATGCGGCAGACCTCGGTGAAGACGGAAGACCTGGCGACGATGGGGAAAGAAGGGTTCTTTACCGGACGATATGCGGTCAATCCGTTCAGCGGAGAGAAGATTCCCATCTGGGTGGGGAATTTTGTGCTGATGGAGTATGGCACAGGCGCGATCATGGCGGTTCCGGCGCACGATGAGCGGGACTTTGAGTTTGCAACCAAGTACGGGTTGCCGAAGCCGGTTGTCGTGGTGCCAGCAACCCAAGACCCACCCTCAAAACCCGAGGGTGGGGCACCCGCGCACCCCACCGAAGCTGCATTTACTGAGTACGGGATTAGCGTAAATTCAGGACCCTTCAGCGGGCTGAAGTCAGCGGGCGCGATCACCAAGATGGCGGCGTTCGCGGAACAGAAGGGATTTGGACGGGCGGAGACGATTTATCGCTTACGAGATTGGGGAATTTCGCGGCAGCGCTATTGGGGCACGCCTATTCCGGTTGTCTACTGTGCGAAGGATGGGCTGGTGCCCGTGCCGGACAAGGATTTGCCGGTAGTTCTGCCGCCGAATCCGAAACTCACCGGCGAGGGCGAATCGCCACTGGCGGCTACACCTGAGTTTGTGAATACGACTTGCCCGAAATGCGGCGGGCCAGCGCGGCGTGAGACAGACACGATGGACACGTTCGTGGATTCGTCGTGGTATTTCTACCGATACACCGATCCACACAACGATAAGGCGCCTTTCGATTCGGCGAAGGCCGCGTACTGGTTTCCGATCGATCAGTATATCGGCGGGATCACGCACGCAATTCTGCACCTGCTCTATTCGCGATTTTGGTGCAAGGTCATGCGCGACATGGGATTGATCACGCACAACGAACCCGCCGCGCGGCTCTTTACGCAGGGCATGGTGCAAAAGGGTGGAGTGACCATGTCCAAGTCCCGGGGCAACGTCGTCGGCGCGGAAGAGATGGCGCAAAAGTATGGGGCGGACACCGGGCGGCTCTATACGCTCTTTGCGGCGCCTCCGGAAAAAGATTTGGAGTGGAGTGAGGAGAGCATTGAAGGTTCATGGAGATTTCTGAACCGCGTGTACCGGTTGATTGAGCGGCATGCGGAGGCGGTGCGCGGGGCTAAGAACGGAAGCGCCGATGTCGTCGGAGCGACGGCGAAGGAAAAGACGTTGCTCCGCAGAGTGCATCAGACTTTGCGCCGCGTGACGCAGGATTTTGAAACGCGGTGGCATTTCAATTCGGCGATTGCGCTGATCATGGAGTTGACCAATGGGATTTACGCGCAGGAGCCGCTGGAAGACGGCGTGCGTCCGGAGGCGCGCAAAGAAGTGCTGGAACTGCTGACGCTGATGCTGGCGCCGATGACGCCGCACCTCGCGGAAGAGTTGTGGGAGATGCTGGGGCACAAGGACGGGCTGTGGACCGTGGACTGGCCGGCGTTTCGTGCAGACCTGGCGCGTGATGAGGAAGTCGAGGTCGTGGTGCAGGTCGGCGGGCGGGTGCGCGGCAAGGTGAAAGTTGCGGCGGGAACCGGCGAGGAAGAAATCGTCAGAAGGGCGCAGGTCGAGCCGGGGATTGAGCACCACCTGACGGGGAAGCGGATCGTGAAGCGTATTTTCGTGCCAGATAAATTGCTGAATCTCGTGGTGGCGTAAGGGGGAGATGGCATGAAGGAGAGCGCGGCAAGGCCGGCGGCGGAACCGGCGCAAAGGCTGGGAGGCAGGATGAAGGCGGAGTTTGGCGGCGTGGTGGTTCTCGATTTCGGCGGGCAATACACGCAACTGATTGCGCGGCGCATCCGCGAGCAGCAGGTGTTCTCCGCGGTTTTGCCGTGCACTTCGTCGGTTGAAGAGATTCGAAGACTGGAGCCGGCAGGAATCGTGTTGTCCGGCGGGCCGAGCTCGGTCTATGACGCCGAGGCGCCGAAGTGCGATCCAAACGTTCTGGCGCTGGGAATTCCGGTGCTGGGGATTTGTTATGGGATGCAGTGGATTACGCACGCGCTGGGCGGCACGGTCGAGAAGGCGGAGAGGCGCGAGTATGGCCGCGCGCAATTAAGTATCGAGGATTCGAAAGGGAATGGCTGCTCCGAACTTTTTGCCGGAATCCCCGAATCGCTGCGCGTGTGGAACAGCCATGGCGACCACGTTCGAACGCTCCCGCAAGGATTCCGCACCATCGGGCGAACGGAAAATGCCATCGCCGCCGTGGAAGATGCCCGGCGCAAGATTTACGCTGTGGAGTTCCACCCAGAAGTGAATCATACGGAGCGCGGGACGGAGCTTCTGCGGAATTTTCTTTTTAAAGTTTGCAAGGCGGAACAGAAGTGGAGCGGCGCGGCGTTCATTGAGGAGACCACGGCGGCGATTCGCGAGAAGGTGGGAAGCCGGAAGGCCATCTGCGCGCTGAGCGGCGGCGTGGATTCGACGGTGGCGGCGGTGCTGGTGCACCGGGCCATGGGCGATCGGCTCACGAATATTTTCGTGAACACCGGGATGCTGCGAAAGAACGAGTTTGAACACACGCTTGAAATGCTGCGCGACAGGTTGAAACTGCGGGTCATTGGCGTGGATGCTTCCGACCGGTTTCTCGACAAGTTGCAAGGCGTGACCGATCCGGAGACGAAGCGCAAAATCATCGGCGGGGAATTTATCGCGGTATTTGCCGAAGAAGCGAAAAGACTCCAGGCGGGCGAAGCACATGGAGAAATCGGGTTCTTGGTGCAGGGCACTCTTTATCCCGATGTGATCGAATCCGTATCGGTGAAGGGCCCTTCGGCGACCATCAAGACACACCACAACGTGGGGGGACTGCCGGAGAAGATGCCTTTTGCTCTGATCGAACCGCTGCGCGACCTCTTTAAGGACGAGGTTCGTCGAATCGGGAAGGACCTGGGCTTGCCAGCGGAGATTCTTGTGAAACACCCGTTTCCGGGTCCGGGGCTGGCGGTGCGGCTGCTGGGCGAGATTACGCGGCCGCATTTGGCGACGCTGCGGGAGGCGGACGCGATCGTGGTGGAAGAGATTCGCGCGGCGGGGTTGTATGAAAAAGTGTGGCAGGCGTTCGCGGTGCTGCTGCCGGTCCGCAGCGTGGGAGTGATGGGAGATGGCAGGACGTACGGGTTGACGGTGGCGGTGCGAGTGGTGGAGTCGGACGACGCCATGACGGCGGATTGGGTGCGCCTGCCCGGGGAAGTACTAGAACGCATCTCGACGCGCATCGTGAATGAAGTGCCGGGCGTCACAAGGGTGGTGTATGACATTAGTTCTAAACCACCCAGCACCATCGAGTGGGAATAGCCCGTGAATGGTGTCACATTAGAGGATACTAACCGGGGCGCGGTTATCTGAAAAGACTGGCGAATCACCGAGGGGCTGAAAAGAAAAGGCCGCGCAGTGAGTGTGCGCGGCCTGTACCACGGGGTACCGTGATTCGAAACGACGTCTATAGAATGAAAGTTATCGCAAAACTACCGATTGGCCATTTTCTGGGCCATGTAGAGAATGAGCTTGCGATCCCC
>Ga0210409_10005833_pt1 | contig 12885 bp, 8 predicted proteins | sample IncBWH17MmetaG_FD_161649 | JGI IMG/M metagenome (GOLD analysis project Ga0210409, IMG submission 161649) | Forest soil microbial communities from Barre Woods Harvard Forest LTER site, Petersham, Massachusetts, United States - Inc-BW-H-17-M | ecosystem: Environmental > Terrestrial > Soil >...
TGGTCGAAGCAGGCCATCCCAATCCCGACGCCGCCGGCTTTGAGGCTGCGGTGCGTATCCGCAATCTGGTGACCGGACTGACGGCGGATGATCTGGTGCTCGGCCTATGGTCGGGCGGGGGATCCTCGCTGCTGGCACTGCCTGCCGATGGCATCACACTGGCCGACAAGCGCGGGATCAATCAGCAGTTGTTGCGCAGCGGCGCGAGTATCGCCGAGATCAACTGCGTGCGAAAGCATCTGTCGGCCATCAAAGGCGGGCGCCTGGCGTTGCTCGCCGCGCCCGCGCAGGTTGTGAGTCTGATCATCTCAGACGTGCCGGGCGATGATCTGTCGGTCATTGCTTCCGGTCCGACGGTAGCCGATACCTCCACGCGATTGCAGGCGCTCGACATTCTGGAACGATTCGATCTGAACGTGCCGGAGCACGTCGTGGATTGGCTGCGCAGCGAAGAGTCCGAGACACCCAAGCAGGACGATGCACGCCTGTTCGGTGTGCGCAATACCCTGATTGCGAGACCCATGGCTTCGCTGCGGGCTGCCGCGGCCTGTGCGCGTGCCCAGGGGGTGGAACCGATGATCCTCGGGGACGCGATCGAAGGGGAGGCGCGCGAGTGTGCCAAGGTCCACGCCGGCATCGCGCTCAGCTGCGCGACGCATGGTCAGCCGTTGCCAGCGCCGTGCGTTCTCATTTCCGGCGGCGAGACCACGGTCAGTGTGCGCGGACGCGGACGCGGCGGCCGCAATGCTGAATTCCTGTTGAGTCTGGCAGTCGCACTGCAGGCAAACCCGCAAGTCTGGGCACTCGCCTGCGACACCGATGGCATTGATGGCACCGAAGACAACGCGGGCGCGCGCATCAGCCCGGATACGCTCGAGCGCGCGAGTGCCTGGGGCCTCAATGTTCCGGCCTCACTCGATGACAACGATGCCTATCGTGTATTCGACATCCTGAACGATCTCATCGTGACCGGGCCGACGCGCACCAACGTCAATGACTTTCGCGCGATTCTGATCGAGCGCGGCTCGGTCACGGGCAGCCCGGATCATCGACTGCTAGCGGGCTCCGGCGGCACCTGAGCGCAACGCCTCCGCGATCTGCACTGCATTCAGGGCGGCGCCCTTCAACAGCTGATCACCTGCGACCAGCAGCGACAGCGAACGCCCGGACGGGTCGCTGCCGTCACGACGGATGCGTCCCACCAGCACATCGCCTTGACCACTGGCTTCCACCGGCATCGGAAAATGATTGCGCTCGACATGGTCGACCACGCGCACGCCATCAGCGCCACCGAGCAACTCGCGCGCGGCTTCGGGCGACACGGCGCGTTCGAATTCGACGTTCAGAGCGATCGTGTGGGCGCGCAATACCGGGACGCGGATACAGGTGACGCTGACGCGCAGCTGCGGTGAACCCATGATCTTGCACAGCTCCCGGCCGACCTTGATCTCTTCTTCGTTGGAGCCGCTGGCCGGATCGAGCGCGGTATCGTGACTGAACAGATTGAACGCATAGGGATGCCGCAACACGCGCGGTGGGTAGGATTCACCCGCCAGCGCCGCACGGGTCGCTTCGCGCAATTCCTGCATCGCCGCCGCCCCGGCCCCGGAAGCGGCCTGATAGGTCGCAGCGATCACACGACGCACACCAAATTGCCGATGCAACGGCCACAGCGGCACGACCGTGATGATGGCAACACAGTTGGGATTGGCAATGATGCCGTGGTGCTGGCCGATCGCCTCCGGATTGACCTCCGGCACCACGAGCGGCACGTCGCTGTCCATGCGGAAGGCCGAGGAGTTGTCAATCACGATCGCCCCGGCCCGTACCGCGAACGGTGCAAACTGCCGCGCGCGTGCGCCGCCAGCGCAGAACAGCGCAATATCGCTACGTCTGAAGGCATCCTCGCTCAGCGTCTCCACGCTCAGCGACTCGTTCGCGTACGGCATGCGTTTGCCGGCCGAGCGCTCCGAGGCAAACAGTCGCAGATCGCTTAAGCCGAATTGACGCTGCTGCAGGCAGGCGATGAGTTCGGTGCCGACCGCGCCGGTGGCACCGACGATCGCGACACGTGGAAGAGATGCGGACATGACTCACTACTCCTTCAATTCGATGCTGGACCGGAGGAAGGAGCGTCAAAACCAAAAGGCCCCGTCCTTTCCGGCGGGGCCTTTCGGGTGAACCTTATGTTGCTGGTCTCAACACGGACACGACCGAACCGCCCCGACGGCGCGGGTTTTGGTTTTGGTCGTGGTCAGGCAGACGAGCAGCATGCGCGACAGCATATGCGAATGACGCATTGCTGGTAAAGCCTCGAAGCAGGGGATGTCTGCTGGCATCACAGTCCAGGGGGCGTACAGTTAAATGGCGTGCTGGCGACGCAGGCCGGATGTCAGTGCCGGTAGGTGAACGTGATGCCGAACGTGCGTGGCCGGAACGTGAAGTCTGACTCCAGCCGGCTGATGCCTGGTCCCGGATAGACCGAGAAGCTGTAGTTCGTGACGGTGTGCGTGTCGAACAGGTTGTCGATGAAGGGTTCGAGTTGCATCTCGCCAAACTTCATGCCCGCACGCAGCGACACGAAATGGGTATCTTCCAACGTGAAGTTGGCGGGGTCGAACAGCTGTGTGTTGGGGTCCTGCGTCGGCGGGGTCCAGCGTGAGTGACTGGTGTACTCATAGTCCGCACGCCAGAAGGACTCGCGATCGAAGGCCCGGAAGTGATACTCGAGGCCAGCCGAGGCGGTCACCGGCGATACCGGCTGACCGCTCTCGCCGATGATGGCATCGCCGCTTTGCACGATCGGGGCGGGTGTAGCGCCGGGCACCAGATTGGCGGTGAAGACCGAGTTCTTGGTGAAGCGGGCCTCGGTAAAGCCTGCCGTCAATTCTCCGGTGAAGCGCTCGGTGAAGGCGAACTCGCTCTGGAAGTCCGCGCCTTTGACGGCGGCCTGTCCGAGATTCGCTATGAACGAGATCTGGCACACCGGCGGCACGATGCGCTGCTGAATGTTGTGCCACTGAATGTAGTAGATGCTGCTCGCGATCTTCAGGCGGTTGCCGAAATTGTTCTTGGCACCGATTTCGTAGCTGTCCACGGTGTCCGAGCTATAGGTCGACGGCGCTGCCGTGATGCCGAAGTTCGCAAAATCCGTGGAGCACGCGACCTGCGGCACCGGGTTGTTGGCGCCGCCGGGTCGGAAGCCCTTGGAATAAGTGGCATAGAACAGATTGTTCGGGTCTGCCTGCCAGGAAATATTCACCTTGGGCGTAAACGAGTTTTCGCGTTTGTCGCCGCTGTTGATCTGATTCGGCAGAAACAGCTGCGGCCCACCGGTCAGCGTATTGAAGTAGAAGCGTAAATTCGAATAGCGCGCGCCAACTGTCGCCTTCAGCGTATCGGTGATCGCATAGGTGCCTTCGCCGTAGACCGCGATCTGCTGATCGGTGGCGTGTGTCTGCAGGAAGTAGGCATCGTTCGGAAACGCCGCGTTGTAGGTGACCGGAACGTTGTTGCCGTTGTTGTCGGTGTAGAAGAAGATGTTCGTGTAGCCCTCACCGACCAGCGCGTTCCAGAAATTATTCAGCAGCGGATCGTGGATCTGCTCCAGATACTGCTGGTGATTGACCGAGAAGAACACACCGGCGGTCCAGATGAACTTCGCGTCCTTGTTGTTCGACAGCAGACGAATCTCCTGCGTCAGGTTCTGTTGATCATTGTCCACGGTCGCCGGTGAGCGATAGTTGGCGATGGAGGCCGGCAGATGCAGGCCGGTGCCGTCCAGCAGCGGGAACTGTGTTCCCGGGAGGAAGGCCAGAGGATTTCCCGCAATATCCAGGAAGCCACTCTGCGGATAGAGCTGATAGAAACCGAGGTTGTACAGCGTGCCGTCGTAACCGGTAGTGTCCTTGCGATGGTAATACGAGGTGTTGGAGATCAACTCCACCGGACCGAGATCGCCGTCGATCTTCAATGAGGGCAGGTAGAACTTGTCCGGTTCCGGGATCGCCTGCGGAGCGCCACTGACGTATTTGTCCCTGATAGGATTGGAATAGATCGGCCAATAGGTATCCGCATCGTGAAGCTGGCGGTTCTGGTAGTAGAGGCTCGGGGTGATCTTCCAGGCTCCGGCCGGCGCCCAGACGGCTGCCAGCCGCACCAGCACCGTCTCGCCGTGATTGACGTTGCTGTCGACGATCGCGCTCTGCGGATTGGGCGCGGTCGGATCGACCCGATCGATCCAGCCGCCATCACGCCGGTACCAGACGGTGGCGCGTGCGCCGAGTGTGCCGTCGATGATCGGACCGCCCGCGGCGACACCGGCCTCATAGCTCGGCTCACCGCCCTCGGTGTACGACGCTTCAGCGCGACTGTAAATAGTGGTCTGAGTCAGGCTCGGCTGAGTGGTGATGTAACGCACCGTGCCGCCTTCTGATCCGGCACCGAACAGCGTGCCCTGCGGGCCTCGCAGAACCTCGATGCGGTCGATGTCGAATGACTTTGGCAGTGTCTCATCGGGATTGAATGCCAGCGCGCGGATCTGTATCGGCGTGTCGTCGATATAGATACCGGTCGTTCCGGCGCCACCGGAGGAGGCGATGCCGCGGATCGCGACGGCGCCAGTGCCGGAGTTATCGACATTGATACCCGGCGTGAAGCGCGCGACGTCGGTGATGTCCTTGATGCCCTTGGTGTCCAACTGGTCCTGCGTCAGGGCGGTAACGCTGATTGGCACTTTGCTCAGGTTTTCTTCACGACGGGTGGAGGTGACCACGACTTCCTGCAACGTGGCGATTTCCTCGCTCGCGGCGGCGGTACCGTTCTCATCCGCCGCATGAACCGGGTGAGTGCTCGCCAGCAGTCCTAGGGCCAGTCCGGCAGCAAGCTGGCCGGGGTGGCTGATCATTGCGGTGCGCACTGTCATTCTCCCTTTTTGCTTATCGCGTGCGGCGATCGTCGTAGGCTTTCGCGCTAGAATCATAGGCGAAGCCGCGAGCGGTGGGCAAAACATTGCATCATGCGCTCATGGTAACGTAGTTCGCACCGGGGGCCCTCTATGACACCTTCTCAGGCACGCGCCGAACTCGAGCAGCCATCCACACCCAGCGATCCGCTGCAGTCGTGGTGGATGCCGTTTACGCACAACCGCCATTTCAAGGCGCATCCGCGTCTGATCGAAAGCGCATCGGGCGCTTACTACACGCTTGCCGGAGGCAGGCGGGTGTTCGATTGCCTATCGGGTCTGTGGTGCACTCCGCTAGGGCACGCGCATCCAAAAATCGTGCATGCGGTCCAGCAGCAGGTGCAGCGCCTGGACTTCAGTCCCGGTTTCCAGATGGGGCACAGGGCGGCGTTTGAGCTCGCGGCCAAGATCGCCGCGCTCGCGGGTCGTCCGAGCGATCGGGTGTTCTTCGTCAATTCCGGCTCGGAGGCGGTCGATACGGCATTGAAGATCGCCGTGGCCTACCATCGTGCGCGGGGCGAGGCTTCGCGCACCCGCATCATCGGACGCGAGCGCGGCTATCATGGCGTGGGGCTCGGCGGTATATCGGTCGGTGGAATTCCCGCCAACCGGAAAATGTTTGCGCCACTGATGATCCCTGGCGTCGATCACCTGCCGCACACTTACAACGCTGCCGAGATGCGCTTCAGCCGCGGTCAGCCACAGTGGGGGGCCCACCTGGCGGAAGAGCTCGAGCGGCTGGTGGCGCTGCACGATGCGTCCACCATTGCGGCGCTCATCGTTGAGCCGATGCAGGGTTCTGCGGGCGTCATCGTTCCGCCGCGCGGCTATCTGGAGCGGCTGCGCGAGATCTGCACGCGTCACGGCATCCTGCTGATCTTCGATGAGGTCATTACCGGCTTTGGGCGGCTGGGTACGCCGTTTGCTTCACAGTACTTCAATGTCGCGCCCGATCTGACGACGTTCGCCAAAGCGGTCACCAACGGCGTGGTCCCGATGGGTGGGGTGCTGACGCGCGCCGGGATCTACGATGCGTTCATGACCGGCCCGGAGCACGCGATCGAGTTCTTCCATGGCTACACCTATTCAGGACACCCGCTCGCGGTCGGCACTGCTCTGGCGGCCATCGAGAGCTTGCTGGACGAGAAGTTGATCGAGCGTTCGGCTCAGCTGGCCAAAGTTCTGGAGGAGGCGATTCATACACTGCGTGACGAGCCGCACGTCGCCGATATCCGCAACTTCGGTCTCGCGGCCGCGGTCGAGCTGGAGTCCCAACCAGGACTCGCCGGCATGCGCGGAATGCGTGTACTGGAACGCGGTCTGGATGAGGGGATTCTGCTGCGCGTGACGGGCGATACCATCGCCGTGGCGCCGCCGTTCATTGCGAGCGTCGAGGAGGTGAAGGCAATGGTCGAATCGTTGCGACGCACGCTCCGGGGGCTGTCCTGACGGTTGGCGCTTCAAGGCGCCCAGTAGGCCTCGACCAGCTCGTGCATGCGCTGCCAGAGTGGTCCGGGCTTTCCATCGGCGACCGGATTGCCGTCGATTGACGTGACGGCGACCACGCCGCGCGTGGCTGCCGATAGCCACACCTCATCGGCGCAGCGCAGCTCAACCTCGGTGACGCCGTCCACGTGGCGGGAAATGCCAGCCTGGTCCGCCAGCTCTTCGACCAGCGTACGCGTGGTGCCAGGCAATAGCAGATTGGAATTGGGCGGCGTACAGATGCGACCGCCGCTGATCACGTAGACACTGGAGGCACTGGCCTCGGTCAGCATGCCGTCACGCAGCAGGATGGTTTCGCTGGCATGGGCTTCGACCGCCTTCTGGCGCAACAACACATTGGCCAGCAGCGCCACCGATTTGATGTCGCAGCGCGCCCAGCGCGTATCCACCGCGGTGATACAGGCGACGCCGCGCTCGAGCGCTTCGGGCGTGGGCAGCGGCAGGGGTGCACAGAAGCCGAACACCGTGGGTTCAACCGCCGGCAGCGGCGCGTGGTTGCGGCCCAGTTCGGCGCCGCGCGACACCTGGAGGTAGACATAGAGATTGCCAGCGCCATTGGCGCGGATCAGTCTGGCGACGATCTCGCCCCATTGCGCGGGCGTGTGCGGATTGAGAATGCGCAGCTCGTTCAGGCTGCGCTCGAGACGTGCCAGGTTGCCGGGGAGCCTGCGCGCGAGCCCGTGACGCACGGCGATGACCTCATAGACACCATCGCCGAACAGGAAGCTTCGATCGAGCGGGGATATGCGCGCTTGCGTGAGCGGTAGCAGCTTGCCGTTCAGATAGCAGATCGGCAGCGGCTCGGCCATGGGGCTACTTCTGAAACCAGAGCACGACCGTGTCGCTCAACCGGCTCCAGATACCACCGGCAGGCACATCGGCCAGCGGAAACAGTGGCACGGACTTCACCGGTTTGTCGTTGATGACGATCTGCAGTTCGCCCACCGGCGTCGTCTTCGGTATCGGGGCAATCAGTCGGCGCTGCGCGTTGGCGGTGGTCTGAATGCTGCCAGCCGTGGCACGCGGCAACGTCATGATGACGTCGCTGGCCGGTCCGATGCTGAAGTACTCCTCGGATGCCTTGTACACGCGCGGCTTCAGTATCACGCTGTCCTTCGGCTTGACCGTGACGGTCTGATAGAACGTAAAACCGTAGTTGAGCAGCGCCGCGCTCGCGTCCTCGCGGCCCTTGATGCTCGGTGAATTCAGCACCACGCCGATCAGGCGCATGGTATCGCGCTTGGCCGAGGTTACCAGGCAATAGCCGGCGCTGTCGGTGTGCCCGGTCTTCAGACCATCCACCGTGGGATCGCGCTCCAGCAGGCCATTGCGGTTGTCCTGTTTGATGTTGTTCCAGACGAACTCTTTGATCGAGAACCAGGTGTAGTACTCGGGAAAGTCGCGGACCAGTGCCGTCGCCAGCAATGCCAGGTCGCGCGCGGTGGTGTAGTGCGTGGGCGAGGGCAGTCCGGTACTGTCGTCGAAATGCGTGTTCTTCATTCCGAGCTGTTTGGCGTAGTCGTTCATCATCTGTACAAACGCCGGCTCGGTGCCACCAATACGCTCGGCCAGCGCAATGCTGGCATCGTTGCCGGACTGCACGATCATTCCCTTGATGAGTATCTCCGCGGGTACCTGGCTTCCCACCTGCACGAAAGTGCGTGACCCCTCGGCCCGCCACGCATGCTCGCTGATCGTGATCGAGTCCTGCAGCTTGAGTGTTCCGGCCTTGAGGGCATGAAACACGGCATAGCAGCTCATCAGCTTGGTGAGGCTCGCAGGCTCCATGCGGGCATCAGCATCGTGCTGCGCCAGCACCTGTCCGCTGGCGTAGTCAATGAGGATGTACGCCTTGGCAAAGACCTCTGGCGGATTGGGCACGCCGGGGGTTTCGGTGACGCCGGCAACGGCGGTTCCCTCAATTCTCGAGGCCGCAGCGGCGGCATGCGGTTTCGGGTGCGCCGGTTTGGCTTTGGCCATCAGCGTCGCTGGCAACAGCAGCGACAGTCCCAGCGCCAGGGCAAGTCCGTATCGACGTGATCTCATTTTCATTTTCATGGGTCGCAAGTGTAGCGGCTGAATTCAGTCCTGTGCGAGTCTCGCGTTCGGATATCCCAGGGTCGCGAGCTGCGAGATGAGCGCGTCGAACTGTTGCACACTGACGATCGGACCGATGCGAACGCGCTGCAGAGGCTGCGCATCGGTCGGGGCCAGCGTGATCACACGATCAATGCCGCTGGCGCGCAGTCTGCGCGCAACGCTCTGGGCGTTCTGCGACTTGGCGTAGGCTCCTACCTGAATGAAAAACGTGCTGCTCGGTAGCGCGGCCGGCGGTGGTACCGCGGGCGGCGGGCCCGGGATCGGGGGCGCAGTGCTGGCGCCGATGACCGAAGCGGAGATCGCCGGTACAGAGACCGGCAGCTCGGCGGTGACCATCGGCGCTGCCGGCGTCAGCACCTCGAGCTGAACGAAAGCGGTGCCGTTGCGGATCATGTCGAGCTTGCGAGCCGCGGAGTACGACAGATCGATGATGCGATTGGCGACGAACGGCCCGCGGTCGTTGATGCGCACTACCGCGCTGCGGCCGTTTGATAGGTTGGTCACGCGCGCGTAGCACGGAAGTGGCAGCGTTTTGTGAGCGGCGGTCATGGCGAACATGTCGTACGACTCGCCGGTGGAGGTCTTCAGACCATGAAACTCAGTTCCGTACCAGGAGGCGACACCGCGTTCGACGTATCCGGCTGAGCTGGGCAGCACGGCGTAACGGTGACCGGCGACCACGTAGAAGGGCGGATTGCCATACACACTGCGCGGCTCGAAGCGAGGTATCGCGTCCGGGATGTCGTTGACGCTTGGCGGGTTGCTCGGCAGTACCGTGCTCGGGGCGGTCGGTGCCGGCGTGGGCGCAGGCGGCGTGCGACGCGCAGGCGGGCTGAAACAGCCCGCGAGCAGCAGCAGGCTGAGACCGCCATACAGCCTGCGCGATCTCACATCGCCGCCTCGCGGATGAGCTGTTGCTTCACGGCCTGCGCCAGATCGTAGACGGCCATCGCGTACAGCGGACTGCTGTTGTAGCGTGTGATCACGTAGAAGTTCTGGAAGCCGACGCGATAACCCATCGCATCCTGCCGCGGAGCGGCCAGCAGAACGGCAGGCGTGTCATCCGGCAGGGTGCTCGGAATCGTCAGTGCGTGCGAGCGCAGGCCGCCGAGGGTTTCATTGAGCACCATGCGTTCAGGTGGCGTGACCGATTGATCCGGTGCGAGCTGCGCTTCAGCCAGAACCGGGCCACCGTATTGCCAGCCTGCCTGATGCAGATAGTTGGCGGTGCTGGCGAAGATGTCCCCCCAGTCGCCCCACAGGTCCCGGTGCGAGGCGTGGCGACCGCTGACGGCAAACTTGCGATAGCTCGATGGCATGAACTGCAATGCCCCCATGGCACCGGCATACGAGCCGCGGATGCTCAACGGATCGAAGCCTTCTTCGCGCGCCAGCAGCAGGTACTGTGTCAGTTCGCTCTGGAAATAGCTGGCGCGGGTGGGGTAGTCGAAGCCGAGTGTGGTCAGCGCATCGAGCACCCGGTAGCGTCCGGTCACCCGTCCGTATTGAGTCTCGACCCCCAGCACCGCGATCAGGTACTCGGGTGCCACCTGGTATTCGACCGCGATCCGATCGAGCAGCTCCTTGTGCTCACGCCAGAGTGTCGCGCCGGCTTCAATGCGAAGCGGCGTCAGCATGCGTGCGCGATATTCCCACCATTGCAGCGTTTTCTCGGCCGGCTTGGTGATCGCATCGATGATCTTCTGCTGCGGTTCGGCGGCCGACAGCAGCGACATGAGCCGTACTCGGTCCACTCCGAGCGTGACAGCCTGTTCGATATAGGCGCGGATATCCGGGCGCGCCAGATCAAAATGCGCCGGCTCGACGATCGGCGTCGCGGGTGGTGGCTGTTGGGCACTCGCGCTGAATGCGAGCGTGATCAAAACGTTCCCCGTTGCCAGCAGCCACTGTATTCGACGCATCAGGATCCGACGAGTTTACGATGTGAATAAAGGCCCATCAGAATACCGAAGCCCGCCAGCAGGGTCACGACTGATGTTCCACCATAACTGACAAGCGGCAACGGCACACCGACGACCGGCACGAGACCGCTCACCATGCCGGCGTTGATGAACACATAGACAAAGAAGGTCAGCGCGATACTCAGAGCGAGCAGGCGTGAATAGGTGTCGTTGGTCTGCATCGCGAGCCAGACGGCGCGCGAGACGATGAACAGGTACAGCGCCAGCAGGAACAGCAGGCCGATCAGCCCGAACTCCTCGCCAACGACGGCGAAGATGAAATCGGTGGAACGTTCGGGCAGGAACTGCAGCTGCGCCTGACTGCCATGCATCCAGCCCTTGCCGAACACGCCGCCCGATCCGAGCGCGATCTGGCTTTGAATAATGTGATAGCCCGCCCCGAGCGGATCGTTTTGAGGATTGAGGAACGTCAGTACGCGTTGGCGCTGATAGTCGTGCAGCACGTGCCAGCCGGCGAAAGCGGCGCCGACACCCAGCACCATCAGTGCCAGCACGATTCGCATCGACAGTCCCGCCATCAGAATCATCAGCGCGCCGCTCGCCGCGATCAGCGCGGCCGTACCCAGATCCGGCTCGATCGCCACCAGGCCCACCGGCAGAAAAATGATGACCGCGACCATCAGCAGCGACTTCCAGTCCGGCGGCAGCGGACGATCGTGCAGATACCAGGCCGCGAGCATCGGCACACCCAGCTTCATGATCTCGGAGGGCTGAAAACGCATGATGCCGAGGTTGAGCCAGCGCTGCGCTCCCTTGCCGATGACACCGGTGACCTCCACGATCAGCAGCAACAGCACGCCGATCACATAGATCCACGGGGAGATCCGGCGCAGGAAGTTGGGGCTCGCATGAGTCAGGGCCAGCATGGCCGCCACCCCGAGCGCCATGCGCATGATGGTGCGAATCACCGTGTCCAGGCTCTGTCCGGAGGCGCTGTAGAGAATGGCCAGGCCGTAGAGTGCGAGCAGCGCCAGGCCCACCAACAGCGGTCCGTCGAGGTTGAGCACGGACAGCAGCTTCGCTGAGGAAAACAGCGTACGGCGTGTGCGTGCGATTCCGGTATCAGCGAGGTCAATCACCGGTGCGAGCCTGCGTGGTAGCGGTTTCGACTTCCTTCGGCGTGTCTTTGCGCAGCAGGTACGTGTCCATCACTTTGCGCGCGATCGGTGCGGCGTTGCTCGAGCCGAACCCCGCATTTTCCACCAGCACTGCTACCGCAATCTTCGGGGCCTCGGCCGGTGCAAAGGCGATGAACCAGGCATGGTCACGCAGCGTTTCCGGGAGCGTCTTGGCGTTGTATTTGGCGTTCTGCGCCACGGTGTACACCTGCGCTGTCCCGGTCTTGCCCCCGGCATCGTAGGCGGCGCCCTTGAAGGCGACCCAGGCAGTGCCGCAATACGGTTCACAGTGCGTGGTATGAACCATGGCCTCGATCACGGTCCTCCAGTCGGCATCGGAAATGCCGCTGACCGGCTTTTCCTCGACGGCGGCAAGCCACTTGATGTTGCCGTCGGTGTCGCGCAACCCCTTCACCAGGCGCGGACGGAAGCTGCGGCCGCGCTCGGCCAGCACCCCGGCGATATGCGCGAGCTGCAGGGGTGTCACCAGCAGATAGCCCTGACCGATACCCATATTGACGGTCTCTCCGGGGAACCAGGGCTGCTTGTAGACGCGTTCCTTCCAGGCCGGCGTTGGCAGCAAGCCCGCCTTCTCGCCGCTGATGTCGATACCGGTGAGCTGTCCGTAGCCGAACGGGGCCAGTCCCGCGTCCATCCTATCAATGCCCATGGTCGAGGCGAGTTTGTAGAAGTAGACGTCCGAGGAGCGGGCGATGGCCTCGGTCAGGTCGAGCATGCCGCGCGGCTCGTCTTTGTCGGCGCGCCACAGGTGAGCGCTGCCAGGCAGACTAAATACGCCGTTGCAGAACACCTTGGCGTCCGCTGCGATCTCGTGATCGGTCAGTGCCACCAGCCCCAGCGCCGGCTTGATGGTGGATCCGGAAGGGTAGGTACCGCGCAGGGCGCGGTTGAACAGTGGCTTCTGGATGTCGTCGTTCAGCGCGGCGAGCTCGCTGCGCGACAGACCGCGCGCGAAAGCGGCCGGATCGAAACCGGGTTTACTGGCTAGCGCCAGCACATCGCCGGTGTTGGGGTCGAGGGCTACCACCGCGCCGCGATGTTCGCCCAGGCCATCTTCGGCCGCTTGCTGGGTGGCCAGATCGATCGACAGGACCAGGTCGTCCCCGGCCACCGGCGCCTGCGAATGCAGCTCCGGGGCGAAAGCGCCTTCGCGCTGCACCGAGCGCCCCTGAGCGTTGACCAGGATCTCACGGTA
>Ga0210409_10005834_pt1 | contig 12883 bp, 7 predicted proteins | sample IncBWH17MmetaG_FD_161649 | JGI IMG/M metagenome (GOLD analysis project Ga0210409, IMG submission 161649) | Forest soil microbial communities from Barre Woods Harvard Forest LTER site, Petersham, Massachusetts, United States - Inc-BW-H-17-M | ecosystem: Environmental > Terrestrial > Soil >...
CGCCGCGCTCAATCGATCCCCCATCAGGCTGCGGCAACTGTCCCCATAGACAGCATGTAAAAACACACAAGCTCCCCCAAACCAACCACACTCTATGCATTCATGACCCCATCGTGGATTGAAACACAAAACTAGGGTGCGCCACCCTTCTCCCGCTTTTCGCGAGAGGGTGGGGTTTTTGACTCTATTAAACCCAGACCGAAGATCCCTCTGTGCCCTCTGTGGTGAATCAACCCTCAGAAGCTATACCGCAACCCCAACTGCATTCTCCTGGCTTCCACCAGCTGTTTGCTGTAGATACCAAACGAGCTCGCGCCACCAAACGGATTATTCTGCACGCTATGCGGATCGAACCGAACTGCGTTGGTAGTATTGAAAACATCCCATTGAAACTTCAAGGTCTGCCCTTCAACGATTCGAAACTCCTTCGTGACACTGCCATCGATGGAGAAGTAACCATCGCCGCGGAATATATTTCTCTGCCCTGAAACCCCGGCGAACGGAGGAGTGCTGCTCGCCGCATAAGCCGCAGACGGATCCGAAAACGCATTCGGTGCGCCGTTGATGATGTGATGGCCTCCCGATGCCACGCTCCCCGTCACCAGGGCAAAGCTCTGCGTGGCCCAGTCTGTCCCCCATCCCATTCCGTCCACCCCTGAGAAGGGTAACCCACTCGTCCAGTGCACTAACCCTGCGAGATCCCACCCGCCGACAATTGCGTTCAAGATGCTATTCGACGTCGATATGAATTTCGCTCCCTTCCCAAACGGCAGCAGATAATTGAAGCTGCCTGTGATGGCGTGCCGTGTATCGAAATCCGAGACGCCGCGGTTTCCCTTGATGTTCCACGCATTCACAATGCTGCTGAAAGTTTGGTTTTTGTTGTAATCGGTGCGCTCGGAGTCTGATCCCAAATCGATCGATTTGCCGAACACGTAGTTCATCTGGAACTGCAAGCCGTGCACCATCGAGTGACGCAGCGAAAGCTGCATCGAATGGTAGCTGCTGGTGCCCACCGACGCCCACGCATACAGCGATGAATACTGCGGATCGAAGTACCGGTTCAACGGCCCGGCCGTGAATCCGGATCCAGAATAAAAAGATCCCGTATCCAGACTGTAAAGCGGGAACGTCTCGTTGCCGACGATACTCTGCCCCCACAGACTCCCGTAGATATTCTGCGTCGCCGTCATCCCGTTCCCGACCAGGTTCGGAAACATATTCTCCCAGTAAGGAATGGTCGGCATGGAGGAAGTCGGCACGTTCGCCAAAGATGCCGCCGACATCAACTGGGCAGCCTTGAAATAGTCCATACCACTCTTCGGGTCTACCAGGTCCAGCGCCGTTGCCACGTCGAGATTCTGCAGCAACCGCTTTCCCAGCCGCCCCACGTACGCCGCTTCGATCGTCCATGCGTTCGAAATCTGGCGCTGGATCGAGAAATCCACAACGTGCGCATAGGGCGTCTTTACGCGATTATCTACGCCCCACGACAACGCCTCGATGTTGGCTGGAGTGACAGGAAACGCCGTCTCCGGCGCGACGGTTGGAATAATCTGCGTCGGAACCGAACTTGGAGACGCGAATCGTGGCGCTTGATCGCTCGTCAAATCGATCGGGCTGTTCACGCGCGACGACAAGCCATAGGCGCCATTCGCGTCGAAGGTGTTAATGATTCCTTCGCCAAAATGATCGTAGTAAATGCCATAGCCGGCGCGGATCGATGTCATCCCCTCGCCAAACAGCGTGCCTAGAAATCCGGGCAGGTGCGCAGGCGAATAAGCGATCGCAAATCGTGGCGCGAAATCCTTCTTGTCGGCCGCCCACATTCCCGGGGCGTGATTCGCGTGGCCGGCCCCCGCAAAAGCAATCTCCGGCTGATTCGTGATGCCCTGAGCCATGCCGGTGGCCCGGTTGTGAAACCACTGATCCAGGCCGTTCACCGGCGCAACTTCCTGTCCATTCACTTCGTACGGAGTTTGCAGGTACGTGTAGCGCAGCCCATACGTAACCGTCAGACTGCGAGTCGCCTTCCAGCTGTCCTGCAGGTAGATTTCGAATTCATTCGATTTGTAGCTACGGGTAAGAGGCAAGCCATGTCCGATCGACGTAAGACTGTTGCCGGACGACTTGTAGTTGAAGTACTCCGTCGCCACCGGAATGATGCCCGCGACTGCTGCCATCGCGTTGCTGTACGCAGTGTCGAAACCCCCGTCAATCGCGGGAATCCCGAGTTGCGGAAACGCTGACGCGTCCAGGTCCTGCCCGGTATTCGCGAGCGAGCCCATTCCCAGGCTGTAGTACTGCACCTGCGCATTGTTGAACGCGGTCGAGTTGCTCTGAAAGTTATTGTGGATCAAACGAAAGTTGAAGCCGCCCTGAAGCGTGTGATTCCTCTTCGTCCAACTCACATCGTCCACAATGTTGTGCAACGGAATGTTGACGACCAGGGATGGCGTGATTGCCGTCAGAGGATTGATATTCGCGAAGTCGACATAGTCCCCGGTTAGCGCGCCCCGGTTCGAAAATCCCTCGCGGATATATCCGTAGCGCAGATTATTGACCAGGTTATTCGTGAGCATCCACGTATGGCCCACAGCAAATCCCTTGTTATTGCTGTATGTCTTGCTGCTTGGACTGGCGCCCGGATAAGTCACCGCTCCTGTCAGGTTGTCACTCTCCAGATTCCCGCGACCGAAAATCCTCTGCTTGGCGGTAGCGTTGTAGTCGAACTTCACGAGGTTAGTGATGTTTGATTGCGGCATCGGCGACGAGAACGTGTACGACCCAAAGTTGTATCCGTCCCCTAAAAGATTCCCGTTCGCTTCCGGTAGAGTTGAGAAGTATTGAAGCGCCGCAGGATCGACGCCAGCTCCCAGTGGACATGTACCCTCCCCCGAACAATGCGGATCCATTTGCGAAATGATCGAAGGAGTCAGCGTGGTCGTGCCTCCGTTGACATTGGCGTAAGTGAGATACCCCTGCCGTAATCCAGGACTCGAAGATGTCCCTGAAGGAACTTCATTCACGACCTGCTGGTTCTGCGCAATTTTGTCGGCTTCGTAACTGGCAAAGTAAAACAGTTTGTCCTTCTTAATCGGACCGCCAATCGAAGCCCCAAACGTATTCCGCAGATATTTCCCCGGTACGTTCGGCTCACCGGTTTGCAGTTCTGCCTGCTTGTTGAACCAGTCGTTTGCCACGGTATTGGTCGGCCGGTAATATTCATACGCGCTCCCGTGAATGCTGTTCGTCCCGCTCCGCGTCACTACCGCAACCTGCGCCCCAGACGAGCGTCCCGAATCCGCGTTCGAACTGCTCGTCACTACGCGGAATTCGTCCACAGAATCGCGCGTCGGGCGCAGGACTCCCGTGAACGCATATCCCCGAGTCTGCGTATTGTTGTCGATGCCGTCGAGCGTCAGATTGCTTTGATCAGACCGTGCGCCGTTTACTGCGCCCGCGCGGCTGTCAGAGTCCATCGTTATCGTTGCTTGATCTCCCAGCGACAACACTCCCGCCTGCAACGACAGCAAAGAGAACACATTGTTCCCCTGAAAGGGCAAAGTCTGAATTTGCGTCTGATTGAAGGGCGTTCCAATCGTCGCGTCGATCGCATTCAGCGCCGACGTATCCGACGTAACATCCACCATCGTCGTGCTGCTTCCAACCCTGAGTGCGATATTAATCGTCGCCGGCTGATTCACCAGCAACACGGCCCTCTCCGTCTGCTCGTTAAATCCTTGCGCACGAATCTTGATCAGATAAATCCCCGGTGGAATCTGCTGGAAGGTGTACGCCCCCTTTGCGTCCGTCCGGTGAGTTTGCGAGAACCCAATCGAGGCTTCAGAGATCGTCACGTCCACATCCGGAACCAGCGCCCCCGTTGGATCCGAAACCTCTCCTCGCAGCGAGGTTGTGGCGGTTTGCGCCAAAGCCAAGTTGGCAACCCACGCACACAAAATTGCGAGCAACAAACACCGGCAAGCTGCCCCAAGTCTCACCATCTTCCGCACGGTACTCATTTGCAGGCCCTCCTTGAGTCAAAAACTCACGCACGCCCAGTGCTGCCATGTCTGGAGACACTCCGCCCCTCGCAGCGCAGCTTTCGCCGCCAAAAATCACTCAGACCTTTTAGGGACGATCACCCCGGAACAGCGTGGTTCCGGACGCTACGCACGGATAACAGCACTCACTCTAGTGTGTTGCATCCTCTACGATGTGTTTCTGGATTGTCAAAGCCAATGTTTCGATGCGACAGATAAAAGTCGTCGATGGGTTACTCAGGATGGGCCAAACTCGTTTCCGAAATCGATTTCGCGTTCGCTGCACAGCCCGCAGAATGTGGTTGATTCGGAGACCCTCAAGCACGCGTCAAACCTTCGATCCATCGGCTCAGGCTCAAACACAAACCTGACAATTGCAATATCACCGTAAGAAAGCCGTAACTCTCCGAGCGACCTATCCGCGGCCGCAGCACTACTCTTATCTGACATTGGCAGCTGGCACGATCACCAACTTCTCTTTTGGAAGCGCGTCAAGCGTCGCCTTGTCGATATTAAGGTGAGCCATCACAAGTTCAGGCGGCGTGTGCGATAACCATTCTGAAAGCGACAGATCCTGATAGAAGCTACTCTTGAACATCTCCAGAAACCGCAAATCGGTATCGCCCGTGTTCTCGATGTAATGAGGCAGGGTCTGCTGTACGTAACCCACGTCGCCGACTTCGAAATCCGCAGTCCGAGCACGCGATCCGGTGGCGAACACCGTCATTCGCCCCTTGCCGCTGATGTAGTATTGCCACTCGTCGGCATTGGGATGCCAGTGAAGTTCACGCATACCTCCCGGGTGCACGGTTACGATCGCCGCCGCGATCGTGGTCGACGCTTTAAAGAGGCTGGAATCGATGATGCGCACCTCTCCTCCTTTGGTGCGCTGGGTAACCGGCTGTTGCGCGAGGCGAAAAGCAAAGTCCGTCGCGGACGGACCCATTGCGCCTGCGGCCGCGCGCTGATCGGCGGCCAACGGTGGTGGAAGCTCCGACTGGAAGATGAACAGTTCCTCAGTCTGCAACTTGTTCAGAGCCTGCGTGGCAACTCCGAAGTTTTTGGCCAGTACTTCCCTTGGCGTGTGCGCCATCCACTCGGAAAGCAGCACGGTGGCATATTCCGAAAAATTTCCGTCATCGAATACCAGCAAGAACTCCGCGCCATCCGGGGCCAACCCCTGAATGGAATGCGGTATTCCCGTGGGAAAGTACCAAAGGTCGCCTTCGTTCACGTCCGCAACAAAGCTCTTGCCGTTCGCGTCAATCGCCGTGATTCGCGCGCTTCCATAAAGCATGAAGGCCCACTCCGCAGCCGCATGCCAGTGCAATTCGCGAATCCCCCCGGCTGTGAGCCGCATGTCAACTCCGGCTATCGCTTTCGAGACTGGCAACTCACGCACCGTCACTTCGCGGGACCATCCTCCCGGGTGAAGGCGCTTGTGCGAGAGCGAGAAGGGATACTTAAACACCGGCACTGAGCCCGCGTCGGTGACGGGCGGAACGACTGAATTAGGGTTCTGCGCATCCAGGGGCGCGTTCGTCGGGCCAGGATCGCTCTTGCTCTTATCATTCACCCGCGCACTCTCTTGTGCTTGCTGAGTCGTCCCGACACCGGAGAGAGCGCCTACCGCCGTCGCCAGGGCCGTTGAACTCGCCAGGAATTTGCGCCGCGATACTTTGCCTTTTCCATTCGTCAGCCCAGATCTCATTTTTGTTCTCGCCCTCCAAGGTAAGCGGCGTTGCCAGGATCACCTCGGACAAGATTACGCGCTACGATCACTTGCTTGCGAGTCAAAAAGAACCCAGCTCAAAGCACAGATGTTGGATCGAACTGCCTGCGTTCTGGTCAGTTCGAATGATCGCCACGCATACTCCCCTTTACACACCTTGCACTTGTTCTTGAACCGCCCGATAGGCCTGGTCAATTGCCGCATTCGTGTAGGCGCTGGCAGCGGCGTCGGAATTTGCGATTGAGATTCGTCCAAATTGTTTCCGTCCGACGACGCAGGGTCGCTCTTCCGGCGCCCAGTGCGGATCAGACAACGAATCGTATTCGTAGGCGTATCCGTGCGCCCACCGGTTCACCGTTATGGCAGCAATGTCGCGGGCAGAATCAAATCCCGCCGGGGCGAGCATGCGATTCAGCTGTTCGCGGATATTTCGCTCGAATTCAGAAAATGGAGTGCTGATGAGTTCGAACCTGCCCATCCTGTACTGATCGCGTCGTGGCAATCCCGGCTGGCAAGGCGTTCGCAACATGAAAAGCACCATTGGCTCTTCCGGCTTGCTCGGGAACTCATACGCGCCCAGGCTCACCGGAAAATCAAGCATGGTGAAGCTGTGGTAACTTCCCGGCGAAACGATCTGGCGTATCCCCAGCTTGTGGAATGCCCTCCAATTGCGGATGGCAACATGCGTGTAGATGAACGGCTCCTTCACCGAATAGTGCAAAGCTTCCTTCTGCTTATCGGGCAACTCGGGACAAAGATACGGAACCATGCTGTTGTAACAGGCGAGGACGCAGCACTTCCCTGTTACCTTCTTGAGCTTCCCTTCCTGAACGTACGCGACTTCCACTTCTTTCGCCGACTCTGCCTGTCCGGAGTCTCGTGCGCGTACTGCGGTTGCATTCAGGCGAATGCGAATTGAAGACGATGACTGGTCAAGTTTGCCGTAGTCGGCGCGTGCAGTAACAACATCCTCCATGGTGTGCCCGGGAACGGCTTCAGGGATGAGACCCCGCACCAGCAAGCGTGCGATAGACGCATTCCCATCGGGAAAGTGAAAAATGTACGGTTCTTCTTTTTCCTCATCGCCACCTAACTGCATCCCATCAAACCCTGCGTAGCGGTACGCCCCGTAGTCGTCGGGATTTCTATAAGAGGCAAGAGCCGAGACGGCATCAATCCCCACTGCGAACAGATCGTGAGAATACGTTTGGAAGAAAGGCAAAACGGCGGGATCGGCCCTACATATTTGAGTAAGGAAATCCGCGTAGCTGATCTTGGCCAGGCGCGATCGTTTTTCTTCTTTCGAAAGACCGGAAAGGTAGTCTCTCTTCTCGTCGTAAAGGCGCGCGATCTCCTGCTGCAGTTTCGCGGGCAGCGGACTCTTCTTCAGAAATTCGGGCCACGGTGTAGAACCCATTCCAGACACCAGGCGATCTTCGCCGAAGGTGTCTTTATCAAAGAAGCAGGCCGTATTGAGGTGGCCGTACAACTTTTGATCGTAGGCCTTGTAAAAGATCTTGGTTTGGACGCCCAAATCTTTGAGGACGTCTTTGGCAACCTCGCTGTAGTCCGAAGGGCTCTCAATCGACTGCGTACCCCCATTACTCAGCAGCAACCGTCCTCCAACGCGAAACTCGTTGCGCCGGGCGTGCCCTCCGAAATCGTCGTTGTTATCAAGGATCAGAATGCGTGCGTCCTTGCCGGCATGTTTCCGGTAGAAGTAGGCTGCAGCAAGCCCGCTGATGCCGCCACCGACGACGACTAGGTCATAGGTCTCGTGCGTGTCGGCCGGACTGCCGGCGGTGTCCCAGAAGGTCCCGTCGCGCAGCGCGTGCGCAACATCGAAAGAACCCGGGGCGCTGCCTCTCAGATCGGTCAAAGCAGGCGGATAGTCTTTGGGAGAATCGGCTCCAGCGGCGAGTGCGCGCATGCCCGAAGCCAAGTCGGGCAGGCTGGCGCTTCCTAGCGCTCCGATGCCTACTGCGACGCCGTTCAGAAAATCACGCCGCGTGATGCGGCGTCGCATTCCCAACTCCCGGTCGCGATTCCCTTCGCTCATATACAGGCCTGATAGACATTACTATAAGTCCGCAAGGTTAGAAAAAGTGTCGGAGCCCTGTCAAGATAAGAATATGCGAAACTTTTCAGTTGACATCGCTTCTCCTCGTTTTATAATGATTCTTATCCAATAATCATGCGTCTCACCCATGAGCAGTTTCGTGAGCTGGCGGCGAAGCACGGTTTGGCGGTCACGCACCAGCGTCAAGTGGTCTATGAGGCCGTCATCGCTTCCCACGGACACCATTCCCCAGAAGACATTTATGCTGCGGTCCGGCGTCGCATTCCATCTATTTCTCTGGCCACCGTATACAACAATCTGCGGCTTTTCATCGAGTGCGGATTGCTGCGAGAGGTTACTCCTCATGCGTCCACGTTGCGCGTGGACGGCAATCTCGAACCTCATCAACACCTGGTCTGCTCCCGCTGCAAGTCGGTGCAGGATATCGAAGGAGACTTCATCGACTTGAAGCGGCTATCCCGGCAGCTGCCGGTCGGCTTTGATCTGACGCAGCCGTTGATCGAGGTCTTTGGCCTCTGTCGCAGCTGCAGTGCCAAAAAATAGTTTTTCATGCAGTACGCAATCAATAATCGAAACCGAAGGACGGAAACATATGGAAAATACACTCGCGACTTCATCGGGGAGTGTTGTCCCCGAAGCTAAGGAAAAGAACACTGCAACCGAATCAAAGTGTCCGGTAGCGCACGGCACTCGCCAATCTTATGCGAATGTTGATTGGTGGCCGAATCAGCTGAACCTGCAGGTCCTGCACCAGCATTCCCCGCTGTCTGATCCGATGGGTAAGGAGTTCAATTACGCAGAAGAGTTCAAGAGCCTCGACCTGAAGGCCGTGATCAAAGACCTGAATACCTTGATGACGGACTCGCAGGCATGGTGGCCGGCCGACTTCGGCCACTATGGACCACTCTTCATTCGTATGGCGTGGCACAGCGCGGGTACGTATCGAATCGGCGACGGCCGCGGCGGAGCCGGTGCCGGTCAGCAGCGCTTCGCTCCGCTCAATAGCTGGCCTGACAACGTGAACCTCGACAAGGCTCGCCGCCTGCTATGGCCGATCAAACAGAAGTATGGCCGGAAAATTTCCTGGGCCGATCTCATGATCCTCGCCGGCAACGTCGCCCTTGAGTCGATGGGCTTTAAGACCTTCGGCTTTGGCGGCGGGCGCGAGGACGTCTGGGAGCCTGAAGAAGACATTTTCTGGGGACCTGAGGGCAAGTGGCTGGCCGACGAGCGCTACAGCGGCGACCGTGATCTTCAGAATCCGCTCGCGGCCGTGCAAATGGGTCTGATCTATGTGAATCCGGAAGGGCCCAATGGGAAGCCCGATCCAATCGCCGCAGCTCGGGACATCCGGGAGACTTTCGCCCGCATGGCGATGGATGACGAGGAGACCGTTGCGCTCATTGCCGGCGGACACACGTTCGGCAAAACCCACGGCGCCGCCGTTCCCGCTCAATATGTAGGCGCCGAACCAGAAGGCGCTGCCATTGAGGATCAAGGCCTCGGCTGGAAGAACAAATTTGGCAAAGGTTTTGGTGGCGACACCATCGGCAGCGGTCTGGAAGTCACTTGGACCACGTCGCCGACAAAATGGAGCAACAACTTCTTCACGAACCTGTTCAGCTACGAATGGGAGCTGACGAAGAGTCCAGCCGGTGCGCATCAGTGGACTCCGAAAAATGGTGCTGGCAACGGTACTGTGCCGGACGCGCACGATCCCTCAAAGCACCATGCGCCATCCATGCTGACCACGGACCTCTCGTTGCGGTTCGACCCTGCTTACGAAAAGATTTCACGGCGCTTCTACGAACATCCGGATCAGTTGGCGGATGCGTTTGCGCGGGCGTGGTTCAAGCTGACGCACCGCGACATGGGGCCGATCTCGCGGTACCTTGGCCCGCTTGTTCCGAAGGAGCCCCTGGTGTGGCAAGACCCTGTTCCCGCCGTTGATCATAAATTGATCGGGGAAAAGGAAATTGCTGCTCTCAAGGCCAAAATCCTCGCGTCCGGACTGTCGATCTCCCAACTGGTCACGACTGCCTGGGCGTCGGCGGCGTCGTTCCGCGGCTCCGACAAGCGCGGGGGGGCGAACGGGGCACGCATTCGCCTCGAGCCGCAAAAGAATTGGGAAGTGAACCAGCCGGCCGCACTGGCGAAGGTTCTCAAGAAGCTGGAGGCCATCCAAAAGGAGTTCAACAGTTCGCAGTCCAACGGGAACAGAGGGAAGAGAGTCTCGCTGGCTGACCTGATCGTGCTGGGCGGCTGCGCAGCCGTCGAGGAAGCGGCGAAAAGGGCCGGGCACAAACTGAAAGTTCCTTTCTCGCCGGGGCGCACGGATGCTTCGCAGAAGCAGACCGACGTGCACTCCTTCGCCGTCATGGAGCCGGTCGCGGACGGTTTCCGCAACTATCTCCGCAGTGGACAGATCCTGTCGGCCGAGGAGTTTCTGCTAGACCGGGCGCAATTGCTGACCCTGACGGCCCCCGAGATGACGGTTCTGGTCGGCGGCCTGCGCGCTCTGAGTGCGAACTTCGGGCAGACCAAACACGGCGTCTTCACCAACCGGCCAGAGACGCTGACGAATGATTTCTTCGTCAACCTGCTCGACATGAATACCACGTGGGAGCCCTCTTCTACATCCGAAGGCGTATATGAGGGGCGCGATCGGGCGACGGGCAAAATCAAGTGGACCGGCACGCGCATCGATCTGCTGTTCGGTTCGAATTCCCAACTACGGGCACTCGCAGAAGTCTATGCATCCAACGACTCGAAGGAGACGTTTGTGAAGGACTTCGCGGCTGCGTGGAACAAAGTGATGAACCTTGATCGCTACGATCTTGCCTGAGCGCGGCGAAAACGAACGCTGTCAACTTCGTGCTGTTGTTTGGGCCGGCTAAACGAAGTTGTCGCTTTTCCTGGCTTGCGGGGGCGCATCGCGCGTCCCCGTGCCGCCTCTACCAACACGCGCACAGTTTCATACGGATCGAGCTGGTCGCCCAATGTCGGTCCAAGAAAGTCTCTATCCACTATCATGTGTTCTTGTTCCCTTCTCGTCCATCCGTCTTGCGTAGCATCTTCCGCCAGCTGTGTCCTCGATGCCGGTCCGCGAAAATTTTCCGTTCGTCCATTTATTGGAGCTTCCCGAAAATGCATGATCGCTGTCCCACCTGCGGTCTCCACTTCAATCGGGAGCCAGGATATTTTCTCGGAGCCATGTACCTAAGTTACGGCTTGGGTCTTGCCGTCATCTTTGTTCTTGGCGCCGCCCTCTGGGCCCTGACAAAGTGGCGTCTGGACAAGATTGCAATCTGGGCGGTTTTGCTGTTCCTGCCGTTCGCCCCCGTGCTGACGTTTCTTTCGCGTGTGCTTTGGATTTATCTCGATCAGAAGATCGATCCCGAGCCCCTCTAGGAAGTTTCCCCTCGGATTTCTGATGGATGCTACATCGGTAGCCCCACGAACTCCGCACCCGTTGTAAACGGGTTATCCGGGGACAATTCGAGCAGGTTTGCGATCCAGCCGACCGTGTCTCCCCAACGCTGCGGTGTCGCCAGCGGCGCCCCTTCGTTCGGCGAAGCGACGAGTACAGCCCACCCTAGCTTGAAGCGCTGTGCGATTGGGCCAGGTTGCGCAGAACCAGCCCGCCGCGCGAGCTGTGTGATCACATCAAACGTGGTGGTTCGGTCGGGCAAGCCTTCGAGCCGCATCCGCGTTCTCTTCCGGAGTGCGGCTGAGAGTGAAGTGATCGAAGGCAAACATCCGGTCGTGATAGAGATCCTTCACACGATCGACGAAACTGGATCGTGCAGAGCGCCATAAGCCGGCGCCGCATTCGAAAATGTTCCGTGAACGAACAGGAGCGATCGCTCCGGCGAAGTCGGTTTCCCGGGCGGCAGGGCGGGACGGCCAAGTCTCTTTTGTTATCTTGAGCCATCCTTCTTTGAGTCCCCGCTTACTCCAGGAATTCTTTTCGAACGCCAGCTTGGGAATTATAATCAGTCCCACCTTGAACTGTTGAGCGCACGAAGATGTACGTACAGTTTAAGAGCCGAGACGAAAGTCCCTAGCATTTGGTTCTCGTGTCGCCACCAGCCGCAGAAGACTTGCTCGCTAGAATAACGGATCTGCAGGCGACGCCACCCATCGGGCTCAATGTCCCCCATAGGAACAAGGGGTTGGTCGTGTTGAGGCTGGTCAGTGTGCGGCGGCAATCCATCATGAAGCTGACATCCATGCAATTGGTGTCGAGCCGAAGACCTAGGCGCAGCGTTTTGAGGGATGAGAACGGCCTATTGCGCCACAAACCGAGAATGATTGCAGCGACGCCCGTCACTGGTCGCAAGACGTGAGGAAACCCTCTCCGGGGCGGGTCTTGTTTATCGATGCGGAGATTGGTCGACTGAAGCCTTGAAGCGGGCCGCGTAGGTTCCATCCGAAACGGAAGGGATCTTTGCGAGTCCAACCATATTAGTCCCCAAGTTCGAAGCGCCTCCCGAAGTCACTGGACACTCGGAGGGCATTCCCGCCGCACGGCGATCCGACAATCGGACGTAATCCGCCTAGGGCCGAAAAAGGGGGATTAGAAGCATCGGAAAAAACACTCGAGGCTAGCAAGGCTTGGGCAACATCTTTCCGGAGGCCCATCTAAGAAACTGATAGCATGCAACGATAATTCGACTGCAACGATGTCAATACAACTATTGACGAGCCCCGACCCCTACTCTAGAGTATTCAGATTACCAGGAAGATTTCTTCCAAAATGCGGTCCCCAGCATCCAACGCGAACCGGATTCAATGCGAGGTACGACTGCGTCTACTCGCCCTTAGTGTGGCCATTCTTGGCCTGGTGCTTGCACCCCTAGGACGCGTCGGATGATACAGCCATAACCAAGAGGCATTTTCAGAAAGGGCCATCATCCACAACCGATGATGGCCCTTTTCGTTTTGCCGGCAAAGGATTGCAATTGCACACCGCTACACCGGGAGGAGCAACGTGCGAGGAACAGAAGAGATAAAGATATTCGA
>Ga0210409_10005836_pt1 | contig 12882 bp, 12 predicted proteins | sample IncBWH17MmetaG_FD_161649 | JGI IMG/M metagenome (GOLD analysis project Ga0210409, IMG submission 161649) | Forest soil microbial communities from Barre Woods Harvard Forest LTER site, Petersham, Massachusetts, United States - Inc-BW-H-17-M | ecosystem: Environmental > Terrestrial > Soil >...
CTTCGACCAGAAATTTTCGCAGCAGTTCGTCCAGCCGCACCAAGCACATTTCCGCTTCCGTGAACGTGGAAAAGTGCAGCAGGTCGGTGAACTCTTCCTCGTAGCGCCCTTCCGTATCCGACTGCGTGGACCAGACCACGCGCATGCCGCCCTCTTCGAGAACGCTCACGATGTAGTCCGCGGAAGTTTTTCCGGCAGCCGCGCCAAGCTGCGAAATCAGCCGTCTGCGGATTTGTTCGATTTCCGCGGGAGTAAAGCGCGGCTTGCCCAGTCCGCGCGCGGCTTCCAGGATCAAATTCTTCTTGCTGGAGGATTCGCCGGACTCGTTTTTCTTGGAGCGGCTGGCAGTCAAGACAGGCCTCAGCGCTGCACTTTCTTGGGTGCGGGATCGGCGGCTGCTGCGTCGCGGGCCAGCAGCTTGCGAAGCCTGGCCACATTGCGGTTGTGCTCGGCAAGCGTGGCGCTGAAAAAATGGCCGCCCTGGTCGTTGGCCACGAAAAACAGATAGTCCGTGGTGGCCGGAGCCAGCGCTGCCCGTAGCGACGCTTCGCCGGGATTGGCAATCGGCCCCGGCGGCAGCCCGCGGTGTTCATACGTGTTATAGGGTGAATTGGTGCGCAAGTCCACGGCGCGCACGTTCTTCTCGGGTCGGCCCGCGAGTTCCATAGCGTACTGCACGGTCGGATCGCACTGCAGCGGAGTGCCACGCCGCAGCCGGTTGTAGAATACGCCGGCTACCAGCGGGCGTTCCTCCGCGTTCGGCGTCTCCCTCTCGACCAGCGACGCCAGCGTCACCACTTCCAATGTGGTCATGCCCCCCGGATTCTCGGGCGCGCCCGCAGGCTTCAGCGTTTCCCAGACCGCGCGGAAATTCTGGACCATGCGCTTCACCACCTGCTCGCAGGTGGCGCGGCGCGTGAATTCGTAGGTCGAAGGAAAAAGAAACCCCTCCAAGCTGTACGCCTGCGGCGCCAGATCCGCAATCAGGGTTGTATCGTGCGCCGCGCTCAGAAAATCCGGCCGGCTGCAGACGCCCTCCCGCTCCAGCTCGTCCGCGATATCGAACATCGTCCAGCCTTCCGGCACGGTCACGATGTGAACGAAGATCTGCCCATGCGCGATTTTCCAGAACACTTCGCGCGAATTTACGGGGTGGTCGAAATAGTATTCGCCGGCCTGCAGACTCCTGCGGAAATGCCAGTCGCTGAATAGCGCAAACGCCAGCGGGCTGCGGATCACGTCGTTGCTCCGCAGAATTTGGGCGACGCCCCAGCGCGAGGTGCCGTGGGGAATATCTACGAACACTTTCTCGGGGCGGTGTCCGCGATACGGACGGCTGAGCTGCGAATCGAGCCAGCTGGCTCCGCCGCCAAGAGCGGCGATCAAGAAAAGCGCCAGAAATCCAAGCCGCCTCATCCCTCTTGGTCCTTCTCCGCGCCAGCGCCGCGCACCGTGCCCGAACTGTCACGCGTTCGTTCGAGGTAGTCGCGCAACAACACGGCGGCAGCCAAATCATCAAGCGGTTCGCGCTTGCGGCGGCCCGCCGATTTCGTTTCCGCGGCTATTTGTCGCGCTTCCCAGGTCGTCAGCCGCTCGTCCACGAGTTCCACGCCGATGCCCGTCTCTTTCTCCAGGCGCGCCGCAAACCGCGCCGCCTCGTCCGCCATTTCTCCCGCTTCGCCCGTGATGTGCACCGGGTGGCCGACGATAATATGCGTGACGCCATGCGCACGGCAAGTCTCGCGAAGCCGGCGAAGATCGGTTTGCCGGTTCGCGCGCACCAGCGTCGCCAGCGGCTGCGCCGTCATTCCCAGCTCATCGGAGAGCGCCATTCCGATTCTCTTGCGGCCGTAGTCCACCGCCAGAAAACGATGCGGCTTTTCCGCCGGCGCTGAAATTTTCCCAGCACTCGCACGCTCCATCATGGCCATGGCTCGCCCATTATACGTGACGCTTGCCGGTGCATGATAAATCGCGCGGAAATTTGCCGAAGAACCCGTTGCCTTTCTAGCACGGATATCGCGTCGAAACGAGAAACCGCTGAGCAGTTCGACCGCGCTGCGCCGATCGTCGTGATGCTGCAAGCGACGACGAAAACGAATGGATCGTTACGGCTGGCGGCCGCGCTCGCCTTTCTCCCACGCAGTCCAGGCGCCTTCCGCCTTCATGGACTTCTCGAGTCCCGTTCCATTCAGCAGTTGCTCGATTTCGGCGCGCGATTGCCGCAGCCCGATTCGCGTGCCTGCGTCGGCCAGGCCATATGCGGTCACCGCCGCAATCGCCACGCTGCGTTTCAATTCGCGGGTGTCCACCTGATCCACCGTGTCGGACGCCGAGTAGTAGCTCAGCACGTAATTCGCGACATCCTGTCTGGCAACCAGCGTGGGCACGCCTTCGAGCACGAAATCGACGTTGTCGGAATCGTCCGGGGCGTCCAACGAGACTTCTAGTGCCGCCAGGGATTTCAGCGGCTCCAGCGCTTCGCGCACGCCCGGAAGCAGATCCTTCCGACCGTTCAGCGCGTAGCTGGTCACGCGTCCTCGGCCCGGGTCGTAAATAATCGCCGCGACCATATGGTCGAGTTCCGCCCGATGCGCTTGCGCATAGGCGCGCGAACCCAGCTCGCCCTTCTGCTCGCCGGTGAAAAGCACGAAGCGGATGGACCGCCGCGGGATGTTTCCCGACGCATGAATCACTCGCGCCGCGTCCACCACGATCGCGGCGTTGCAGGCGTTGTCGAGCACGCCGGTTCCCAGGTCCCACGAACCCAGATGCGCGCCGAGCAGGACGAATTCGTCGGGCTTCTCGCGCCCGCGGATTTCGCCGACCACGTTCTCGGATTCGCCTGCGCCCGGCAGCGCGAATTTCTCCGCGTGCACGTTGTCAACTCCCGCGCGACGCAGCGCCTCGAGCGCCCAAGCGACCACGCCAGCCGCTTCGGGCGAGCCGGCGGCTCGCGCGGCGATCGAATCCGTGAGGGTTCGCAGGTTATCCCCTAGCGGCGAGGGGCCCAGGGCGCTCTGTATCATCATAGGCGCGAGCTCCGCGCACGACTTCTCTACGGAACAGGCGCCCGCCCCCTGCGGAACTTGGCCGAACGCGGGCGGCGGACTGATCGGGGTCGTTTGCCCGGCGGCAGACAGGGCAGTGAGCAGCAGGCATCCGGCAACCGGCGCCAGATTCAGGGTGGATCGCAGGATTCGGAGTCCCAACCGGACGCACGATGCTGGGTCAAACCCGGAAGTGTTGCCGAACATGGCCCCTCCCCCTAACGGTTTATCCGCCGGGATTATAGCTAGAACCAATCGCGGCGTCACAAAAGAGTCACGAAGGCGCAACACCTCCAACGGATCATCGCGTGTGAAGGCCCTCGGAGAATGCAAATCGCGAAAAAAATCCCGCATACAGGAATATTCTACATAGAGTACATGATTCACTGTATCTCGCCGCGAGGGCATGTCATACAATCGGCTCGTCTTAAAATGAGACGGAAGATGGCATCCCATCTGCCACGTCGGCGAGGTCAGGCCCGCTTTCCGCACGCAGCGCTTTGCTACAACAGGGAAACTGGTCTTCCGTGGGGGCGCGGGAGATTGCTTGTTTACGCCGAACCAGCCCAACAGCTTCACATTGGCAGGGGAGTAAAAACCGATACTCTTTGCCCAGTACAGCCTTGGACAAGGACGGAGAGGCCCATATAGTGAAAAGAGTGCGTGCGTTCCCAAAGCTTGTCCCATCTAACAAAAAGAGCGGCGCCAACCCACCCAATGTCTTCGTGTTTTGTGAAAAATCAACCGGCGCGGCGCGATTTCACGCCGAATCGAGTTCCGATCCAAACTATGTGATCGAGCGGATGGCCGGCTTGCTGGCTGTGCAGTGCCTGGTTCGCGGATCGGACCCTGGCGAATTTGCGGTTCTGGTTCCCGCCGCTTTGGAAATGTCGAACCGCTTAATCGCTCGCGCCAAGGAGCTGCTGGAACAGGGACGGGCGACCGCCAGCCCGGCCACTCTCAGCCCCCGGCAACAGGAGATTCTGCAGTCGGTCATATGCAACCGGGCGAACAAGGAAATCGCCGACCGGCTCAACATCACGGTCCGAACCGTAAAATTTCACGTCTCGTCGCTCTTGAACAAGTTCGGAGTCGAAAACCGCAACGAGCTTGCCAGGCGGGCGGCGGGGCTCCTGCATCCCGGTGGCGCCGAGAGCGGTGCGGTCAATCTCGATCGGCGGTCGGAGCGGGTGAGACCTGCAGAATTTGGACCCGTGGCCCTGAATACGGCGCTGCAGGTCACCAGCAAATCGCGCGGCACGCGCTACGGAGAGCGGACTCTGACGGCGTAGAGTCGCTGATTCCGCAACGCGGTCGTCAAATCCCAGCACAAATTTTCCGCGAGAGTTGCCCTAGTGGGCCTTGGGCATTTTCATCTGCATCGCCGGAGCCGCCGGTGCATTTCCGGGCGCGGGCTGCGGCCCAAATACAGCCTGCGCGGCGGGCGGAAGCTTCTCAACATTGGAGAGGAACGCCACAAGCTGCCAGATCTGCTGGTCGCTCAGGGTTTTGTTCCACGCCGGCATTCCGGTCCAGCGGATGCCGTGCTGGATGATGTAGAAATTCTGGTTTTCGGACATGTCCGGCGCGTCCTTGAAGAATTCAGGCACCTGCGGAGAGAAGGATTTGGCGAACTGGCTCTCGGCGTTGGAGGGCACGCCGTGGCAGCCGCCACAATGGTCGAGATAGAGCTTGGCGCCGGCCGCCAGATTTTCTTCCGTCGGGGTCACCGGATTTTTGGCGTCGGGCGCGCGGCGATCGGTGGAAGCATCCACCGCATCCATGGCGAGTTTCTCCTCGACGAGCGAAGGTTTCTGATCGGCCGCGAAATTCACATAGCCCTGCTTGACGCACCACCACCCGCCCGCAGCCAGCGCGATGAGCGTAAACAAAATTCCCAGAATAAAGCCTTTCATTCGCCGCCAACCTCCCGGGATTTCGATGTCATTTCCATTTTAGCTTCTTCACGTCCACCGTGGGCAACGGGAATTTCATGTTCATGCCTTCGAGCGTCTCGACGATGATGTGGGAGATGGCCAGATTGCGGAACCATTTCTTGTTCGAGGGGATGACGTACCAGGGCGCGTGAGCGGTGCTGCATTTGGCGAGAGCTTCTTCGTACGCTTTGGTGTAATCGTCCCAGAATTTGCGCTCGGCGAAATCGGCTTCGGAAATTTTCCAGCGGCGGTCGCGATCGTCAATGCGCTGCTGGAAGCGTTTCTTCTGCTCGTCCTTGCTGATATGGAGGAAAAATTTCACGATTTTCACGTTGTTGTCATGCAGCAGCTCCTCGAAGCGGTTGATCTCTTCATAGCGGCGGGACCACGCATCCTTGGGGACCAGATTGTGAACGCGCACGACGAGAACGTCCTCATATTGCGAGCGGTTGAAGATGCCGATGTCGCCAAATTCGGGAACGGCCTTGTGGATGCGCCACAGAAAATCGTGGGCCAAATCCTCGGCGGAGGGTTTCTTGAATGACGTGACGGTGCAGCCCTGGGGATTGACGCCGGACATGACGTGGCGGATGGCGCCGTCCTTGCCGGCAGCGTCGAGTCCTTGCAGGCAGATGAGCAGGGCGTGCTTGTGTTCGGCATAGAGAAGGTACTGGAGTTTGTCGAGCTTCTCGATGGCCTTGTCGAGAGAAACCTTCATTTTGTGATCTTTTTCCCATCCGAGGGTGTCCTCGGGATCCCACTCCGGGAGCTTCACTTTCTTGCCGGGCGTGACCGCAAGTTCCTTGCTGAAGTTCGTCGCCATTGAGTTTTGCGCCTCCACATGTGCTCCGGGAGACTCCTCATTTCTCTGACGGGTAGAAATGGAGAAGTGCTAGTGTCGAGTGGCTAGCGGCTAGAGAATGCGGGGTGCCGCGCGGCACACCTGCGCCCGCTCGCGGGCTCCGGGTTGTCCGCGTCGTTGTTGCCGTTGCCAAATGCAGAGTGCGCACTGTGCACCTCTACGTCCACGCTGCCACAATGCGGAATGCGGCGCAAGAGATGGCGCGTGTGAACTTCAAGCGGTTCTCCGACCAATCGGGCGCTATGACATTACCAAGCTGACCTACCGGAATCGTATACTTGGTGAGGCTCAATCAAGTGGTGAACACGGGTATCCCCGGTTTCATCGCGCGAGGAAAGGGTGCTTGAACATGGATGCAAAACCGCAACTGGAGCAGCGAGATCAAGCGATACGCGCGGCGCTGGATCAGCATTGGGCGGCGTCCGACGCCAACGATCTTGATACGGAGCACCTCATCTATCAGGAAGACGCGGTGCTGGATTACCCACAGTCAGGCGAGCGAACCCGCGGCCGAAGCAACATCCAGAGGCAGCGCTCGATTCAGCCGAACAAGAAGCGCTTTTCCGTCCAGCGAATCATCGGCAGCGGCGATCTCTGGGTGACCGAATTCATCCTGAAATATGACGACAAACCGTCCTACACCGTGAGCATCATGGAGTTCACGGGCGTGAAGGTTGCGCGGGAAACGCAATACTTCGCCGATCCATTCGCGGCCCCGGCATGGCGGGCTCAATTGGTCGAGCGGATGGACGCATAATCGCGAAGCGCGGGCGCGCTAATACATATCCAGAGGTTCGAATAACGGGTTTACAACACCCAAGATGGCCCACGCCTCTGCTTCTTCTCGAACTACATGCAGATTTGGGCGCGTTGCCTCGCCTCGTATGCCAAACATTCGCATCAGACCGTAGATCTCGGGAGAGGGAGCGATGACCACTCGCGGGACGTCCGGACGCGTCACGATGGGAGGAGCGCTGGCCAGTTCCACGACGACTTCGTGGGAGACCTCGAATGAATCCACCGTCGAGGTATCGAGTACCCCCGCGCTTGGCCGGGTACGGTCGGACGGCTCGCGCATGCTGTAGTAGCAATCCCGCATCAGTTCGTCGGTGATCCGCCCATTGAGCCTGAACCGAAGTATGCGATGCGTGGGATCGAAGTCGAAGGAATAGTGCGACCTTCGCGACGAATGGGGCCCTTCGGATACTTCTTGAGTGACAAAGCGTTCGCCCCGAAGAACCGCATCGATCGCAGGCAACAGGTCGCTTCCGGCACGCGACTTGTGAACGTAGCCCATGGCACCAGAACGCAGCGACTCGCGTACCACCTCCGGCGAAGAATGCTGGCTGAGGACCAGGATTTTTGTTTCGGGGGAGAGCTTGCGGACACGCTTGGCGATTTCGATTCCGTTGAGCCTCGGAAGGCCGATATCGAGAAGGAGCAGGTCCGGCTGATGGCGCTCCGCCTTTTCGAGGGCGTCCAATCCATCCGACGCCTGATCGATTATCTGGAGCCCGGCTATACGTTCCAACGTCGAACAGACGAATCGCCGGAAGGGTTCATAGTCATCGACAACAAGTATTTTGAAATTTGGCATGAATTACCACGATTCCTTAATTTGCTGCCGGGCGTCAAGGCAATACAGGCCCTCGAGAGTTCAATTTCCGGCTGACCGTATTAAATTAACGGTCCTCTTTGACGATTATCGAAAAAGCATTTGAAGGCGGAGCGCCGAGACGTCGGACATTGGGAATTGCGAGGGAGTGTGAGCGCCTGATCAGGGAGGCGAGGGGAAATGTTTTCGCCAAACGCTGAACTTGTCAGGCAGCCCGAACAAGGGAGAAATTGAGGAGCAGGGTCTCCGTCAAAGCCCGGCACCTTGGATGCCTGTGATGACGAACCGCCGCTGCTTGCGCACTGGGAGCTACGCAACGGATCGCCGGGAACATCCTGGAATTCCGGCTATCCGCATGATTCGCTCCCGTTCATTTCTAATTTGTAGTTTTGGCCGTCGATTCTTCCTTTTCGCGCTGCCGCGCGCCTCTCAGAATGTCGGTCATGGCGTAGTTGCCTTCGTGGCAGGCATATTCATAAATGTGTCCGTCGGTGACCGGCCAAGTGAACTCGCCCGACCAGGGCTTGGTCCAGGTGGTGGGATCTTCGACCGTAAACTGATAGAGCAGGCTCTTGGGGCCGGTGCGGGTGAAACGCTCGATCACATGCAGGTCCACTGAGGATCCGAAGAATCGGGTCTTGTCGTTGAAATTGGTCGTATCCACCACCAGGGTATCGCCCTCCCAATGGCCGACCGAGTCTCCCATCCACAAGTGAATGTCTTTGGGAAGGTGCTGGGCATTCATGCGCACGATCCGGGCGTCGTGAACCATCTCGCTCAAAATCATGATCGAGTTTGGAGTCTGCACGATTTGATGGAGGTTATTATAGAAGTAGTCGGGCAGCATGGGCGGTCCCGACGTGGAACCAAAGCCCAGGATGCAGCGCTCGCTCAACGGGCGGATTTCGGGATTATCGAAGGCTCCGGGAGCGCGGTCCAGCGCAGGATCGCTGTTTTCGCGGGCGTCCGATCGCGGCTGGTAACGGAGAGCGGAACCCCGATGCGATCCGGCCTCGGTCATCGGAGGCACCTTGCCATCGGGCGGATCGACGATGATGGATGATCTCTTTTCGCCGTTCACGACGGTCACTTTCGAGCCGGGATCGATCCAGAAGGTGTTGTATCCGCCTGTGCCGCCGGTGGCCGGTCGGTAGCGGACGGGAATGTCCTGGTCGCCATTGCCCTTGGGCGGAGCAGCGCGGTCAGGCGCGAGCGGGGCGTCTCCGTCCTGCCGCTCCTTGGCCATTTGAGCTTCCATCTTGGCGGCCTCTTCGTCTGTGAGCACGCGCTTGGCGCCGTTTGGCCGGATTAACTGGGTGATCGTGGCCAGATCGTAGGTGCCGTTGAGATCCGGATGGCCATCGGCCGTACGCGGCGGGTTGTAGCCCTTGCCAGGATTCTGGGTAAGCTGGGCGGCTGCACCACTCGTCCACAGCAGCAGCGCGGCCAGCGCAAAAACGCTGGCGAATACTAGAGATTTATTCCGCATGCCAAATTCCCCCTCCCTGCATGACCGATCACGAGGCACCCTGCCCCGTTGACGATGCATTCGTTCACAGCTGGGGGAATGCTAGCACGGTTGCGGGAGATTGAATTCCTTAACTTTTTTTCAGATGCTCCTGGAAAGAATATGGCGCGAGTGGCCCAGATCCTGATTCCGGTGGACAAAGCGCGATGCAACCGCTGCGGCTCAGTATCGTGGCGGGTTACTGCTTCGAGCTGAGCAGGGACTTGAGTTCGTTGGTGAGATCGAGGCCCGACTGGTTTGCGTCCGAGGTGGAAAAATCGGGCGGGAGATGCAGGAGGTGAACGTTGGGCGCGCTCTCGCGAAATTTCTCGATGGCCGATTCGTTGCCGCTCATTCCCGGGCCGCACACGACGACGCGCGGCTTGGTGCCCATGACGAGCGAGAGGGCGTCGGAGGGATGCCTGGTGGTGAAAACTTCGTAACCCGCGCGCTGCAACAGGACTTTCAGATAGGCCAAGAGATCGAGCGAGGTGTCGAGGCAGACGACCCGGGTGCTGGATGACTGGTAAATTTCGTCCGGCGACTGCGACCGCGCGGAAAACGCGGCGATCGCTTCCTGCTCGGAAGCGTAAGGGTGGAAGACGCTCAGCAAATTCGTGGCCTGCAGAACCTGGAAAACGAAGGGAGATAGCTGGCAGAGCTTGAGGCCTCCACGCGCGGCACGAAGCACGCCGAACATGCGCACCAGGGCACCGAGGCCGCCGCTGTCAACGTAGGTGACTTCGGCGAGCTGCAGGACGACGAGCTTGCTGAGTTCCGTTAATTTTTCGACCTCGAGCTGCAGGAAACGCACTTCGTCGCCGCTGACGATGCGGCCGCCGCAGCGGATGACCACGAGTTCACCGACGTTTTGGCTTTGCAGGCTGAGTTGCATGGCGGTTAAAGCTATCACATTGTGACCGGGATCCTGAATGTCTCGAAAGCCGAAGAGAAATTCATGAATGGGGCGGCAACGAGGCAAGCACCCGCGCCGTGCGCACGGCGCGCGGCCGCAAGCCGTTCAATTGACGGGTCATGCGGCGGTAACACTTTTTTCACGCGACGTTCAAGGTTCCGAAGTATCATGACTCCTCGGTCCTAGGTGTGTCCACATGGCTACCGTAACACCCGAAATTTCTATCGCCGAACAGCCCGTGCCGGAGCACGCCGCGGCGGCGGCGAAGCGTCCTTACCCGGGCGCGCTGGTGGTGGTCGAGGGAATTGACGGCTCGGGAAAAAGCACGCAGCTCTATTTACTGAAGCGCTGGCTTGAAATCGGGGGCTACCGGATTCATTTCACGGAGTGGAATTCGTCGCCGCTGGTAAAATCGGCGACGCGGCGCGGGAAGCAGCGCCGGCTGCTGACGCCGACAACGTTTTCGATGCTGCACGCAGCCGATTTTGCCGATCGCTGCGAGCGGCAGATCCTGCCGCTGCTGCACGGCGGCTACCTGGTGCTGGCCGACCGCTACGTCTATACGGCGTTTGCACGCGATGCGGCGCGCGGCTGTTCGCCGCACTGGCTGCGCAATCTTTACAGCTTCGCGCCCGTGCCGGACATCACGTTTTATTTTCGCGCGCCGCTGGACGTGGCGGTCAACCGCATCGTGGCCGGGCGACCCAAGCTGAAATATTATGAAGCCGGGATGGATCTGGGGATTTCGCTCGATCGCGCGGAAAGCTTCCGCATCTTCCAGGAAAAAATCCTGAACCACTACGACCAGATGGTGGATACCGACAACTTCGTGCTGATGGACGGCACGGTGCGCGTGAACAAGCTGCAGAAACTGATGCGCCAGTTGCTGGGCGAGCGCGTGGACCTGAAACAGTTTGCACCCAAGAAAAAATGACGCCACGCTCCCAATCCGATGCGCGCGCAGGGTCGAACGGCCGGCCCTCGAAACGCATGAAGAAGGGCAAGAACGGAAACGGCAACGGACACTCGCGTTTTTACGGGATGCCGCTGCCGGGAGTGCGGACCGAGGACCTGAGCGGCAGCCTGATTGTGGTCGAGGGAACGGACGGCTCGGGGCGCTCCACACAGATTTCGCTGCTCACGGAGTGGCTCGAAGGCGAGGGATTCGCAGTCGAGACGATGGGGCTGCGGCGGTCGTTTCTGGTCGGCGAGGACATTGACGGGTTGCTGGCCGAAAACGCGGTAACCCGCACCACGCTGGCACTGATGTACAGCACCGATTTTTTTGACCAGCTCGAGCGGCGCATCCTGCCGGCGCTGCGCTCGGGGCTGATTGTTCTGGCGGACCGTTATATTTTCACGCTGATTGCCCGCGCGGCGGTCCGCGGAATCGGCCGGGACTACCTGCACGGGATTTACGACATCGCGCTACGGCCGGACCTGACGTTCTGGCTCAACGTTCGGCCGGAAGTTGCCTTCGACCGCGAATTCAAAAAATCGCAGACCATCAGCTACTGGGAGTCGGGGCGCGATATGTCGCTTTCCAACGACCTGTTCCAGTCCTTTATCCGCTACCAGTCCATGATCAAGCGGGAGTTCGAGTATCTTTCGAAGCGGCACAGCTTCATCGAATTGGATGGCGAAGCAAACGTATCCAAAGTGAACGGAGTGCTGCGCAAACGGATCGCGTCGCAGCTAGGGATCCGCAGCACGTCGTATAAGCCGTCGCACGCGCTCGCGCATCTTTGGCGCTAAAGAGTGGCCGCCCCCGTCCAACTGACCGCGATCGACGCCGGATCGAATGCCATCCGGCTGGCGATCGCGCGCGCGACTTCTCCGCAGCACATCCAGATTCTAGAAAGCGAACGCGCCGCGGTGCGCCTGGGCCACAACGCGTTCACGCGGCGGCTGCTCGACGAGAAAACCATTTCACGCGCGGCGCGAGCGTTCCGTCATTTCCGCGACCGCATGGACCACTACCACGTGACGTCGTACAGGGCCGTGGCCACGGCCGCGGCGCGCGAGGTGCGCAACTACCGCCGGCTGCTGGAGCGCATCCAGCGCAAGACGGGCATCGAACTCGAAGTGATCAGCAGCGAGGAAGAGGCGCGGCTGGTCTGCTCCGCCGTGCACTGGGCGCTGGGCGACCGCGTGCAGCCGCGACTGATTTTCGATCTCGGCGGCGGCAGCCTGGAGCTGAATTTTTACGAGCGCGGCGTGCTGCGGCATCGCGTCGCGCTGCCGCTGGGCACCATCCGGCTGATGGAAACGTATTCCATCGACGGCGCGATTGACGAAGACACCACGCGGCGGCTGCGCCACCATGTTCTGTCGCTGCTGCGAAGCGCGATGCCCTCTCCTCCGAATCTTTCGCGTGCCATCAGCGTGGCGTGCGGCGGAAACGCCGAGGCTCTGGTGCGGCTTGCGCCGGGGCCGCTCGCCGGGCGGACGCCGACGATCAATGTGCGCCTTCTGCGGGACCAGACCTGGCGATTGATCCGCCTGGATGTTCCCGCGCGGGTGCGGACGTTCCGGGTGCGCAAAGATCGCGCGGAAGTCATGGGCATCGCGGCGATCATCATCACCACGGTGGCCAAGTGGCTGGGGCTGCGCTCGCTGCTGGTACCCGGTGTGGGAGTGCGCGAAGGGCTGCTGCTCGACCTGGTTGCCGAACAATATTCCGGGGGCGTCGCGTCAGCGGAGGAAAAAGGTCGCGCCGAGGAATTGCTGGCAGGGGCGCGCTGGTTCGCCAGGCGCATGGATTACAACGGGCAGCATGCCGAGCAGGTTTCGCGGCTGGCGCTATCGCTTTTCGATCAACTGCGCCCCATTCACGAAATGGGTCCCGACGCGCGGCTGGCGCTGGAATTGGGGGCGGTGCTGCACGACATCGGGCATTTCGTGCACAATAAATCGCATCACCGCCACGGCGAATACCTGATTCGCAACGGGCAAGTGCCGGGACTGCGCGGCTGGCGGCGCGACATGGTGGCGG
>Ga0210409_10005838_pt1 | contig 12881 bp, 12 predicted proteins | sample IncBWH17MmetaG_FD_161649 | JGI IMG/M metagenome (GOLD analysis project Ga0210409, IMG submission 161649) | Forest soil microbial communities from Barre Woods Harvard Forest LTER site, Petersham, Massachusetts, United States - Inc-BW-H-17-M | ecosystem: Environmental > Terrestrial > Soil >...
AGCCGTCGACTTCCTCTTCCGGAGCGTCCGGCTTAACGATAAACAACTCTTCGTAGACTCTCATTCTTCCTCTGTCTTTAAGCCTCCGGCGCGACGGTTGAATACCGCCATGGACTTTTCGACGCCTTCAGCGAGTATGGATTCCACGGCTGCGGCTCCTTGCCCAGCCACTTCCTCCACTTCCTTCTTCTGTGCCCGCTTGAATCGCGCGAGCACAAATGTTGCTCCATCCCCGACTGCATGGTCGGGGTGAATCCCCAGCCTCACCCGGATGAACTCGTTGGTCCCCAGGCTTCCAATCACGCTCTTCATCCCGTTGTGCCCCGCATCGGAGCCTCTCGGCCGGATGCGCAGCTCCCGCCACGGAAGAGCCAGCTCGTCATACACCAAAATCAAGCGATCCGCCTTCAGCCCGTACCGCTCGATCAATCCCTTTACGGCCGGACCGCTCAGGTTCATGAAGGTCTGAGGCTTGGCCAGCGCGATCCGTTTCGCGCCAATCGCGCCCCACCCCACCAACGACAAATTCTGCTTCCGGCTCACCCGAATCCCATGCGATTCGGCCAGCCGGTCGATCACCAGGAAACCCAAGTTGTGCGGAGTATTTTCGTACTCCGCGCCAGGATTGCCAAGGCCCACCACCAGAAACTCGATCTCATCCGGCATCGCGCTGGCCCCTGGCGTCTGGCGTCTGGCCCCTGCTTATTTCTTGCCCTTCTTCTCCTCCGGGGGCGGCTCGGCTTCCTCTTCCTTCTTGCCCTTCTTGATCACTTCGGGCTCGGCGGCAGCCGGCGGAGCAGCGCCCTCCACCACCGCGGCGGCCGCCGGTTCCTCTTCGGCCTTCAGCACCACCACGTGCGAGATCACCGACTCGGGCGGGCTCAGCAGTATCATCGAACCCGACAGCACAATCTCGCTCGCGCGGACGCTCTGGCCGATCATCAGCTCGCTCACGTCCACCGTGAAGTGCTCGGGGATTTCGTCGGGCAGACACTCGATTTCGATTTCGCGCGTGATCACTTCGTGCAGGCCGCCCTGAAGCTTTACGCCTTGCGGATCGCCTAAGGTGTGAACCGGCACGTTGACGCGGATGCGCTGAGTCAGGTCGATGCGCTTCAGATCCACGTGCAACAGTGTCGATTTGACCGGATCGTGCTGCCAGTCGACGATCATGGCCGGCGTGGTTTCACCGTTGGTTACTGCCACATCGAAAATGGTGTTGGGACCGCTCTTGCTATGCAGGATGCGACTGACTTCCTTGGGATCCACCGCCACCGCAACCGAGCTACCCCCGGAACCGTACAAAACGGCCGGAGCCGAGCCGCGGGCGCGCAAACGCCGCGCTTCATTCTTGCCCCGCCCTTCGCGGGGTTCCGCCGCAATCGTAATCTCTCTACTCATCCTTCTTCCCTTCCCTGGCCCCTACACAAACAACGTACTCACGCTACCGTCCTCATGAATCGACTGGATCGCTTTAGCCAGCAGCGGCGCCACCGACAGCACCTTGATCCGTTTGCAACTGTCCGCCTCGTCCGGCAAGGGAATCGAGTTGGTCACGATCACCTCGGTAAGCTCGGAATTCTCAATCCTTTCCACTGCCGGCCCCGACAGCACCGCGTGCGTCGCGCAAGCCCTCACCGAGAGCGCCCCCTGTTGGAGCAACGCCTCGGCCGCCTTCACCAGCGTCCCCGCCGTGTCGATCAGATCGTCCACGACCAGGCAATGCTGGCCCTCCACGTCGCCGATGATGTGCATCACCTCGGCTACGTTTGCTTCCGTACGCCGCTTGTCGATGATCGCCAGCGGCGAATCCAGCCGCTTGGCGAACGCCCGCGCGCGTTCCACGCCGCCTGCATCGGGCGACACCACCGTCAAACCTTCGCCACCCAACTCCTCGAAATAATCGATCATCACCGGCATCCCGAACAGATGGTCCACCGGAACGTCAAAAAAACCCTGGATCTGCGCGGCGTGCAAATCGAGCGTTAGAATGCGGTTGGCGCCGGCTCGCTCGAGCAAACTGGCAACCAGCCTCGCCGAAATCGGCATTCGAGGCCGATCCTTGCGGTCCTGCCTCGCGTACCCATAATAGGGTAGCACCGCCGTGATGCGCTCCGCTGAAGCGCGCTTGAGCGCGTCCATCATCAGCAGCAATTCCATCAAGTGGCGGTCCACCGGAGTGCAGGTGGGCTGCACCACAAAAACGTCAGCGCCGCGTACATTTTCCTGAATCTGCAGATGGACTTCGCCGTCGGAGAATTGCTTGACGTTGGCCGCCGCCAGCTGGCATCCGAGCTCGTAGCAGATCTCGGCCGCGAGGGCGGGGTTCGCATTGCCCGTGAACACCTTGAAGTGGTTGAATCTCATCGCTCGTACCGGCTTTGGGGCGGCCATATTGAGTCGTTTGGACCGAGGTGCTCCGCCAACTGCTTTCGCCAGAGGCGCTGGTAACCTCGACCGCTGACGAGCTTGGCCGGCATCACCCGGCACTCCCTGAACACCCGGTCCGCTTCTAAACCTTTTCGAGCGAGATCACGCTCCGCTGCTGACCCGTAGATCCCGAACAAAGCCGAGCCGCTTCCGGTCATTCTCACCGCTTCCACGGTTTTCCACAACTTACCCCGAAGGGTTTTCAACTGGGGATACTGACCGAAAACGACCTGCTCAAAGTCGTTCGCGCTGAACGCACTCGCCGCCTTTGCCGAACGCGTTTCACCAAGCGTCCGAACAAAGCGCTGAAAATTATTAATTTTACGCGACAAAACGGTCGAAGTCAAACTCGTGCCAAAGCGATCATCGAGCGCCCGATAGGCCGGTCCCGTCGCTACGTGAAGTCCGGAACTAACCAATAGGATCGGCTCTTCGGCGATATCCGGAAGTCCATGAATCTTCGTTCCACGATCGCCGGCCAGAGCCGTTCCTCCGGTAAGGAAAAAGGGGACATCACTGCCTAACTCGGAGCCCAGACTGGTGAGTTTTTGGAGCGCAACGCGCCGCCCGGCGAGCACCGGCAGGGCCAGCAGCACCGCCGCGGCGTTGCTTGATCCGCCGCCCAGCCCCGCGCCCATTGGTATCGACTTTTTCAAACGAAAGCGGATGTGCGCGGAGATTTTCATGGCGTCGAGCGCAGCGCGGGCCGCGCGCAACACCAGATTGTCGGCGATCTTGAACCGGTCGTCGATCTCAAGCACGGTCCGCCGCGCGCGCTCATACTCGATCTCGATCGTATCGGCCAGCGAAATGGTTTGAAATACGGTGCGCAGTTCGTGGAAGCCGTCGGCGCGCTGGTTCAGCACGCGCAGGTCGAGGTTGATTTTCGCGAGCGACCGCAGCCTCACGCGCCGCGTCATGTCAATAGTGCACGAGCGCCTGGACGTCGTAGCCGAGCAGTTTTTCGCGGCCGCTCAAAAAGTCCAGCTCAATCACGAAATGCAGGCCCACCACCTCGCCTCCCAATTGCTTTACCAGCTTGGCCACGGCCGCAGCGGTTCCGCCGGTGGCGAGCACATCGTCGACGATCAGGACGCGGTGCCCGATCTCAACCGCGTCGCGATGGATCTCGAGCACATCGGTGCCGTATTCGAGTTGATACTCGACGCGCTCGGCCGCAGCCGGAAGTTTGTTGGGCTTCCGCACTGGAACGAAGCCGGCATGCAACGCGTAGGCCACGGCTGGCGCGAATATAAATCCGCGCGCCTCGATGCCGACCACCGTGTCGATTTTCATACCTTTGCTGCCCGCGCTGAGCCCGTCAATCACGCTCTTGAGCCCCTGCGGGTCCTTGAGCAGCGTCGTGATGTCGTAGAAGAGAACGCCGGGTTTCGGAAAATCCGGCACTTCGCGGATCAAACCTTTGAGGTGATTCATTCGGGAACAATAATTCTACCACCGCCCTTTCCCCTCTCCTCCGAACGTGATAGGATCTCCGGTTATGAACATCACCTGGTTCCGTCTTGTCGCATTCGCCGCCCTATCGTTCGCCGCGGGCTGCTTGCTCACGGCCCGTTTCATGGCGCCTGAAAAGGTTCAGGCCGCTGGCAGCCGTGTCTTCGAGCTGCGTATCTATCACGCCATGCCTGGTAAGTTGCCGGCGTTAGTCAACCGCTTCGGCGACCACACGCGGATCATCTTCGACCGCCACGGCATGACCAGCCTCGGCTACTGGCTGCCGCAAGATGCGCCCGTCAAGGACAACACGTTCATCTACATCCTGGCCCACCCCAACCGCGACGCGGCCACGAAGAATTGGGACGCGTTTCGGAAAGATCCCGAGTGGCAGAAGGTGCAAGCGGAATCAGAAAAGGACGGCAAGCTGGTGGATCACGTCGACTCCACCTTCATGACGCCCACCGAATTCTCCAACATCCGGTAGCGCGTCTTAGACCGGTCACCGGATGCGAAAGCCCGGCTCGTGGGAGACCGCCGCCTCCGACACTTCCACGGCGCGCACCTGCGCCCATCGCGGGCCCTGCCGAAGGCGTGCCTCGAAGTTGTTCAGTTGCTCTGGGGTCCCGTTGGCATGTACCTCCACGCGGCCGTCGTCCTGATTCCGCGCCCACCCGGTCACGCCAATCTGATGCGCGGAGCGTTCCGCGAACGCCCGGTACCCCACTCCCTGCACCATCCCCGAAATCTGATACCGCCGCGCCACTTGCGCTCCCATGCCAGTGATTTTACTGGCTCCCGCGCGGCAAATGCATTAGTTCATCCTGAAGTTGCCCTGAAAGTCGTAGGGCGAGCATACTATCGTGTTATGATTCGGCCAAATGAATATTCGGGGGAACGCCGCTAAACTTGAGGCGTTCCCGCTCGCTCCCATTTGTAGGGCAGGATGCTTGGGAATCCGCCGCGGTGACTTCGCCGATCGGATCAACCGCCGATGACTACGTCTCTTGCAGTATTGTTAGGTGCACTGGGCGCGGCCTCCCTGCTTGCGGTTGCGTGGTGGGCCCGCAGGCACCATCGTGACGCGCAGCGCCGCTCGATGCGCGCCTTCCACTCTCTCAGTGAAGACATCATCGCCGCCCGGTCGCCCGGGGAAATCGCGGAAAAGCTGGCGGCGGTGCTGCCTTCCATCACACAAGCTACGGGCGTGCGGCTCTACCTTTTTAACCCTCGCACGAAATCGCTCGAAGCTGTTCCGACGGCCGGCGATCCGGAACCGATGGCAATTTCGGTCGAAGCGCCCCCACTGGGCCTGGCCGAAGGCGCCGTAACCTGCTTCCGCAACCGCACCTTGCTGAACATCCCGGACGTGCGCCGCAGCCCGTTGGTCAACGCCGGCTGGAAGCCGGGCGTGCCGCGTTCGATGATGTTCGTGCCCCTGACTGCGCATCCGGATTTGGTGGGCGTTCTCGAAATTGGGAACACGCGCCGCTTGGGATATTTCACACTCGAAGAGCAAGCCGCCGTTCAGCATCTGGCCAACCAGGCGGCCGCGGCGATGAGACTGCAAGAACAGCAGTCCGTGCGCGAGCAGCTTTTTCGCAGTGAAAAACTCGCCGCCACCGGCCAGCTCATTTCGGGCGTGGCTAACGAACTCCGCGCTCCGCTGGAAAGCATCCTTCAATTGTCGGCTTCGCTCGCGGCCGAACGCGGCGGCTCCCCGATCCAGCACGAATTGAAGCAGCTGGCAACCGAGTCTCAGCGGGCTGCCACCATCGTATCCCGGCTGGTCTCATTTGCGCGTCCAGAGGATTCTCCGGTGCGCCCCGTGGACGTGAACGCCATCCTTGCAGGGTTGCTCGAGTTTCGCGAGCCGGAGTGGAAAACGATGGGCGTGCGGGTGCAAAACCGCCTGCCTCCGGAGCCGGCCATGGTCCTCGGCGCGCACGGCCAGATCGAGCAGGTCTTTCTCAACCTGTTGTTGTTCGCCGAGCAGAGCGTTTCGAGCGCGGGCCTGCGGAGTCTCTCGGTGTCCAGCAGCCGCATGGCCGGGCGAGTAGTGGTTGAGGTCGGCCACTCCACCGGCGCGGCCAGCGCGCCCTCCAGCGACTCCGGCGTGGATGTGTGGCGCGGCATTATTCAGAATCATGGCGGACAACTCCGCTTCCGCGCTGGCTCGGAAACCGCCGTCTTCGAAATCGATCTTCCCCTGACGCCCGGAGCCACACCGGCAGCGGCGCGCGGCGCCTCCCGCTATAGCGCTATGCGCCTTCTGACGCTGATGCTGGTCGATTCCGACTCGGGCGCACAGCGGCAACTTGTGAAACTGCTCGCCGCGCGTGGCCATCGTGTGGTTCCCGTGCCGGCCGAGGAGGCCGCCGATCTGGCCCAGCGCCTGCGCTTCGATGGCGTCTTCTGCGCGGTGCATTCCAGAGGCTCAAAGTGGAACGATTTCCAGCAACACCTTCGCGCGGCGATTCCGGCCTTCATCCTGCTGAGCGACGGTTACGATGCCGAGTCGGCCGGCGGCCTCGCGGACGGTGGCGGATTCCTGCTGACGCGTCCCATACAGGAATCCGAGCTCGATATCATCCTCGAAGCAGTTGAGGCCCGCGCCGCCGCCCGCGCCTGACTTCAGTGCTGGCTCGGAGCTAGGGACAGCCCCGAGTTTCCGCGCGCGACAGCGGCGTCGATTGCCCGATTTGCGGCGCGGAAACTCGTACGCTGTCCCTCCTGCCGCAAGCCATTAGCCCGCCAACTGCCGCAGCACATAAGGAAGGATGCCTCCGTTGCGGTAGTACTCGGCTTCCTGCGGCGTGTCGATGCGGACCACGGCTTCGAAGGTCTTCGTCGCGCCATCGCGCGTCGCCGTGACGCGCGCTCGTGTCTTGCCGGCCGAATTCACCGCCGCTGGGATTCCCTCGATCGCGAACGTCTCGAATCCCGTCAGGCACAGCGACTCGCGGTTCTGTCCTTCGACGAACTGCAGCGGCAGCACGCCCATGCCCACCAGGTTCGAGCGATGAATGCGCTCGAAACTTTCCGCGATCACCGCACCTGCGCCCAGCAGCAGCGTGCCCTTGGCTGCCCAGTCGCGCGATGAACCCGTGCCGTATTCCTTGCCCGCAATCACCACCAGCGGAACGCCCTCTTTCTGGTAACGCACTGAGGCGTCGTAAATCGTCATCACGTCGTTCGAGGGAACGTGGCGCGTCCAGCCGCCCTCGGTTCCAGGAGCCATTTGATTGCGAAGCCGGATGTTGGCGAACGTTCCCCGCACCATGACTTCGTGATTCCCGCGGCGCGCGCCGTACGAATTAAAATCAGCCGGCTTGACGCCCAGCGACATCAGGTATTGTCCCGCCGGGCTGTCCTTGGCTATGTTGCCCGCCGGGGAAATATGGTCTGTGGTGACTGAATCGCCCAGCACCGCGAGCACGCGCAGGCCCCTTAGATCCTTCACGCTGGTCACCGCATCCGCCATTCGGTCAAAATACGGCGGACACTTGATGTAGGTAGAGGAATCGTTCCAGGCGTATAGGTCGCCTGGCGGAACTTTAATGGAGTTCCACTGCGCGTCGCCCTTGAACACCTCCGAATATTGCTTGGCGAACATCTCGCGCCGCACCGACTTCTTCACCGCCGCTTGAATCTCTTCGTTCGATGGCCACAGATCGCGCAGGAACACGTCTTTACCACCCTGATCTTTACCCAACGGCTCGCTGGCAAGGTCGATGTCCACCCGGCCCGCGATCGCATAAGCCACCACCAGCGGAGGCGATGCCAAATAGTTGGCCTTCACCAATGGATTGATGCGCCCTTCAAAATTGCGATTGCCCGAAAGCACCGCGGCCACCGTCAGCTTCTCTTTGTTGACCCCGGCCGCGACTTCGTCCGGCAGCGGTCCGCTGTTGCCGATGCAAGTGGTGCAGCCAAATCCAACCAGATTGAACTTCAGAGTTTCGAGCGCCGGCAACAGCCCCGCGTCCTCCAGATAATCCATGACCACTTTTGAGCCTGGCGCAAGACTAGTTTTCACCCACGGCTTCGAGCGTAGCCCGCGTTCCACCGCCTTCTTGGCGAGCAGACCCGCGGCGATCAGCACCGACGGATTCGATGTATTAGTGCAGCTAGTGATGGCCGCGATCACCACACTGCCGTCCTGTATCGTCGCCCGCGCGCCATTCGCGCCGATCACGGCGGTCTTCGGAGCCGCTCCCAGCCCGTCGAGGAAGTTCTTCTTCACGTCGGGCAGATTGATTCGATCCTGCGGCCGCTTGGGTCCGGCCAGCGAAGTAACCACTGTCGCCAGATCCAATGAAATCGTGTCATTGAATACTGGCTCAGGCGCGCCTGCCACTCGGAAAAGCCCCTGCTCTTTCGCGTAAGCCTCTACCAGCGCGATTTGCTCCTCGGGCCGGTTCGTCATTCGCAAATAATCAAGCGTTGCGTCGTCGATCGGAAATATTCCGACGGTCGCTCCGTACTCCGGCGCCATGTTGCCGATCGTGGCCCGGTCAGCGAGACTCAGGGCACCCAGACCATCGCCATAGAACTCGACGAACTTGCCGACGACCCCCTTCTTGCGCAGCATTTGCGTGACGGTCAGCACCAGGTCGGTTGCGGTGGCGCCTTCCTTAAGTTTTCCCGTGAGCTTGAAACCCACCACCTCGGGAAGCAGCATGGTGGCGGGCTGGCCCAACATGCACGCCTCGGCTTCAATTCCACCGACTCCCCATCCCACCACTCCCAGCCCGTTGATCATTGTGGTGTGCGAATCGGTGCCCACTACAGTGTCGGGATATGCGACGCCACTCGAGGTCATCACTACCGGCGCCAGATACTCCAGGTTCACTTGGTGAACGATGCCCGTATCCGGCGGTACCGCACGGAAATTCTCGAAAGCAGACTGGCCCCAGCGCAGGAACGAATAGCGCTCCTGGTTTCGTTGAAATTCGAGCAGCCCGTTGACTTGGAATGCATCTTTGGTGCCGAATTGATCCACCTGCACGGAATGGTCGATGACCAGGTCCACCGGCACCAGCGGATTGGCTTTCTTCGGTTCCGCACCTAACTTGTGGAGCGCATCGCGCATCGCCGCCAGATCCACTACACACGGAACGCCCGTGAAGTCCTGCAGCAGCACGCGTGCCGGACGGAAATTGATTTCGTGGGCCGCCGCCTTCGGGTCCCATCCGGCGACATATTCAATGTCGGACCGCTTCACGGTCGACCCATCCTCGAAACGAAGCAGGTTCTCCAGCAGGATCTTGATCGAAAAGGGAATCCGCGAAAGTTTGTAGCCCGCTTTTTCGAGCGCGGCCAAGCGGAAAACCTCGTAAGTGCGGCCGCCGGCGTGAAGCTGCCCCGCGGCGCCGAAAGAATTCTGACTTGTCATCGATACTTTCTATTTTACCTGTGAACAGCCTCATAATTGGACCGTGAGCACGAAGACGCTGATCTCGATTGCGGAGTTCGACCGGCTGGAGCCGCCCGACGAGCTTCGATACGAGCTCGATGAGGGAGAGCTGATCGAGATGGTCAAGCCGCGCTATCAACCCACAACCGGACCGTAATGAAGATTACCCGCGCGCTCCTCGCGTATCTGGACAAGAATCCCATCGGTGAGGTCCTGACGTCGGACAATTTGTTCGTGCTCGGCCCCATCACCAAGCGCATTCCCGACCTTTCGTTTATAACTATGAAACGGCTGCGGCAGATCAAGCCCGATACGGATATTGAGGGCGCGCCCGACCTGGCCATCGAGGTTCTGTCTCCCTCCGATACCGCCACCGCAATGCGGAGGAAAGTGAAGCAGTACTTCGCCGCAGGGAGCCGCGCCGTGTGGCTGGTGTTTCCCGAATCACGCGAGATCGAGGTCCGGGAATCGGCGTCTGGCCCGGCCCGCGTTCTCAGCGAGAGCGACGCGCTGGAAGCGCCCGAACTCCTGCCGGGATTTTCGGCGAAAGTCGGCGCGTCATTTTAACTTGTATCGTGGCGACGAAAACGAGATCTCGAGATGCTGTCCCGATAAAGACATACGTGGGGTTTCGTTCTGATAGCTTTCCCGCCGACGATGGGGAGGAGCAACGGGTCAACCCTGGCGTATAGGGCAAGCGGCTGCCGGAGTTCCTCCGGAACGGACTGCGCCGCGAAGGATTCGAAGTCCAGGAACCCATCGCAGAGGACTGGGGCTGGATAGTTCCTGTAGCCAACGAATCGTTCCCCCTGTGGATCGGCTGCGGCCGTTACCAAGAGCACCCTGACGGATTTCTCTGTTTCATCGAACCGCACACACCATCCATTCGAAAGGTGTTTAAGAAAATCGACACCCAAGAGCGAATTTCGTCACTTCATCAGGCCTTGGACAAGATTCTCGCGGAAGCCTCCGTCCAGACAAAACGATGGTGGACACACGAGGAATTCAACGATTCGGCAGAGGTCACCCGACTCAGAGCAGGCGAGTTGATAATGTTCGACATGTCTCCCGCCTACATATATTCCGGCACTTCAATCCCCAGCACGTCCAGCGTCCGCTCAAGCTGCGTGCGGAAATAATCCGTCATCCACAGCAGAAACGTTTTCTTTTCGCGGCCGGCTTCGGAAAGCACCGGGTATTCGTGATAAAAGTTGCTGAACGACTGCGCGAGCTGAAACGCATAGCGGGCCACATGCGACGGCTCCCCGCTCGCCACCGCCCTCTCGATGGCCGAGCCCGACTTTGACGCCGCCAGCAAAAGTTGCCAGCAGGTCTCGTCGCTGAGCTGCCTGGCCGCTGCTTCGCGCGTAAGCTCCGTGCGGAAATCGGGCAACCGCTCGCCGCGCTCCTCCAGCTTCTTCAGAATGTTGCGCGCGCGCACCGCTGCGTACTGCACGTAAGGTCCGGTTTCGCCCTCAAAACTCAGCGCCTCGCCGAAATCGAACGCGATCACGGAATTGCGCGTGTATTTCAGCATGAAGTAGCGCAGCGCTCCGATGGCAATTTGAGTGGCTGCGCGCCGCCGTGATTCCTCGGGCTCCTCGGCGTGACGCGAAGTCACCTCTTCCAGAGCCTTCTCGATCAGCTTGTCGATCAGGTCGTCGGCTTTGACGCCGAGTCCCTTGCGGCCCGAAACCTCGACATACGGGCGGCGCTTGTCTTCATCGGACAGCTCGATGCCCATCTCGACGCAAGTGCGCGGAGAGAGCGCAACCATCTCGTATGAAAAATGAACGCTGTTGTCGGCCTGCACCGCAAAGCCCAGCGCCCGCAGCCCCGCGACCACCACGTCCTGCAAGTACGACTGCCTTGAGTCGATCACGTTGTAGACGCGTGATCCGCGCCCGAATTGCGGGGTGCCCGGCTGCGGCGTGTCGGTGGACGCCCATACCTCGTGGCCGTTCGGATAGGTGTGCCACTTTTGATAATAAAAATCTTTGCCCAATAAACCGAACTTCCACAACTGATACGCGATGTCCTTCCCGACGTAGGTGACGGTGCCGTTCGAACGCACAATCACTTTACTGTCGTCCTCACGGTCAGAGTCTTCACGGAACGAAGATCCTGGCATCACCCAGCAGCCCTTGTTCTTGCCGTCGTTTTCGAAATAGATCGCCTTGCGTTCTTTCAGCAAGTCAAACGCGGTCGCCCAGAACTTCAGATGCAGGATCTCGCTCTCGCGCGGCAGAACGTCGTAGACGACGTTGAGCCGCCACATCGTCGCCAGATGTGCCTTCACGATCGCGTCCGCTACCAGATGCGCCAGCTCGGCATCCGCGCTCCCGCCTGCCTCAATCGCGTGCAACATCTCGCTGCGCCACGCGAGCGATTCCGGCTGATCCTGATAATGGGAAGACATCCGCGCATAGATGTCCCAGCACAGGTAGTCGAAGCGCGTCGTCGCGATGAGCCGCCGCACATCATCCGGCGTCTTATTTTCCAGGTGCCGGAATCCAACCACCACATCCGCCACCTGCACGCCCGTGTTGTCGATGTAGTTCTGAACCTCGACGCGGCGTCCCGTGGCGCGCAGCATCCGCACGAACGTGTCACCCAGGATCGCGTTTCGCAGGTGCCCGATATGGGCGGCCTTGTTCGGATTGATATTGGTGTGTTCGACGATGATCTTCTCGTCCGCGGGTGCGCCGATCGCGCCATCGCCGGCCAGCAACCCAGCTGCATAGTAACCGCGGTCCAAGCGCAAATTCAGGTACCCGTTGCCGGCGATCTCGATCGCCGATACACCTTCGATCGCGCCCACCGACGACAACAACTCGGCCGCGATTACTTTCGGCGCTTTCTTCAGCTGCCTCGCGAGCTGAAACGCCGCCGGCATGGCGATTTCGCCGAACGAAGACTGCTTCGGTTGCTCGATTTGCGCCGGCCCTGCGATGCCGTACAGCGATTCGATGCGCGATGCGAAGGCCCCAGCGATGCGTTTTTCGAGGAGATGAAACATGAAAGAACCAGTATCGCAGCAAGGCGCTCTGAACCCGCACGGTACAATGAAGACGTGCCCAGAGTCACGTTCAAGAATCTCGACCGCACGGTCGAGTTCAAGTCCGGCGAGCTTCCCTACGCCGATCACGGCAAGCCGGAATCTCTGCTCGATATCGCGATGAACTTTGGGATCAACCTGGAACACGCCTGTGGAGGAAGCTGCGCCTGCACCACCTGCCATGTGCACGTCAAGCAGGGCGCCGACAACCTCTCCCCACCGGAGGAGGACGAGCTCGACCGCCTCGATATGGCAGCGGACCTGAGGCTCGAATCCCGCCTCGGCTGCCAGGCGGTGGTGACGGGCGATGTGACGGTCGAGATCCCGGCCTGGAACCGCAACTACATTAGTGAAGGCGGCGGCTCCATGAACTTGGGCGACGCGATACCGGTAGCGAAGAAGTAGCTTGTCGTTACTGCAGCACGAGCTCCAGTAGCTCCGGCGGCGCCTCGACTGCGACCGAGACGCGGCGATCCACCCTGCTCACCTGAAACGTGCCGAGCTGCGCCTGATTCTTCG
>Ga0210409_10005840_pt1 | contig 12878 bp, 8 predicted proteins | sample IncBWH17MmetaG_FD_161649 | JGI IMG/M metagenome (GOLD analysis project Ga0210409, IMG submission 161649) | Forest soil microbial communities from Barre Woods Harvard Forest LTER site, Petersham, Massachusetts, United States - Inc-BW-H-17-M | ecosystem: Environmental > Terrestrial > Soil >...
CCAATTCGAGCAACTGGTGCGCAAGGGTGCGTCGAATGACGTGTTGTGCCCGTCCTGCGGCCAGAGCCACCTGACCACGCAGCTCTCTACGTTCGCCGCGCACGCGCGGGGCTCGTCATCCCAGGACTCGCTGCCATCGTGTGCCTCCGGCATGTGCCAAACGCCCGACCTCTGCGGCAGAAACTAATCTAAGAGGCTGCTGGAAAAAGGCGCTGGACCCGCTCCGGCGTTCTGCGATTACCGTAACGTAAAGAGCCGCGGCCACAGGGAGCGGTCAATCGGTCGAGTTTTTCCGCAGCATCCGCTCGATCACATCGGCGAGTATTTTCGGTAAGAACGGTTTCTGAAGAAACGCGACCCCCGCGGTGCGCGGCTGGTATGGATACCCGCTGGCGATGATCGCGCGGAGTTGCGGATTGCGCTCCCGCAACCGGCTGAGCAGTTCTTCGCCATCCATCCCGGGAAGCGTCAGATCGGTGATGAGAAGGGCATGCCGCCGGGGATGGGCGTCGAGCAGGCCAACCGCGGCGGCCGGGTCCGTGCAGGCGTCCACCCGATAGCCCAGCCGCTCCAGATATTGCTTCAAGAGGCTCGTTAAAGCTGCCTCATCATCTACCAGTAATAGGGAGGCAGCCATAAGTTTGGTTACCACAGCGATAACGGAATATTCCCGGGGCTGAAGCCTATGCCGAAACTCACTGAATAGGCGTTTTGCTTTTGGCCGCCCAAGTCGAATTCCTGGTGACGGATATTATAGCGGGCTGTCAAATGGACCGCGCGCACTAGTTCGTAGGTGAGGCCGGTCCCTCCGGTGAATGCCCAGTCTTTTTGGAGATTCTGGCCCAGACTCGACAAACTGTAATAACCCCCGTCAATGCCGAAATTCAGTTTCCGAATCGCGGTATAACTGAGGCGGGCCGTTCCGCTTTCGACGCGCGACGCCAGATAAACTCCATTGCCGGGGCTGGCCGCACGCTCGTACTGCACGGACAAGTCGGCCCGCCTAAATCGTCGCGTCAGTCCAGCGAATCCGCTGGGATTCGTACTCTTTGTATAAAGCTGCGCCAAGACCACCTTGGTTCTAAATCGAGCGGCGAGAGCGGGGTCCAGGGTCACCGCCTGCAGCGTTTCGGATTCGGCGATGAATACGCCTCCTCTCAGAGAGAAGGTCCAGACGCGGCCAAAAGTGGCTCCGAAGGTGCCCTCGAAGGTGTTTATGTCAGACGACCCGAAAAAGTGTGGAAAGCCGTAGTGAGTGTGCACATAGGAAACGCCAACCGAAGTATTGCGGGTCGCGATATGGTTAACCAGCCCGCTCGCAGTGTATCCATTCATGTCGGAGAGAGCGTTGGAACGATAGCTGATCTTGCTCCCGCTGCCGCCAAAAGTGTAAGAGGTTCGCGCGGTCGGCATCCAGCTGATGTAAGCGGAGGAGTTCAAAAAATAAGTCCGTGTATCGAATACTGCGAGGCTGGGCGTGACGATCGAGCTGGGATCGGAAGATACGGATGTGGCGACTGTGCCGGTGTTGTAGGAATAGGTTCCGGCGGCTTGTCTGAGATTAAACACCCATTGCCTGGACTTCTGAAACGTATAGCCGAGGCTTAAGTTCTGATCGCTGCCGTCATAGAAACTGTTGTTCGGATAGTGGCGAAGCGCGCCGACGTAATTGAGTCCAAGTTGCGCGTGCTGCCAGCTATGAACGCCATAGGCGCCCAGGTTGGCTTCCACTCCGTAAAGGCCGGGGACGCTGATCAACTGGCCTTTGGAATCCGTGGTGGCCGGCACGGTAGCGGTATCGTAGATGCCCGAAACGCCTCCCCACACGCGCAGGTTGACCTGCTCGCCGCTCCGGGTTCCTATATTGCCGATGCCCGGACTCGCGACCCCAGGCCCCTGATAGTTGGTCAAATCCGTCTGCGCAGAGGCGTGGAAAACGGTGGCGAATACTAGCACAAGGAACTTATATTTCGTGCCTGGCGTCGAACCTATATGCAAGGGTGTGTGCTCCCGATCCGATAGACTGAAAAAGACAGCAACTATCGAGTCTGACGCTTGCCGCTTGCGCATGTCAAGCCGCGAAGGGAGGTTGCGATGACCCTTAGAAGTCTCCTTCCCCTGCAGTTTCTCGTGGCGGCCGCGCTGCCCGCCGCCGATCTTCCCATCCGGGAGGTTACCCTCTACAAGCACGGTGTTGCTTCCTTTGAACGCTCGGGCGAGCTGAAGCCTGGGGAAACCGTGAAGCTGGACTTCAAGCCCGCCGATATGAACGACGTTCTCAAGTCGCTCACCATCACCGATCGCAGCGGCGGCAAGGTCAATGGGGTCCGCTACGATTCGAGCGAGCCGCTCGAGAAAAGGCTGGAAGATTTTCCCTTCAAAGTCGGCGGTGGAACCGGGCTGGCGGCGTTTCTCGATCAAATGAAGGGCGCGCGGATCGAGCTGAAGTTGGGCGCGGGCGCGGTGACGGGAACCATCCTCAGCGGGCGCGTCGTGCGCGAGACCGACAAGGACCGGATTGTTGAGCGCGAGGTCGCCGTGCTGCTTCTGGACTCGGGAGAACTTCGGACGTTCGACCTGGCCGCGGCGAGTTCGGTGAAGTTCGAAGATCCCAAGCTCGAGAGCCAGCTCAAGGATTATCTCATCGTGCTGAACCAGTCTCGATCCAGGGACCGGCGCAGCGTTTATATCGACGCGACGGGCGCCGGCACGCGGCAACTGTTCGCCAGCTACATGACGCCCGCGGCGGTATGGAAATCGAGCTACCGGTTGCTTTTCGGAGCGCAGGGCGATCCCACCCTCGAAGGCTGGGCGATCATCGACAACACCTCGGGCGACGACTGGAGCAACGTGCAGCTGTCGGTGGTGTCAGGCAAGCCGGTATCCTTCATCACAAAGTTGTACGAGCCGCGGTACGTGCAGCGTCCGGAGGCGGAGCTGGCGGAGAATCGCGCCGCTGCTCCGGTGGTGTATCAAGGGGCGCTGGACGAGGCCAAGGCGGCCAAGGCTCAAGCTGCCGCACCGCCGCCGCAGGCCCGCGGTGGCGTTGGTGGGGGCGTGTTGGCGTTTAACGCTGGTCGGCAAGTGGAGGAATCCTCCATCGCCGCCACCGCCGGCGCCCGTGAGGTGGGCGAGCTGTTCGAGTACAGCTTCTCCTCGCCGGTGACCGTAAAGCAGGGCGAATCCGCGATGCTCCCGTTCCTTCAACAGAAGATTGGAGCGCGCAAGCTGCTCGTGTATTCGGAAAGTTATGGGCTCAATCCGCGCGATGCGGCCGAGATCTCCAACAACACCGGCAAGACGCTCGACGGCGGCCCGATCACGGTGTACGACGCCGGAAATTACGCGGGCGAGGCTTTGGTCGAAACGCTTCCGATGGGCGACAAGCGGCTGATCAGCTACGGGGTCGATCTGGGTACGCGCGTCACGACAGCCTTCGATTCCTCGCAGAACATCGTCCGCGAGATTCACTTTCGCCGTGGCGTGCTCACCTCGCGCATGGCGGCGCAGGAGACCAAGACTTACACTATAAAGAACGTGGACGCCAAGCCGAAGACGCTGGTGATTGAGCACGCGCAGCGCCCCGGCTACAGCCTGCTCGAACGTAAGCCGACGGAGACAACCGCCAGCGCTTATCGCTTCGAGGTGAAGCTGGCCGCTTCGGCGACCGAAACCTTTCCGGTTCGCGAGGAGCGGGTCTACGACCAGACGACGTCGGTCTCCAGCATGACGCCGGCTGTCCTCGCGACATTTGTTCAGAACAAAACCCTGAGCGACACGGCCCGGCGCCAGCTCGACCAGATCGCGCAGAAAAAGAGTGAAGTGGCAGCGAACGAGGCTGCGGTTCGACAGGCCGAAGCGGATCTGAACAGCTTAACGCAGGACGAAAATCGCCTGCGCAGCAACATCGAGAGCCTGAATCGCGTCAGCGGGCAGCAGGACCAGGTCCAGCAATACGCACGCCAGTTGGCAGCCGCCGAAGGCAAGCTGGCGACACTGCGCGACACCCAGAGCGATCTAAGGCGCAAAGGCGCGGCGCTGCAATCCGAGCTCAATGCGTTGATGGAGAAGATCGAATTCTGACAAGGTGCGGAAAGGCGCCAAAGGCGCCGCTTACCGAGCCGCGACCGTGAGGGAGCGGTGCCTGCTAACGAAGTGAAACTTACTTCGCGGGCAACTGGATTCCCTCGCCATACACCGCGAATCCGGGGATGCTGATAGGAAGGTGCCCGGTGATCGGGATCTCGCCGAATAGCGCCTTCACCGCGGAAATCTCCGACGGCACGGTGGGGCTGAACAGAGCCAGGTAGGCTGCGACTTTCGGAAAACTCGATAGTAGATACGGGTTCCCGAACGCGACGAATGCCACCGGCGCTGGACCCTCCGTGAGTTTCTCCACGAACCCGGGTAGATCGCCGGCCATCATCGGATTCGTGGTGAAGGTCGCGAACACAACGGCCGAGCACTGCGCCACATCTCCGATCAGCGCTTCCAGCGCGGGTTCGGGGAGGGCGTTATCCACTAACATCAGCCGAGCCTGAGGCGCGCGCTTGCGGAATTCCGCCAGCATGCGCTGCCCAAAGGGGGAGATCCGCACGCCCGCCGAGGCCATCACGCAGGCTTGATTGGGCGCTGCCAGCGGCAGCAGGTTGCGTTCGTTGCGCACCAGCGTCGCCGCGTGATCGGAAACGCGCTGCGCGTGCGCCGCCTCCTCAGGCGTATCGATAGCGTCGCTCACCGCTTCCAGGTCCACCAGTTTTTTCTTTGTCAATCCGACCCGCACCTTCGCTTCCAGCACGCGCAAAGTGCTCTGGTCGATTCGTTTGCGCGTGAGCCGGCCTTTCTCGACCGCTGCCAGTACCGCGTTGATGGCCGCTTCCGGATCGGGCGGCATCAGCAGGACGTCAGCGCCGGCCTCGATCGCGCGCACGGATGCTTCGCGCATGCTGAATTGCTTGGCGAGTCCCAGCATATCCATGGCGTCGGTGACCACCAGGCCGCGGAAGCCCAGTTCCTCGCGGAGTAAGCCTGTAAGGATTTTTGGCGACACGGTAGCAGGAATTTCCTGCGGCTCCAAGGCCGGTACCGTCATGTGGGCGGTCATGATGGCATCCACGCCGTGGGCGATGGCGGCCTCAAACGGAATCAGCTCCACCGAGTGGATGCGGTCCTTGTCCACTTCGAGACGAGCAAGGTCGAGATGACTGTCGATGGTAGTATCGCCGTGCCCCGGGAAATGTTTGGCGGTCACGAGCACGGGATTGTTCGGATCCGAATGCGCTCCGTCGATATACGCCGCCGCGTGCGCAGCCACTTCGTCCGAGTTTTCTCCGAAGGAGCGGATGTTGATCACCGGATTGGCGGGATTATTGTTGACATCGGCGACCGGCGCGAACAGCCACTGGATGCCCATGGCCCGGGCTTCCCGCGCGGTCATGAGGCCCTCTTCGCGCGAGCCTTCAATATCGCGCGCCGCGGCATAGGCCATGCTATAGGGGAACTTCGTGGTGTCGGTGACGCGCATGGACGAACCGCGCTCGAAATCTCCGCCCACCACCAGCGGCACTTTGGCCAGCTTCTGCATCTGATTCAGGAACAGCGCCAGGGTGTGCGGCTCGGCATAACGGACCAGGCCGTACTGCACGTGATTGTTGACGATCAGGCCGCCGATATGCAGGTCGCGGACCCAGTGCCGGTATTTTTGGAACTCCGGCGATCGGGAAGACGGCGCGTCTCCGTAGCAGACTCCGATAACGAGCTGCGCGATGCGGTCGCGCAGGGTAAGCGATTTGAGCATCGCCTGAGCGCTACGCTGGCTGGTCGTCGGCTGCGGAGATTTCGCTTTGGCGGGCGGCTTGGCCGCCTCCGCCGGAAGGCAGAAGACCAATGCCGCGAAAAGGGGCAACAATCGCATTGCCCTTAGGTTAACGCGGTTCGCGCGCGGGCAGCGACTGAGCAGCGATCTGCGCGATATCGAGCAGCTTAGGTGGCGATGGGGAAACTGCCGCCAGCGCATCGCGGAACATGGTGTTGCAAAAGGGGCAGGCCGCGCCGACCACGCTTGCTCCGGTGGCGGCCAGTTCCCTCGCGCGCGCATGGCTCACGCGCTCGCCGGTTTCTTCTCCGAGGAACGCGAGTCCGCCGCCCGCGCCGCAACAGAAGCTGCGCTCCCGCGACCTTGGCGGGTCGATCACCTCGCCGGACAGCGCCAGCACCGAACGCGGCTCATCGTAGGTGCCGCGATAGCGCCCCAGATAGCATGGATCGTGGTAGACGATTTTCTCTGGCGTGGCGATCGACGGGAGCCGGTCACGATGCCGCGCCATGAATTCGCTGTGATGCTCAATCGGCGGCGCTTCGCCGTATTCTTTCCAGTCGGTGGAAATGGTGCGCACGCAATGCGGGCAAATCGAAACAATCTTGGCCACCTTGGCTTGCGCGAGCGCCTGGAGATTCTGTTCGGCGAGCTGCTGGAACAGTAGATCGTTGCCCAGCCGGCGGGCCGGGTCTCCCGTGCATTTTTCTTTGCGAAGGACGCCGTAGGTGGCGCCCAGGTGGTCCATCACGCGCGCAAACGAAGCAATGATTTCGCGGCCCTGCGGATCGTAGGCTCCCATGCAGCCCAGCCACAGGCAATATTCCTGCGTGCCGTCGAAAATCGGAAGCTGCTGCTTCTGGACGAACTGGTCGCGCTCGCCGGCACTCAACCCAAGAGCATTGCCATTGCGCTCCAGGGCGAGGAACAGCTTGGTGCCGTAACCGTCCGCCCACTTGCCGGTGTTCACCGCGCCGCGCCGTAAGCCGATGATGATCGGCAGGTGCTCGACGCCCACTGGGCATTGAAACTCGCAGGCTCCGCAGGTGGTGCATTGGAACACGGCTTCCTGCGCGATATATTTGCCGATGAGCGGCTCCTCGGAAACCGCACCGAATTCATTGAGATAGCCGCGGACCCCCAGCGCGATTTCTTTCGGATCCAAAATCTTCCCGGTATTGAAGGCGGGGCAGTGCTGGCTACAGCGGCCGCATTCGACGCAGGAGTAGGCTTGGAGCGCGACGATCCGTGTCAGATCCTTACCTGTATCGAGCCCAAAATCCTCATCGCCCGCCAGCGGCGGAATGTAGGAGAATTCGCCGCGCGACAGAAACACCGTCGCCGGGCTCAACACCAGATGCAGATGCTTCGTGTGCGGGATCAGCGGCAGGAAAACCAGCAGGGCCAGCGTGTGCGACCACCACAGCGCGCGGCTATCGCCCCTCCAAAACGCAGCCAGATAGGTGATCATCAGCGTGAAAATGAGAAACGCGATCACGCCCGATTCGATCGAGACTTTTTCTCCCAGCCAGCGCGGCCGGAGGAGGAACCGGCGGATGAAGAGACCGGTGATCGATGCTGCAACGGCGACCGCAAACGCCGCGGCGAACGGAAAATAGAATTTTCCGAACCAGCTATCGTGCGCTAGAAACGGGAAGCCTACACCAGTGGCAAGGTGGTTCAGCGTCACCAGAGCGAACGCGCAAAACCCCCAAAAGACGGCCGCATGCGCGATGCCCGGTAGAGGGCGTTCGCGGATCACTTTGGCCTGCAGCATCACTTCCCAGACGAAACCCCAGACCCTCTTGCCTAACGGCGCGACGCGGAAGTCAGCGTCCGGTTTCGCCCGGCGGATCTTGCGGACAACTTCGCCAAAACGCAGCCAGAACCCACCCGTCGAAGCCGCCAGCAAAACCAGAAATAGAGTGATTTCCAGAGGGGAGAAGACCAGCACCTTATCAGAATGTAACATTGAACGATAGGAGATCCCCTTGCATCATCTGGTTTCGGGAGCCGCGGGCTTCATTGGCTCCCATCTATGCGACCGCTTACTGGCGGATGGCCACCGCGTGACTGGCCTCGACAATCTGATCACAGGTTCGCGGCGCAACGTGGCGCACCTCGATGAGGATTCGCACTTCCAGTTTTTAGAGCAGGATGTCACGCAGCCAATCGGCCTCGGCCCCTTCGACCAGGTGTGGCACCTGGCGTCGCTGGCGAGTCCGAAGGAGTATCTGGCCCATCCCATTGAAACGCTCGAGTCGGGCTCCACGGGAACGCGCAACATGTTGGAAGTCGCTCGCCGCGATGGGGCGCGATTTCTGCTTAGCTCGACTTCGGAATGCTACGGAGATCCGCTCGAGCATCCTCAGGCAGAAACGTATTGGGGTCACGTCAACCCCGTCGGTATTCGCTCCTGCTATGACGAAAGCAAGCGGTACGCGGAGGCGTTGACCATGGCGTACCACCGCTCTTTCGGCATGCGTACCAACATTGCGCGCATCTTCAATACCTACGGCCCTCGCATGGCGCTCAAGGATGGGCGCGTAGTTCCCGCATTTCTGGATCAGGCGTTGCGCGGCGAGCCGCTCACGGTGTACGGAGACGGCTCGCAGACGCGCAGCTTCTGCTATGTCGCGGATCTGGTGGAGGGGTTGGTGCGGCTGGGCTCGTCCGAGGAGCATGAACCGGTGAACCTCGGCAATCCCGTGGAGCTGACTATCCTTGAGTTCGCGGATCGCATCCGCCGTCTGCTGGGATCGAATTTGGACGTGGTGTTCAGGCCACTTCCCGAAGACGATCCGCGCAAGCGCCGCCCGGACATCTCCAAGGCGAAGCGCATCCTTGGTTGGGAGCCGAAGGTGTCGCTCGAAGACGGTTTGCGGCTGACCGTTGAGTACTTCAGGTCCGCGCAGGCAGTTTCGCGCGCTTAGCAGGCTGCGAAAAACTCCGTGAACGCGGGGCGCGCCGATTCAGAGCCGCGACTGCAAGCAGCCGTTGCAGTGGCTCCGCAACCTTTCAGACGTTCCGCCGGTGCGTCAGGCGTTTGAAAGTGCGTCCGACATCTGCAGCAGCTTCTGATGAAACGAAGCCCCGTCACCGTCGGCCGGGTGGTCGATGACTGCGGCTACGGCCTGGAGCGGCACGTTTTGCCACCCACCCTTCCCCTGCACGGAATACGTCCCGGAAAGTTTGGTTGTGGCCTCTCGGGAAATCGCAATCGCCTCGGCCTGCTGGATGTCCAAAATGGCCGCGAAGTCTTCGTCGTTCCAGCGCCCCAGAAGTGTTTCCTCTCCGATCATCGCAGTAAAACGCTGCACAAGAGCCTTGATGGCGCCCTCGATTACGGTACGGGAATAGCCGCTTTCGAGTTGCTTAAGATTGCGGAGGCGAACCAGCAACATGCAAAACGGCTGATCATTTTCCAGGCGATCGGTAATTTGGGAATCGAGCTTCTGACGGTTCCAGAGCCCGGTTGCGCGGTCCGTATACAGAGTGCGGCGCTCGGTGTCGATCTGCTTGTGCAGAAGCCGCATTTCGTCGCGCAGTTGCGCGATCACCAGTTGATGACTGCGCTGCATCTTCGCGACACTGGCGGTGATGGTGCCCACGGCCGACCCAATCACGGCCCGGACCTGGCTGAGATCTTCGTCCTTTATAGCCGATTCCAGCTGACCCAGCTCTTCCTGGAGCTGCTCCTCGTGGTCCAGCCCATTGGACGCAACGCTATCGGCGAAGATCAACATGGCATCCGCGGCGGCTTTGATTTCGGCGCGCATCCGCCCGAGCTGCTCGCCGGCCTTATCCCGGTAAGCGCGCAGTTCACTGCGGAACTCAGCCTGCAGCGCTTCCCAGTGTTCGGGCGCAGCCGCGGCAGCGACCTGCTCCTCCAGTGCCTCGATATGCTGGCGAAACAGCTGCGCATCGAGTGAATCAATTTCGATTGCGTATTGGGCAGTGGAGCGAACGGCATTCCGGTACGCTGCCGCGATCGGCTGGAGCAGGTCTTCCATGCGAGCGAGTTCGGTCGCCGGCTCCCCTGTTGAGATCAAGACTTTCGCCTCCGAATGCCTCATCGGCGGCCGGGGAGCTAGTGTGAGTGGAATCTCATGCCAGCGAAACTCACAACGCTCTCTTCGTCAATATTCCATTGCTGATAGCGCAGCAGGCTCCCGCGCGCTCCCGATACGGCTTTGAGGAAGGTGTAGATCGGCGCCGAACCGCACCATTTCAAATCGTCCTGGTTCTCGCGGACCAGTTCCCAGAAACCTTGCGCGTCTCCAAGTTCGATGCGGGCGATGCGAGCCCGGTCCTTGCGCTCGACATCCTCCATCTCCCCTCGGCCGGCGCTGGCGGTAAGCGGATCGCCGTAGCGGCGTCCCATATGCGCCATATCGACGCCCAGCACCCACAGCAGCCGCGGGCCTTCCCGCGCCGCCAGTTCGCCGAGCGCCCCGAAAATCCGGCGCACCCCATCGTCGTCCTCCGGGAAGCCGCCAGCGAGGAGGCTCCGCGCGTAGGAACCGCACAAAATCGGCACAATGCGAATGCGCGGTCCGAACAAGTGTTGCAGAAAGACGACTTGAAATTCGATCGAGTGTTCGACCGCGTGGCAATAATCTTCCATCGCGCCCGCGCCACCGGCCGAGCGCGCCAGTTCGTCGACCAGTTTGGTGTCTGTAATTGCTTCTCCGAACGGAGTCAGGAACGGCTTGCGCGTGAGTCCCAGCCGGTCAGGATGACCGTAGTGGGAGGTGCCAAGGATCACGAACGTGCGCTCGGCATCGGCGGGCGAAAGGGCCGAGTAGGCGGCCCGATAGGCGTCGATTCCGCCGAATGGGCTGACGTGCGGCGCCGCGATGGCCAGCACGCGAGCATGCGCGGGGTCATTCGCGGACACCGCGGTGGCGTCCCCGGCCATGTACCCCCGTAACGTTTCGGTGAGCTCCTGCGGGTGGTTCGGATAACCCGCGCCGGCGTGCGCGGGCTCGCGAAGAGTTGCGGCCGCGAAGGTCCGCTCCGCCTCGGCCTTGCGCTGCTCGAAGTTCTCGTCTTCGAGAAAACCAGCACCGCTCAGCGCGTCCAGCAGATGCTTTTCAAGCTCGCCTGCGCCGAGAACGCCGGCGAGCCGAACCAGGTAGGCCCGCAGATCGAGCCCATTGTGTTCGCCATCGAAGAGCTCGAGACATCCGATCAAGGCCGGGGGGATGATGAGCGTCGCATCGGAAAAACGGAAAGGATCGCGGATCACCAGTCCGGGTTTGTCCTCCAGGGGCGAAGGCATGAAATCGAGACTGGTGCGGAGCCGGGGCAGCATGCAGGAACCACCAGCATACACCGGGCGTGTTACTTGGCCTGCCAGCTACAATTAGTTACTCTCTTTGTGACGCCGCCCCGGGATGAATACCGCGTGCGCATTGAATATTGGCGCTCCACGCATGCCATCAGCGATCGCCGCTTTCGCCAGATTGGAAACGCGCGGCTCGCGACCGGTATCGTCGCGCTAGTTGTCGCCGCCATGGCGATTGGTGCGGGATGGATGTCGCCATGGTGGCTGCTGCTGCCGCTGGTCGTCTTTATCGCACTGGCGATCGTCCACGATAGGGTGGACAGGGAGCGTGCCAGCGCAACGCGCGGCATTGCGTACTACGATCGTGCGCTGTCACGCGTCGAAAATCGCTGGATTGGAAACGGCCGTCAAGGTGAGGAGTTTCGCGATCCCCAGCACGTCTATGCCGACGATCTGGATCTATTCGGGCGCGGGTCGCTGTTCGAATTGTTGTCTACCGCCCGTACGGCCGCCGGAGAGCGCGTGCTCGCGGGATGGCTGCTGGCGCCGGGGGAGCCAGCCGAGGTTCGTGCGCGGCAAGAGGCGGTGGCGGAGCTGCGCCCGCGCCTCGATCTGCGGGAAGAGATCGCGCTGATGGGCGAGGATATTCGCGCCGCGATCGACGATCGGGCGATGGCCGTCTGGGGTGAGCAGCCTCCGCGCCGTTTTTTCCCCGGTGCGCGCTTGGTCGCGCTGGGCCTGGCGTTTGCGGCGGTAGCTACGTTGGTTCTGTTGCTCGCGCAGCAAGTAAGTGCGCGGCCTCTGCTAGTCGTTATATTGGCGGAGCTGATTTTCGGATTAATTGTGCGAGACGCGGTTCGGGGCGTGGTAGCCGCGGCTTCAACGCCGGCTCGCGAGCTTCGCCTGCTGGGTCTTCTGCTGGAGCGCCTGGAGCGTGAACTCCTGGTCGCGCCGTACCTCACCCGGCTGGCGCGCAGTCTTGACACGCCCCGTAGCTTTGACACGAAAGGACGAACCGCGTCCGCCGAGATCCGGCGCCTGGAGCGGCTGGTGGATCAGCTCGATTCGGCGCGCAACCAGTTTTTCCGGCTCATTGCCGCGCCCCTGGTCTGGATTCCTCAATTCGCCATGGCGGTCGAAGCGTGGCGCCAGGAGTGTGGCCCGCGCATCGCACAGTGGATTGCCGCGGTGGGCGAGTTCGAAGCGCTGTGTTCGCTGGCGTGCTTCGCGCATGAGCGTCCCGAAACCACTTTTCCCGAGCTGATCGAAGGCGGCGGGCTGCTGTTTGAGGCCGACGCGCTGTCGCATCCATTGATCAATCCCGAGACCGCCGTGCCCAACGACGTACGGCTGGGCGGCGACTGCGCGTTATGGATTGTCAGCGGCTCCAACATGTCGGGCAAGAGCACGCTGCTGCGCGCGGTGGGGATCAACTCGGTCCTGGCTTGGGCCGGCGCTCCGGTGACCTGCGCCCGCCTCCGCATTTCGGCGCTGCACATCGGGGCCTCGATCCGCGTCAACGATTCGCTGGTCGATCATCGCTCGCGCTTCTACGCCGAGATCCACCGCCTTCGCGACATCGTGGATCTGGCGCGCGCCGGTCTGCCCACTCTGTTTCTGCTCGATGAGCTGCTGAGCGGCACCAACTCACACGACCGGCGCATCGGCGCGGAGGCCTTGATTCGCGGCCTGGTCGAACGCGGCGCCATCGGTCTCGTGACCACGCACGACCTGGCGCTGGCCGATATCGCGCAGACCGTGGGTGGGCGCGCG
>Ga0210409_10005842_pt1 | contig 12877 bp, 14 predicted proteins | sample IncBWH17MmetaG_FD_161649 | JGI IMG/M metagenome (GOLD analysis project Ga0210409, IMG submission 161649) | Forest soil microbial communities from Barre Woods Harvard Forest LTER site, Petersham, Massachusetts, United States - Inc-BW-H-17-M | ecosystem: Environmental > Terrestrial > Soil >...
AAGATGTCGGGAGTGGTGAGAGGCTCCGAAGCGCAATGGGGCGCGGCTGCAATGGAACACGATGGCATCCCCTTCCTTGAGACTGGCGTCGAGAATGCCGTGCAGACGATCATCCAGATTCAACTGAATCCGCGCTATAGGGCTGCACCTTCCCTTGGAGGCTATAGCCTTCAATGTGAATACAAAAGCCTCTCTGGCCGCACGTACGCCACGGTCATTGACTTTCAGCGGGATCGTGCGTATGACACTCGCTTTTACAAGATGGGATCGACCACTGCACTCTAATGACGAGCCGCCGAAACCCACGCAATCGCAAGCCCAACCAACCGAAGGTGAAAGAGGAGCAACCTGATGTCGTCGTGGCAACCTCCGAGGAAAATAAGGTCACCTTCGCTGATTTCGTTGAGGCCATGAAACATGGCATTACGAAGGTGGCCAGGTGCAGGCTCGTAGAGCAGGACAGTTCCAAAGACTATTTTTGCGTCTACCTCGGCTTCAGTGGAATCGATGATGCGGTAACAGCCGTCTCGGCCGTGCTAGGTTTTCACGAAGGGAACTCGGATGCCGATTACTTCCTCCAGCACTGGTCGGGCCACTTCCTTAACCGCAAGTGTCGTGACAACGCGAAGCTCCTCGTTGCGGCCCTGGACGCGGAGATCTCAAAGCAAATCGCTCAGGGCCGGCTACGACAGCGGCCGAGAGGATTGCTGCTATCACCGAACGAGAATGTCATCAAGACTGTTGCGATGCGACTGGCTGCGGCATTCTGGAGTTTTTTTCGCGATGAAACGTTCGATGAAGCGTTCGCTGCTGCCGAGAAGGAGTTCGATAACGATGACGAAATGTGGATTAATTTGGCTGATCGCCTCACCTGGCATCTGCTTGAGGTCGCCGAGGAAAGAGAACCGAACCTGAGAAAACGCGTCCAATAGCCGCGACACACAACGAACTGAAGAGCGTCATTCACCGAAATCCAACTGCTCCGTCTGCGTTCCAGGATCTCTTCTACTCTTCCGTGCGTTCCGCGCTCGGTCCCGATAGGGGTCCTCGACAAGGGCTTCGTTCGCCAGCATCGCTCCTTCATTGAAGAAGTGATCTACGCCGCGGCCGATCCTCCGGCCGTAAGTGGTGTGCATGTCCCGCGCAAAATCGGGGATCTTCATTTTCAGTCGCTCGCCTTCATACATCGCGATCAGCGCCGAGTCCACGATCCGCGACTTCTTGGCCCGCACGCAGATCAGAATTGCGTGAACAAGGAACAGCCTCTCAGCGAAGCTGCGGTCCCCTTTGTTTTTCCGCTGCTCTCCCCAGTTTTCGTAGAGCGTGCGAACCTGGACGCAGACGTTGGGATCCGCGAGACCAATGTCCTCGCTGGCAATGATCCGCAGTCGCTTCCACACGTAGGCTCCGAAGCCGGCCAAGTCCAACTCGCTTCCCCAGAACAAGGCTTCTTCTTCCAACCCGCGTCGAATGCTCTTCTGAAGAGCAGAAGTTACCTCCGAGTTGAGATACCCACCAGGCGTTTTCATCTGCCCGAAGTACATTAGATCTCCCTGTTCGTTGTCGGGGGAGTGGCTGATTCTCGCGCAGTGGCAATCGTTTGTAACGGAATTATGTTGGCGTCGAATTGTGTCGGCTGGAGCCACGTTCCCCTTTGCGGTCCTCTTCCAACTGGAGTAGTCCGAGTTCACGAATTTTCCCCATGAACTTCTTTAGAGGCGCTCCGGTCACGTGGCTTACCGAGTAGCGCTTGGGATCGTTCTGGAAGAGCGCTAGAAGCGACTTTCGTATTGGGCGGATGCCCCGCTCAAGGGTTTCATCGCGAAACTTGGCCCACTCCCACGCGAGCAGATCGGCAGCCTGCAAGGGCACGGCGTCAGATTTTGGAAGGAAGGCGTCTCTGCTGTAGCGGTAGCTCTCTTTGACATCTGCATTCAGCACAACCTGCCGCATGAAGGTCGTCGCTTCACCTTCGCGCGGATGACCCGATTCAAATACGTAGGCTACGCGATCCGCGCTTCCGGACGTCCTGAGAAACTTTCCCACCGCGGTCATGCAGAGATGGCAGCAGAGTGGGTAGGCGTGCCCAAATCCTTTGATCCATTTTGGACCGATTTCTTTTACCTCTTTCGCATTGCAGGAAACAGCGAAGCCCGCAGTCATGCGTCCGTTGATGATCCTTACCGCTTCCACAACCAGACGTTGCTGTTCTGCACTCCCAATGCCACGGAAAGAGCGAGTACGTTGTGCAAGGTCGCGCATGTGCAGGCCGCCAGAATATGCGCCGAACACCTGCGACCACTCTTTAACGAATTTCTTTGCCTGAGGCGGAGCGAAGATATATCCCGCTATGCAGAAGATTCCACTCTCGCGTTCGCTCTCGTCGAAATAGCCTTGCACCAAAGCAGCCCTCGTTTTCCAACTTATTTCAGAGAAATCCAACAAACAGGATATGCGAAGTCGTTTTATTGATGGAACGAGAGGACTTACGCGGCTCTCCGTGTCCATTTAATGGACATGGCGTACACGGCCCATCCGTCGTTTTCCGCCGGTTTTCGGATGGCGTATTGAGCGCTCAAATCTCGGTGTTCCGTTCGGTTTCTCACCGATCGCATCTTGGATGGTGGAGGCGAACAGAAAGAGGCGTTGACGAGCGGAGTATGCTAAGGCAGGTATGAAGACGCTCTTAGCGGCGGTTCTGTTTTGTGCTTCCACGATCGCCATTGCGGCCGAGCCGACGCAGATCGTCCCACCGCAAGTCATCTTCGCCAAAACGATTGCTGTCCGCGTTTATTATCCCAGCGGCGGCGGCGCTCTTGCAGACGTCAACGAAGTAAAACTTGAGGCCGAGCAGTTCCTTCGAAAGTGGCATCGTTACCAAGTCATCGAGAGCGCCGAGAAGGCAGATCTCACCGTCCAGGTTGCTGTTGAGCCACTGCGGGTCGAGCCGACATTTTGGCATCGTGTCGCTTGGGGCATGACTGCATCGCAGGCCGGTGCTCACTGCTCAACACAATTCTACGGTGACCAAGCCTACACAAATTGCTACACAACTCCAGCGCCGGCGCCACTAATGCCAAGTGTCGTACTGAATGGGAGCATCTTACTTTTCGATGGCAACGACCTTCGGAAGTGGAAAGCCGCGGGCCCAGACACACCGCCGCCGGATCCGATCATGGCCGCGCTGGCTGATGGGCATGGAAACAGGCCGTTGATCGGGGCGGGGAAAAGACTACGAAAGATGATCGATGACGCGTGCAAGAGGGAAAAACGATGATCTGGTTAGGAATTATTTGCGTGTTGTGGTTCCTGATTTATTCAGGAACTGGCAACGTTGGTATTGCGTTCCTCGGTTCGCTTCTGCCCCTGGCGATGTGGGCTGGAATCGGTTACCTCATTGGGAGACACCAAGAGCGATCCGCGCCAGGAGCCGACAAGGAACGCGCTGAGCGCCGAGCCGCTTTTATCGCGAAGCACCAGGAGCGTTCGCGGCGAAACGCCACTTAGCTTTGCTGGCCGCGCCCTGCATTGCTGCACCCTGCGTCACTGCTGCTGCCATACCGGGTACGTCGTCTGCCATCATTGCATGTGCCAGCTTCGACTTAGCGATAGCAGACATGGTCCTGATAATTGGCGAACTGGCAATCTCCTGACCATACTTGAATGCTGCTCCGAGACTAAGAGCGCCGCTGGGGCCACCTGTGGCGAATCCTGCCGCGGCTCCGGCAGCAGGAGCTAAGGCTTTCACAATCCCGCCCTGTTGCCCTGTCTGTCGCTCTGCTGTGGCGCCCGCCACGCCCTGCACTCGTTTCCAGAACGTATATTCGGCGTTCAATTTCGCCAGATCTGGATTCTCTTCAGCCAGGACGTTGCGGATCGCATTTGCCCCTTCTTGCTGGGCATCGATTAGCGATCCTTCGTTGAGTGTCTTGCCATAGTAACCACCCGCTTTTGCGACTCGCCCATCCCAGATCTGGCGTAGACGATTGAGTGACTGTGGGCTCACATCCGGCCCGAGCTGGCGCACGATGTCCTGCAGATCGCTGGCATGGCCGATCGCGGCGTCATCTACAGGGACGCCTGCGACTTTGAAGCTGTTCTTGTAGTCTTCTAATCGATCGATCACGGCTTGTGCCTGTTTCGGCAAAGCCGGTTCAGTCGGCGGTAGCGCTTCCGGTTGTGGACCGAAGCGATTGGCGATCGCGGGGTCGCGTGTGATCATCACGCCCTGTTCACTCTGTGGAGCTGCAGGGATTTCCGGAGTTCCAGTTCGCGGTCCGGTTGTCGAGTATCGCCAGGGCGCGCTTGGCTCTGTAGCGTCTGTAAGTCTGATCGGCGATATCCCCGAGTCGCCGGCGGCAATTCTTGCTTCCGGACTAAACGCGGAATCTGGGATTGGTGGAGTACCGGCCGCTTGAAGAGCGCCAGGCATCTTCCCGGGAGCACTTTCGGCTAAGGGAATTTCTGTCGGAGCGGCCGGCAAGAGACCCTTGATTCGGTACCTGGGAGGTTGCGGCTTATCGAAGGGTTGCAGGCTGTCGATTTTGTCTCCGATCTGCTCGCCTACAGGCGCTGCCTCCGCGGCCGCTTTCTCAGCTAGCGCTGCCGGCGAGGTCATGATCTGCCCACGATCGAGTAATTCCGGAACGATCTGCTTCGTTGTGTACTTCCACTGCTTCGTCGTTGGCGCTAGCGCTTTCGAATATTGCGCCTCTGCCGAGTCTTGCAACGCAGGCGCGACAAACTTCGCTGCAGACGCCAGAGCCCTATTCGTCACGCCGGGAATGGCCGCATAAGTCAAACCTTCGCCCAGTGCTCCAGCGAGATCTGGATCCGAGCCGGTTCCGTAATCCAGCGGATCTCCTCCAGCCTTCAGTGCGAGTGACGCGGCTGCAGGACCAACTACCGGAACAAATGATGCCATCTTCAGCGCGCCGCCAGCGTCTTTCATCCGATAGCGCGTCGGTTGATCCACGCTTGGATCTTGCGCCGCAGTTTCATATTGCTGCCCGCGCTGGTACGTATTTACGCTGGGATCAACGAAGAGGCGCTTGCCTGCCAGGGCGGCGCGGCCGGTGAGAGATCCGCCGATGAACGGAAGACTGGAGCCGGCGTCCACAGTTGCCTGTTCCGTATCATTCTGCGGCGCGTCGGCAACGGCGTGGTAGATAGATTGAGCCGCACTTATGGTTGCGTTCTTCAGCGCGGTGGGTGCGCCTGCGATGAAGCGCCAGGGCGCTGAAGATTCTGGAGCGAATGATCCGCCGGCGCCCCCAGCCGGATAGTTCCCCGGTTGCGGTGATTCATCTACGGGCGTCCATCCCGGTGCGCTTGACACCTGCTGTGATTCATCTACGGGCGTCCAAGCTGATGTATCTGAGGCGCCGGCTGCTGCGGCTGGAGTTGATCCTACGAATCTATATTTGCCTGCCATCGCTTATTTATTCTCCAGAGTCCATCCCCGCGGAACGGCCGTCCCTTTGGGAGCTTGGTGTAGTTTGCCCTGAGGGTCCCGAGCATACACGACGTTTCCTGAAGCGGCGCCCGCAGCCCCTTCAAAAGCCGGTTTTCCCTGCACGCCCTGAAGGTACTGCTGCAGGTTTGCGTGAAGCTTCGACTGCATCAATGCCTTGGCTTGTGAAATCGCGCCATCTAACTGCTCCGGAGACATTGCACTGTTAATGGTCTCGTTGATCGAACTGATTTCACCTTCAGTCGCATTCCCTTTGAAGGTCTTCGCAATTTCGCCCGCAACCGCGTTCTTTACCATGTTGAAGCTCGTCGGAGCAGCTTGGCCAGTTGCAGCCTTCCATGCATTCCCAGTTTTATTAACGAGCTGCACATCCCCGTTCTGCAACCCTTTCGAAAGCGTCGAGAGTTGGTCCAGATGTTCGCTCGCCGTGTTGAAGGCGTTGATGTTCTTTCCGCCCTCCCCCGATGTGAAATATTCCGTCGTTTTCTTCCCCACGTCATAGTTGGATTCTTTGTAGTCCGGGTACTTTGCATAGAGGGCGTTCACGAAGTTGGCTCGTCCGGCCGGCGTCACGCGCTGAAGCGCCGTATTCATGTCCATGTTGCCCTTACCAACCGCATCGACAATCGGGGTAAGGGCCGGATCCTCAGGGTTGCCGAATGCCCCCATTTGTATCCGCACGCCCGCCGTGTTCATCTTTTCCTTGATGGTCTCGGCGTGCTTCATGTAGCTCGCCATATCGGTAATACCCATCTGCCGCTGCGCCGCAGTCGGCTGACCGTTAACAGGGGGCTCGCCTAGCTGCCCACGGATGATGGGATCTAGTTTCGCCAGTTCACCCTGTTGCAAGGACCCCATCGCGGCCGTCCTAGCTTGTGTGACTTCGGGCGGTTCGTTTGCAGACGGCTGCAGCCCGTAACTCTGACCGCGGTAGAGCAGCGGTTCCACGGTGCCATTGGTGACTTTGAAATTAGGAGCCGAGCGCGGAAGCTGAGTGATGCTATTGAGTAGAGGCCAAATTTGAGCTCGCACCTGCGGTGGTACACCCTTCAGTTGCTCATTCGCGTTCTGGAGGAAACTCGGCGCGTCGGCGTCGACGTTCGATTGCCATCTCTGAATAAGTCCGTTATGTAGGCTCTCGATGGCTTGTTGCACCTGGCCCATGCCCATTTGTGAATACTTGCTCGTAATGTCTGCACTCTTTTCTTGTTGGCCCAGGTAATTGTTGTATGCGAGTTCTTCCGCCTGGTGCTTCAATTGAGGCGCAGAAGCATCGTAAGTCGCTTGGGCTTGCGTCGCGTTGAGTTCGCGCCCGAGGAATTCATCCGCGTAAGAGTTCTGCTGGTGATCGAGCCCCGCGCCGAATTTATTCAGCCCAAGGAACGCCAGGAAGAGAGCTTTTCTCGCTCCGTGCACGTTATCCATCGGCGCAACCGGCCGCGGCGGGACGCTGACATCTTCCGGATGAGCCAGAGCGTAATCGTGTGCCGTGGGATAGAGTTCCGGCGTCCCGGGAGGTTGCTGAGTTCCTGGCGGACGTGAAGCGAGCGATGCGCCAGGCGTCGCGGTAACTTCCGCAGACGGTCCATTAGGTGTCGACCCGCCGACGAAGTGCGCCATAGCGCGAGCCTGAGGATTGGGCGCGGTTTCTGCAGACGGACCTGATGCCGAACTGAAACTTGCACCTGGACTGGCTTCGCTCGGAGTCGCTACCATCGGAGTGCCTGGCGTCCACGGATTGTCTGGCCGCGCCAAGGCAGCAACGACACCCCCCGAGTCCTGCACGAAGTGCCGCGAGGCCGGATCCCCGAAGAACTGCGCCATCATGGTGCGGACGTTTGGATCGACCTGCATTTGCTGCTCAACTTTCGAGGGATCGAAACCTATCGATCCCGGGGGCGTAGTGGTTGGCAGGCTCCCCGCCGGCAGTCCCGGAGTTCCAAACGGTGATCTTAAATTTGCTAGTGACATGATTTAGCCGCCTCCAAAGCGGCTGCAAACGCACTCCATTCATCCGTTGCAGACATCAGCAATCGATCTTCACGATAATCGGATTCTCAGGAGTGCCGCGGTCCGCATCTCCAGGCAACAGTTCCTTGAGTTTGCACGCCAGCTCGGCATATTGACGGCGCTCGCCGAAATCAACGCACTGGCGGCTATCGGTGATAGCACCTTCGAATTTCGCAAACTCGGTCTTCGTTGCGTCCAGTCCTTCGTTGATTCGCAGCGCGATCTTTTCGACCGATGGGAGCAACTGTTGCAGCGCAGCCCGCATTGACTTCGTTCCCAATAGATCGGCGGGATGATCCGCCGTGTTCGGCGAATAGCCAGCGTCGAGTGCAGCCCTGTGTACCGATTTCCCATCGACAATGCCTTCCAGTAGCTTGGCTTGACGCGGTCTCAGGGATACGGGGTTTTTCGGGGATTTTGCCGCCTTCTTCTTCCGGCTTGTTTTCCCCTTTTTCGTGGGAGAACGACTGCTTTTCATACTTTCCTCCAGCCGTGAGTTGTCAATACTTCCTCAATCACGCGAGCGCTAACAGCCACCTGCTCTACTGAGAGCACGGTTATCATGTCCCACAGTGTCTGTAGGTCGGGAGCCGCCATGGCCTGACTGATCAGGCAAGCAAGGTGGGGATCTTCCGCCGTGAGTCGAGAGATAACGACATCGTTCATTGCAGACGCGAGAACCTGTAGAGGATCGTAGGAATTCATTCGCGACCCCATTTTTTGGTGCGCGTGAGGTGCGGATTTTGCAGGACTTTGCCGCGTTCTGCCGAGGGAATCGCTGGATTTCCTTTGTTTTCAGAGTCAGGGAACTGACTCATAATCCGTAGGTCCGTGGTTCGAGTCCACGCGCCGCCACCAAGTTTTTGAGTTTTGTTTTCAACGGACGCGGAGAAATTGAGCGGACTGATTCAGGAATGGGGATTAAAGCGGGTAAATAGTGTCACCGATATCATCAAAACCAAAATCGACATCATCGGAAAACTTGAACAAGTCGTGATCTCAAACAAGGCGATGGCCCGCCAGCGAATGACAGGGTGGCTCCATTTTGTGTCCCCCCTCCCGTGACGGCGATCACATGTGTTCGTGCCAGACGACGGAGTAGCGGATTGATTGTTGTGGCAACCGTGGAATTTGTGGATTGAAGGCCGAAGGAGTGGCAAACCACATCACAACTTCGCCGCGGGGGTTCACTTAGTTCTTGCCTTCGCTGCTTGTGCGAGTTCTTTCAGAGCGGCCATGGTACGTGCCGTGTAATCTACACGCTTCCCGACTTCGGTCGTCGGTGGCGTTTTGTGGCGGTATCGTGTTTTGACATTGGCTCCTCGTGCTTGCTTACAGTACCACGTTGTGTTGGCCACGAAGGCCTCGGCTTGGCAAGAGCGGCTCGAATTGTTGCGACTCAATCTCGATCCGACTCTTTGCGAATCTTTTTTCGGGCACGTTTTCGCGCCAACGCTTGCTTTAGCCGGCGCTTATCGCCCGGCTTCAGGTAAAAGGAGTGACGCTTCACCTCTTTAATAATGTCCTCGGTTTGAACCTTACGCTTGAACCGACGCAGGGCATTCTCTACCGATTCACCCTCTTGCAATCGAACTTCTGCCACGCTCATCACCTCAAGTCAATGCCAATTGGACAAATTAGAGATTACTCCACCTATACTACTCTCCGGATCGATTGCTGGATAACCCGGGGGGAGACAGCGTCTATATCCTCGACCAGATCGCCGAACGATCACAACAGCCGAAGCGTCCCTACTGTAAATGAAAAATCGTAATGATGGAAGGATCAGAACCAGTCAAATCGAGTATAGTGTGGACAAAACCAACGAGGTTGTAAGTCCTTGAAGAATCGAATAAAGTAAAAAATTTTCATAACGCGACAAATTCCGGCCGTGTTCTCATAATCCGTAGGTCCGTGGTTCGAGTCTACGCGCCGCCACCAATCCTCAAGTTCCTCCTGCCGAGTTAAGACCACATGCGCGTTTTGATGATTGGCGGCACCAGGTTCATCGGGCAACACGTTGCGCGGCAGTTTGTAGACCAAGGCCATGAAGTCGTTCTCTACCATCGTGGACAGACTGAGGCCGATCTACCCAAAAGCATCCAGCATGTTCGCAGCCCGCTGGCTGCCATGCCGGTACTGCGCTTTCCTCATGAACTGCTGACAGAATCGTTTGACGCGATTGTGCATATGATTCCCATGGGCGAAGCTGATTCGCGCGCCGCGATGGAAGCTTTTCGCGGTCGAGCCTCCCGGGTCGTGGCATTGAGCAGCGGCGACGTCTATCGTGCTTACGGACGTCTCACACGCATCGAACCGGGCCCCATCGAACCGGGATTGCTCCCCGAGGATTCACCTCTCAGGAGCGTTTTGTATCCCTATCGGAAGCAGGCAAAATCGGCCGCAGACTGGGTCTATCACTACGAGAAGATTCTGGTGGAGCGTGAGATTCTCGGCAGCTGCGATCTGCCGGGTGTGATTCTGCGGCTGCCCAAGGTGTACGGGCCGGGTAACGACGCCGACCTCGCCACGGTCTACGCTTTCCGTCACTATCCCCAGTGGCGTTGGACACATGGCTATGTCGAAAATGTGGCCGCCGCCATTGTGCTGGCAGCGGGCCATCCTGCCGCATCAGGGCGTATCTACAACGTCGGTGAAGCTTCGACTCCAACGGTGGGTGAACGCCTCGCTTGCTTACCGCCTTCGAGCATCCCGACTGACGAACGTACAGAATTCAACCTGGCACAAGACATCGCTTACGACACGAGCCGTATTCGCGCGGAAGTGGGCTATGCTGAGCACGTTTCGTACGAGGAGGGTTTGCGCCGAACCCTGATTCAGCGAAGTTAACCGATGACCTAGCGGCCAGGTTGATCATGAACGCTGCTTCACTCTCTCCTAATACTCGCCGTTGATAGCGTCCTTCGAAAGTTCTGGAATAACCCTGATCTCATGAGCCAATTTCCCGAAATTTTGCGCTTCTGTAATTAGGGGCCGGAGCGCACCAATTCCACCCCGAGGAGGAAATCATGAAAAACCTGAAGGTAGCAATGCCAGCCTTGCTGATGTCCGTTATTGCTACCGCGTTTCTTGCCAACACCGCGGTCGCACAACAACGTCCTGCCACTGCTCCCATCAACCTGGTAGCCGGGGTCGGCGGTCCCGTATCGAGCTCCAACCAATGGTCGGACTATTCCGCGCTCAACCTCATTGCCGGAGCCTTCATCTTCCCGGCGGTAGCCAGCGTGAAAACTACGGTCTTGTACATCGGCTTCACCGCAGGAACCGAGGCAGATATTGGCAACATGGTCCTATACACAACCAAGCGGGGAAACTCCAAGATCGCGGCAGTTACACCGGTAAAGTTAAAAGGCGTCTCCGATCCGATCATCTCGCTGACCAATAAGAAGGTTTGTCCTACCCAACCCGTAAGCGTCACCAATCCTTGCGTCATTCGGCTGGATCCGATGGCGCTCACCCTATCGACCCTGTCGGACTACTACTTCGTGATGTATTTGTCGACCAGCAACAACAACGCGACCCTTGGCGCCGCCAATGCGCAATATCCGATTACCAGCCTTACCGGTTGGTACTTGAGCGGCGACCAGACCCGACTCACAGTTGGTAGTTCAATTCCGTCCGGCTATAGCGGCTCGCATCCGTACTTTCTTTTGTACGTGATGAGCAACTAAGAAGAGCAAGGGAGCGGATCTCGTCCGAGACGCGACGTCGGATTCGCTCCCCCTTTCGATGCGCGCTGTCGCGCCATCCCCTGACGTATCAGTCCCTGCCATTTCGGCTCCGCCATGAGTTTGAGCGCAAGGATCGGAGTGTCGCGGTCCGGCGACAAGGGTTAGGCTACCCATTTACGCGAAAAGGTGAGCTTCATGAACGCAACAGCAAGCGGAGCAATTTCGTCGGCAAACGCTCTCAGCCGTATTCCGACGCTCGATTGGGAACGGATCTCGCGGGAGCTCGACGACCAGGGGAATGCAATCCTCGAACGCATTCTATCTGCGAATGAGTGCCAGGCTTTGGCCGCGCTTTATCCAGACGACAGCCTCTTTCGAAGCCGCGTCGTCATGTCGAGACATGGTTTTGGACGGGGCGAATATAAGTACTTCGACTGTCCCCTGCCCGAGATTGTTGCAGAAGTTCGAACAGCCATTTATCCACGGCTGGCACAGATTGCCAATCGCTGGAACAACCTGATGGGCCTCGAAGTCCGCTATCCAGAGACGCATTCTGAATTCCTCAGGCGATGCCACGATGCCGGACAACAGCGGCCAACCCCTTTGCTGCTGGAGTATGGGGAGGGCGACTACAACTGTCTGCATCAGGACCTTTACGGCGAGCATGTTTTTCCCATACAGGTGACGATCCTGCTGTCTGAACCGGGGAGCGACTTTACGGGCGGAGAATTTATACTTACCGAACAGCGTCCGCGCATGCAGTCGCGGCCAGAGGTCGTTCCGCTTCGTCAAGGTGATGCTGTAGCTTTCGCGGTACACCACCGTCCTGTGCAGGGCAAACGCGGCAGCTATCGCGTTAACATGCGGCACGGTGTGAGCCGATTGCGCTCTGGCCATCGTCACACCCTGGGGATCATCTTTCATGACGCGAAGTAGGAATGCAATGACGATGAGTCTGTTCGATCGCACGAGCAGCGAGAGCGCTGAACCTCGTAAGGAAGAGTTGTGCCCGGGTGCGTCCGTCTTACATGGTTTTGCACTGCGGGACGAAACCGCGCTGCTGAACGCGTTACACCAGGTCACCGCAAAAGCTTCCTTTCGCCACATGGTGACGCCGGGTGGCTTCCGTATGTCTGTGGCAATGACAAACTGCGGCTCCCTGGGTTGGGTCACGGACAGGACTGGCTACCGGTACGATGCCATTGACCCGGAGAGCGGACAATCGTGGCCCCCGATGCCAGCTCCCTTTCTGAAGCTTGCGCAGGACGCCGCTGCAGAAGCGAGCTTCGCCGGGTTCGTGCCCGATGCCTGCCTGGTGAACCGCTACGAGCCGGGAGCGAAGCTTTCGTTGCATCAAGATAAAGACGAGCGCGATTTTACCGCGCCGATCGTTTCTGTATCCCTCGGCATTCCCGCGGTATTTCTCTTCGGTGGAATGAATCGAGCCGACAAGACCAGGCGGGTTCCAGTGAGCCACGGGGACGTCATCGTCTGGGGTGGACCGGCGAGGCTTCGCTATCACGGAGTTTTGCCGCTGAAGGAAGCCCAACATCCCTTGCTTGGCGAATACCGCGTGAACCTCACTTTTCGCAAAGCTGGTTAGCTATGGGTTCAGAAACAATTTAGGGTCAACCTGCAGCTTTCGCTCTCACCGGCGTTCGCCGTCCGCTGTCAATGAATTGCACTTTCTGCAGCGTATCTT
>Ga0210409_10005843_pt1 | contig 12874 bp, 19 predicted proteins | sample IncBWH17MmetaG_FD_161649 | JGI IMG/M metagenome (GOLD analysis project Ga0210409, IMG submission 161649) | Forest soil microbial communities from Barre Woods Harvard Forest LTER site, Petersham, Massachusetts, United States - Inc-BW-H-17-M | ecosystem: Environmental > Terrestrial > Soil >...
CGACGATGCCGTCGCCGCCTTCAACCCGACCGAGCGACGCAAGGGAAAGACGATCATCCGCGTTCATCCGTGAGGACTCGGGGATTGCCTAACGCCCACGAAGGTGCAATTCACGCGCCGAAGAGGAGACTTTAGATGTCGAACACGATTACGCCGACCGTTTTCTATCGCACGCTTAACATGGAGGGGCTGGAAATCTTCTATCGCGAAGCCGGTCCCCGGGATGCTCCCACCGTTCTGCTCTTGCACGGCTTTCCGTCGTCTTCTCATATGTTCCGCATCTGATTCCCATGCTTGCGGATAAATATCATGTCGTTGCCCCAGACTTCCCTGGATATGGCGAAAGCTCAGCACCGTCGGTCAACGATTTCGACTATTCCTACGAACGGTTAGCGACTGTGACCGAAAAGTTCACCGAAAAGCTGAATCTTTCTTCCTATGCGCTATACCTCTCGGACATAGGTGCATCGGTTGGCTTCCGGTTAGCTGTCATGCATCGCTTTCTCTTGCGGTATTCCCGCATCCACGCCGCTCTCTGTGCTGGATCACGATATGGCATATAACTAATTAACTCTCCGCACCGTGTACCGTGCACCCGTTTTTCTTTTTCTTTATCGATTTGTACTCTCGGATCATTTGTTCGTACTCGCGCAATACAGAAACGCGTACTCGCTCCCTGTGGCAGATTGTTCGCAAGTGATGCCGTGTGCATCCGAGCTGTATTAGGGACGGGAAGCCGATCTTTCTAATCTGCCGGATCATCCAATCGCCGGCCTTCATCATGCCGTCCGAGTCAGAAGCCTTCGCTCAAGCTAGGTGAAGCGGGCCAAGGGGCTCTCAGTTGGCATTCTTTGTTCTGAGCTTTGTTCTCACCAAATCGCCATCTCCGAACCAGAGGAGCGGCGAATTATTCAGCCCGCGCTATCTTTTCGATGATGCGAAGTTTTCTATCCTTGCCGACATCGTCAAGGACGTGGATGTAGTCCCCAACGTGGCCATCTTTTTCGAATCGGACTCGACTGTGACCGTTAACTGTAACGTCCAGTTTCTTATGGGTCTGCCCGACGTAGACTGTGCCGTCGTCGAGCTTGAACGAATAGGAAGTTTGATTCCAGTCCGGACAATGGCGGCACCATTCGTTAGCTGTCGAAATTTTAATGACTGAAGAGTTTTCCCATGTTGGGGACGACACGGACTGGAAAAGCAAAGCGGCCACGACAATACTTTGCAGCATAACAGGGCGGATTATACCCTCAGCTGCTGCCTTCCTTTTAGGGCCATCATGAGCGGGCTTGCACCCGCCGGAATTAAGGGCAACGACTTGTACCTCAAAAAACCCAAGGGCAGCGGCGATCTGAAGACCTACATTACGCGGCGTGAGCGGAATAGGCCTGACAAGCCCACCGCCAACTGCGGGTTGCCGGTGGCAAATCGGAACTAGCTAGCAGTGCCTCCTCAGAACCGTACCCCAGAGATCGTCTCGGTCTCACGCACTTGCCTTTGATCCCGGGGAGATTGCACGGCTGAAAGCTCTGGTGGAGATGGCAAATCCACTTGCCCAAATTATGTAACCGAGAATCGAGGAACCTTAAAATGCCCCCGCAGGTTTGCCACCGCCACAAATGCCCAGAGTCGAAAAGGTATCCACCGCAGTGGCCTTGGCCAGGCCCACCGATTAATCCGTCCATCAATTCCAACAACGGGTAGTTTCCCATTAGAGTGTTAGGACACTACCCACGGCACGCTTACCGCAAACCGGCTGCATCTCGTTCACTCACTTTTCCACAGCGATACTCAGACTACACAAGCGAATTTCGGGCTAGTATGTGGCCAAAGTCAGACTGGATAGCTGCCGGCAGATCAACGGTAGTGACAAGGGGCGGTACTTCTCGACTGCCCCTTCCAGTTACTCCAGAATGCCGAGAAGGTCACGAGAAGGTGGCCAATGCTATCCGAACGTTTCCCGAGCCAGCAGCAGGGACTGGCCAACCAGCAGGTCAAAACTTGGCGACAGATTGATCCTCGCCAAAACTCACTTCTAGGCAAGAAACTCCGGCGTGCCACTCGGCAAGCAATGTGCGAGATCGAGAAACGGACCGAGGAAATTCGGCTGGCGAATCGCCTCAACTGTAATCCCACCGCCACCGAGGTGCAGATTCTGAATATGTGGGGACAAGAAATCAACAAACTGGCTGAGGCCAGTCACGCGATCTACTGCAAAGACTGGGAGCTACACGGCAATAAAAGAACCGCAATTTTCGTCAGAGCTGTATCGGCTCAACTGTCGCAGACGATAAATCGGTTAGGGAGCACTGCTGCTCATGCTGCACGGCGCTTACATCGTCGCCGCGGTGGCACAGCAGGATCGCTCGAGGGATCTTACACAGGGTTGGCAAGAAAGCTATGTGAGGATTTGAAACAAAGGCTGGAGATTGAAGCGGAAGACCTTGAAGTCCAGGCCGCGCAAGAAGACACGCGTCTGAATACTGCCCGTGAATCTGTCCTTCCGAGTGCTGCTAGTAAAGTTATATTGGCCGACTCGTCAGCTCGACAGGCTGGTAGATTGAAAGCTGCTGTGATCGCCGATCGGACGGCGCGCAAAAGAGCGCGTGTGGACCTCGGCGAATGGGCAGAAGAGCGGCTCCGAGAAGGTCTTGCGTTCGTGCGTCTCGTCCGTGCGGGCAAACAACCTGAGCGTCTTCGAACCGAGTTCCCTGTGCTATTCACCGAGGTTATTGATAAATTGCAAAAGCGGAAGCAGGATCTCTTGTTCGCGGAGGCTCAGCAACTGCCTATGAAGGTCTCTGATCTAATGGAGCGGATTGCCGATGTAAAAGGGTTGAGCGCCGCCACTCTGACGACTATCGAAAGGAGTATCGGTGCGAGACTGGGACCGCGCGCAAGTGCCGGCAACCTAAAGCCAAGAAAACACGGCCGGACATCACTCGCGGCTAGCTGCGTAACTAGGCCCAAACACGACTCCCAGAAACACTCCCAGGACCACTCCCAAGCAATTCCCATTTGCATGTAATAGTGGACGAACTGGACGGCGGTGTTGCCGCTGAGAAAACCTTTCCCTAGCGACTAGGGGCAGTGGATGTTCGCAGCGATAGCTGCGTCCAACATCATGGCTCGCCAAAGATGAACAAGGTTTGCATGTTGTCACCCTTCGATGCAGAGGAACTTCAGAAGCGAAATACCCGCCCCAATTGTCGGGACCACCGGCACTGCAGTGAGAGCAAAGCCGCAGAATTGGTCGCATCGGGATGGGCTAGAGCACTAGGACTGTCAGATCGCATTGGGATGGCACCGGATGAATTTCCCCGGCCGATTGACAGCAACGGCTGGACTGTCACTCAATGGAGAGCTGCGGCAATCACCGTCGGACGGAGCGCAATGCGCTCGAAACACAGGAGGGGTTTGTGAGCATGGACGATTTGAAAGCCGCTCGTCAAATAGTCGATCTTAGCCAGTTTCACATTGCTAGGCTGACCGGGATTTCTCGCACTCGGTTAAGCCTCGCCGAAAACGGCGACGTCCAATTAAAACCTGAGGAACTGTCGCTTATTCAGGAGGTGTTGCGAGAGCATCTAGCCGTGAGAGCGAAGAGGATAGGATGTCTGCTGCAGGAGCAGCATGTAGCTGTCTGACTTTAATCCCAAATAGTAAGGCCATCCCCGACAGGATGGCCAGAAACGGAACTAACTGTGAACCAATCTAGTTGTACGGCAGAAGACGTTCGCCGTCAACCTCTCCGGTACTCCCTGCCCAAAAAAGATTCGTTGCGGGGAGCAATGATCGCAAACGGCGCCATGAGGTTGCACCTGCGCAGACTCCACGGCGATGCCGCAAGTCCGCAGCGGAGAGCTGCGATTACCAAACTCTTGGCCGCCTCAGATGCGATCACGCGCTCGCTTTCATGGCTGGCCCCGTGCACCCACGAATCGTTGCGCGCATCGAGTGGGGCGTGTGAAAGGATCACGATGATTTGGACGCGAGCCCTGGCGGACCTTGCCAGGGAATTGGGACTCTACTGGCCAGAACCGAGTCCGCAAGCTAACGGACGCAACCGTCAGGCGGATCCTAAGAAGAAGGAACGATCGAGAGCCCTTCCTGATACGCCCAAAAGGCCGCCGTTAAGGCGACCATTGCGGAGGCGACCGTGAAAGATCCCACTAAGATCCGCAATGGTCGCCACGATAACTCGCGCCTCGCGTATCGGCTGGTTGGCGACCGACTCAGCCTGAGAGATCGGCTTCTGAAGCGCTTGATAACTGACAGTCGAGCTGGGCGAGAGACGAGCAGCACTGACGTAAACATCGAAGGCGGGCGCCAGTACGGAGCGCGTTGCAAGGAACTGCGAGATGACGGCTGGGAAGTAGTGAATCGAGTCGAGCGGGTTGAACGTGTGGCCCGCGGCTGGTTCCATATTGATTTCGAAACCATGCGGCAGCTTGGCCGGCACGACCTCTTGGCCTTGGGGCTCCCAGAGCGCTACCCGAGTGGCGCTCCGAAAATCAGTGTCCCGCTCGCAGGGTCCATCGACACGCTGACATTGTTCGGCGCCAGTGCCGCTTCAGAAAGGTATCCAGACTGACAATGGCAGGCAGAGTGCTGATCGGCGACAACGGAATCTGGACATCGCGCAAGTTGGCGAATCTCCAACCAGAATGGGCAAGGCCGGAATACGCCTGGCTCTACCCAATTGCTGGACCTAACTCAGTTTTTGAGTGCGATCCGCGCGCAATCTGGGCGAGGGCTTATGCCTTTGCCAGGCCAGACAAATCGATTGAGGACGTAGAAGGTATCCTTGCAGCTTTTGTGGAAGCCAAACTCTTGTTTACGTGGGAACAGGATGGCAAGAAATGGGCTTACTGGACAGGCTCAGAGAAGCCAGGACGTCGCCCGCGAGCAAGTTGGATGAAGCGATACGCTGAGCGTGGGTTGTTAGATCCTGACCCGCCCGCCGAAGAGTTGAAAAGGTTCCTGGCACGCGGCGAGTGTGCCCAGAGTACGCCTGAAGCGTGCCACCAGCACGCAGCAGACGTGATAGGAACTGGAATTGGAAGTAGATTGGAATTGGAAGTAGATAAACCCTTGTCCGCAGAAAAAAGCCCAGCGGACCACCCAAAAGACTCTGTACTGCAACCCTGCACCGCGAAGGCGAAAACAAAACACCGTCCAGGTCGAACTGAAGGATTCAACCCCAGCGAGATAGCTGTCGCTCTCTGCCAGCAGAACGGTTGGAGCGGCCGCGATGTCATCACAGCGTTAGAGGTGGCCATCAGCTTCAAAGCCGAAGAAATGCCGGAGTCAAGTTTAGAAACGGTTGGCGAATGGCTCGTAAAGGCATACTTCGACGACAAGGAGCAGAACGGCAAATATGCTGGCGGCCCGAAAGCGTACTTCCAGGAGGCAAAGTACCCTCACTCTAGACGCAAACCGGTAAACGGAAGTGTTCCAGCCGCTTCGCCAAATGATCCGGTCGCATATGCACTGGCGCAGATGGAGGGTGACTGAGATGCAAGATGCTCTGGTCAACATCGACGCCGAAAGAACGTTACTAGCCTGCGCCCTGAACGATTCGGACAGCCTGTATCGCATCATGTTCCTTGTGGAGGCTTCAGATTTTTCCCTTGATTCTCACCGCCGCATCTTCTTCGCGATCGAGGACTTGGCCGAATCAGGGAAGCCGGTGGACGAATTAACGGTGTGTGATGCGCTCGGGGCTAAGAATCAGCTTGAGTCAGTTGGTGGCGCGGCGGTCATAACCGGGTTGAGCGAGAAGGTTGATGCCGGCTTGGCCAAGACTACGCATGTCGAGTACTACGCCCAACTCGTTCTCGAAAAATCGCGCCGGCGACAAGTGCGTGCTGCAGGTGAACGTGTATGCGGGGCGACCTGCGACCCGTCGGTAAGTACAGATGACTGCCTGCGGATGGTCCAGGAGAGCCTGCTTCAGATTGAGGCGGCATCGAAGAAATCCACCGCGCGGCACATCAAAGAAGTAATCCCCGAGATGCTGTGCGAGATCGAGGCGCAAGCCAGCAATCAAGGCCTGGTCGGAATGAGCACGGGGCTGCAGTCGCTGGATCTTGCTACTGGTGGCATAAGGCTCGGGGAAGTCTGGACGGTCGGAGCGCTGCCGGGCCGAGGGAAAACGGCATTTGGCGTCCAAGTTACGTTGGCAAACGCCAGCGCGGGCACGCCCGTAGCTGCGTTCTCTCTCGAGATGCAGGATACCGAGATCGCCAAGCGCTTCCTGTGCGCCAGATCGTCAGTTGGGGCCACGCAAGTCAGAAACCCGCAAACCATACGGAACGAACGCTGGCGGGAAGTGATGGAGTCAGCTGCCGGCTTGTCCGAACTTCCGATCTACGTTGACTCTCGGCCAAGCCTGAAGATTCAAGAACTGATCGCCAGTGCCAGGCTGTACATCCGACGCTACGGCGTAAAACTCATCGTTGTGGACTACCTCCGCCTGGTTGACGCACCTGGTCGGGAGCTACGGGAGCGAGTCGGCTACGTGGCGAACGCATTGCGCGAATTGGCAAAGAGTGAGCGGATTGGGCTTCTGATGCTTTCACAACTTCGTCGTCCAGAAGGCGGGATGAACGCGAAGCCCACGATGCTTGATCTCAAAGAAAGTGGTGACATCGAGAATCATAGCCATGTTGTCTTATTGCCTTTCCTTCCAGTCGGAGACGATGGGGGACCTCGGCCAGAGGAACAGCAGGTGATTATCGGTAAGAACAGAAACGGCCGTATCGGCTCTTTGCCCGTGTATTTCGATGAAAAGCGGTTGCAGTTTGAAGAACGCGCCCACATGTGAATAGGTGCGTTCCAAAAACCGCCCATGGACAGTGGCTGTAAGTGGTTCTTCCGCAAGACGCGACGACAGGCGAGAATGAAGTACCAGAACGAGTTGTTTTTGGAACACCGGAAACTAACATGAGTGCGGAGCGGCATCAATGCGAATGGCTGGACCTAAAGGCTCTTCAGAGGTACGCCTGTGTCTCCGAGCGCACTCTTCGAGATTGGATCCATCGCCCCGACAATCCTTTGCCGGCCGTGCGTGTGGGAACGAAGCTTCTGATCCGGCGAAGCACTCTCGACCGCTGGCTCCAAGCACACGAGGTAAAGCGGGTTGACGTGGGCTATATTGTCGATGAGATGGTTGCCGGAGTGACGGGGACGAACTGATGGGCGTGAAGATTCGCAAACGCGGAGGCAAATGGTACGTATTCGTGAACTATCACGGACGCCGCAAGGCGAAGTGTGTGGGTGCTAGCCGGCAGGTCGCGGAGCAGGTGAAGCGTCAACTTGAAGCCAAGCTGGCGCTCGGTGATCTGGGCTTCCTGACCCAGAGTGAAAGCCGAGTCCAAACTTTCGATGCCTACGCTGATTGCTGGATGAAGGATTACGCCCGAGTTGAGTGCAAGACGTCGACGGCGGACGGTTACGAAGGGGTTCTACGGCAATATTTGCGCCCGCGATTCGGAAGCAAGCGGCTGGGCGAGGTCAGCCGCGACGATATCAAGGCCCTGATCAACGAACTGGTCGCCAAAGAACTGTCGCGCAACACTGTGCGAAATGCACTCTGCGTTATTCGCGGGATTTTCAACCATGCCATCGAAGGCGCAGTGCTGGAATCAAACCCTGCGGCCCGCCTAGGGCGCTTTACCAGGACGGCCAAAACGGCCGAGACCAAAGGCGTGGCACTCACACCAGCTGAGGTCAAGTCATTTCTTGAGGCTGCGAAAGAGATCTGCGCAGACTACTACGCCCTGTTTCTCACCGCCATGCGGGCTGGCCTCCGCCGCGGCGAGCTTGTGGCCCTGCAGTGGGGCGACATCCAGTTCGGCAAGGACGAGAGCGATCCCAACCGCTTCATGATCGTGCGGCACAACTATGTGCGCCGCGAGCACACGACCACGAAGAGCAAAAAGAGTCGGCGCGTAGATCTCTCTCGCGAGCTTAGGCATGTGCTGATCGAACTTCGGGACAAGCGGCTGCTGGAAGCTTTCCTGAAAGGGAAGAATGACATCTCGGACGAGTTAGTCTTTCGCTCACCCGAGGGCTCGATCCTTGATCCTGACAACCTGTACCATCGCTACTTCCTGCCCGTGCTCATGAAGGCTGGGATTCGCAAGGTCCGGCTTCACGATCTCAGGCACACGTTTGGCTCGCTTCTGATTCAGAACGGCGCCTCGATTGTGTATGTGAAGGAGCAGATGGGCCACAGTTCAATCCAGATTACGGTCGATATTTACGGGCACCTGATCCCGGGCGCAAACGTGTGTTTCGTGGATCGGCTGGACGAGGTCCTGGAGCAGGAAGAAAAAACAACTCCGCAACAAAATGCAACTCCCGCACAACCAGCAGAAGCTGCGGACAGCGAGATTTCCACGGAAGCTGTTGGTTTGATTGGTGGCGGCGGTTGGACTCGAACCAACGACCTACGGATTATGAGACCGTCGCTCTAGCCACCTGAGCTACGCCGCCACTGGGACAAGCAAATTATGCGCTATAACTTGCCAGAGCTACTTGCGCCAGAACGCAGGAAATCACAAAACTGACGGGCACCGAGCGCAAACCTGCGCCGTTAAGTATTATGAGGCGGAGGCCCCTCCTCACTGACAACTATCCGCGTGCGTATCGGCAAAGTTGACGACCTTCCAGCCGGATTCCGCGCGATAGAGTTGGAACGTCTCGACGCCACAGTGCATCGGCGCGTGGGCCACGCCGTTCTCTTTGTATCTTACGATGAATTTGTAGTGCGACCACACCACGGCTATTGGTCCGTCGACGTGGATCTGAGGATCAATCAATTGATCGTCCCAGGCGCCCTTCGAAATGCGCCCCATGGTCTTAATCAACCTGTCGCGTTCCTCGACGGCAAAGTTCCACTTGCCATCTTGGAGATGCAGGGTAACCTCTCGGAAGTCAGGGTGAAGGGCCACCTCTAGTTTGCTTGCGTCGGCTTCTCGCCAACCATCAAGCAGCATATGCACGGTCTGCAGCACGGCTTCCCGATCGCCATCGGCCGTTCCCGTTGCTGTCACGGCGAATGAGGCCATGGAGGCTGCCACAGCGAGCAGAAAAACTATTATGTTTCTGCCAGGCATAAATCTACCCCCCTCAGCTTGACTGTCAGTAGTTCTCGAAACCAGTCAAGTCTCAGCGGTAGCAATTATCCGCTCCGAGGAACTTGCAAGCGTGCCGGAAAGGATGTCGTGATTGGGCGTGGCATTTTCTTTACTCATGCGCGCCCGACAGACTAAATCCTACCACAGGCTCACGGACTGGCATCCCCACTGCAGAACACTAATGGCATGTGTTCTGCCCGTTCGACTGACCTCGCAGGTACAATTAGTTGGCGCCTTCACTGGTTTCGTGGCACCTAATATCACGTGAATCATAAATACTTGCTGGTAGTCGTAATTTCTCTCGCCGTTACCGGGATTGCTCCGGCGCAGACGGCGAAACCTGAACGGGGACAGCAAGATGATCTGCCCAATTCTGCCTCTTTTTCTATCAAGCCATATCATTACATTACAGGCGGCCAGCGCTTTAAGTGGTTCGTCGACAGCACTGTCGGCCCAGAGACTCTCACAGTGGGTCTCTTCACTGCCGGCTTTGGCACTGCCCGGGACACCCCGAAAGAGTACGGCAGTTCGTGGGCGGGCTTTGGCAAGCGCTATGGCATGCGGCTCACGGGTGTTTCAACCGGCAATGCCATGGAAGCGGGATTGGGCGCGCTCTGGAAAGAAGATCCCCGTTATTTTCGGGCATACCACCAGCCGTTCAAGGGACGTCTGGAGAATGTCGTGATCATGACTTTCCTTGCCCACGATCGCAACGGCCAACTCACGCCTGCGTATGCCAGATATATTTCTACCCCCGGAAACAACTTCCTCTCCAACACCTGGCGGGCCGATAGCGAGGCCAATACGCGGAGCGCGTTGCTTCGCACCGTGTGGGGGTTTCTCGGACTCATGGGAAAAAATGGCTTCACGGAGTTCTGGCCGGACGTCCAAAGGCATGTATTTCACGCCAAACACTGAGTCGCAGCTTCTTTCTCGCTATCAGACGCTTTCAGGTCGCAGCCTGTTGCAACTGGGAGGGAGAAAATTGACACTAGGACGGGATGAAGGCCATCGCTGTAATTCCTGCTCGCCTCGCTTCCACCCGCCTGTCGCGTAAGATGTTGCGCGAGATCGCTGGGCAGCCACTGATTGGCCGGGTGTATGAAGCCGTCAAATCCTCGCCATTGCTTGACGACGTCATCATCGCCACAGATTCAGATGAGATTGTCGGAGTTTGCCGGCACAACGGCTGGAAAGCACAATTGACGGCGGGCTCGCATCGCAGCGGGACTGAGCGCGTGCACGAAATCTCGCAATTGGTGGCGGCGGATATTTATCTCAACGTACAGGGTGATGAACCGCTCATTCGTCTTGAGCATATCGCTGCGCTACTTGATGTGATGGAGGATCCGAATGTCGAAGTGGGGACATTGAAAACGCTGGCACAGGCGGCGGACATCAACAGTCCAAATGCGGTGAAGGTCGTCACCGACAGAACTGGCCGCGCACTTTACTTCTCCCGTGCCACAATTCCCTACGATCGCGAAGCGACGAACCCCTCCTTCTTCAAGCATCTGGGCTTCTATGCGTATCGTAAGTCGGCGCTGAACCGATTTGTCGAGTTTCACGAATCTCCGTTAGAGAACACTGAACGGTTGGAGCAATTGCGCTTTCTGGAAAATGGAATTCCGATATATGTAAGAGAAACGCCCTTCGACACCGTGGGAGTGGATACGGAGCAAGATCTAGGGCGGGTGGAAGCCATCCTGCGGGCCGCCAAAAAAGCTGTCTAGACAGCCCTAGGTCGCATTCTTTCCCAAGCCTCGGCAGCGGCCACGCGCCGGGAAATTGCCGGATGGGAGTGGAAAAACCATTCTACCCATTTGGACGGGGAGCGCTCGGCCAGATTTTGCTGGGCCAGCTTGTTCATAGAAGAGATAAAAGGATCGACTTTGGGGATGGAACAGAAGGCATAGCGGTCAGCCTGGCGCTCGTTGTAACGGGAATAAGCATTTAACGCCGGCAAGACCAGCAATGACAGCACAATCGAGACCAAAGCCAGCAGCGGCAGATTAGCAAAATCAGACAAGGTCTCAAACATGTGCATGCGGTCGACCGTGTAGTGCAGGATCCAGTTCGCAGCCCAGAAACCTATGAGCGTTATCCCCGCCTGCACTGCGATGCTCTTGAGGATATGCCGATGCACATGGTGGCCGAGTTCGTGCGCCAGTACCGCCTCAATTTCGTCCGCCGAATAATTATCGAGCAATGTATCAGCCAGAATGATGCGTCTGGTGGCGCCGAGGCCCGTCAAGGCGGCGTTCGCCTTCTTACTCTTTTCCGAAAGCTTCCATTGGTATACCCCCCGCACCTGCGTCCCCGCCTGCTCGCTGAGTCGTACCAACCGGGCTTTCAACTCTTCATTTTTTAGCGGTTCGAACTTGTAGAAGATGGGAAAAAGGACAACAGGCGCCAGTTGAGCCATCAAGACGAACAGCATCAGAAATGTTGCCCAGGCAATAAACCACCAGTATTGCGGGGCTTGCCGAAGAATGAAGTACAGCAATTCGGCAAAAATCGTCGCAATGACGAGTCCGACCAAGAAAGCTTTGAACTCATCCCAAACCCAGGAGCGCAACCTTTGATTGGATAGTTGGAATCGGCGCTCCAGGCGGAAGCCGTAGTACTCGAGTCCCAATCCGAGCAATTTTCCAGCCGTCATCAGCATCAAAACGTAGAGAAATACGGCCAGGGTATAGTTTTGAAAGGCAGCCCGATAGGCGAGATCGCGCAAGCTGTTACTCCATCCCGTCACTAACAAGGCGACCAGTAGTACCAGTCCCAAGACAAAGTCGCTAACCCCCAGCCAGCGCTTTACGCGATTATAGCGTCGCGCCTGTGGCGAGTCGGTTGGAACCGGAATGGCGGCGGCCGCGGAGCTCATCTTTGATCAGCGATCTTTAGAATTTCTTAATTATCGTATTGCCAGACGCGAAACGCGAGGCCCTGGAAGTACAGTGGCCAGTGGGTAGTTACTAGTGGTTAGATGCGCGTGTGGGCTGCCACGACTGATGTCCTCCCCTAGGCCTTGACGAACACTTCCGCGTTGCCCAGGATCTCAGAGACAAGCTCGGGCGACGCCGCCTCGGAATAGATTCGCAACAATGGCTCAGTGCCAGAAGCCCGAAGCAAGACCCAGGGCTGCGCTCCGTTGCCATTCGTAGGGGCATCGAGAAAGAGCTTCACACCGTCAAGGCCCTCTTTCTTAATGATGTTGTAGGGGCCGAGACGTTTGGTCCGCTCCGAACCCGCCCGCTGAATTGCACTCTGCTTTATATCCTCAGAAATGTGGAGGTCCCGGCGACCGTAGTAATGCGGTCCGTACTCGCGCTGCAGATCGGCTACCAGTTGGCCGAGAGGTTTGCCTTCTTCGGCCATTACATTGGCGAGCAGTAGGGAATTGAGAATTCCGTCGCGTTCCGGCAAGAAGCGCGAATATCCTATGCCGCCAGATTCTTCACCGCCGATGAGAATCTCGCGCTCACTCATCAGATCAGTGACGTACTTGAACCCGATTGGGCACTCGTTCAGTTTGCGCCCATGACGGGCCGCGATGCGGTCCACCATGCCGGTTGTGTTAAAGGCGCGCACAATTTCGCCAGGCCATTTCTTTCGCTCCAAAAGCCAGTGCGTAAGGATAGAGAAAACCTTGTGTGCATCGACGAATGAGCCATCTTCGGTCACCGCGCCAATGCGATCGGCGTCGCCGTCCGTTGCCAGACCGG
>Ga0210409_10005845_pt1 | contig 12871 bp, 11 predicted proteins | sample IncBWH17MmetaG_FD_161649 | JGI IMG/M metagenome (GOLD analysis project Ga0210409, IMG submission 161649) | Forest soil microbial communities from Barre Woods Harvard Forest LTER site, Petersham, Massachusetts, United States - Inc-BW-H-17-M | ecosystem: Environmental > Terrestrial > Soil >...
GACCCGCCCGCCGACGTTGCTGACGACCATCGCGTCGCCGAGGCCGAGGCCGAGAAAGTGAGCGGGGTCGACCCGCGGATCGAGGCACGTGATCACGAACAGGCGCAGGTTGGGAAAGACGACGGCGCCCTCGTGGTCGCCCGCGGCCGCGAACGTGCGGTTGCGCTCGAACGCGGCATCGATATTGGTCGTAGTCATGAGTTCAGCTCCTTCGTGGGTCGCTTCGATGCTTGATCACGAGGATGCGGATGACCAGGGTGAGTTGTCATCACCCCGACTGAACTCACCCCAGGGGTGAGAAACGCCACGCGGTTAGAGCAGTTCCAGCTCTCGGGCGCGGGCGACGGCGTCGCGCCTGCTTGACGCACCCAGCTTCCGGTAGATGCTCTTGGTGTGTGTCTTGATGGTGTCGCGCGAGACACCGAGCTCGCTTCCGATCTCCCTGGCCGAGAGACCGGTGGGAAGCAGGTGCAGCACCGCCTGCTCCCGCGGGGTCAGCTCGTCGGTCACCACTGAGCGCGCTCCCGAGGCAAGCAGCACCAGCCGGAGCCTGCTTTCCGCCTTTCCGAGTAGTCGCGGCACGAGCGTGCCGGGTTCGGGAGCGCTCGACAGCAGCTCACGCGCCTCGAGCACAAGCTCGCGCACCGTGCGGCGGTCGCCGAGCTCGTAAAGCAGGTCACCAAGTGTGAGAAGAATGTACGCCAGCTCGACGAGCCCAACACCGCGTCGCGCGAGAGCGGCCGCTCTCTCGAGCTCCGAGCGAGCCTCGCTCAGGCGGCGATCATGGTGCAGCAGTCGCCCGTGAGCGGCGTGCAGCAAGCTGCACTGCCAGTACTCCTCGAGACCGCGCGTGCGGACCAGGTCGAAGCCGGCCTCGACGTGGTCGGCGCACGCGCGCCAGTCTCCGCCCTCCGCCGCGATCAGGGCGAGTTGACCGAGCGCGAACACCGAGACCATCGCGATCCGGTCGCGGTTGAGCGCGAGCGCCGTATCGAAGAGCTTCACAGCCTCGCTGTTGTCGTCGAGCCAGTGCGCCGCGGCGCCCAGGTTGCCTGCAGCGAGCGCGTGCCAGAAGGAGCTCCCATCGAGCGGCGCGAGCCGCGCAGCCAGCTGCCTGCTCGCGCCCATGTCGCCGAGCATCTCCCACGCCGTCGAGCGGAGGACGGTCGCTTGCTCTGCGATCCATGCGTCCTCGGCGGGGTTGTGCGTCGGCGCCCTCTCCGCGAGGTCCACCCACTCGAGGATCTCGTCTCGCTTGCCCACGACTGATGCCGTCCTTGCTCGCGCGAGGCACAAACGGCCGTCGCTGAGGACGTGTTCTCGGGGCAGGGCCTCGAGCCACCGCGCGACCGTCGCTCGCTGCCCCACGTTGGTGAACGACAGCCAGTTAGTCGAGATCAACTCGGATACCTCTTCGAGGTCGCCAGCCGCCGTCAGGTGCCCGATTGCGTCGGAGACGAGCCCCGCGTCGAGAAACCAGCGACCGGCGCGGCGATGGAGCTCGGCAACGGATCCCGGCCGTATGCGCTCGAGCTCGTGACGTAGCAGCTCGCCGAACAGGTGGTGATACCGATACCAGTCATGACTTGGATCGAGTGGAATCAGGAAGTAATTCGAGCGCTCGATCCGGTCGAGCATCGCCCTGGCGTCTCGAACGCCTGTGACGGCCTCGCACAGAGGGGCGCAGAACCTGTCGAGCACGCTTGTGTCGAGCAGGAAGGCAACCTCTTCGTCGGGCTGCTCCGCGAGCACCTCGGCGCCGAGATAGTCAACCACCCGCCGGTCGCTGCCCGCGAACGACTGAATGAAGCTGCTCACGTCCCCGCGGGCACGCATCGAGAGTACGGCCAGGTAGAGGCCCGCCGCCCAGCCCTCCGTTCGCTCGTGCAGACGCCCGACCATCTCCGCGGGCAACCCGAGGTCGTGGACGTCGTTGAGCAAGGACTCGGCTTCCGAGCGCGAGAAGCGCAACCGGGCAGCGTCGACCTCGTGGAGCTGGCCCCGCGCGCGCAAGGTCCCGATCCCCAGGGGGGGCTCCGCCCGTGATGTGATCACGATGCGAAGCGCGTTGGGGAGATGTTCGAGCAGGGACGCCATTCCTTGATGGATCCGCTCGTCATCGATGGCGTGATAGTCGTCCAGCACGAGAGCCGACTGTCTCGTCACGTCGACGAGCTCGTTGATCAGCTTCAGGAGCGCTTCATCGACGACGGCGATCCCAGGCGCACGCAGCATCGCGAGCGCGGGCTCGCCGAACCCGGGCAGCACCGAGCGCAGAGCCTGCACGACGTAGATCCAGAATCTCGCGGGATCGTTGTCGCCGGCGTCCAGTGAGAGCCACGCCACCGAACACTCTTTCGGCTCGGAAGCCTGCCACTGCGCGACTAGCATGGTCTTCCCGCTACCGGCTGGACCGTAGACCAGCGTCAGCGGAAGCGACAGATTCTCCGAGAGTGCCTCGATCAGGTCCTCGCGGACGACGAGGCGGGGACAGCCAGGAGCTTCGAGCTTCGTCTTGAGGAGCGGAGCGACCAGATCGTCTCCAGCAACCTCGGCACTGGATTTCATGCACACGAGCGTAGCCGCGCCTCGGCGGCCCGGCATGCTTCGCCTGGGATAGGAGCGAAGACGAGATGAGCCGTCTTCAGCCTGTCCCGAAACCCTCGGCGGGCCCCACAATCGCGCTTTCGAGTCGATTGCCTCAGCTGATCCCGTCGAGCACGAGGTCGGCAAGTCGACGCGGAAGGTCGCCGTCGGGGAGCTCGCCGGTGAGGAGCGCCCTGAAATTCAGTGGAGCGATCAGAGCCTCTAGGGCCAGCCGACTGTCAACGTTGGCGGGAAGCTCACCGCGGGCAACGCCGCGCTCGATCATCGTGCTCGCGAGGTCGTAGCGCGTCTGCCAGAAGGCGGTCCGAGCGTCGGCAAGCGCGGGGTCCTCGCCTGTTGTTGCGATCGCGTAGAGCAGCGCCCGGCCGAGCGGCGTCGTGAGGTACGTGGCGAGCTCGGAGGCGAACGCGGCGAGATCCTCGCGAAGCGATCCCGTGTCGGGAATGGGGAGATGCAGTTCGCTGTAGTTCAGCAGCGCGTCGTAGATGAGGTTCTCCCTCGTGCGCCAGCGACGGCGGATCGACGTTTCGTGCACGCCGGCGCACTCTGCGATGTCGGCGACCGTGACCCTGTCCAGGCCTCGCTCGGCGAGTAGCGTCAGGGTGGCGTCGAGGACGGACTGGCGAACACGCGCCGAACGTCCTCCGGGGCGGCTACGAACTGCTGCCTGAGACACGTCCAAGAGAATAACGCAGGCTGACTTGCGTTTAGCGCCGTGGTCTGCCAGGCTTAGCGCAGGTACCCCTGCGTTAGAGGAGCGAGACATGCCATACCAGTGGCCGTTGGATCCACAGGAACTGTTCGTCGAGCGCTATCCACAGATGGTCAACACCGGCCTGCCGGCCCGGGACGCGGACGCGATGCGGGCTGCCATCACGGACATGTGGCCCGATGCACCAGGCGGGTGGGTGTTCGAGTGGTCACAGCTGGGAGCGCGCTACGCCGAGGAAGGCAACGAGGCTCTTGCGACGCTGGCCTACGGCTGGGCGAAGTTCCCCATCATTGCCGACGACGCCAAGCGCAAGGCGCTGCAACACCAGCTCGAGCACTACCTGCTCGCGGCCGAGGACTTCCCCGTCGACTTCGACCGCAGGTTCCTGGAGGTGCCATATCAGGGCTCAACCACTCGCCTGCCAGTCCACGTCCTCGCCGCACCGGAGCTCCCTGTGAACGCGCCCATCCTGATCGCCAGTGGCGGCGTCGACTCGTGGAAGATGGACCTCCATGCCCTGTTCGTCGCGTTCGCCCTGAACACCCGCGCTCGCGTAATCGCTTTCGACATCCCGGGCACCGGCGAGTGCCCGATTGCTCTCAGCCGCGATTCGCTGGACATGATCGACGGGCTCGTCGTCCACGCCAGAGAGCTGGGGGACGGGACGGTCGCTCACCTCGGGATCTCGATGGGTGGCTACTTCTCGGCCGCGACAGGCCTGTCAGGCACCGTAGATGCAGCGATCGTGCTGGGCGGCCCCGTCGAGTCCGCCTTCGCCCCCGCCCGCTCGTTTCAATTTGGCATGGCGGACATCGTCAGCAACGCCTTCGGATTCGACCGCCAGCCGACCGCGGAGGAGACCGCCGCGCGGGGCGCGGAGATGTCGTTGCGGCCACTGCTCGACCAGGACACAAACTCGCCGATGATCGTCGTCAACGGGGCCGACGACATCCACGTCCCTCAAGAGGACACGCTCGTCTTCCAAGACCGTCGCCGCACGCGCGTAGAGCTCCTCCCGGACGCTGGACACTGCGCCATCTCCCAACTCGGCGATGTGATCCCGCTGATGATGGATTGGCTGAACGAGACCCTCAACACCACGCAGGCGGTTCGGTGAACGGCCGCCGGCCTGTGCATGACGTATCTTCGCCAAGACCTCATCCAGCGCGATCGATGGCCTCCACCGTGAAGCCCTCACGTCGCGCGGCCGCCGCGAGTCGCTCATCGAGAGTGACGATCCCCAGTGACGCCGGCTGACCCTCGGCAGCGACGACCGCGGCGGCCAGCTGAAGCGGGCGAGCGCCGTAGCCAGCAAGCATCAGCTATTCAAGCCCTTTATGGAGACGGTGGGAATCGAACCCACGCAACGTTCCCGCCGCGACCCGCTGGCGCCGTCGGGCCGGCCCGCGACCGTGGTCGATGAGGGGCCGCTGCGCGAGCAGGGCGACGATCGGGTTGCGCAGGAACCGATCGGAGGAGGCTCGGATATTCGCGGCCACAGTGTCCGTCAGCACCCTCGGCCATCCATGGACGATCGCTTTCGCGCGAAGGCACTAGCCCCGAACCGTCCGGCCGAGACGACTGCTACTCGTCCAAAGCAGCGACGCCATCAGCGCCGATGCTGGCTACCGCTCGCCAAGGGAAAGCAAGCGCCGCGGCCCTGCAATTGGCGATTTGCAGGGCCGCAACCCTGGCGAGGCCGTAGCCTCGCTTTGCCGCCATCGCGTGACTCTTTCCCGGGAGGGCCTCGTCGGCGACCGGGACCCCACCATTCCTTCCAGTCGGCGTCGTCCTGCCAGCCCGGCGGGCCGAACTTGCCCGCGCCCATGGTCGCCCCACGGATAGGCGACGATGGTCGGATCCCGAGGCCGCCGGACTGCTTCCGAACGCCGCCGCCAAGTTCGGCGTTGGCGCGTGAAGCGTCTCCCGCGCCTCGCCAAGCAAGACGACGAGGCCTCCGTTACGTCGTAACGGGGGCGACCGTCGCCGAGTCCTATGGACGAATGCGGATGATCGTCTTCCCGTTGCGTCGCTCGGTCGGGTTGAGGGCGGCGATGGCATCGTCGAGGGTCGCGACGTTGCCGATGTTGGTCCGCACTCGTCCATCCCGCACCCGCTGGACGATCTCACTCAGTTGGGCGCGATCGGACTCGACGACGAAGTCGACGGCCAGGCCGTCGGCGGGCCGCGCCTCGGCGGGCCCTACGATGGTCACCAGGGTTCCTCCGGCCCGGATCAGGCTTGCGGACCGCTTCTGGATGTCTCCGCCGATGACGTCGAATACCAGGTCGACGCCGCCGACGTCCTCGAGCGCGTCGTTCTCAAGGTCGACGAACTCGGCCGCGCCGAAGTCGAGCGCCGTCTGACGGTCGGCGGCGCGTCCGGTGCCGATGACGTAGGCGCCGGCCTCGCGTGCGAGCTGCGTCACCATCGACCCGACTGCGCCGGCCGCGCCGTGCGCGAGGACGCTCTGCCCTGCCCGAAGGCGACCGTGCTCGAACAGTCCCTGCCACGCGGTCAGACCCGAGATCGGCAGGCTCGCGCCCACCGTGAAGTCGACGTCACCCGGCAGCGGCGCGAGGTTACGCGCCTCGATCGCCACATACTCCGCCAGGGTGCCGTCGCGATGCCAGTCCGCGAGACCGAACACCCGCTGTCCCACCGACAGCCCCGTCGTGCCATAGCCGAGGGCGCTGACCACGCCGGCCAGCTCGTGCCCAGGGATCGACGGTGTTCGGTCACGGTTGACGCGATCGACCCAGGTCGAGGTCCACTCCATCTCGGTCGGGACGAACCCCGAAGCATGAATCTGAACGATGACGTCGTTTATCGCTGCCGGCGGCTCGGGCCGGTCCACAAGCGTCATCCCGGCCGTTCCCGCGGCCTCGTCCGTTACCACGATTGCTTTCATGGGAATCGTCGCCTCGGTTATTTGTCTCTTTGGTGGTGCGGGTTCATACAAACTCGATTGCGTCACTTCTTACCTCCTAGTCGATTGAGGCGGGTTCGCTGTCGCTGCGCCCCGCGTCTGCACGCGGCTGCCTTCATCCAGGGACGAGCACCGCCCGTCGCCGGTGCTGCCCCTGATGAGGTGTGCGTCGCGTTCGCCTACCGCGGTTCGTTTGAGGTGATCTGGACCGGCGGGGCGATCGGCGACTGTGGAAGGTCATAGAAGCGACCGGCGGCCGTCCCCTGCTCACCGAAGCCGAAGCCGGCGCTCTGCGCGGCCGCCGCGATCTGACTGACGCGATCGAATTCGTACTCCGCGAATCCGAGGTCGTTGGGCGGGCTTGCGCCGGCGAGCGTTTGCCCGAGCAAGCGGTGCTCGGACTCGTTCGCGGCGAGCTCGGCTGCGTAGCGCGCGTACGTGGAGTGCCCGGCGGCCGCGAACGTCGTGACCCCGAGCAGATACGTGTTGACGAACAGGTGCTCGCCGGCCGCGACTCCCTCGCCGACCGCCGTCAGGTCGAGCGCATCGCCCTCGCCGCCGTAGAAGCCGTCTGGGATCCAGAACCGGGTGGTGCCCGGCTCCCAGTGCTTACTGGTGAACAGCCAGTGGTCCAGCTCGGCGGCGTACACGCCGTCGAAGATGCGGGAAACCGAGTCCGGGACCTCGGGATGTTCCCTGGTGCGGCGCAGCAGCTCGGTCAGGATCGTGAGCGTCAGCGCCTCGGTCGTGGACGCAAAGATGCCCCACTCATCGATGGTGTCGTCGGGCGCGCCATCGGGCGAGTCGACCGTGCCCGGGGCGCCGGGAGCGGTCAGGTCAGATTCGATGTGGGACATGAGATTCCCGATGTTGGACATGCGATTGCCTTTCTGTATTGGGGTCCGTTGGGGTCCGACAACACTCAGGTGCAGGTCCGCGGAGCGCATTCGGGCGTCGCACGACTCAGCGCCTGCTCTCCTAACGATGCGGGGCGCTCGCCGGTCCGACAACACGGTTTCCCGAACGACCAATAGTCCGGAGCGATCAGCGCCGGCGAACGATCCCTGGACGGGCGAGCCGCGCTTGGTGCTGTCGGTCGCGCTGCTTTGCTGGGGCGGGAGGCGGCCTCCGTCCGTTGGGCACGGCTTGGCGAGCGGTCACCAGGGCCGGACGGCGGCCTCATCCCCGTCACGATCGGTGCAGCCATCGGTATACCGCTGCGAAACGAGCTAGACCGATAAGGCCGTCTCCGGTCGGTCACCGCAAACACCCCCTTTCGAGCCGCGAAGCGAATCTCGAGCGGCTTAGCGAGCGGCCTGCAAAGCGCGGAAAGCAGGCGCCGCCCGCGTAGCCAGCGAGACGCCTGAGTTGGACGAGCCGCGAGCGCCTGGGCTGTAGGCAGTTGGACGACTGCTTTCGTGGAGCAGTGCAGCACGCTCCGGGTCGACGCGCATCAGTGCTCGTGTTCGTCCATTCCGCTAGCGCTGGCCAATGTCGTCCGCGCGCCCGCTTTGGCTACCAACGCAGGAGCCACTACGAGTCCCGGAAGCCGTCCTCCGGAGCGAGGCCGAGGTACGGCGAGCACGCGCTCGCGGCCCGGCGCCGAGCTCGGCCGCCTGGCTGCTATTCGAGGCCGTAACGCGCCGCCACTGAGAGGGCGACATCGACCCAGGCCGCGATGTAGCGCTCGTCGTCGACGCCGTCAGGGACACGCCCGAACGTCTCCTGCAGGCTGCGGTACGCAGACATCGTCTGGGTGAGAATCAGCGCGATCGGATACAGGTCCGGCGGTTGAGCATCGAGCGTCCCGTACCGTGCCTGCAGCCACTGGACGATTCGGGCGTATGGGCGATCGACGAGATGCTCGTACAACTGCTCCAGCAACTCGGGCGGCAGTCGGTGCGCTTCCCGGGAGACGAGCCTGGTGAGGTCGGAGCGTCGGGCGAGGGAGGAGAGGTTCCAACGCGCTAGGAGCGTGAGTTCGGCGCGTAAATCGCCGAGCGGCAGCATCTCGACGACAGCATCGAGCTCGTCGACCGCCCGCATTTCCCGTTCGATCGCTGCGCGCAGCAGCTCGTCCTTCCCCTTGAAGTGCTTGTACAGAGCCCCCGAGCGCGGAACCAAACCGGCCGCCTGCTCGATTGCCCCCACACTCACGGCGTCATATCCCTGCTCCGCGACCAAGCGCATCGCGGCGGTCATGAGCCGCTCACGGGTGGTGTGCGTGGGCTGCGACCTGTCGGGCCCGGAAGTCTTGGTACGGGTCGGCATGTACGCGAGTATAACGTTTGTAGTGATAGAGTCAGCGAGCGATGTGCCGTGATGCAGAACTCCAGGACGATCGTTCGGCAAAGGTCCACCACCCGTTCTGTTCGAGGCTCCGTCCGATACTCGTCAAACGGGCCGACGGGCGTGGGATGGCCGAGCGTCGCGCACGCCTGCTCGACGGCCTACAGGGACGCGTGATCGAGGTGGGCGCCGGCACCGGCGCCACCTTCCTCCACTACCCGCGGTCCGTCACCGAGGTCGTCGCCGTCGAGCCCGAGGCATCGCTGCGGCGCCTCGCGACCGCGGCAGCGGCACACGCGCCTGTGCCGGTGCGTGTGATCGACGGCGTTGCCGAGCATCTGCCTCCGGAGGAGAGTGCGTTCGATGCGGCCGTCACGTGCAACACCCTGTGCTCCGTACGAGACCCGGTCCTCGCGGCTTTCGAGCTGCACCGCGTCCTGAGGCCGCGCGGTGTCCTTCGGTTCAACGAGCACGTGATCTCCGAGCATCCGGCCGTGAGCCGCATTCAGAGGGCGGCGGACGCAACGTTGTGGCCGTTCGTGTCTGGCGGCTGTCACCTCGGGCGCGACACGCTTGCTGAGCTTCGGCGAGCCGGCTTTGTAATCGAGTGGTGCGAGCGGACGTCGGGCGTGCGCGCGGTCGGCCCGCCCAAGAGCTACGTGCTCGGAGGCGCACGCCGCGGCGACAAGCCGCCCACCCACCCTGTCCGCCGATGAGCGACGCGACAACACTGCACAGTCTTGAGCTCCTGGGTGAGGGCCGCGAGTCCGAGACCTTCGCGTGGCGAGACGGCGAGATCCTGCGCCTGCTGCGGGACCCATCACACGCGGCGAGACTCGACCGCGAGGAGGTCGCGATCGACGCGGCCGGGCGGGCGGGAGTCCGGGTGCCGGCGGTGCTGGGCCGTCGCACATTCGACGGGCGCCCCGGGCTGATCATGGAGCGGGTCGATGGACGTGACCTGCTGACGGTGCTCGCGCGGCGGCCCTGGCGGCTGCCCGTGATCGCGCGGACCCTTGGCGCCACCCATGCTCGTCTGCACGCTTTCGACATCGATGAGGGCCTGCCGACTGTGCATGAGTACGTGGGCGCCTGCATTTACGACCCCTTGGTTCCCGACGAGCTCAAGCGACCGGCCCGCCAGCGGCTCGCATCGCTAAGAGAAGGGGCCAATCTCTGCCACTGGGACTTTCATCCGGCGAACCTCTTGGAGGGGCAGCAGGGCGCTGTGGTGATCGACTGGACCTTCGCGTTGCGTGGGGACGCGGCAGCCGACGTCGCGCGCACCCGCCTGATCGTGGGCGTGGGAGCCCCGCCGCCCGGAGCGTCCCTTCTCGTACGGCGTTTCGATGCGCTTGCGCGCCAGGCAATCGCTCGGTCGTATCTACGGGCCTATCGGCGACAGGGACCGCTCGACCTGGAGCTAGTCGCGCGCTGGGAGCCACTCGTTGCGCTTGCGCGCCTAACCGGCGGCATTCCGCAGGAGCGTGACCGGCTGCTTGCTACTTGCAGCTCGCTCATATCGTGATGACGCCGCGCTCGAAAGCCAGCCGTCTCCGCGCAACCGACGGACGTGAACGGCATGGTGCCGTTGCGCCGCTTGCCAGTGCTGCCCGTCTCTTCCGAAAATCGACAGCTCGCCGTTACTGCACTAGCCAAGGGCGTTGAGCGCCTCGGCGTGATCGAGGTAGGTGCGTATTCGGCAAACCTTGGAGATACGAAAGTCGAAGATGCCGGCCCACGGTGCGTCGACCGGCGCACCGCTGCTTCGACCTCGCGCCCGCAGCCGCCCCAGGGCGAGCACGCGGTCGCCTACATCCCGGTACTCCTCGGGGATGGGACGAAATTCGTCCCACGTTTCCGTCACCTCGCGCAAGAATGTCTCGATGCCCTCACGCCCCCGATAGACGGTTCGCTCCACCTGCGCGGAGAAGACGGGCACCCACTCCACATCCGCAGTCGTGAGCTTGGCAAACGCGTCTATGTCTCGCCGATGGAACGCGCGCGTCAGTTCCTTGACGATCTCCACGTGCTTTCGCGCCATCGCCTGCCCGCCTTCGCCCGGCATTCTCTCAAACCAGCGTCCGGCCGCTCGCATCGACCAGCACCCCGTCGCTGCGCGTCCCCACGCCGCGCACCCCGTCCCGGCGATCTTCCCCGACGCGGAGATCGATAGCTACCCAGATCCCGGACGCCGCCGTGAGCCCAGCCACAACCGCGATCGCGCCGCCGAACCCGAGTGCGTCGGCCACCAGTCCCGCGGTGAGTCCGCCCACCGCGTAGCCCATGTCTCGCCAGAAGCGATACACCCCAACTGTCGGCGCCCGGGCGATGGGCGCGACGGCATCGGAGATCGCGGCAATCAACGTCGGATACACGAGCGCCGTGCCGATGCCGAGGAGGGCCGCAGCGATCGCGGCGGTCGTGAAGCGGCCGTCCGAGAGCGCGAGGAGTGCAAGCGCGGCCGCTTGAAGGAGCATGCCGGCGACGATCAGCGGCTTGCGGCCGACCCGGTCAGACAAGTGGCCTGTGTAGATCTGGCCTGCTCCCCAGACCGCTGGGTAGATTCCGGCCACGGCACCGACCTGGGCTAGGCTCGCGCCGTGTGCCGCCAGGAACAGGGGCACGAGCCCCCAGGCGAGCGCATCGTTGAGGTTGTTGACGAGCCCAGCGTGTGAGCATGAGCGCAATGCCGGCCGCCGCCATGTCGCATCGGCGAACGCGGCCGACAGCGGGGGCGCAACGCCATCCAGGTCGTGCGAGGACTGCTCAAGCGCGACGTGGTCGGCCGTGTCCCGGACGAAGATCACCGAGAGAACCAGGGCCGTGACCGCGACGATCGCCGCGGCCACGACGAGAACGTCTTGCGGCGCTAGCGACGAGGCGAGCCACGCGCTCGCCGCGGCGGCGATCGCCACGCCGCCGTAGCCCGCGGCCTCGTTGAGCCCGAGCGCGAATCCGCGGCGGAGCGGACCTACGAGGTCGATCTTCATGACCACCGTCATCGACCACGTGAGTCCCTGATTGACGCCGAGCAGCACGTTTGCGACGACGACCCACGTCCAGCTCGGGGCCACGCCAACCAGCACAGGCACGGGAAGCGCGATCAACCACCCGGCGATCAGCAGCCGGCGACGGCCGAGGCGCTGCGCTAGCGCACCGGCACCCAAGTTCGTGAACGCCTTCGACAGCCCGAAGGCGACGACGAACGACAGCACCGCTGCGTTCGACGTGAGCCCGAAATCGTCGCGTCCTATGAGAGGCAGCGTCGAGCGCTCGAGCCCGACCATCGCGCCGACGAAGCCGGTGATGGCGACCAGCAGCGAGAACTGCGCGAGGTTCTCACGCAGTCCCAGTACCGTTGGCCGCCGGCTCACAGCACCGCGGCGAGTGCCCGGCCGCTGCGATTGGCCGCGACGATTGCCTTAGCCCGTGGCGGCGCCGGGGGGATGTCCGTGACCAGCGCCTTCACGAACGCGTCTTCCGATCCCTGGAGCAGCATCGGGTTGTTGCGCCGCTCGAAGCCGATCGTCGACGCAGGGTTCGCCGAGAGACCGCGACCGCACACCGAGCCGGAGTAGTGCGAGGGGTAGAGCAGGAGATGGTCGGGGAGGTTCAGCAGCCGCTCGGTCAGAGAGCGGTACAGCAGCCGAGCCATCTCCTCGACGGACTGTCCGCCCTTAGCGTGCAGGTCGGGCCGGCCGGCGTCGCCGACGAGCAGGGCGTCTCCGGTCATCACGAGCCACGGCTCGTCGCCGCGCGTGCGGTCCGTGACGACGTACGCGTGATGCACTGCGGCATGTCCGGGAGTCGCGATCGCCTGGATCTCCGTGTTGCCGAGCTCGATCACCTCCCCTTCGGCGAGGGCGTGGTGCTCGAACTCGACTCCGGCGCCCTCGGGCAAGTAGGCGGTCGCGCCGGTGCGGCGGACGAGCTCTGGCAGACCCGAGACGTGGTCCGCCTGGACATGCGTGTCGAGCACAGCGACGATCGGCATGCCGTGCCCGTCGGCCAGGGCGATGTAGTCGTCGACCAGATCGACGTGCGGATCGACCACCGCGAACTTGCTGTACGTCTTACAACCGAGCAGATAGGACGCGCACGCGCTCTGGTCGTTCAGCAGCTGCCGGAAGTACATGTCGTCTCCTCGATCGAGATTCGCCTTGACAAGCTATCAACTTATCTATTGAATATCAAACCGTGCTTGATGCCAGGCGTAACAAGGACCTCCTGTTCCAGGCGATATCAGCGATGGGCAAGGCCTTCGCGAGCCCCGTCCGTCTCGAGCTGCTGGATCTCCTCGCACAGGCGCCGCGCACCGTCGAGGCGCTTGC
>Ga0210409_10005847_pt1 | contig 12868 bp, 7 predicted proteins | sample IncBWH17MmetaG_FD_161649 | JGI IMG/M metagenome (GOLD analysis project Ga0210409, IMG submission 161649) | Forest soil microbial communities from Barre Woods Harvard Forest LTER site, Petersham, Massachusetts, United States - Inc-BW-H-17-M | ecosystem: Environmental > Terrestrial > Soil >...
CGGCGGATAGCACTGGCGATAGGTGGGCGAATTTGGATTGCCGCAACCTCCGGGCTGTCCCGACCAAACCATCGTTTCACTAAAATTGGCAGTGTTCACGGCCGCGCTGACCGCATTGTTTTGGACGGGGTCGATTTCGCTGAGCACCAGGGGAACGTCCGCGTTGTATGTAATTCCGGGATAAGCGCTGCCAGCAGTTCCGCCGGAAGGGACACTTGTCACGACCACAATGCCGTATAGGCCCATTGGACCCTGGATCGAAGGATGGGTGCCCGATTCCAGCAGATAAGTGCCCGCTCGCGGCGCAGCCCAGGTCAGGGCGGTGGTGCTTCCCGCTGGAACTTCGGTTGAGAAAGATTGTACGCGTGGCCCCTGTGAGGGTGGTGTAAAGGTAGGACCTGTGTTTGCAATGGGCCAGGTTACTCCCTGACCGGTGTGCGGTGGACTCAGTGTGGTCGTGCGTTGCTTGACGTCGCCCAAGCCACCTCCGACTTGGCCAACCATCAGCAATGAAGTGGGAATGCTATTGCTGCCGAAAGTTAGGTTGTTGGTCAGATTGATCGTCAAGTCTGATCCAGTCGGCAAAGTGATTATGACGGGAGACCAAGTGGACGAGTTGCTCGCTGCAGCGCACGTCGCGGTCGACCCCACGACCACCGCTCCGCAACTGTATCCCCACATAGGGACCATCGAACCATCCGGCAAGGTGATGGTGGACGGGCCGGCAGAGAGATTGACCTGCTGAGCCTGTGCAAAAGCGATGGTTACGCCACCGACGAGAATCGCTAAAGTGAGGACAGGTTTTCTAAAAGCCTTCAGAAATATCGATTGCATGGCTCATCTCCTCAGTTAGTTGGACTCGTCGATCACAAATTCTCGCGAATCCACCAGCAGCATCATCATCATTCCACCCGGAAAAATGTTGTTCGTTGTGATCTCGCGTTCGTTATGCGAGTGCCACATATAAGCAAAAGCAGCTTCCGAAGAGGGTGGATTCGCGATCGTCCCTGAGGGAGGAGTTGTGCCGGTTGGACCGACCGCGCGAGCAGTGGCATTTGGTCCTAGGTATGGGCTTCCTCCATACCACGCGCCATTCGTTAAGATATTGGAATCGGGCAATGTCACGGGGCCACCACCGGTCACGTCTCCGAAAGGAGAAACCTCCAGCGGCTTGTTATGGTCTTGGCACCATTCGTAATAATTAATCGCAGTCGGGGCGCCAGTGTTATATCCGTTCGCATCCGGGGTGCAATTCAATATCGCGAGGGGATCGGATGATGTTGAGCTGTGGCCGTATGGGTCCCAATTCAACCCTCGTCCCGTGAAATAGAAAATCCCGTCCATCGCAAGTCCCGGAGTTGTACTGGTTGTAAAGAGCGCCGGTCCTGAAAGCATGTTGCTATCGGGAGTCAACATCAGGTTTGCGTCGCGGGCCAGAATACGTACGTGATTGGCATGTTCGTGAAACGGATGCTGCCATCGTCCCTGCCCAATAATCCGCAGCAATAACTGTTCGCCCGGATGCACATGGGGATTACCGTTGTACGGTTGGTGCGGATATTGCGGCGCATAATTGCTGTCCATGTCATCCGGCATGGAGCGTCCATTGATGAGGAAGTAGGTGGGATGGTAAGGCTCAGTCGCGACATTCAAGCTGCAGCCTGGAGCGCCAGCGCTGCAACTTCCTGCTGCAGTAACTTGTGCCAAAGCCTGACTGTGAATTCTTGGATCCATCTCTGAAAACTGGAAAAGGTATTCGCGGTCATAGCAGGTGCTGGGATGGTCGTATGCCGCCGCGGCAAGTCGGAAATCGGACTCGCCCCAGTGTTTTTCGGCGACGAGATTCGCGGCATGCAGTCCGGTCGTGCAAGAAGACGGCACCTTGGCTGGAAGTACGATGATCGCTCCGTAGAGTCCCATCTCGACCTGCAAGTCACCCTGTGTTCCGCTGTAATACGCCCGCGTGCCGGGCGACAGCGCGGTAAAGGTGTAAGTCACACTGCTGCCGGGAGCCGCTTCTTGGGCCAACAAACCGGGGACACCCCCGGTTGCTGTTACGTTGAATCCCGGAAACAGAATCGATGTGTTGCCGGCTGATGGTGGAAGGGAGTTCGTTAAATTTACTGTGACCGTCTGCCCTTCCGTCACTATCAGAGTCGGACCTGGAATCTGCATCGCATTGCAAAATGTTCCAGTAATCGCTGCGGGTGCGTAGCCAGCGGGTGCGTTCTTACAGCCATACCCCCACGAGTACAGCATCGCGCCGTCCGGCTGTGTGATGAAGGCGTCCTGTGCCGTCATATTGAAGGTCGGACCCGTGATGCCCGGTGCCGCCGCGAAAGCCATGGGGGTGAGCGCGAGTGCCATTGCCACGATCCGCGCAAGAACCAGGTGCACTTTGCAAAACGCTTTGTTCATGTTCGTCGCCCTCGCGCTGCTCTTCTAGTTGATGTGGACCTCGGTCATGAGCCCGCCAAAGTTTTCGGCATCGTTCGAGAGATGGTCTAGATTTGGGGTGTAGAGATAAAAAACGCTGCCCGCCGGATACAGTGCTGTATTGCTGGCATCAAGAATCACATCCAACGATTCACCGCCGCCCAATGTGATCGAGTTGGTGTTGTAGTAAAGGTTGTTGCCTTCCTGATCCCGAAGCAGCTTGGCATTGATCGCGATCACTTTCATCGGAATCCCAATCGACGCCAACGTCTGATACTCAGTCACATCGAGGTCAGAAATACGCAGCAAGGCCTTACCGCCCGCCGGGATGTTGATAATCGAGGGGAGGGGCTGAGAGAAGTGCCTGGCGCCGTCCGAAGACACGGTCTGCAACGGGCCCGGCGTGACTGTGTCCGGATAACTACGACCATTGAGCAGGAAATATTTGTCCTTCATGTCCGCGAACTCTTCAGGGTTGAATGTCATGCCGACAAAGTGAAAGTTGGGGTCGAAACCGTGGATTTGCAGCGGGTACTCAACATCGTAATAAGTGGACCCGTCACCATCGTTGTAGGCGTAGTTGCCAGCCGGAGCGCGCGCTGCGGTGTTCGAGGCGGGAAGTGGATTCGTGCAAAGGATATCAGCGGACGAATTGCATGCCGTCCGTGGGTCATTCTGCTGGACTTGCAGAGCTGAATAGAGGCTATTGCCGACAGGTACACGATTTTGCCGCGGACGCACATAGATCTGCCCAACCATGCCCATCTGCAAGTGCTCGGGAGGAGTGATGTGGCAGTGCCAGAAGTAGGTGCCAGCGTCCGGGGCCAGATAGTAGTAAGTGAAGCTGCCGCCGATGTTGATCGCCACGGAAGCGTCGGGAACACCGTCATAGAAACCAGAGGCGTTTGGGTAGCCGTGAAAGTGAACTGTATGCTGTTCGAACAGATCAGGTCGCATGATCATGCCCACGTTGGTAAGCGTAAGGAAGAATTCGTCGTCTTCGTCGAGCGCCATCAGAGGAGCGGGGATATTTCCATTCATCACGCCCACGTCCATGACCTGCCGCGGGTCGACATGGCCATCAACGGCGTTGGCGTTATCGGGATCGGGCATCAAACCAACGGCTCCGTTGTAGTGGAAGCTGGTCAGGCCCGTCGTGGCGGGGTCGCCCGGCTGAAGCGTTGGCCCCACATAGAGCGTATTGAATACATTTGGAAATTGCGTGCCAGGCTTACCATTCGCGATATCGGTCAAGCCCGATAGCGGCCCGAATGAGAACATATAAGTCTGCGTGCCGTCGGCCATCGTTGCGTAACCATCGCCACCCGAAATCTGTTGGCACTTAATTGCGCCATTCACTGTGGTTGAACTGGGAACGTAGTAGCCGTGTGTGCCGACCGTCAAAGATGTCGCGACTGTGTAAGCTGGCTCCGAGTTGTTATTCCCCGCTGTCGGGTGCGTAATCGTGCTTGCTGGACACTGCACCCGAAAAGACTGAGCGGAAACGGCAACTGTAGCAAGGCCGAGCATCAATATCGTGACCAGGTATATGCGAAACGTGTTGGCAGGCATGTATCCTCCTCGCCACAGCAGCGTTGCGACCGTGGTGGACAAAGTTGTTACTAAGACTTGTCGGCGATCTCGAAATATCGGAACCAGGGCCCGGTAACTCGGGAGGAAGGAGTCGAGGAGGCTTTATGTGTGAACTACTACACCGTACCCGACGGCTTTAGCACATCCCCTTATTGAGGCGAGAGACTAGTCTTAATGGCTATTTATTCTTTGCTCCAGAGCAACTAGAGTAAAAAATATGTAAAGAAGCGAAAGGTGGAGGAAGTCTTTGTACGGTGACGCCCCGCCGGCACTTTGTGCTTTACTTTCAAACCTGCGAGATCGGCGGCGAGCCATTACTATAGAAGGCAATTGCTCTCAGGGAGTGAGTCTGAAGAAACGACGAAGTGTCGCAAAGGAATCGAATTAGGTGGGTCGGAATGGGGAAGGACGGTTGACCTGCGGATCTCCTTCGAGATTCGGCGCTTTTGTTTTCGCTCCTCGCTCCTGCCGCGGCTGCCAGCCTCAGCATCCTATGTGGATGTGTATATAAGAAAAGAACTTAACTCCTGTCTCGCAGATCGGACACGAACCTGGCTGGACGCAAGACCGTGTCCCTTCAATGCTTGCAAGCACGATAATCGAGTATATTTATCTTGACAATTGTATGGTTGACGTAACACTGTGGGTCTGGGTTTAGACACGCACGTCGGCGGGTTTCCCTCCCGTTTTCTACTGAATCGCTAGCGACTCGTCCGGAAATGTGACCGGCACAGTCCCTCCCCCAAACACTCGCAGGTCGTATTGGAGAGATCCGCTCGGCACACGCCTTCAAGGTGTGGGGTTCGAAGAGCAGAACGCCTCTAATACTCTGTCATCGACGCTCTTTGTAAAGTGAGTACACAACTGCGGCGGCACGCGAAGCGCGCCCAGGACACGTTTGGTTTCAGAGAGACATATGTTGCGTCCAAAGGCCACGTTGAGCCAACGAGCGGTGCTCATTGGTAAATTTCCGCTGTTTGCTGGGGTCGCGCAGACTGATTGCGCGGCTATTCTGAGCCTTGCTTATGAGCGAAGCTATTCACGTCGAGAGAAGATTTTCTTTGAACGCGATCCCGTCACGCAAGTGATATTGCTGGTGGCGGGTTGCGTGAAAGAGATGCAGTTTAGTCAAAACGGAGGCGAAGTGATTTTACGGCTTGATGGTCCAGGTGACCTGGTTGGGCCGGCCTGGTGCTCCGCCAACGGCCATTATTCCGCGGCCCAGGCAATTCAACCATCGAGTGCGTTTGTTTGGGATGCTGACCGCTTCGAGCGCTCAGCCATGCGTTTTCCAGCTTTACACCGCAATACAGCTCGCATTCTGGACGAGCGTCTCGCCGCGATGCAGCAGCGCTTTCGCGAAGTGTCTACCGATACGGCAGCATCGCGACTAAGCAACGAGCTTCTTCGATTGCTCAATCAGATGGGACAGCAAGTAAATGGACACATTCAAATTAACCTGTCACGTGAGGAGTTGGCGCAGCTCACCGCAACAAGTCCGTTTACGGTCAGCCGGCTTCTCTCTAAGTGGGAAGAGCTCGGGATCGTCACTGCTCAACGCGAGCTGGTATTAGTTCGGAACCTATCGGCCCTTGCTGGTGTTGCTCAGTCGGAGTCTCGGTCGACTGTCCGGCCGAGTGAATGAGGGTGCGTTGGGATGCGCGACGCAGTGCTGCGACCACTTAGTCTCTGATGCCAGTGCGGGCCGCGCCAAAAGAATAGTTATGAACAAAAATGCGGAGCAAGATTGTCATCTCACTCCGCATCACCGCTATAGCAACTCAGTGACTTTGAAGCTGCCGTTCTAGGGATTTGTCGCGCAGTAACCCGCCACTCCGTTATATCCAAAATACTTCGCGAGCTGATCACCCGTATTTGAAATTAAAGTTCCGTCGGCGAGGGTTTTGCCGGTGCTTGTATTTGCTTCCCAGAACCTTTGGAACGTCAAAAGAGCGAGCGGCATGGGTCTCAACTTCGGGTCCACCTTATAGAACGGATCAAAGGAGTTGCAAAATGGCAACAACGCCAATTGCTGAAGATCCGATTCTTGTTTGAAATTCTTATACGTCCCGAAATCCAGGGAAAGTTCCCGATTGAAGTGGCAGGATCGGCAGGATGGCCCGACCACTTCTCTGTACAGCCTTTCTGAACCCGGGGGCGCTCCCAAGCTCTCACGCCAACCCACAGGGATGAAATCTGAGAATTGTGTGGCGCGCGACATGGTCTGATCACCTTCGAAACTCGCGTACCAGCCCTTGATGACCTCGGCGAGATGAGCTTGACGTATCGTGCCCGTGCCATCGTTTTCTTTCGCTTGACTGACGGTCAGCAACACAGCTTGATTGTAGATTTTTATATCCGGTTCCTGACAGGCGCGAGACGTAAGGTCCGTACTTGGATTACTTCGGTCGCAGCTTGCACCGCCATCTGAACTGAAGAACAAATTTCTATTGTCCAAGGGCAAGAATCTAAAGCCGTTGACATTGCCGCCGTTTGGATAGGCGCCCGTAGTGGTCAACGTTGCCGGTTGCCCACCATGACAGATAAAGCAGACGCCGGGATGCTGCTTGAAACCACGAAAGTCTAGGTTAGGCGGAAACGGATCGTTCGGCCCGATGGTAAGGGTGTTGTCGTTCGGGTTCGCAAAATTGGGAATCGGCTTTCCAGCCAGGGCGGGGCTAAATCCCGGTGGTGGTACGCTTATCGTTTCATTCACATTCCCGTTTCCGTCGATGCTGAAGACGAATGCCCAGGTAGTTCCGTACCTAGTTGACGAATTTGGGCTATTCTCGGGGGGGGCCCATTCAAAGGCAACATCGGCAATTCGCTGCGTACCGCAGCCAAGAAAAGTGTCTCCCGTGCTACAACCGGCATACGGCCCGACAGGTCGTTGAAGTGCGGACTGAATCGCGAGTGTGGCTTCGGCCTGCGTCGGATAACCCGTATTGATTGGAAATCCCGATCTCCCAGCGTGAGAATCCGCAAATGCATTGACAGGATAGTTTTCCAAATAGGTATAGACCTTAGGGTTTTTCGCTGTGCAACTTGGGACACAGCGAATGAACTGATTGCGGACAAATCCAAGGTCCGCCGCATTTAACACGATCACATGCGCATCGGCAAGGATCTTGGCGTAGCCGTGTTGACTTGGATCGTGGATCACCGTCTGCGGACCGGTCGGATTCCATTCACTTGGGTCCTGGATGAATCCGGCGTTCACTAGCCAACTTTGGAACGTACGCTTGCTCCTATTTGGGTCGATCGCGTCGTAATAGGCGGCGGCGCTTTTGGCACTCTCAGGCTTGAAACTGCCAATGAATGTCAGAAAGTGGGTTTGTTGCTGAAAAGATGTTTGGTGTGCGTCGATGATGGTTGGAACGCCCGTAGTCTGCGGGAATGGGACCTGCGCAATTGCGCACATCGTCACCAGCAAGAAAAGTAAGACCAGCGATGCCCTCACAAGAATGTTGATTCGTGTCATTTCTTATCTCCTCGTCTGTTCTGTCGTTATACGATTCCTTGTTGTCGTGCCATGCACCACTGGCTACCTCGTGTGGTAACACACAAGGTAGCAGGCACTCGACCTAGATGTTCGACTGGTGGAAAACACTTGGCCGCCCGCTACTTATGAACGCCCCACTGCCAGACGGGGAAAGCTTTTTTAATCTTATTCAGGCCTAGGGGAATGCGAATATCACTGAATGCGCGATAGGGAAGCGAATTAGTTGCTGCACTTCAACACTTATTCCACGGGAGGTCAATTCTCATAACGTCCTAACTCCAACCATCTAATCAATCGAGCTAGCCGAAAGGACCACCCAAATCAGTCCACTGCTTCAGGTGTAGGTCGAATGGCGTAGTCTTCTGGACTAGACATAGTTATCCCGCGACATGATGGTCAAAGGCACGTTTATCACAATTGACACTCCCCGGGAGGAGGGATACATTCGTGGCCCTCGGAGGCGCTTATGGGTACTTGGAATCCCTGGGAGAATTCCAGTTACTTCTGGGTAGTGATTTGCAAAAACACAAAGGCCCATCGCGATACGAACCTCCTGTTCGGACATAAAATTCCGCTAGCCGAAACTGACGCGTTCGAGGCTCTGCCCGTCTCTGGACCATTTGTCGTTCGTTGCGATGAGTGCGGGCAAGAGCACTCGTACGACCCCGACAAGGTATTGAGAGTTGAATTCGAGTGTCCGGCATCCTTCAAGCCGCACCCGCGCTTTTCGTAAGTAGAGAGACACAGATACCGGGCCTGATCTCTCTGGCGTCTGAGTGTTCACGGTCCTTTGTTCCCTCGTAGATTACCGTATGTTCGGGGTGGCTAGCGCTCTCCGAGGCGAAAGGTCAGTCCCGCTGTCACACCAACAGGAAATCCGGGGGTTCCATGAACGCGTGCCTCTCCATCCAGCGGATCGCCGGGAAGACGCGAAACGAAGTAATTTTGCGTCTCCCAATATTTCTTGTTGTTGAGGTTATCGACGGCGATATTGAAGTCCACGCCGTGGCGGATCCGTTTTGAGACACTGAAGTCGACTACGTCCAAGCCGGATGCGAATGGCGGTTGTGGAGCGGGCGCACTGCCTAGCGTCACATGTTGCTCGAGCAGATAATGTCCAATGTGGCGGTAGCGCAACGAAGCATTGAATCCACGCCAATCCGTCACTGTAAGCCCCGAATTGGCCACGGAATGCGGCGCGCTATCCACATAGTCACGAGGCGTGACCCCGCGATAATACGCATTCGACACACGCGTAAAACCGCCATTCAATACCAGCCACTTCGTCAACCGTGCGGAGGTTTTGGCTTCCCAGCCGTATGATCGGCTAGGCCCTTTGAACTCAAAAGTCCCATCGTCCGGGATGTAAACCTGTTCAGCGGAACGGTCGATCAGGAATACATCAGTGCTCAATGATAGATACCTCAATTGGTGTGAGGAGCCTAGTTGATAGAAGTCCGTGGTAGCGACCTTCGGAGCATTGGGTTGTTGGACAACGCCACGAGCGTCCTGACTGGAAATTCCTCGACCGTAACTCGCGTATAGCGTAACCGGAATGTGTGCCGAAGGTGTGTACGAAGCGTTGGCTTTCGGCTGAAATTGGGAGGTCTCCTGGATCCCTGTATGCGATGGATCGAGGCGGTCGTCAACATGGAATCGAAAATAGTCGAAGCGCAGTCCCGCGTCGAAGTGCAATCGTTGTCCAAGCAGATCAATCCCTTGCTGAATGTAAGCCGCCGCATTCGTGACGTGGGCATAGGCACTCGTCGTTGCGGCGAGCAGCTCTCTAGCTCTGGTGTGAAAGAGGCCGACGTTGATCTGACTATCCTGCAGATTCGCCCCGATCGTGCTCAATGCCGGATGCCCGTTCAATTTATAAGGATGTAAGTACTGAGCGTTCACGCCTTCCTGCAGTCGTGAGTCGTGTTGCTGAATTTCATCTCCATTTACGGGATCATTCAGAAAGAACGTAAAGTTTGAATAAAGGTCGAACAGTGAACGCCCAACAAATCCGTCCATCTTCAAGATGTCACCGTTGGCCAATTCGTCGCGAAAATAGAGGCCGAGAGTCCCTAACCGAACTCGGCCACCGTCGTTGGGATCGATGTAGCCATAGCGGTTCAGCATTCCTTCGTCGACCAGGTCCAGTGGTATCTGGCCAGAGGAGTAGAAGTCATTCGTGCCTGTGTTCAACCTAAAACCCAACGATTGGTGATCACTCAGGTGCCGCGTGAAGTTTCCCGTGACGTTGTTGCGACCGTAGCGCCCGGGATTGATAAACGGGCCGTCGGTGTAAGAGCGCTCGTAGGCGAAAAAAGCATCGGCGTTCTTAAGATCTGGGCTGTATCCGATGAAACTGCGATAAGCACCAAAAGATCCGCCCTGCATGCGGATCGTAAACAGGTTCGGCAAACTTTCCTTCAGCCGGATATGAACCACGCCTAGCCCCGAAAAATCTCCGTACTCGGCGCTGAAGGGCCCATTCAAGATGTCAACATCGCTCACTAACTCTGGGGTCAAGCTCTTAAGTGCGCCGAGGTATCCCTGACCGTGACCTTGCGTCGCCTGATTCTGTTGAACATCGTCGACAAGCACTTTTAATCCGCCGTTGACGCCTCCGTGATCGAGATTGAAACCGAAACGGCGAATCTCGAGGGATTTGCCTCCGCCCTCGTGCTGGCCAGCATTGATGCCGGAGGCGAGAGTGTCGAAGATCTGGTCATCGCGAGAAAAAAGAGTGCTCTTGTAGACGTTGTCGTTGCGTTGGTCGATGGTGGGATTCAAGACAGTTGCGGAAATGACTAGACTCTGCTGAACCGGCGCGATGAAGTAATTTACGCGAAGCTCGAGGCCTTCCGACGTCTCGTTCATTTCCAGTCGGAGTGGTTTGAACTCCAGGTAGTTTCCGACGACTGTAATCGTTAAGGGCACGCGGGGTGCGACGAGATGAAAAGCTCCGTTTCCATCTGTCTCGGCTTCGGCGCTCCCGACATTCCAGGTAACAGTCACGCCAACTCCTGAGACTACCTGTCGGCGATCCGTGACCACGGTGCCCGAGATCGTTCTGAACCTCGCTGTCTGTGTCGACCCGGGCGCAGCAACCAAGGCGATCAGGCACACATAACCTGCCAGCCACGACGTCCGGCTACGGATCGTCGCGGAGTTCATCGCGCAACCGATCCTCGTGTGGAGCCAGAGATCTCGGACAGAGCGGCGCGCGCCTGGTCCGATTCCTGACTCCCTAGTTCCACCGCTTGTTCAAAGAAACGCTTCGCCCCGATGACATCTCCTAACGAGCGCGCAATCTCGCCGGCGTGGCGGAAAAAACGGGCATTGCGGATCCCAACTGCAAGAGCCTCATCGATCTGCTTGTTAGCTTCCTGGTCCTGGCCGTTCCGGTGCAGGGCCCAAGCATAGCAGTCCAAAGTGAAGACATCCCGTCGTCGAGCATATTCGCGGTGTGCCACATCGAGAGCTTTGACGGGCTGGTTCGCGCGATCCGCATAATAAAGAATCAGCTCGTGATTGGAGTTGTCAGCAATCCCCGTCTCGGCCAGAGATTTGCTCTCGAACTCCCGAAAAGCAGCCCCTGCATCCCGACCGGCGAGTTGAACAGCCTCAGCCAAATCGTAGAGGTTCTCTGCGTGAGGAGCCGCGCTGTACCTCTGCTGAAGAAGGTCAACCGCCTCGCTATATCGTTTCTGCTGGATTCTAACTTTTGCCAGATTGCCAAGGGCATAGTGGTAGCCGGGAAACAGATGTAGTGCCTGCTGCAATAGTTTTTCCGCCAAGTCGATCCTGCCGACAGAGAAGTTCAAATGTGCCATCTGTGTTGTGATCCAGGCGGCGTCTTCGACCTCGCTGGGAGGTGTCGACGCAAGGGCCATATTCATCAGATCCAAGGCACCATCGACGTCCCCAAACAATTCCCGTAAATAAGCGGCGCGTGTTATTCCCGGCAGGTTTCCGGGACGCAGATCCAACATCATTTGTGCGGCCTTCTCGGCATCCTTGTAGTTGCCGAGTTCAACGTTGGCGTCTGTCAGGAAACCGTACACCATCACGTCGTCGGGTGTTCGCTTATTCAGTGCCAGAGCTGCCTCGCGTGCGGCGGCGAATTCATGTTTGCCGAGCAACAGCCACACACGGATTTTTTCTCCATCGAAGTTACCCTTTGAAATTTCGAAGGATTTCTTCAATGTCTCCTCAGCCCGACCATAAAAACGTTGATCCGAGGTTTCGCGAGCTCGGCGAGAAAGCGCCAGGGCCAGCGCGTTGTACGCTTCATAATTTTGAGGATTTTTCTCGATCAGCAGATTCGCTGCGGCCATCGTCTGCTCTGCCGGAGAGAGTTTGTGTTCCGGTATCGCCGATGCAGTCTCGGCCGAAGTTGCCGTGGCGATGGCGCTCAGAATGAGGCAAGCGATGATGCTGCGCATAAGAGACTCCTCACTAACGAAGAAGGGGCCGCCCTCGCAGGCGGCCACGGGTGGATGTTTACTTGACGGGGCAAAGGTGGTTGGGCTGACCATTGCATCCGGGCTGGCCCGGACCGACGTGGTGGCTGTTGCGCCCGCTGTTGGCCGGAAGTACGTACGGAAACGTGTCGTCGTATCCGTTCTCGTTAAGATTCACGCCATCCCCGATTGCAGCTCCGTATTTTTTCGGATCTGCCAGGATGCCCACTACAGCTCGTGCGGCAATGTCGACAACGTCATCGATCGGCCGCCGGCCGTTTGGGAATCCCGCGGTGTCACCGACCAGGAAGCCGAGACGCTTCTGATTGGCAACTGGAGTTGGAGGAATGCCCGTGTTGAGACGAAGCAGATCGGCGATCGGGCCCGCATCGTTCGCTCCGCACCCTGGGCAAATCGGAGCCGTATAAACAACCAGCGGAAGCAGGTCGGTCCGCGGCGCCGGTGGGATCGGAATGTTCAGAATGGACGAGAACAAGTGCGCCAGAAGAGGATCGAGAAAGAAATTGGCGAACTGCTTGTCGTCCTTCGGATCGGAAACGCTAAACAGGTCCTTGGATCCGGTACCAATAATCAACTCATTGATGAGGGAATTACCTTCGCGGTTCACCTGCCGCCACTTCCCGGAGCTTTCGACCTGGCCGCTGGTCCGCCGGATCGAAATACGTTGCCGGGAGGTTGCGCCGTAGGTTCCGATCACCGCTCGCTTGTCGCTCGCCGGATGCAGTTGCCCATCTTCGGTCAGCAATTTGATGGGTACTTCCAGAACGATCGAGTTGACGTTAAACCCGGCTATCGCGTCCGGGGCATAGTTGTGTTGATCATCTCCATCCACCTTGGCCGAGAGGATTCCGCCCACTCC
>Ga0210409_10005848_pt1 | contig 12868 bp, 14 predicted proteins | sample IncBWH17MmetaG_FD_161649 | JGI IMG/M metagenome (GOLD analysis project Ga0210409, IMG submission 161649) | Forest soil microbial communities from Barre Woods Harvard Forest LTER site, Petersham, Massachusetts, United States - Inc-BW-H-17-M | ecosystem: Environmental > Terrestrial > Soil >...
GAGGAAGCACGCCACCGCCCGGCCCCACATCTTCAGAAGCGCATGGCCTAACCCGGGCACGAGCCATCCGGCAATAGCGATGACGAAAGCAATCCCCTCGCGTTTCGCATCTCGTTGCGGAGCCACTACTGCTGCTTCGCCAGCCATCTTGTTTTCTTCCATTTAGTTTGAGCCTATGCCAGCAACGCCAGAATTTCGTTCTGAACGGCGCCCGTCACGCGCGCTTCTCCATCGCCGATGTAAACATTCACTTCCGTGCGCATGCCGAACTCCGGCAGGTAGATTCCTGGCTCAATCGAATTGCAAGTATGCGGTATCAGGTGTCGCACGTCATGCGTTTCCAGCCCGTCCATGTTCGCGCCGTTGCCGTGCACTTTTTCCCCGATGCTGTGCCCGGTACGATGGAAGAAATATTTCTCGTAACCCGCCTTTTCAATTACGGCGCGTGCTGCTTTATCCACCTGCCAGCCCTGCAACGGCTTCCCCGCGGCGATGTGCTTGCGAATCAGGTTCACAGCAGCGTCGCGTGCCTCGCGCAAAATTCCAAAAATCTTTGCGTGTTTCTCCGGCACTTTCGCGCCCAGGTATCCCATCCAGGTGATATCGTAATACACGCTTCCCGCCGTTTTTTTCTTCCCCCACACATCCAGCAGGAGCAGGTCGCCTTCACGAATCGGCGCGGCTGTCTCCGGCGTAGGCCCATAATGCGGATCGCTCGCATGAGCGTTAACCGCGATATCCGGCCCTTCCTCGGCCCAGATTCCTGCTGCTTCGAATTCCTTCAAAATCCATTTCTTCAAATCGTATTCCGTCAGTGGCTTTTTCTCGCGAACACAATTCGCCGCATGTTGAAAAGCACCGCTTACGATCCGGTCGATAATCACGCCCGCCGATAGATGCGATTCGAACTGCCCCGCGCTCCAGCACGCATCGTACTTCTGCACCAGGTCCGCCGAACTGACCACTTTCGGCCCGGCGCTGCGTACCAATTCCACCGTCCCGGCATCCACCATCGCCACATAAGGAATCTCGTTCTTCGGTGAATATTGCATCGCCACGTGCTTGGCGCGCCCTAGCATTTTTTTCAGGTTCTTGCGCAGTTCTTCTTGCTTCGCGTAGTACAGCGTTTCCCCGGGCAGAGCGGCAAGCGACTCGGACTCGATCTTGTGCACGAGTTTCTTCGGCGTTCCCTTCGCCGGCACGAAGTAATACCAGCGGCGCGTCCGCATTCCCTCCGGCAGATCCAAGATGCGCTGGGCAATCGGATCGCGCCCGCGAAAATCGTAAAACAGCCAGCCATCAATCTTGGCGGCGCGCAAATCGCTTTGTATGCCTTGAATATTTGCACTCATCGGGAGAGCCGCTCCATCGCTCGGGAAAGACTGAATCACACTGTTTCAAGCTTCGTGCAACAGCAGCGCTTCGATTTGCTGCCCGGTCACACCGCGGATTTCAATGCATTTCGTGCGGCTTCGATCGCCACTGAGAATTCTAACAGCCGACTTGGGCGTTTTCAAAAGTTCCGCCAGGAATTCCACCAGCGCCTCGTTTGCGCGGCCTTCCACCGCCGGCGCCCTTAGCCGGACTTTCAGCGCCCCGCCCATTTCACCCGCGATCTCATCTTTGCCAGCCCGTGGCTGCACCCGCACCAACAGAATCACCGCTCCTTCCCTCTCATGTATCTCTAGCATCTTGTCCCTTAGTCCGCGCTGCTACTTGGCGTCTCTCGCCCCAAAAAGCGCCGTCCCCACGCGCACTTCGGTCGTACCTTCTTCGATCGCCACTTCAAAATCGTGTGACATGCCCATCGACAATACCGGCAGCGCGATGCGCAGCTTTCCCACCAAACTGTCGCGCAACTCCCTCAACCTCCGGAAGTACGGCCGCACTTGCTCCGTGTCCTCCAGAAATGGCGGGATGCACATCAATCCTGCAAGCTCCAGCCGCGGCAGTTCCGCGATTTCCTCCACCAACGACGCGACCTGGTCAACTTCCACACCGGTTTTAGTGACCTCGTGCCCGACTCGCACCTCAATCAGGACGCGCAGCTTCCCGGTGATGCCGGCCTCAACTCGCGCACGGTCCAGTCTCTGCGCCAGTGCCAAATCATCGACCGAATCCACGCTATGGAAGAGCCGCGCTCCCCTGGCTGCTTTGTTGCTCTGCAAATGCCCGATCAGATGCCACGTGGCAGCCAGCCCCTCCGTGCCCGCTCGCTTCCCTTCCCATTCCTGCACGCGGTTTTCCCCAAAGTGCCGCACTCCGGCCTCGTAAGCCTCGCGGATCGCACTCGCCGGTTGCGTTTTCGAAACGCCAATCAAAGTGACTTCTTCCACTGGCCGCCCCACGCGATGCGCCGCGCGCGCCATCCTCTCCTCGATTCGCAACAGGTTTTCTCGGACAGATGGTTGCGTCATGTTCGGACTCGCATCGTAGCACGCGCGGCATTGCAGCGCAGAGTCTCTGCGGTTAGACTGGCGCTTGACCGCTGATTGCCCGTCTCAGAATCCGCCGTCACCCGAAAAATGACCGCACGTGGAAAACTAATCGCCGTCGAAGGCATCGATGGCAGTGGCAAGCGCACGCAGGTCGAGCTCCTGACGAAAAAGCTCCGGGCTCTCCGACATTCCGTCTTTTCCACCGGCTTCCCTCAATACGATTCCTGGTTCGGCAAAATGGTCGGTCAATTCCTTAACGGTGAGCTCGGCCCTCTCGAAAACGTCGATCCTCATTTTACGGCCCTGCTTTACGCCGGCGACCGTTTCGAAACCAAGCCTAAACTCGAAGCCGCGCTGAACAACGGCCAAATTGTGCTTGCCGATCGCTACATCGGATCGAACCTTGCCCATCAAACCGCCCGCGTGCCCCCCGCAAAACGGTCCGCGTTCCTGGAGTGGATTGAGCACCTCGAATACGGCATTTATGGCCTTCCGCGCGAAAGCCTCATTCTCTATCTGCGCGTTCCTCCCTCTGAAGCGCAGAAACTGGTCGCGCAAAAATCCGCGCGCAGCTATACCTCCGCACAAAAAGATCTGCTGGAAGCCAGTCTGCGCCATCTCGAAGAAGCCGCCGGGATGTATGATGCGCTTTCTCGCCACGCGCCCTGGGCCACTATCCAATGCTTTGACGTTAAGCGCAATGCGATGCGCGAGCCCAGCGAAATCGCCGCCGAAGTCCTCGCTGCCGTCGAAGCCGCACTTGCGGCTGCTCCCGCACGTGAGGGACGATAGCACATGGGTTTTTCCACCTTTCTAGGCAACGAACGAATTGTTGCCGCGCTACGCGGCGCACTCCGAAGCCAGCGCGTCCCCCATGCTCTGCTCTTCACCGGCCCGCGCGGCTTGGGAAAATTTACGCTCGCGCGCATGTTCGCCCAGGCCGCGAATTGCGAGCGGCTTCCCTACGATTTCTGCGGCGAATGCGCCACCTGCCAGCGCATCTCTTTGCTCGCCGATCACCAGAAGCTGCTCGAGCAAGGCCTCGTTGAGCGCGGCGAGAGCGCCGATGCCGCGACAGTCGAGCGCATACCCCTGATCCTGCAGTCGCATCCCGACGTGTGGGCGCTTGTCCCCGACCCAGTTCGCCTGAAAAACCCCGTCATCCGCCCCATGCTGCGCATCGGCCAGTTGCGCGCGGTTCAGCGTGCCGCTTACTTTCAGCCCATGGGCCGGCGCCGCGTCTTCATTCTCGACGGCGCGGAAACAATGCGCTGGGACGTGGCTAACGTTTTCCTGAAGATTCTCGAGGAGCCCCCCGGCTCCGCGACGCTTATCCTTACCGCGCCTTCGCCCTACGCGCTCTTGCCCACCATCGTTTCGCGCTGCCTGCAATTCCATTTCGCGCCGCTGTCGCAGTCCGCCGTGGAAAAAATTCTCAAGGAACAGACCGATCGCAAGCCCGCCGAAATCCGCCTCGCCGCGCAACTCGCCGAAGGCAGCCCCGGCTTGGCCATCGAAATGGATGTGGCCGCCGCGTCCGAAAGCCGCAAGCACGCCCTGCACATTCTCGAACGCGCCGCGCGAGGCCAGGGATTCTCCCAGCTTTTCGCCGACACGTCGGCCCTCGCGAAGGACCGCACCTCCTCGTTCGAGGAACAGATCGGCGTTTTCTACAGCTTGCTCACCGATCTCCTCGAACTTACGTCCAAAGTAAAAGAGCCCCATCTGCGTAACGCGCCTTTGTCGAAAGAGCTGGAATTACTCAGCAAGTCCGTTGATACCGCCTGGGTTCTTCGCGCGATTTCCGGTTTTGATGAACTTTATGTGGGAGCGCGCCGTAATTTGAACCGCCAGTTGGGCCTTGATGCCCTCGCCGCATCCCTGGCTTCGACGAATTCCCAGGTTCCGCCGCGTCAAGCCTGAATTACGTTGAGAAATGCCAGCCATTTATAAAATTAAAGGGCGGACTGTAACCGGCGGGCCTCCGCCTGCATCTTAAGGTACAGATATTCCAACCCCTCTAGGTAAGAAGGAGTAGTCATGGTGAACCGTCGTTTATTTCGTCCGGGTTTCGCGGACGTCAAGGAGCCGAGCGTACCCCGCCCTCAGCACAACAACAACGGCCCAGTGCCTAGCAAGAAACCCGCGCCGCCGGAGACGACCCACGCGGAAAATTTCTACTGGGTCAAGCAGATGCAATCTCACACGCCAATGGCCGTCGTCCTCGAGGACGGCGAAGTCCTACGCGGCACGATCGAATGGTACGACCGTGATTGCATCAAGCTGACTCGCCAGGGGAGCCCCAATTTGCTCATCTTCAAGCGCGTGATCAAGTACATCCACAAGGATGGGGAAGAGTCCGCTCAGGGCGGCGACGAGTAAGTTCCCTAGCGTTGGATGGTGTGGCCCGCGGCAGCTCCGAAGGTGAGTAGCGCCTTCGCCGCCAGCTTTCCGTCCTCAGTGAATATCTCGCACTCAGTCACGACGAAGTTTCTTCCTGCGCGCAGCACGCGCGCATCCGCTTTGATGCGACCTCCGGGAACGGGCTCCAGATAATTGATACTCAGCTCCACCGTCGCGATTTCCGTTCCTTTGGGCACCGCCGTATACGCGGCAATCGCCGCCGTCGTGTCCGCCAGCGCCGCAAGAATTCCTCCATGCACCACGCCGTGAATCTGCTTGTGCCTCGGCCTGACGTCCATCCGGAAAATGGCGCGCCCCGCCTGCACGCTTTCCACGTCAAACCCTAGCAGTTCCGTCGAGCGGCTTTCTTTCACCCGCCGCCGCACGAGCTCCGTGACCCGCTTCTCCTCTTTCGTCATTCTCTTCGTCATCGTATGCCTAACCGTCAGGACGCGGTTACCCCTCCATCCAGCGGAATCGCCGCTCCCGTAAGCCACGATGATTCTTCCGAAGCCAGAAATACTGCCATCTCCGCGACGTCTTCGGGCCGGCCCAATCGCCCCAGCGGAATCGTCGCCAGCCGCGCCCTCAGTTTGGCCTGTCCTTCCTCCGTTTCGTTGAACACTCCCTTCACCAAATCCGTTTCTACCACCGAAGGGCAAATGCAATTCACGCGAATATTCTCATGCGCGTGGTCGAGCGCCATGGACTTCGTCAGCATTGTCACCGCGCCTTTCGAAGCGGAATACGCCGCTCGATCCTTCACCGCGTACAGCCCCAGCACCGAACCAATATTTACGATCGTCCCCCCTCCTGCCTTTCGAAACTCCGGCAGCACCGCTCGCGACATCAGAAACGGCCCCTTCACATTGACCGTCATCAAGCGGTCCCATTCCTCTTCGCTGATCCCTTCCACCGTCGAAACGTGCAGCATCCCTGCATTGTTCACCAACACGTTCAGCCGCCCGAACCGCTCGACGGTCCCGCGAACCGCGCGCTCCACCTCCCTGGCACGTGTCACGTCGCACTCCATCGCCAACCCTTTGCCCCCGTTCCTTTCGATCTCCCGGGTGACTTCGCGCAGCTTCTCGAACCGCCTCCCCGCCACCGCCACGCTCGCGCCTTCCCGCGCAAACGCCAGCGCGATCGCCCTCCCGATGCCCGTGCCTCCGCCCGTAATCAGCGCCACCTTGCCCGTAAGTCGTGTCACGTATTTCCCCGCTCCCGCGTCTAATAGGGGGTCGCACCCCCGCCTGTTGTCCCGCGCAGGTGGCCGCGACTCTAGCATCCGGCTTATTGTGCTGCAAGCCGTCGTAGTGGCGGGTCTTAAGACCGTGCTTTTCTAGTTTTGTCGGTCCAGGCCGGAACAATTGAAACTGTTGTATCTTAGCTGCTCCGAATAACGCGACGGAGACTCCCGGACTTCCTAATGCGCATCGGCATCACCTGCTACCCCACCTACGGCGGCTCCGGCGTCGTCGCCACCGAGCTCGGCATGGAGCTCGCCGCCCGCGGGCACGACATCCATTTCATCAGCTACGCCCCGCCCATCCGCATGAACCGCAATGGCGAGCGCACTCATTTCCACGAAGTGGAAGTCGTCTCCTACCCGCTCTTCGACCATCCGCCTTACACGCTAGCCCTCGCCACCAAAATGCTCGAAGTCTTCGAATCCGAATCGCTCGACCTTCTCCACGTGCATTACGCCATTCCCCATTCCGTTAGCGCCTTGCTGGCCCGCTCCATGGCCGCGCCGCGCCGCCTCCCTTTCATCACTACGCTCCACGGCACGGACATCACTCTCGTCGGCAGCGACCGCAGCTACCTGCCCATCACCAAATTCTCCATCGAGCAAAGTGACGGCGTCACCGCCATTTCCAGCTATCTGCTCAACCAAACCATCAAAGAGTTCGACATCAAGCGCCCTATCGAAGTCATTCCCAATTTCGTGAACTGCGATCTCTACAGCCGCTCCGCGGACAAAGGTCTTGCCAAGCAATGGGCTCCCAACGGTGAGCCCATCCTCATGCATCTTTCGAATTTTCGCCCCGTCAAGCGCCTCACCGACGCCGTCGAAATCTTCGCTATCGTCCGCGCGAAAATGCCCGCCAAGCTCGTTCTCATCGGCGACGGCCCGGACCATGGCGCCGCCGAATACCTCGTCCGCAAGAAGAAACTTCAGAAGGACGTCTTCTTCCTCGGCAAACAGGACAACGTTTACGAAAAACTCGCCGCCGCCGATCTTTTTCTGCTGCCCTCGCAGCTCGAATCCTTCGGCCTCGCCGCGCTCGAAGCCATGGCTTGCGAAGTCCCCGTCATCGCGACTAACGTCGGCGGCGTCCCCGAAGTCGTCGAACATGGAGTGGATGGTTTTTTGGTGGAACCCGGCGACGTGAAGGAAGCGGCTCGCTACGCCATCGAAATCTTGTCTCGCCCCGACCGCGGCCGCGAAATGGGCAAAATCGCCCGCATCAACGCCAAGAAAAAATTCTGCGCCAACGACGTCATTCCCGCTTACGAAAACTACTACAAGCGCATCCTCGACGAATCCTAACGCCAGGCCGCTTTCGTTCCTTATTGCTTGTCATTGTGTACACATCCGTGTACGCTATGGGAGAAAGAATGGAGCGTCCCACATGAGTGCGATCAAAGTCGGCGTGCGCGAGTTCCGTGAACGCATCGCCAGTTTCTTGGAATCCGATACTCCCGTTGCCGTTACCCGGCGCGGCGAGACGCTTGGCGTTTATGTTCCCACACCCCGGAAGCGGCCCAAAGCTGCCGACCTCTCCGAACTCAGGGCTGCGGCAAATCGCCTTGCCAAGGCCCTTGCCGATGTGGATGAAGATGAGCTCGTAGCCGACTTCAAACAGTTGCGCCGCCGCGGCAAGCGCACCTAGCGGACATGATCGTCCTCGATGCGAACATCCTGATCCGCGCGGTTCTGGGACGGCGGGTTCGGCTTCTCCTTGAGACTTACGCTAGCCGTGGCGTTCGCTTCTTTGCGCCCGACGTGGCATTCCAGGACGCCGAAAATTACCTGCCTCCTCTTTTGAGAAAAAGGGGCCTGCCTCATGTCGACGTTTTGCCGGCGCTCCAATACTTGCGGCATGTGATCGAACTTGTTGATCGGGAGATCTACGGCATCTTTGAAAACGAGGCTCGACAGCGTTTGCGTGGTCGCGACGAAAATGATTGGCCAGTTCTGGCTACGGCCCTTGGATTGGTATGCCCTGTATGGACGGAAGATACGGACTTTTTTGGAACTGGCATTCCCGTATGGACGACGAACCGCGTAGAGGTTTTTCTTAAAGCGCAAGCAAAGTCACTCCAATCTCCCGAAGGCTGAAACAGCCGGGAACCAGCTTTCCTGTTTTCTCTTAGGCCCTTCTCCATTCGTGTAAACTGTTGCGCGTGGCCGTCAACTACGGCACGATCAAGATCATCGGGAAGCTCGCCTTGGAATTGGCGGCCAGTGCGCTGCTTGAGTGGGCTCTCGTGGGCATCATAGTCGGGATGATATATAAGCCCGTCGTGTCAGCTGCGAGTCGATAGGTTCACCTCGCAATTGTTACTAGCGCATCTGCCCATCTGAGTTGATCTTCTGGGGCCCTCTGCCTTCCGCTTCAACCACTCCGCCCATAACCTCACCCGTGACCACCGCGAAACAGACGCTGAGAGGTCCATTGACCTCTAAATAAATCAGCCCCAATGTTCAGTGTAAGACGTTTTGTGTCTATTCCCGGGAAGCAAGATGCTCACAGCCACCAAAGCCGGCAGGTATGAAATCCTCGGCGAATTGGGCCGCGGCGCAATGGGTGTCGTTTACCGCGCCAAAGACCCGCTGATTGGCCGCACCGTCGCGGTCAAGGCTATCCGGCTTTCCGAAGAGGGCACGGGAATGTCCCATGCCCAATTAGTGGAGCGTTTTCAAACCGAAGCGCGCGCCGCCGGGCTTCTGGCGCATCCCAACATCGTGGTGATCTACGATGTTGGCGAATCTGAAGGCGTCTACTACATCACCATGGAATTGGTGAACGGTAAAAGCCTGCAATCCATGCTGGATTCCGGCGATAAATTCTTGCTTCCCCGTCTCCTCCCGATCATGGAGCAGGTGTGCTCCGCGCTGCAGTTCGCGCACGAGCATAGCGTCGTGCATCGCGATATCAAGCCCGCCAACATCATGCTGACCGGCGACGATTTCGTGAAGATCACGGATTTCGGCACGGCCATGATCATGCAATACGGCGCCGCGCAGCAGACCTCCACGATGGGCACTCCCGGTTACATGTCCCCTGAACAGATCAAGGGAAAAGCCCTGGATGGCCGCACAGATATTTTTTCCCTCGGCGTGATGCTCTACGAAATCACCACGGGCCAAAAGCCCTTTCGCGGCCAGGACATCGCCACAGTTCTGTACCACATTCTCAACGAAGACCCTGTTCCGCCACATCAGTTGAATCCCATGATTCCACTGGGCGTCAGCAGCACCATCATGAAAGCGCTGACCAAGAGTCACCATCTTCGTTACGACAGCTGCCGCGAATTACTGGAGGATTTGAAGAATTACCGGCCGGGCGAATACCGCCCCAACAGCAACGCCGCCCCTTCGGCCAAACGTATGGCGCCACGGCCTCCCGTTCGAGAAGGGACGGACAAGAATTTTAAAGCCGAGATGCCAAAAATTCCCGGTGTCGAAATCCATCGCGCGCCCCTCGCTCCGTCGCGCCCCAGGCTGATTCCTGCCCCGAGCACTGCCGCAGTCCATCCTCAAGCAGAAACTGGGAAACCGATCCCCGGCGTTTACTCCGGGCCACCTTCGAAGCTGAATGTTGCCACGGTCAAGCGCCTTGCAACGATCGCCGCTTGCCTCGTGCTGGCGGCCGTGCTCGGCTCTTACGCCTTCAAAACGATTCAAGGTATCTATCAGCCCGATTCGGATTCGCCGACCGCCCGTCAGGACACCGCCTCCTCCACGCCGCCGCCGGACAATGTGAAAACGGACTCCGCGCCGAAACCACCGTACGCCTCCCAGTTGAATCCGGAAATTGCCACCGTCAATGAGTTAGCGCAGCCTTGGTCTTCCAGGAAATTCTTCTACAGGAGTTTGACCGAATCCAAGTATGTTCCGGGAATGATTGTTCGCTTGCCCGGCCTTGCCGCCCAAGCCAAGTCCTACTGGGCATTTTCCCTGGAAGCGCCGTTCAATCAGTGCCAATTTGAATACCTAGATGACCTCGCAAAGATTTCTTCGGATTACGGGTTCGCGGCAAAGCATCCCATGGTCGTTAATCCCTGCAGCCACAGTGTCTTTGATCCTCTTCAACTCAAGGAAGTATCGGGAAATATGATGGTGCGGGGCGCCATCGTGCAGGGACATGATGTGCGGCCGCCCTACGCTATTGATGTAAAAGTCGCCGGCAATCAAATCCAAGTCGTGGCCATGGAGTGAACCCCCAAGGACTCGACAAGCGCTAATCTTTAACCATCATTTTCCTTGACAGGCTTATCATCATCCGATAGGATACTTTTAGGCAGTATTGCGCCCCGGTTTCACCGGGGCTTTTTTATTTTCGCTCGTAGCGCCAGTTTTCCCTGAGGTCTCCCAAAGGGCGTCTTGCTTGCCCTGAGCTTTGAAGGTTTGCCTCGAGCCTCCAAGGGAGTCAGCTCTTTTCGTCAACAGCCCAGCTCAACTTAGGAGGCACTCATCCCCCTCCTAACCTATTTAGAATCAACACTTACAGAAATCCTCGCAAGTGTTGATTCTAAACGACTTACATGGACATTAAGTCCTTTAGATGCAACACTTACAAAAAACCCAGGGGGGCCAATACCACTAACCAGACGGCAACCTGGAGTGCGGCGGCTTGTGGCCGCTTTTCCTACGCCTGCCAATGGGGATAAAACCGGATAGCCGCTGAGTAAAGCTCTTCTCTGCGCTTCCTCCGTGCCCGGCGTTTACAAATAGCCAGGAGCGCGGGTTCCACTCAGCGCGGGCGGGTGGTAAGGCCGGCTTGTTTCCAGAGCTTCTCCCATTGCCAGATGCCGGGAGTTTTGTCGAGGATGCGGTAGCCGAGCTGGTGGGCCAGCATAACAATCTGGCCGCGATGATGCGCCTCGTGCGCGAACATGTAAGCGAACATGGTCCCGCCGGCGGGCCACGTGGGCATCCAGCTGTCGCGAGAGAACCTTGCAACCCGGCGATTCGGAGCGGCCGAGAGAGCATCCGTCAACATGCGCAGGCACTGCGCGGCACTTCTCCTGTGCGCGGCAGCGGCTTGTTTCATGTTGCAGCGGTCAGGATCGAGTAGCGGCGGACGCTTGAGATGCGGAGCTGTAAGCCTAAGCCACTTGCAGCGGACATTGTGCAGATGCGCGAAGATGGCCGCGATGGTCCGGCCGCTGCCTTTTTGACCCGGAGGCTGGGCGCGCCACGCACGAGGGTCGAGATGAGAGAGGATGAGCTGGTTCATTGCGTCGTTGCTCGCGTAGGTTTCGAGCAGCGTGTCGCGAATCTCGGCCAGCACAGCGTAAGATTGGAATGTCACCGCGTGGGATTCGAGTGCCATGGAAGCTCCGCCAATCTAATTTAGGCAAGGATGGTTCAATCTCGTTCAGTTCAGTGTCGTTCCGCTTCTTCTCGTATGTGCTGCAGAACCCGCAAATGGATTCGGTGAATGATATAGTCCGACCACAAATGCCAATACGCGGCCGGCCAGATGGTGTCGTGATACCAAGTCGTTCCTTCCAGCCGCGTCCGACCGCCCGGCAGCGCCGTCAGCAGGAATTGCCCCTTCTCCGAAACAAAGTACCCGTGCAGATGCGGCGCATCAATATGCCCGTACGGAGTCAATTCATTCAGCGGCGCCGGATTCGCCGTTACACCAAACTGCAGCAGCCGCGGCTCGTCCCAAACCTCGATCGGCTCGACGAACGGCCCTGTTGAAAAAACGCAATGCCGCACCGCGCCAACCCCGCGCCCGGAAATTTCCGCACGAATCGGGTATGCAATCCCCGCGCGAAACAGCAATTCCTTCGGCGGCGGAATTTCCGCAAACGCCACCACCTGGTTCCACACTTTCTCCGGCGGCGCATTCACCTCAATCGCCGTCCGCACTTCAAACATCGGCGGCCGCAGTGCCGCGGCATGCTCGATCCCAAATGTCGCCGGCACCAGCAAAATCACCAGCGACAGCATCGCAGGTCTCTGTTTCGCCCCCCAGTGGCGCTGTTGAATCGTATAGCCGATCATTCCGCCCACTACCGCCAGAGCCAGAGCAAATGGAGCGGCCATCAACACACAGATCACACCTTCAAAGGCGACCAAGACCAAGACGGCACCCAGTATCCCGACTGGAAGCAGCGCCACGCTAACACAAGCCGACAAGTCCCGCGGCGAGTGATAGCTGTAGACCAGCACCGAGAACATCCCGAGGCAAAACGGCAGGGCGACGAACAACCCCCAGCCGTAAGCCCCAAGCACCATCGTCCCCATCACCATAAAGAAAAATCCCAATGCCGCCGTGAGAAAAATTGCCAGCACTGCGCTGCCCAGCTTGCTTGCCGGGATGAGTCCATCCAAGCCGCTCGGCCCGGGCCACGGAGCGCCTTCCGCTTCCTGCGCCAGGTCTCGCGGCGGCAGCGCGCAAAGGGCCAGGAAAAACAAAACATTGATCACCGGAACAAAAAAGAGCACCACTAGCCACACGGGCTGCCCCGCATCGCGCAGCCGCTGCACTGTCATCGCCACGCCCACCCACAAAAACGGAATCGAGAACAGCAGAAGCGTAACCAGAAATCGCGTCTCAGCACTCGAGAGGTGATCGAGTCGCGCGGCCTTCCCCAGCGGCGCCCAATAGTTGAAAAAAGTGTCGCCGTAACCCAAATACGCAGACGCAATCAACCGGTCCAGATTGTGCTTGATGAATATGCCGACGATCCCCACCACCGCATACTCCGCACGGCCAACTTTCCCGTCCCATCGCCACAGATCCCGAAAGTGAAACGCCACAGAGCCTCCTTGTCGGTTT